>Ga0209415_10014465_pt1 | contig 12880 bp, 10 predicted proteins | sample PeaSoiSIISIP2007_FD_187696 | JGI IMG/M metagenome (GOLD analysis project Ga0209415, IMG submission 187696) | Peat soil microbial communities from Weissenstadt, Germany - SII-SIP-2007 (SPAdes) (version 2) | ecosystem: Environmental > Terrestrial > Soil > Wetlands > Peat | place: Germany...
CCTCCGTCGCCAACTCAGACCACGGAATCACTGTTCGCCGGCGCCCTCAACGGGGTTCTTCAACACAATCGGCCCATATCAGCCGTCTCAGGTTGTGCCCGCGGCGGACGAGCACCAGGCCCAAGCCCCCGTATCCGCCGATGCGTGAAACGCCGACTGTGTCAGAGTGAAGTGTCTGACCCCATCATCAGCGCCGGTACTGGACGAACGGGCTCAAGGTCGCGAGCCGATCGTAAAGCCGGCGCGCGGTGGCGTTGTCGCCCATGGTTGCCCAGTAGGTGCGCGTGGCGCCGCGCTGATCGGCCTGCGCATACACGGCCTCGATCAGCGCCCGCCCCACGCCGTGCCCGCGCGCGGCCGGATCGACGAACAAGTCCTCCAGGTAGCAGTAGGTGGTCGCCGACCACGTCGAGCGGTGGAACAGCGCGTGTGCGAGACCGATGAGACGCCCGTGCTCGTCGGCGGCGACGAGCCCCAGAAAGCCGTCCTCCTGCCGGACGAGGCGCTGCCAGGCGGCCGCGATGACCTCATCGGGCACCTGCGCCTCATAGAAGCGGATGTAGGCGGCAAACAGCCCCTCCCACGCCGCGCGGTCGGCGTCCTCGAGCGGGCGGATCGCGATGCTCATGGCGCGTGCTCCCTCACACGAGCCAGAGGCTTGCCAGCCCCAGGAACGAGAAGAAGCCGACGACATCCGTGACCGTGGTCACGAACACGGTCGAGGCGACCGCCGGGTCGAAGCCCATGCGGTTGAGCCCCAGCGGTATGAAGATGCCGGCGAGCGCGGCCGCGAGCAGGTTCACAACCATCGCAGTGCCGATGACGAGCCCGAGCCTGTTGGTGCCAAACCACGCGATCGCGATCAGCGCGATGATCACCGCGAAGGCAAAGCCGTTTATCAGGCCCACCGCCGTCTCGCGCATGACGACGCGCACGACGTTGGCCGGCGTCAGCTCCTTGGTCGCCAGCGCGCGCACCGCGACCGTCATGGTCTGCGTGCCGGCGTTGCCGCCCATCGAGGCGACGATCGGCATCAGCACCGCGAGCGCGACCATGCTCTGGATCGTGCCGTCGAACAGGCTGATGACGGCCGAGGCGAGGATCGCGGTCGCCAGGTTCACCAGCAGCCATGAGAAGCGCGGCGGCGTGATCTGGCGCACGCTGTCGCTCAAGCGCTCGTCGCCGACGCCGGCCAGGAGCTTGGCGTCCTCGTCGGCCTCCTGCTCGATGACCTCGACCACGTCGTCGACGGTCACCACGCCGACCAGGCGCTGGTTCTTGTCGACGACGGGCGCCGCCATCAGCCCGTAGCGCTCGAACTGGCGCGCCACCACCTCCTGATCGGCGGTCGCCAGCACCTGGTGGCGGTCGGCGTCCATGATCTTGTCGACGTGGACGTCGCGCTTGGACCGCAGCAGCCGGCTGATGTCGACGCTGCCCAAAAGGTGAAAGCCCGGATCGATGACGAAGATCTCCGAGAACGTCTCGGGCAGATCCTCCGCGTCGCGCGCGAAGTCGATGACCTGGCCCACGGTCCAGAACGGCGGCACCGCCACGAAGTCGGCCTGCATCAGGCGGCCGGCGGTCTCCTCCGCATAGTGCAGGTTGCGCTGCACCGCAGCACGATCGCCCTGCGGCAGCTGGTCGAGGATCTCCTTCTGGTCGTCGGCCTCGAGGCCGCCGATGATGTAGGCTGCATCGTCGCTGTCGAGGTCGGTGACGGCCTTGGCCAGCACCTCGTTGGGCAGCGCCTCGGAGATCTGGTCGCGGACATTCTCGTCGACCTCGGTCAGCACCTCGAAGTCGAAGTCGGCCCCCAGCGCCTGGATGAGGCCGACCCGCTCCTGGGCGCCCAGAAGCTCGATCAAATCGGCCAGATCGCGCCCGTGCACGTCGGCGAGCAACTTGCGGACGCCCGCCTTGTCGGACGCCTCCAACGCCTCCGTCACCGCGCGCACGAGCTCGGAGGTCGGCGCGCCGCCAACGTCGTCGGTTGCAGTGTCCTGCGAAGCCTCGGTCATCGAAACGCACGCCTTTGGAGTGCCCGGCCGAGCAAGGCCCGACCCGTTATCAACTCGTCAACGCCCGTGGTGAAGGACCTTGCGCTTAGCACGGTCGCAGGCGCGGTCTGGTGCGCGAATGCAACATGGCGCTTCGAACTCGGTCCGCGGAAACGTTGGCACAAACCCGCGCCTACAGGAAATGTTAGTTGATTAAGTTCTAACTGGCATTCGGCGCGGCGCCATAGAATGCGCGCGTGTCGGTAGGGACATCGGCGTTCGGACCAGGTTGATGCAGCGTTGTGAGGCGTTGGTTGTAGCGGTGGCTTGCCTGCTGCTGTGCGGCGGGGCTTCGGCAGGAGCGGGCAACGCTCCGGCGGTCGAGGCGTGCGCCACGCGCAGCGACGTGCTCGGATTGTCCCGCATCGTCGAGATCGATACCTCCAACGGCCCCCACTTCGGCCACACGCGCGCCGGCGAATACGACTTCCTGCGCGATGGCGAGGTCGTCCTCACCTTCGACGACGGGCCGCTGCGGCCCTATACGCCGGCCGTCCTCAAGGCGCTCGACGCGCACTGCACCAAGGCCACCTTCTTCATGGTCGGGCGCATGGCGGTGGCCGATCCCGCCATGGCGCGCGAGGTCGCAAAGCACGGCCACACCATCGGCTCGCACACCTGGTCGCACGCCAAGCTGCAGACGCTCGCGCTGGACAAGGCCGCGGCCGAGGTCGAGTTGGGGTTGAGCGGGGTGTCGCGCGCACTGCAGGGCCCGGTCGCGCCGTTCTTCCGCTTCCCGTATCTGCGCCCGAGCACGGCGTCCGTCGACTACCTCAAATCCCGCAATATTGGCAGCTTCGCCATCGACGTCGACTCGTGCGACTTCGAGACGAAGGATCCGGCGGCCGTAAAGGCGACCGTCATGGCGCAGCTCGCAAAACGCCACAAGGGCATCCTGCTGTTTCACGACATCCAGCCCTCGACAGCGCATGGCATCAAGGACATCCTCGATGCGCTGAAGGCCGGCGGCTACAAGGTCGTGCACATGGTGCCGAAAGCACCCGCGGCGACGCTCAGCCAGTATGACGCCCAGGTCGATCTGGAGCTCGCGCACCGCAAGCTTGCCGTTGCCAAGCAGCCGCTCGTGGCGCGGTCGCTGGTGTGGCCGCAGACCGATGCCGTGAAGCCGACGCCGCCGGCCCAAACCGCGACGACGACCAATGCCTCCGCCGGCGAGGCGGAAATGCCGAAGTTCAACACGTGGGTGCAGCCTTAAGTCCGCAAGAGAGTCGCCCGAGCCTCCGCTCGGGGTCCAACAGTCCGAGGTGATGACGTGATCCGCCTGTCCGTTCCGTTCGCGCTCGTGCTCGCTGCAGCGGCGTTCGCTCCCGCTGCCGCCGACGATGCGGCCTGCAAGAAGCCCGAGACCGCACTCGGCGTCTCGCGCATCGTCGAGATCGACACCAAGACGGGCGCGCTGTTCGGCGATTTCACCAAATACGAGAAGGAGCCGCGCTTCCTGGGGCCCAAGGAGGTGGTGCTGACCTTCGACGACGGACCGCTGCCGAAGTTCACCAAGCCCATCCTCGACGCGCTCGACGAGTACTGCACCAAGGCGACGTTCTTCAACGTCGGCGAGATGGCCATGGCCTACCCCGACATGGTGAAGGAGGTGCTCGCGCGCGGCCACACTGTCGGCACGCACACCTGGTCGCACCCGATGTACCTGCCCGGGCTCGGCCTCGAGAAGGCAAAGGACCAGATCGAGCGCGGCTTTGCCGCGGTGGCGCTGGCGGCCGGCGACAAGCCGATCGCGCCGTTCTTCCGCTTCCCCGGCTTGAGCGATTCAGCCCCGCTGCTCGCCTACCTGCAGGAGCGCGGCATCGCTGCCTTCACCGTCGATGTCGTTTCCAACGACAGCTACATCGGCAGCGCGCAGAGCCTGCTTGCGCGCACGATCGCGCAGGTCGAGCGGCAGAACGGCGGCATCATCCTATTCCACGACATCAAGGCCTCGACCGCCAAGGCGCTCCCCGCCATCCTCGGCGAGCTCAAGAAGCGCGGCTTCAAGGTCGTGCTGATGCGCCCCAAGACGACGTTTACGCCGCTCCCCGCGCTCACCGCCGAGCTCGAAGCCAAGCGCACCAAGGCGGCCGAGAAGGACCCGCCGCGGAAGACGCTGGTGCCGTTCTACGAGGCGGTGCAGCTCACCACGCTCGATACCGTCAGCACGCCGTCGGTCACCGAGCTGGCGCCCGGCGCGCACGAGCGCACGCACGCGGGCGGCACACCCGCGACCGCGAGCAAGCCGGTTTCGGATACGGACGACAAGGCTGCGCAGCCGACGCGGCACTATCACAAGCATTACGTCCGCAGGCACCGGAGCGTCGCGAGCACGGACGCCGGCTCGTTCTGAGCTTGCCGGCGCGCGTGCCGATCTCGCCTAGCTAGCCGCGGCGGGAAAACTCCGTCTGCCCGCCGGTCGCGAGGATGCGCGCCTGCTCGATCCAGTGCTCGCGCTCGATGCGGCCCTTGAAGTCGAGGATGCGGCTGATGCGCTCGATGTCGGCTCCGGTCCAATTCGCGACCTGCTCGTACTGGGTGATGCCGAGCGAGTTGAGCTTCTTCTCGATCAGCACGCCGATGCCGCGGATGCGCTTCAGGTCGTCGATGTCACCGGCGTTGCGGCCGCTGGCGCGGCCGCCGTCCTCGCCGCGCAAAGCCTCCGAACGCACCGAGCGCAAGTGCGAGAAATCGCTCGGCGTGGAGCTTTCGGCGACGCTCGCGGCCCGCGCCGGTGCCGGAGCGGCCGCGGCGGGAGCAGGGGCGGGAGCGGGCGCCGGAGCCTTGGGCACCTCAAGGCTTGGAGCCAGCGCCGTGGGCGACACCGCCTCCGGCATCGGCACGCCGCGGTCGCGGCGGCGCGAATAGTAGGTCTCGCCCCCGGTCGCCAGGATCTGCGCCTGGCCGGTCCAGTTCTCCTCGCCGATGCGTCCCTTGAGGTCGAGCGTCTCGTTGAGGCCCTTGACGTCGGCCGGCGTGAGCCGCGCCACGTCCTCGAAGCGGCGGATGCCGAGATCCTTGAGGCGGCGCTGCAGGATGGGATCGATGCCGCGGATGCGCGTGAGGTCGTCGCTCGGGGGGGCGCCACCCTCCTCCACCTTGAGCGGCGCGACTACGGCCGTCGGCGGTGCGGGCCGCGGAGCCGGCTGGGGTGCTGCCGCCGCCGGCGGCGGGGCTGCCAGAGCGGGGGCGGGCTTGGCGGCCGCGACCTTGACCGGTGCGGCGGGCGCGGCCACTGCGGGCGCGGCCTTGGCCGGCGCGGCCGTAGAAGGCGTCGCGGCCGCGACGCTGAGCGAGCGTTCGAAGCGGTCGCCGACCTGGGCCGGGCGCGAGGCAACCTCGACCTTGGGTTGGGAGCCGTCGGGCTTCACGGCCGCGATGGGGGAGAGGGCGGCCGGATCCGCCGCAGCGGCCGATTTGCGTCCGTACCAGAAGCGCCGCTTCAGGCCGCAGCCGAGCACGCCTCCGAAAAAGAAGGCCGCGGCCACCGCCAGCAGCGCCTCCCAAGCTACCTCCGTCATAACGTCAACTCCCTACGCTCTTCGAGCCACGCTTAGTTTTCTTGTCCGGCATTCAGCCGTTCGGCCGTGCGCAAGCGATCCAGGCGAGCACGAAGCCCGCGCCGAAAGCGGCGAGCGCATACAGTCCGACATTGGCGACGATAGCGTCCATGGCCTGCTCCCTTGCATGCGGGGAGGCGCCTTATGCTCTGGCCGCCGTCCCCGTTCCCCCGTGGCGCCGATCGCGAAGGCGCGCTCCGCCTAACCAACGGTCCCCGCGCGCCGCCGTCAATGGCTTGTTTTATCAGATGGACACCGGCAATGCGCGGGTGACATATGAAGGCCGCCTTATTGCGGCAAAACGCCCACACGCTAGCCTTCCCGAGGGCTCGAGCGCTCGCCCGCGAGGCAAGATTGTCACGTTTGAGCCGGCCTGCTGCCCCACAGCCTGCGGTGGCCCCTCAGCTGCGCTGCACGCGCCTCGGCAGCGGCTCCACCGTTCCCTGATCGGCTTCGGCGGCCACGAGCGCCTCGCGCATGCGCAGGTCGTGCATGCGTTCGGCGATATAATCGCGCGTCAGCGGCACCGCGTCCTGGCGGCGCGCGATCTGCACCTGGTAGACGCCGACGTCCTGGAAGCGGAAGGCTGCCTCGCAGGACGAGAGGTAGAACTCCCACATGCGGCAGAAGCGCTCGTCATAGAGGGTCTTCGCCTCGGCGCGGCGCGCCATGAACCGGCGCCGCCATTCGTTGAGCGTCTCGGCGTAGTGCAGGCGCAGGCATTCGACGTCGGTGACGATGAGGCCGGAGCGTTCGATCGCCGGCGCGATCTCGGAGAGCGCGGGCAGCTGGCCGCCGGGGAAGATGTATTTCTGCAGCCACGGGTTGGGATACCAGGGGCCGTCCATGAGGCCGATGGTGTGCAGGAGCATGACGCCGTCGGGCTTCAACAGCTCGCGGCACTTGCCGAAATAGGTGCGATAGAAGCGCGGGCCCACGTGCTCGAACATGCCGACCGAGACGATGCGGTCGAAGGCACCCTCGACGTCGCGGTAGTCCTGCAGGGCAAAGCGCACGCAGCCGTCGAGGCCGCGCTCGCGGGCGCGTTCCGCGGCGACCGCGAGCTGCTCGGCCGAGAGCGTGACGCCGAGCACGTCGCCGGCGCCGCCGATCTCCTTGAGGTAGAGCGCCAGCCCGCCCCAGCCCGAGCCGATGTCGAGCACGCGGCTGCCGGGCTCGAGCAGGAGCTTCGCCGTCACCAGCCGCTTCTTGGCGAGCTGGGCTTCCTCGAGGCTGGCGTCGGGCCGCTCGAAGTAGGCGCAGCTGTATTGAAAATCCTGGTCGAGAAACAGCCGGTAGAGGCGGTGATAGAGATCGTAGTGGTGGGCGACGTTGCGGCGCGCGCGCCACGGATTGTTCCAGCTGACGATGCGCCGCTTCAGCATGCGCACGTGCTTCACGAGGCGCATGGCGGGGGAAAGCGGCGCCGGATCGCGCAGCACGAGCGCGAGGAAATCGAAGATCGTCCCCTGCTCCACGACGAGGCGGCCGTCCATGAACAGCTCGCCCGCGTAGAGCTCGGGATTGAGCACGAGCGCCCGCTCGGCGGCCGCGTCCGCGAAGCGGATGCGCACCTCATCCCCGGTGCCGTCGCCGAACATGAGCTTCTTGCCGCGCGCCGTCACCACCGTGAGGGCACCGCGCGCCACGCATCGCGAAAATACCGCGACCAGCAGCTTTTCCATCGCACTTCACCGGCAGAGCCAGCAACGCTTCGGGGAGCCAGGCGCCGAAACGCCATCGCTCCCTGGCACATCTATGATCTCCGAATTCGATAAAAAAGTCCCCCCGCGCGGATGCCGGACCTGGGCGCGCGCAGGGTTTTCCCCCCAATTCCGGCGATCAAGTCCGGCGATCAAGTCCCGGCCGTTTTTTGCGCCTGCTGGCTAGGGCGTGGTTTCTGTCCCGTAAAGAGGCGCCACGGCGACGACGGCGGGTTGTATCTCGCCGTCGAGCACGACGCGCCGCAAGGGTAGAAGATAACCCGAAGCGGACCTCGGTGCTGGCCTGTGCCGGAATAGAGGCGGGGTGCGTGGCTAACCCTTCGCGCAGCGCGGGAACACACCTTTCGTCCCGGGCGGGCACTTGCGTATCCGCAGAATCTTGCACGCGGGCGGCGTCCCGATGGTTCCGGCCGGGCACGTCTTCTCGATCTTCTTCTGTGTGTCGGTCTTCTTCTGCGGCTCGATGCAGCGCGCGCCGCTCCAGGTCCAGCCCTTCTTCTTGCAGTCGGCGGCCGGGTTCGACGGCTCGACGCACGTCTTGCCGTTCCACGTCCAGCCCTTCTTCTTGCAGTCATCCGCGGGGTTCGTGGGCTCGACGCAGCGCGAGCCGGTCCAGGTCCAACCCTTCTTCTTGCAGTCGGCGGCCGGGTTCGACGGCTCGACACACGTCTTGCCGTTCCAGGTCCAGCCCTTCTTGCGGCAGTCTGCAGCCGGGTCCGAAGGTTCGATGCAGCGCGCGCCAGTCCAGGTCCAGCCCTTCTTGGGGCAATCCTCGGCGGGGTCGGTCGGTTTCACGCAGCGCTTGTTGTCGTCGCGCTCATAGCCGCGCTGGCAGACGCGTTTGCCCTCCTCGTTGCGGTACTCGTTGGGGCCGGGCTCGCAGACCGGGCTTGGCTTTGTGACGCAACGCTTGTTGTCGTCGCGCGCATACCCCTGCTTGCACACGCACTTGCCGTGGTCGTCGCGATATTCGTTCGGACCGGGGTCGCACTCCGCGTGTTTCTCGACGCAGCGTCCCGCATCATTGCGTGCATAGCCGCGCCGGCACACGCACTCGCCGTCGTCGTTGCGATATTCGTGCGGCCCGGGGTCGCATACGGGGTTTGATTGCGGGCAGCGGCCGTTCTTCGGGATTGGACTGCCGTCGGGGCACCGCGTCGGCTCGAAAATGCCGATGCAGGCGTGTTTGCGGTCGCGCAGGAAGCCGGTCTTGCAGACGCAGGCGCCGCTCTCGGTGCGCAGCTCGTTGTCCTTGGGCTGGCAGCGCGGCCGCTCGGGCTGCTCGCAGCGCGGCGAGGGGATCTTCGCCGTCGCCGCGGCCGCGTCGTCACCGGTCTTGTTGTTGAAGCGCGTGCCGGCGGCGGGGAAGATCGTTGCGGCCTTGTTGGTGAGCGCACACTGCCTTCCCGCAGGCACCGGTCACAGTGAGATCGACGCTGTCCATCTTGTTTAGATCGACGTGCGGGTTGAAGCACTGATAGCTCGCACCTCCGCCAACGCAGCCCCATGGCGCCGAGAACGACACCGATTGCGGATTGATGCTCAACTGCTCGCCGAGCTTGATGGGGCCGTGATAGGGGTCGGGGCCCATGTTCTCCACCGTAACGACGAACTCGCAGCGGTAGCCGGCACCAGCAGCGACACAATCGCCTTTGGAGCTCTTCGTCGTCTTGAGGTTCTCGGGTCGCAGGTGACGTGCGTGACGCCGAACCATCGACCCACGTCAGGAATGCATCCGCGGTCGCGGTCGAGCTATCGTCGGCGCCGTCGTAGTTGTCGGCCGCTCCCGCCGCCGGGGCAACGATCGCCGCCGTGTTGGGGAGCGCGCATCCCGCCGCCTCGAGCGGCGCCAGGGGTATGCTGATCTCGACCGGGACCGACACGGCGCCACCGACGGGGATATCGACCGGGCCCGGCGGATTGGAGTTGCATGCATAGACGGGCGGGCCGCCTGCGCAGGTCCAGGCTGGGCTCAAGACGGCGAGCGTTGCCGGGGCCGGCACCGTGTCGTTGACCGTGATGGCACCGTGGAACGGCGAGGGGCCGTCGTTGATGAGATCGATCTCGTAGTCGCAGAGGAGGACGTCGCCCGGCGCCTTGCTGCATTTGGCGGCGTTGAGAGCCGTCTTCACGATGCGCAGGTTGCCGAGCGCTAAGGGCGCGCCGACCGGCACCCATGCGCAGCTGACCGCGTTGTCGACGATGCCTGAAGGGGGCGGCAGCGCGGGCGGCGGCGCGCCAGGAGCCGACGCGGAGATGCAATTGTGTGCCCAATATCCCGGGGGCAGTCCCGGAGGCATCGTCACCGTGATGGCAAAGGGCTTGGACTCGCCCGGCGCCAGCGTCATTGGCGCGACGCAGGAGAACGGCAGCGCCCCCGGCGCCGGAACGCATCCGAGCGGCGGCACGATCGCCGTGATCGGCGCCGGCATGGCCGCGCCGGCCCCCACGAACGCGGCGTCGGAGAGCTGCACGTCGCCGCTGAACGGTTGGCTGCTCGTATTGGTGATCGTCACGCCGAAGGTGCAGGCGGCGCCCGGCAAGCACGCCGCCGGCGCCGTCTTGATGATGACGAGGCTCGCGCCGCCGTCGGCGCAGGCGACGCCGTGCGCCGGCCACTGCAGGCTCGCGCAGTTGTGGAATCCGTGGTTGCCGGCGGGGACGAGCGGGCCGGTATCGATGGTGACGTCGACGGCGTGGCTCGCGCCGGGCGGCAGCAGCTCGGGCGGCAGGCTGCAAGAAAGATCGGGAGCCGGTGTCGGCGAGCACAGCCACTGCGGCACGTCGGGCGTGGCGGCAACGACCGCGCCGCCGGCGCCCGGTCCCGCGAGGATCGTCGCGGCGTCGAAGACGGACACCGGCGCGTCGAGTATCGCGTCACCGCTGTTGGTGACCGTGATCACGCAGTGGATGAGGCCGCCAAACGGAGCGGGCAGACACTCCTTCTTGATCCAGATGCCTCCATCGACCGGCGTCGGCATCGGGTAGGGAATCGGCGTGACCGGCGTCTCGGGCGCTTCCTCCACCTTCGAATCGCAAGGCGCGTAGATGGCGATGCTGCCGATGCGGCCGTAGACGTTGGCGTCATCGAAGAAGCCGGGATCGTCGATAAACCAGGTTTCGTACGGCGGCACGTTGCCGGGGCGGATGTCGGACTTGGTGTTCCCTTGCAGGCCATGCACCGCGCGCGCGCCGCCCTTTAGCGCGCGCTCCTTGTCGTCGCCTTCACGCAAGTGCCCGCCCGTCGTCCACAGCGTCTCTCGGCATTGGCCGTAATTGATGTTGCCGGAGGCGTCGTAGCCGTAGTTCAGCGCGATGCCGCCGTCGGTCGAGCGATGCGGTGTCTTGAGCCCGATGGCGAACTCATCGGCGTCCTCCGACCAGCGCTTGCCGCTCTCGCTCCAGGAGTAGCGGCGCACGACCGGGGTCTGCAGCTTGGCGAAGACGGTGTAATCGTAGCCGCCGGCGAGCTCGCTGCGCTGCGAGAGATAGAGCTTGTCGGGGCCGTCGAAGGCGATGTCGGTGACAGAATTTGCGGTGATCGATCCCGCTACCTCGATCTCCAGCCGCGGGTCGTCGGCGAAGCTGCCATCCGCGTCGATGCCGACCGACCAGATCTGAAGCGGCTTCTCGACGGAGTAGTAGAGCCGCTTGTTGGCGACAGCGAGCGCGAACACGAGACGGCGCGCGTCCGCGAAGCCCCAGGTGAACGGATCCTCGATGTCGAACTCCGGCGCCTGGATGGTCGCGCGCGAGGAGGCGTCGTAGGGAATCGCGTCGAGGCCCGCAGCCTTGCGCCCGGCGACGCCGTGATCGAACGTTCCCCGGTCGTGCCCGTCGCGACCGAGCCGATGGATGAGGCCGAACTCGAGATCGGCGGCAAAAAGCTGCCCGGTGTCGGGATCGTAGGCAAGCGCGCCGAGGCCCGAGCCCGCGTTTTCCTCGCCGCCGTGCTTGAGATTGGCAAAGAGCGAAACGGTGCCGGTGGTGCCGTCGATCTTCCAGATCGAGCCCGGCCCGCCGCCGGCGCCGAACTGTCCGGGCATCCAGTGCGCGCCGGGCTCGCCTTTGACCAGTCGCTCACCCGCCGCCGAGACGATCTGCAGCCCGAAAAGCGAAGTTGCGCCAACGTAGATGTTGGGTGTCTTGCTCGCGGTATCGCTGTCCAGCGCAATGCCGAACACCTGTCCGACATCGCCGGCGATGGCGCGGTAGGTCGCCGGGGCATTGGCGACCTGGGCGCCGGGTGGACCGCCGAGCTTGGTCAGGTCGAAAACCTGCAGGACCGCGCCGCTCGTATCGATAAAGGTGCGGTCGAGCGGAAGCACCCCCGACGGCACCTCGCCCCAGACTTTCGCGCCGGAGAAGCCCGTAACCGCGGCATCGCCGGGGCGGATGATGGGGGGCCTTGCGCGCGCGCGTCGGTCAGTGGCAGCGCGAGCGCCGCGCAGAGAAGCGCTGCGATCCGCGCTCCTCGGATGTGCGCCCCGTGGCGCGGGGCGAGTAAGTCTGCCGGCCGGCGCAACAAGCGCGCGACTTGGAAACATACAGTAAGCATCGTTGCCCCGGCGAAAAGCCGCGTCCGTTCAGCAGAAACGCCCGCCAGACTAGGCGCGTTGGCTCAACGCGACAATCGCGATGCTCACGACGCGGATTAAGTGAGGGAATGGCTAAGCTTACAGGTGGCACGCCGCTGCTAAAGGCCTCGCCGAATGGCTCGCAAACCTCGGGGGACGCAGCGTCAACGAGCGATTTGAATGTCGCGCCGATCCGCATGCGACAGCGATGAGCGCCGGCGCCCGAAAGGCCCGACAAGCGCTTCTTATCCTATAATCCACAGCATCGAGCCCGTCGCGCGCCATTCCTGCGTGACACGTGCGTCCTGATTGAAATATGATGTAAAATAGCTAAGTATTGATGCGTGGCACATGATCACTGCCGCCCAGCTGCGAGCCGCACGCGCGTTGCTCGGCATCGACCAGCGCAAGCTGGCCGAGCTTGCCGGGCTGTCGCTTCCGACCATCCAGCGGATGGAGGCCAGCGACGGCGTGATCCGCGGCAATGTCGATTCACTCACGAAGCTCGTCGCCGCCCTGGGTGCGGCCGGCCTCGAGCTGATCGCGGAGGGGACGGTCAGTCATTCCGGGGGTCGCGGAATTCGCCTCAAGGCGTGAGCCCACAAGTGAGGAGCACGACACATATGCTTCGACGCGGCTTCCCCGCGACGCCCTCATCCCAGAGGTAGCTGGCGATGGCGATCGTGGTGGCACTGTGGAGCGTGGCAGCGCTGCTCGGCATCGCGGTGCTGGGCATTCCGGCGCAGCGGCTCGCGGCCGGCTCCCGCGCGATCTACCTCGGCTGCCTGCTTGCGTGCCTCACGATCCTCGTTGCCGCCTGCGGCTGGCTGCTGACGGCCGGGAGCACGGTCGAAGGGGTCACGCTCCCCATCGGCTTGCCCTGGATCGGCGCGCATTTCTCCATCGATACCCTGAGCGCCTTCTTCCTGTGCGTCATCGATCTCGGCGGTGCCGCC
>Ga0209415_10014466_pt1 | contig 12880 bp, 10 predicted proteins | sample PeaSoiSIISIP2007_FD_187696 | JGI IMG/M metagenome (GOLD analysis project Ga0209415, IMG submission 187696) | Peat soil microbial communities from Weissenstadt, Germany - SII-SIP-2007 (SPAdes) (version 2) | ecosystem: Environmental > Terrestrial > Soil > Wetlands > Peat | place: Germany...
TGGCTGGGCGCGGCCGACCCCGCCGGCGCCGAGCGCCGCGATCACCCCCAGCACGCTTGCCCGCCACCGCGCCAGCCCCATGCTCCCTCGAACGCGCGTGACCGCCCTAGGTCATCCCCTGGGCGAGCGTCTTCTCCTCGTCCTTGAAGAGCACGGCGACCTTGTGGGCGTCGATGACGCGCGTGACGACGCCGTCGCCGAACTTCTTGTGCTTGAGGAGCTCTCCCTCCCGGAAGCTCCCGCCGACGTTGTACGACTTGAACTCGCTCACGCCGTGGCCGGCGATGGCCTTCTCCCACGCCTGCTCTTGCCGCATCGCGGCAGTGACGCGCGTGGACCGGGGTCCTGCGGCCGTGGACGCTCGTGCCGGCCGTGACGCGCCGCCGGACGCCGCAGGCTTCTCGCCGGGGGCGGTGGGTCGCCAGAGGTGCGTGGACCGGCAGGTGAGGCACTCGACCTGATAGGCCTTGCCGACCTTCATCGACACGATGCGATGGTTGAGGACCAGCCGGCACTTGGTGCAAAAGCTGTCGACTTCGCCGGCCACGCGGAGGGGTTTCGCCATCGATGTTCTTTCTTGTTACTCGCGGTTGCGACGACGGGAAGGCCGATCGTCGCGCTTCACGCGCACGTCGGACTTCACTTCGGGCTTCGGGAGGCGCTGCGATTCGCCGTCGTCGGAAGTAGATGCTCCCTCGTTCGGCTTGAAGCGGATGGTGGTGTTGATCTCGAACTGCACCGTCGTGAGCATCTTCTGCATCTCGGCGCCGAGGTTCGTCTGCTCGAGGAAGTCGCGGATCTCGGTGGCCACGACACGGAAGAGGCCGTTCTTGGTCTCCTCGACCTGCGCGAACAGGTAGCCGGCGACCTCGCGGGGCAGCTTGAGCCCGCCGACGAACTCCTTGAGGTCGCCGGGTGCCTCGGACGCCTTCTCGACGCCGATCTCGACCGCCCGCTTGATGATCTCGGGGATCACGCTTTCAAGCCTGCGGCGGCGGTCGTCGCTCATCAAAACCCTCGCAGGGGTCCTACCGTGCGCGACCGAGCGGGTCAAACGAGCGAGGCCGGCCCCGGGGTCAGGATCAGGCGGCTTGCTTGAGGATCCGGGCCACGCCGATGGCGGCGCGCTCCATCGCCATCGAGCGCATCGGGCCCCCGCGGGCGCAGATGAGCACCGTCTGACCGTCGAGCTCGACCGGCTGGACGTCCACCTCGGTCCGCAGCTCGCTGACCCGCGAGCCGCGGGTGGCGCCGGGCTCGTTCCAGACGCCCTGGGCGAGCAGGGGAGCATAGGCGGCCAGCTCCTCGCAGACGGCCCAGGCGCCGGCTCCGGCGACCACGACGCCGGCGTCGTCGGCGACCACGATGGCATCGAGGCGCCCCTCGTGGCGAGCGTGGGCCAGCTGGTAGTGCAGGGCGACGAGCGGGTCGTCGCTCCGCTTGCGGCGGCGATCCTCGAGGAAGGTCATGCGCCCATCGTTTCGTACCTACAGCGGACGGGCCAACTTCGGGACGCAGTCGGGGCTTGCGGCGGGGAGCGTTTCCCGCCAAGAACGTCGTAGGCCAAGCTTATGTGCACACACCACGCGGACACCTACTCCCGCCGCCGGGCCGCTCTCCTGGACGCGATGGCGGCTGCGTCGCCTGCGGCTGTGGCCGTCATCCCGGCCGCGCCGGTCTACACCCGCAACAACGACGTCGAGCACGAGTACCGGCAGGACTCGGACTTCTTCTATCTCACGGGGTTCGACGAGCCCGAGAGCGTGGCCGTGCTCGACGCCGTCGAGCGCAAGTTCACCCTCTTCGTGCGCCCTCGTGACAAGGACCGCGAGGTCTGGGACGGCCCCCGCGCAGGCGTCGACGGGGCGAAGACGCTGCACGGAGCGGACGAGGCGTTCGTCGTCTCCGAGCTCGACGAGAAGCTGCCCTCGTACCTGCAGAACCACCGGCGCGTGTACTACCGGCTCGGCGTGAGCCGGAAGTTCGACGACCGGGTGCTCGGCGCGCTCGACCGCGTCAGGGGCAAGCAGCGCACCGGGGTGACCGCGCCCAGCGAGCTGGTCGAGCCCGGCGGCATCGTGCACGAGATGCGCCTGCGCAAGGCCCCGGCCGAGCTCGAGGCCATGCGCACGGCGGGGCGCATAACGCGCGAGGCTCACGAGCTGGCCATGCGCCGGACCAAGCCCGGCATGCACGAGTACGAGGTCGAGGCCCTGCTGCTCGACACGTTCCGTCGCCACGGCTCGGAGCGCGCGGCCTACGGCAGCATCGTGGGCTCGGGTCCGAACGCGTGCGTGCTGCACTACCGCAAGAACGACCGCCGCATCGACGGGGGCGAGCTGCTGCTCATCGATGCGGGCTGCGAGTACGGGTACTACGCGAGCGATGTGACGCGCACGTTCCCGGTGGGCAAGGACTTTTCCCGAGAGCAGCAGGCCATCTACGAGCTGGTGCTGCGGGCGCAGCTACAGGGGATCGAGGCAACGCGCCCCGGGGCCACGCTCGACGAGATCCACAAGCTGAGCGTCGACATCATCACCCGCGGACTGGTCGGTCTCGGGTTGCTCGAGGGTGAGATCGAGAAGCTCATCGAGACGGAGGCTTACAAGCGCTTCTTCATGCACCGGACCAGCCACTGGCTGGGCATGGACGTGCACGACGTGGGCGCCTACTTCGAGGGCGGCAAGGCCCGCAAGCTCGAGCCCGGAATGGTGCTCACCGTGGAGCCCGGGATCTACATCGCCCCGGACGACGACACGGTGCCGGCGGCGTGGCGCGGCATCGGGGTGCGCATCGAGGACGACGTCCTGGTCACGACGTCGGCTCCGGAGGTGCTGACGGCCGGGATCCCAAAGACGGTGGACGAGGTCCGCCGGGCTTGTGCCGGCTGAGCTCCCAGCGACGCGCCGAGAAGTAGGCGACGATCCCGAAGACAGCGCCCAGCACGAGCCCCGCTCCCGCGGCGCCGACGAGCCAGTCCCCGAAGAGCTGGCGCCCGTTGGCGAGCGCGTCGCGTGGGGCGAGCCGGGCCCAGCCGCCGGTGCGGGCACGATGGGCGAGCTCGATCTCGGCGAAGGCGATCCAGACGAAGATGACGTTCGACGAGATGCGCGACCCGATGAACGCCCAGAGACGGTTGAGGCGGAAGATCGTGGCCAGGGCGAGGGCGATCCACATGTGGAGCCCCAGGAACGGCGTGCAGCCGGAGAACACCCCCACCGCGACGGACCAGCCGACCTCGCGGGGCGTCGAGTGCTCGCGCCTGGCCCGTCGCCAGAGATTGCGCGCGCTGAGGTAGAGGCGGCGGAGGTAGCGGCGCACCGGCGATTCCAGGGTAGCCGGGAATTGGCTCCGCGCCGCGGGCGCGTGGTAGCGCTCGCGGACGTGACGCTGGACGAAGCCATCGCCGGTTTCGGACGCTACCTGGAGTCCGAGCGGAGGGCGTCGCCGCGCACGGTCGAGGCGTACGGCGACGACCTGAAGGGGCTCTTGGCGTTCGCCCGCGGCCGCAGCTCCCGCGCGGTGGACGACGTCGGTGCCGTGGACGTGTACCTGCTGCGAGGCTGGCTGGGCACGCTGGCCCGCAAGCACGCGCCGAGCTCCATCCAGCGCAAGGTGTCGGCGGTGCGCACCTGGATGCGATGGCTGCGCAGGCGCAGGGTCATCTCGACCTGCCCCGCGGACGAGTTGGCGGCGCCCAAGGTGCGCCGCGGGCTGCCCACGCTGCTGTCGGTCGATGCCGCCAAGGAGGTCGTCGAGGCTGCGAGCGGAGACACGCCGAAGGCCCTGCGCGACCGCGCCGTGCTCGAGCTGCTCTACGGCTCGGGCTTGCGCGTGAGCGAGCTCTGTAGCCTCGACCTGGACCAGCTGGACCTCGCGGGCGGGTCCGCACGCGTCCTCGGCAAGGGCAACAAGGAGCGCGTCGTCCCCCTCGGGCGCCGGTGCCTCGAGGCGCTCTCCCGCTGGCTCGAGACGCGCCCGCAATGGCTGCGTGCGCGACACCCGGCTGCCGCGCGCGCCGTGTTCCTGACGGTCACTGGGCGGCGCCTCTACATGCGCGCGGTCGAGCAGCTCGTGAAGGACTACGGGGCGCTGGGCGCCGGCAGAGCTGACCTTCACCCCCACGCGCTGCGCCACACGTGCGCGACCCACATGCTCGACGGCGGCGCCGACCTGCGCGCCATCCAGGAGATGCTCGGCCACGCGTCGCTCTCCACGACGCAGCGCTACACGCACGTCTCGATGGAGCACCTCATGCGCGTTTACGACGCCGCCCACCCCATGGCGCGCGCGAAGAAATGATACACAGCTTCGTCGGGTGCGCGTTTCGTTCGGCCGGTTCGTCTTCGCCCTCATGGGCGCTTCTTTCGGCGCGATAGCCGTTGCGCTGGCCGAGGCTCGGCAGGTCGTGGCCGCCGTCGAAGGCACGCGCTCACCGCCGTTCGGCGACGTCGTGCTGGCCGAGCTGGGCGTCCTCGCCCCGCTGGCTCTCCTCGTGGGGTGCGCCATTGCGGCCCTGTCGCTGTTCCTCGAGCCGGGCCGCCCCGTCGCGCCGTCGGAGCGAGTGGCCGTGCTACGCGCCAAGCCGGTCCTGGTGCGATCTCGGACGGCGGCAATCGCCTTCCTCGCGTGCTGCGTCGGCACCGCGTGGCTCCTCGTCACGGCGCACGCTGCCCGGAGGATGCTCGTCGACGGAGCCCCGCTCGCGGCCGGAGGGGCGCTGGCCGTCACGTCGATCGCGTGGCTCTTCTCGGCGTGTGCCATCGCGCTCGCGGCCTTGCCGGCGGTTCGCCGGACGCTCGCGTCGGGCGCCTCCCGCTGGCCCTCGTCGGTCGACCCGGCGACCACGGGCGGCATCGGTCTCGGCCTCGGCCTCGCGATCCTGGCGGTGGGGGTGGCCATGGGCGGCACGGGCGGCGAGGGCGCCGGTCCCCTGGCGATCCTCGGAGTGCTCAAGCGCAACGAGCTCGACCTGCGGCCCATCGTCGACCTGGCCGCCATCGCGGTCTGCGCATGGGTCGGCCCCTTGACCCTGGGAGGTCGTCCGCCTCGGGCGCTGCCTCTGCTGGTCTCTCTGATCGTGATCGCCGCGCCGCTGGCGGTCACGGTTCGCGAAGCCCGCGCGCTGGAGGCCGATCCGGCGACCGCACGGGTCCTCGAGCGTCAGGCGCCTCTGGGGCGTATCGCGCTGGCGCTGGTCCGCAACGCGACCGATCGCGATCGCGACGGGTCGTCTCCGTACTTCGGAGGAGGCGACTGCAACGACCACGATCCCGCGATATCCCCCCTCGCGCTGGAGATCCCCGGCAACGGGATCGACGAGGACTGCTCGGGTGCCGACCTGCCGCTGCCGAGCGTCACGCCGGCCCCGGTCCTGGTCACCAAGGGGCCAGCGGTCGACCGCGACTTCAACCTCATCCTCATCACGATCGACACCGTGCGCGCCGGTGAGATGGGGTTCCTCGGCTACGACAAGCCGACGACGCCGAACCTCGACGCGCTCGCGGCCCAGAGTGTCGTGTTCGACCGCGCGTACGCGATGGCCTCGTACACCGGCAAGGCGCTGGCCCCCATGCTCATCGGCAAGTACCCGAGCGAGACGCTGCGCGACGGAGGGCACTTCAACACGTATGGCCCCGGCAACGCGTTCCTCGCCGAGCGCCTGAAGGCCGCCGGCCTGTTCACGATGGGTGCCGCATCACACTGGTACTTCAAGGAGCGCTCGGGCGTGACGCAGGGGTTCGACGTCTTCGACCTCTCGGCGATGCCCGCGTCCGGGCAAGGCGACACGGATTCGACGACCACGGGCCGACAGCTGACCGACGCCGGGATCAAGCTGCTGCAGGCCGACGCCGCGCGGCGCTTCTTCCTGTGGGTCCACTACTTCGACCCGCACTCGCAGTACGTGGCGCACGAGGGGGCGCCCGACTTCACCGATCCGGCCAAGCCCCCGGGCTGGAAGGCCCGCGCAGCGTACGACGGGGAGATATGGTTCACCGACGCGCAGATCGGGCGCCTGCTGGAGTTCGCCCGAGCGCAGGCGTGGTGGAAGGACACGGTCGTCGTCGTCACCAGCGACCACGGCGAGGCGCTCGGCGAGCACGGCATCAACTCCCAGCACGGCTGGGAGATCTGGGAGCCGCTCATGCGCATCCCGCTCGTGTTCTACGTGCCCGGGATGACCCCGCACCACGTGCCGGTCAAGCGCAGCGCGGTGGACATCGTCCCGACCGTGCTCGACCTGATGCGTGTCGAGCGCCCCGCCCCGGGCGAGCTGTCCGGCCAGAGTCTGCTCGCAGACATCGCCGCGAAGCCCGGTGACTCTTTCGAGGAGCGCGACGTCTATCTCGACATGCCCGACGGGCCGTACACCCACCTGCGCCGGGGCATCATCCACGGACCAACTCCCGGGATGAAGCTCATCCACCTCGGCGGCAAGCAGTATCAGGTCTACGACCTTGCGGCCGACCCCGACGAGCGCGACGACCTCGCCGGCGACGTCGAGAAGCTGCGCCCCCTGGTCGACGCGCTGCAGGCCAAGCGCGCGACGCTGCACGAGATCAACGTGAAGGCCGACGCACCGGCGGGGCCCTGAGGTTCGCGTGAAAGGCTGGCTCGCCCGTCCCGTTCTCGCCATGGCCGGCGCCGTGATCGCCGCGTGGTTGGTGTCGGTGTTCGAGGCGGCTCGAGCCGCCGGCGAGTGGAGGCTGTCGTTCGCGTCGCTGCTCTTCGGCGACCAGGCCGTGCTCGTGCCGATCGCTTGTCTGCTCGGGCTCCTGGTGGGCGCCGTGGGCCTGACGCTCGATCCGGGGCGCGAGTGGAGCTGGATCAAGCTGTACTGGCGTGTTCGAGCGCTAGCGGGAGAGCCGAGGGCCCGGTGGGCGGCCGTGGCTCTTGTCGCGCCGGCGGGGACAGTGGCGTGGATGGCCGCGACCGCTCACGCGGCGCGTCTCGTCCTGTCGAGGGAGTCTGCGCCGGGGGCCGCAGGAGCAGCCCTGGCGGCGACCTCGTTGCTCGCACTGCTTCTGTCCGTAAGCGCCGTGCTGGCGACCGTCCCGGTTGCCGCACGCACCGTGACGGCGCAGGTCGGGCCGTTCGTCGCGGGCGCGTGCGGGAGCTCGTTCGCCCTCGCGTGCATCGCCGCGGGGACTCGCCTGGGCGATCCGAGCGGCAACGGCGTCACGCCGCTCGCCATCTTCGGCGTCCTCGCGCGCCGCGAGCTCGATCTCACGCCCCTCTTCGGGCTGATGGTCATCGCCATCGGCGCCGGCATCGGGGAGCGCGCGTCCCGCCCGCGACGATGGGGGCGCGTCGCCGTCGGCGGGTTCGTGGTGTTCGCGAGCTGGGGGCTGGTCGTACAGCAGGCGCAGGCCCTCAACGTGGACCCCGATGTCGCCCGGACGATCGAGCTGGGCGCGCCGCTCGGGCACGTGGGCCTCTCCCTGGTGCGACGGCTCACCGACAACGACAAGGACGGGGCGTCGGACCTGTTCGGGGGCGGCGACTGCGACGACGCGGACCCGACCCGGTCTCCCTGGGCGACCGACGTGCCGGGCAACGGCATCGACGAGGACTGCTCGGGCTCCGACCTGCCCAAGCCGCGTCCCCCGCCGGTCGTGCCTAAGGTGCCGCGGCCGGTGGTCCCTCAGGATCTCAGCCTGCTGCTCGTCACCATCGACACGCTGCGCGCCGACCTCGGCTTCCTCGGCTACGACAAGCCGGTCTCGCCGAACCTGGACAAGCTGGCCGAGAAGGGGACCGTCTTCGAGCGGGCCTACTCGATGGCGTCGTACACCGGCAAGAGCATCGGCCCCACCATGATCGGCCGGTACCCCAGCGAGACCTTCCGCGACGGAGCGCACTTCGACTGGTACTTCGACAAGAACGTCTTCCTCGCCGAGCGTCTGCAGAGCGCGGGCTTCCACACCATGGGCGTCGTGTCCCACTGGTACTTCAAGCCCAAGTACGGGCTCGCCCAGGGCATGGACGTCTGGGACATGTCTGCCATGCCGCCCGACTCGGCCGGCGACACCGACTCGTCGTACTCGAGCGACGCCCTGAGCGACGCGGCGATCCGTCTGCTGTCGGACCCGGCCAACATCTCGCGCCGCTTCTTCATGTGGGTGCACTACTTCGACCCCCACGCGCTCTACGTCGCGCACCCCGAGGCGCCGGACTTCCACAAGGGCGCGACCAGCTGGTCCAAGCCTGCCTACGACGGCGAGGTGTGGTTCACCGACCATCACCTGGGGCGGCTGCTCGACTTCATCGCTGCGCAGCCGTTCGGGAAGAAGACCGCAATCATCGTGACCGCCGACCACGGCGAGGCCTTCGACGAGCACGGGATGAACTGGCACGGCGTGGACCTCTGGGAGCAGCTCGTGCATGTGCCGCTCGTCATCTACGTCCCGGGAGCGAAGCCTCACCGGGTGAAGGTCAAGCGGAGCCTCGTCGACATCGTGCCAACGGTCCTCGATCTCATGGGCGTGCCGCAGCCGCCCGACGACGAGCTGTCGGGCGACAGCACGGCGGCGGCCGTCGTCGGGGGAGACGACGTCGTCAACGACGAGCGCGACATCTACCTCGACATGCCCTGGGGGCCGAACGTGTCGCAGCACCGCGCGATCATCCACGGGGCCGCGCCGGGCATGAAGCTCATGTCCGAGGGCGGCCCCGTCTTCCTTCTGTACGACCTGTCGCGCGATCCCGGGGAGCTCGACAACCTGGCCCGCAAGGACCGCAATGCCTTCGCCACCATGCGCGAGGTGTTCGACGACAAGCTGTCCACGCTGCACGAGATCCACGTCGATCCGGCACCCTACGAGGCGCGCTGACGGTCAGGACGTCGCGCGAGCGAGGGCGGGCAGCTCGAGCAGCGACGCCAGGGTCACGTCGGGGGAGGCTGCTTGGAGTCTCTCGTCGTCGGCGAAGCCGCCGCGCACGGCGACCGCGAAGGCCCCGGCGGCTCGCGCCGACAGGATGTCCTGCTCGGCGTCCCCCACGACCCAGAGCGATCCGACGGGCACCGAGAGAGCCCGGGCGACGGCCAGCACCGGCTCGGGGCTCGGCTTCAGCGGCCCGTCGCCCCCCGCAAAGACGAACGCGAACCGGGCGCTCGCTCCGAGTGCCTCGAGGACCCTGAGCGTCACGGCCCGCGCCTTGTTGGTCACGATGGCGAGCGGCACGGACGCCAGGGCATCGAGGGCCTCGATGGCTCCGGGCATCCAGCGGGTGTGATCGACCGGGTGCGCCGAGTAGTAGGCGACCAGCCGCGTGGTGAGCTCGGGAAGCTCGGGCGCCTCGATGCGCAGCTCGAACGCGCGCGCCACGAGGTGCGCCACGCCGTCGCCGACGAACGACGCGATCACCTGCGGGTCGAGAGGCACCCGCCCCGCGCTCGTGAGCACGTGATTGCACGCCGCAGCGATGTCGAGCCGCGAGTCGACGAGCGTTCCGTCCAGATCGAAGGCAACGGCGAGGGGGCCGGGCATCGCCTAGGGCCGCGCCCGACGGAAGCCCTGGTCGATCTGGGCCTGCATCGCCGGCGTCACGACCGTGGCCTGCTGCCCGCGCATCTCGCGCCACACCTGCGACGAGAGGCCCGGCTGCTCGTCCACGTCGTCGAGGTTGCCCCAGGACTCCTGGAGGCGCTTCTCGGCCGCCGTCGCCTGCACTCCGCATGACAGGGGCCACTCGCGCGGCTCGTACGCGAACGGCGCGAAATCCGGCGTGTCCGAGAACAGGTCGAGCGGCAGCGCGGCGTTCGCCACGAGGTCGTTGGGGTAGGGGATGCCGAAGACGTGGGCGAAGACCTTGTGGATCGAGCTCACGTCGATGTGCTGCTTGGACACGTACCCGTGCTTCACCCATGGGGACACGAAGAGCACCGGCGTGCGGTGGTTCTCGACGTGGTCGCCCCCGTCGGCGGGGTCGTCCTCGGTGATGACGACGAGCGACGACTTCCACAGGGGGCTGTGCGACAGGCCGTCGAGGAACATCCCGGTCGCCTCGTCGTTCACTGCGACCATGGCCTCGGGCGACGGGGACGTCGGCGACACGCCGACGGTGTGGTCGTTGAGCAGCAGCGCGTAGACGAAGTTGCCCAGGTCGCAGAACACGCGGAAGTGGGCGGCCTCGTAGCAGGCGCGCTCGACGTCGGGGTACGAGATCTTGGCCTGCGTGGGCCCCCCGGGCAGATCGAAGTGAATGGGGTTGTGCGTGCCGACCACGGGCGCGGAGATGAGAGCGATTGCCTCGGTGAAGGCGTCGTACGGGATCGCGTTGGCCGCCATCCAGTCGAAGACCGAGCCCTCCGTAGGGCGACCGGTGTCGATGACCCCCTGCGGCTGGGACGCGACCGTGTTGTAGACCTGCCGTCCGCCGTAGCCCGTGAGAAACCAGGCGCGCTCGTCGAAGTCGAAGGTGCGCCCGAACGCGGTCCAGACGTGCCCCTGCACCGAGACCTCGGCCGACGTGTAGTAGTTGTCGCTGATCGCGAACTGTCGCGCCGCGTTCCGGAAGTTGAGCCAGAGCCTGTCCATGTCGGAGCTCTTGCTCTTCATGGTCAGCGAGGGCGCGCCGTTGGCGCCCTTGAAGTCGCCGAGCAGCGCGTCGAACGTCTTGTTCTCGCGAACGATGAACACGACGTGGTCGATCTGCTTGGAGCGTCCCTGGGTGTTCGTCGGAGGCAACGGGAAGTCGTTCTCCCCGCCGGGGCAGCTCACCGTGGGCGCGCCGGAGAGGCTTCCCACGCCGTCGTTCGCGGTCACGGTGGACTCGCCGCTCGACAGGTCCGCCGCGCTCGGCGCGGGCACGAGCTGCACGCCGCCGAACATGGGCCCGCGGACCGGGTTGCCCGACCCGACGGGGTACTGCATCGGATCCGTGCCGCTGCTCAGACCCCGCATGTTCGAGACGAGCAGGGCGCCGCCCGACAGGACGGCGACGTCGGTGGGCCACCAGGCCGTCGGCAGGCGTCCGGCCGGGGTGAGGCTAGGGGGGGTCTTCGTCGTGTCCACGTCCCAGGCGCCGACGGCGTTCATGCCGGCGAGCGTCGCGTAGAGGCGCTTCGACGTGGCGTCGTACCTGAGCGAGGTCGGCTCCTCGCCGTGCAGGGACGTCGCCATGTCGACGGGCACGTGAGTGGCCGTGTTGGCCGAGCGGTCCACGAGCGTCAGCGTGTCGCCGAAGTCGTTGGCGACCACCACCCAGCGCGCGTCGAGGAACGCGACGCCGTATGGGTTCTTGTCGGTGCCCCAGCTGCGCGTCACGGAAGGAGCCGCGGGGTTGGACACGTCGACCTCGACGAGCTTGCGGTCGCCCTGCTCGCTCACGTAGACGAAGTGCCCGGTCGGATCGCTCGGGTCGTACGCGGCGACCTGGGTCGGCGTGTTCGGCAGGCTCACGCTCCCGAGCTGCTTGCCGTAGTTCCCGGCCGTCACGTCGAAGACGAGCAGTCGCTTGTCGAACACGGACGTGACCACCAGCTTCGTGGAGTCGGGCGACAGGGCGAGCCCCGACACGTACCAGTTGGCGGGGTTGCCGTTGTCGTCGACCGACATGGGCAACGTGATGGACTTCGTCGCGTCCGCCGTGAGCGCTCCGGCGGTCGTGTCGAGCGCGAGCCCCTCGACGACGCCGTCGTCGCTGGCGACGAGCACGGTGCCGGGGGCGACGAAGACGACGCCCGCGTTGAGGGTCTGCGGTGACGGGTAGCGTACGTACGACGCGACGGGGCTTCCCGAGGCGATCTTGGTCGTGTCGACCGCCATGACGGCGTGCACTCCGTAGCCCGCGTCGACGACCAGCACGTAGCTCGTACCAGGGACCGGGAGCAGCGAGACCGGCTCTCCTCCCGACAGGTCGGCCTCGTGGAAGAAGTACTGCGAGCCCGCCGGCTTCACGCGCCGCCCATCGGGCAGGATCGTCGTCGCCATGTCGGCTGGATCCGGTCCGGCATACTTGATCGCGTCCCCGCTGGCGGCCGTCGCGGTGCAGTGGGTCCGCGTGGGCGCCGGATAGCCGCCGTCCCAGGCGTTGCACGTGGCCTCATGCGGCAGGCTGTCCCATGCCGCGAGCGCCGGGCAGGTGTATGGCTTCGTCGTCTCCGGACACGACGTGACCGGACAGGTCATCGAGCAGGACTTGGGCGGCTCCTTGAACGCGGACGGGTCCCCTGCATCGACACCGCCGTCGTCGCCCCCGTCGCCGGCATCCGGCACGGTGGTGCTGGAGCCCCGGGACCCCGACGAGCAACCCAGGACGGCGACGAGCGCGCACGCGAGCGAGCCACGGAGCACGCGAAACCATTACCACGATTGCGGTCGCGCTCTCGCCGGCTAGGCTACTCGTGCGATGAGCGACGACGCCACCAAGCGCGAGCCGGGGCTGCCCACCATCGACGTCCAAGAGTACGGCGGCAAGCGCGAGGGCGTGAGGCAGTCGATGGACCGGCGCCTGTTCATGCAGCTGCTGGTCTACTCGGCCGACGGCCGCCCGGACATCGAGGCCGAGCAGCTCGCCGGTCGCCTGCGCAGCGCCCGCGTGCCCGCAGTGGTCTACGCCGACGCGATGGATCCGGCGAGCCTCGGCGTGCTCACGTGGAGCGAGGATCCTGCGCACTTCGTCCGCGCAGTGCGGCCTCACCTGCAGACCGCGGCTCTGCACCCGCGGCGCGACTACGCGATGATCGGCCGCACCTACGCGACCGGCCACGAGCCGGACCTCGAGCACGCGCTGCTCCGCCGTGCCGTGGACAACGTGATGAGCGAGGCACACCGCTGGCACGTCTGGTACCCGCTCCGTCGCACCGGCGAGTTCGCGCGGCTCGATCCACACGAGCAGTCGACCATCCTGCGCGAGCACGCGCAGATCGGCATGG
>Ga0209415_10014467_pt1 | contig 12880 bp, 7 predicted proteins | sample PeaSoiSIISIP2007_FD_187696 | JGI IMG/M metagenome (GOLD analysis project Ga0209415, IMG submission 187696) | Peat soil microbial communities from Weissenstadt, Germany - SII-SIP-2007 (SPAdes) (version 2) | ecosystem: Environmental > Terrestrial > Soil > Wetlands > Peat | place: Germany...
AAAATCATCACGAAATTCACGAGCCGCTCTATGTGACGGATGACGTGGAACCTGTGCTGAAGCTACTGAAACCAGTGCCGCGCACCGGTAGTTTCGATATCAGTCCGGAATTTCATTTCACCGCATTTGACGCTGGGCACATCCTTGGTTCCACCAGCCTGGAACTTATCATCACCGAAAACGGAAAGAAGACTGTGGTGGTATTTTCGGGCGACATTGGCCGGTACAGTCAGCCAATTTTGAACGATCCCGTAACACCATCGTCGAAAGCGGACGTGCTGCTTTGCGAGTCCACCTACGGCGACCGCGAACATCCGGATGGCGATGCTGCGGAATTGCTGGCAGGTATCGTTAATCGCGTTGCAAAGCGCGGCGGATCGATCGTGATCCCCGCGTTTGCTATCGGGCGGACGCAGACGTTCATGTACTACCTGCGCCAACTCGAAGAGCAGCAACGGATTCCCCGGCTTCCGGTATACGTGGACAGTCCCATGGCGCTCAGCGCCACGGATTTGTACCTGAAATACCACGAAGATCACGATCTGGAGTTTACGCGCGAAGAAGGCGGCGGCAAGGGCGACCCGCTGGATGTGCACGAATTTCACCTGGCGCGTTCGGTGGAGGAATCGAAGGCCATCAACAACGTCAAAACGCCTTGCATCATCATCTCCGCAAGTGGAATGGCGTCGGGAGGCCGTGTTCTGCATCACCTGGCACAGCGCTTACCCGATGCGAAGAACGCCGTCATCCTGGCTGGCTTCCAGGCCCAGGGGACTCGCGGACGCGCGTTGCAAGAAGGCGCTAAAACGTTGAGTATTTTCGGGCAACGCGTAGCCGTCTGCGCCGAGATCGTCGAGTTAGGGCAATTCTCCGCCCACGCCGGCAAGAGTGAGCTATTGCGATGGCTGACTGCTCTACCTGCGCCTCCCAAGCAGACTTATTTGACGCACGGCGAACCGCAAGCCGCCCAGGCTCTGCAGGGCGCTATTCAAGAGAAATTTAAGTGGAAAGCCGCTGTCGCCCGGTACCTGGATACCGTGGATTTGGATGCCTGATGGATTCTAGAAATATTTTCGAGGAATCAGGAAACTAATTTCGTCCTGGCATCGTCTATACCTACAAGACCACTCGCGGGGTAGGGGGCTAACCACCACAGGGCAACCGACCGTCAGTCTCCTACCCCTAAAAACTTCGGATGCCGCATATTTCCGCAATTTAGATAGATTTTAGGCGGGTTTCGCCCAATTCAGGAGAAGATGCCGACACTTTGTGTCGTTAACGATTCGCGATGTGTTCCTGTAGATGCGACAGCCGCTCCTCGGCTGCGGCGAGCGTCGTTTCCTTCTTGCAAAATGTAAACCGGACTTGCGACGCACCGTCGCGGGCATCGTTATAGAAACTGGAACCGGGCACCACGGCCACGCCGACCTTTTCCACCAGGAATTTCGCGAACGCAACGTCATCCGGAAAGCCGAACGCCGAGATGTCCGTCATGATGTAGTACGCGCCCAACGGCTTGTAGACCTTGAATCCCGCAGCCGCAAGAATTTTGAGCAATCGTTCGCGTCGTACTCTGTAGTCTGTCGCCAGCTTGTCGTAATAGGACTGCGGCGATCTCAACGCGATAGCCCCAGCTTGTTGCAAAGGCGCAGCCGCCCCCACGGTAAGGAAATCATGTACCTTGCGAATGGCCGCGGTCGCTTCTGGAGGAGCGATAGCCCAGCCCACCCGCCATCCCGTGACGCTATAGGTCTTCGACATCCCATTAATCACGATTGTACGGTCGCGCATCCCATCGATTCGCGCCATCGAGATATGCTCCGTTCCATCGTAAAGAATGTGTTCGTAGATTTCGTCGGTAACGCAAAAGGCGTTCCAGCGCACGCAAAGGTCGCGAATAAATTCGAGTTCGGCGCGTGTGAACACTTTCCCGGTGGGATTGTTGGGCGTATTCAGAATGATGGCCTTGGTGTGGGGGCCAAATGCCGCCGTCAATTCTTTTTCGTCGAACGTCCAGACGGATTTCTCGTTCTCCGGAGGCCGCATTTTCACGAAGCGGGGTTTTGCTCCGCTCAAAATCGCGTCCGGCCCGTAATTCTCATAAAAGGGCTCGAATACAACGATCTCATCTCCCGGATTGATAACAGCCAGCATGGTGGACATCATCGCCTCGGTCGAGCCGCAGCAGATTGTGATCTCGCGCTCGGGATCGACGCGCACGCCTTGGGTCCGCTCGAATTTCTCGACGATCGCGTCGCGCAGCGGTTTCGCGCCCCACGTTATGGCGTACTGATTGATGTCGTCGGAAATGGCTTGCCGCGCCGCTTCCTTGATTTCCGCCGGTGCCGCAAAATCAGGGAACCCCTGGGAGAGATTTACGGCCCCGTGCTTCATCGCCAGCCGCGTCATCTCGCGAATCACCGATTCGGTGAACTGCTCCGCCTTTGCGGAGAGCATTCGCCGTGCTGCCTGCGCCATACCGGTGTCAGAAGGAGTCATTTAGCCTGCCAAACGATCGGAATTGTCAGTGCAATCGTGTTAAACAAAATCGGCCTGCCGAAAAACTAACGGCCGTGTCCAGCCGAAGACGCGGCTGCGGATGTCGCCCACGTCTGACCATAAATCATCCGGTAGACTTCGGAATTGCGCAAGACGATTTGCACGTAATCGCGAGTTTCACTGAAGGGAATGGACTCCACCAGTTCGGGGATTTCTTCATAATTTCGTTCGGCTTTCCACGAGGCGATGCGGTCTTCGCCCGCGTCAAACGCCGCGAGCGCGTACTCCGGCGCCCCGGTTAAGCGCACCAAATTGGAAATGTAGAGCATACCGAGCCGGATGTTGTAGTCCGGCTCAAATAGTTTCTTGGCAGAAAAACTTACGCGAAGCTGCTTGGCAAGGAGCTTTCCCGTTTTCGGCTCAACCTGCATCAGCCCAATCGCGTTCGTTGGCGAGAGCGCATCCGCCTGGAACGTGGATTCCTGGCGCATCAGACCGGCGGCAAGCAGTGGATCGAAGTTGTTCTTTTCCGCTTCCCGTCGGATGAGCGCTTCATACGGCAGCGGATACAGTATTTTCCAAACGTTGACGGGTAGATCGTCCATTTTGCGCGCATCAAAATTCGGAACTATGATCCGCCCATAAGCCATTCCCGCGGCGAAGTGTCCCTGGTCAAAAGCAGCTTGCGCGGCTTCATATAAAAAGCGCGGAGACGAAGTGGCAAAATAGGCGTTCTTCAGCTCCAGTTCCGCGCTTGCATCGAATGCGATCGTCCGCAGCGCCTGCGCGCGCGCCCAACGGTCCGCGGCAGCGGGGGGAATCGGCTCATCAAAAGGCCGCAACGATGGCGGCGGGGGAATTTTTTCCAGAATCTCCGGCGGGTCTCCGCCCTCGGACGATTCCAGCTTGCTTAACCTCATTGCCGCAGCGTGCCCAAAATACGTCTGCGGAAATCGCTGCTGATCTTTCTGATAAAAAGCGCGCGCTTCAGCGATTTTCCCGCTGCGTTCCGCATCGCGGCCCAGCCAGTAAATCGCATCAGAGGTATTTCCCGACGCCGGATATTTCGTCAGAAAATTCTTGATCTTGTCGGCGGCATCAGGCTGCCGGTTTAGATACGCAACCCACGCCACGCGCCATTCCGCGTTGAACGCATTTCTTCCGCCCGGGAAGGTGTCCAGCACTCGCTGGTAGTACGCGGCGGCTCTCGTGCGGTCGAGGTCAACCCAATAGTAGTTCCCCGCCGCCATAAACCCCTCTTCGTTCCATTTGCTTAAGGGATATTTCTGCGTCAGCTCGTTCAGCGTCGCGAACATTTCATCGAACTTCTTGTCCGAACGATAAATCTGCGACAGCGCATACAGCCGTTCCGCGTCCACCTCAAAATCCGGCGTCTTCAGGGACGCGACAAGCTTCGGCGAGCCCTTCAGTTGCACCCGCGTCTGCGCCACGCGAAGTTCCGCCAGTTGCCGGTTGGGATTCTGCGGATCCTTCAGCATTCCCAGCAGCTTTTCAAACTCCGCTCGTGCTTCCTTCCACTTGTGCACGTCAAAGAACGCCTGCGCCCGTTGCTGCTGCAATTCCACGCCGGGGTATGGATACTCCTTCCCCATCTCATGCAATATTTTCTTCAGCGCGCCGTCCGCTCCTTTCGCTTCGTCGCTCTGCGAATTCTTGTAGAAAATCGCCTGGTAATCCTTGGCCGCCCGCGGAAGTTGGTGCAGCGCCTGATAGGCTTGCGCTCTTTCGAGGAGCAGCGTAGGCCGCGTGCCCGTCGCCGGATAGGAGTTCAACGCGTCGATCGCGTCCTGCGCCCGTCCCAATTCGATAGCCAACGGCGCCAAACTCTCGAGCAACTGTTCCTTCATCGCCGTATTCGGATAGTCGTGCTGCACCGTTTCCAAATCCGTTAGCGCATCTTTCGACCGTCCCAACCCGTGCTTCGCCTGCGCCGTCCAATAAAGCACATACTCGCGCAACAGCGTGTCGCTGCTCGCCTTGGTAAACCACGCGAACGCCTGTTGCTCATGTACATGTGAATGGTCTTCGTAGCCCAGCGCCAGCGCCGCGCGCGCACCCCACACGTTCCCCACGTTTTTCGTCGCGAACGCCGAGAGATTGTTGTAGGCCCCCGCCTCCCCGTTATGTAGCGCACGGGCTAACGGCGTAAGCTCCCGCCGCAGCGCCTGATCCTCCGGCGTGTCTTCCGTAACTCCAGGAACCGCCGTCGCCGGTCTGCACCCGACGCGGCATGGCACCGCCGCCGGCTTCTTCACCTTTTTCTGTTTTTTGTGCGAGGACTGCGCCAGACTTTCCGGCGCTCCGCCAGGTAAGAGCGAAAAGACCAGCATCAATGCGCAAACGCTTCGCGCAGCCGCGGCCCATGAACCAGCCGCAGCCCCTCTCCTGGCTGCACTCTTAGCGATGCCGCGCGGGTGTGGCGTACGGATATTCGCCGAGAGCGTGGGTGTCGCCCTCCGCGAGTATTTCCACCATCCAGCGATAAAAGTAATCCACTGGGTGGTCCATGATGGGTTTGAAACGCCGGTCGTATTCTCGATGAGCTTTTTCAATGTCGTCTTTCAATCGCACACAAAGATCTTTTTTCTCGCGCCCGAGCCGCACTTGCTCCGGTCTCAGCATTTTAATATCTTGCATCGAAACTTTCGCCACCCGATTTGCGCGCCTGTGCAATTCCTGCTCTTCTGCCGTTAGCTGGTTAACGTCAAAGTCGCCGTCGAATTCAGCTTCCCCGCTCGCCGCCGGCGCCGCTGCATCGATCAACTCAATCGCTTCCGGCTCGCCTTCCAGCTCAATCACTGGCTCCGGTTCGATGTGCGCTGGCTCCACATGCGGAGCAGCGGGCGGCCTGGCGTGTTGCGCAACCGGTGTCTCAACCCGCGGTGGCGCTTGGACATGTGCCTGTGCAGACGCTGGCGCTGGTGCATGCGCCATCGGCGTCGGCACCCCCGGTTGCGGACGCGCCGGCTCAACCGCCGGCTCAGCCGCAGCCGTACTAATAAGATGCGTGATTTGCGCTTCGAGGGGCAATCGCTGTCCAGGCTGTACCGCCATCGTCACGAACCGCGACAATACTTCCAGCGCCGCCGACAGCGACGCCGCCGAAGTCTGCGCCCGCAACATCGACGGCAGCGCGTTCGTCGGCTTGGTGCTCGCACACGCCGCCACTATGTCCCCGACGGCCTGGTGCAGCTCGTCGGCATTCCGCTGGATCCGTTCGAGGTTCTCCCGCAAGGCGCGCGATACGGCTTGTTCCACGGCGTTTGGCTCTTGTGCCATTCCTGGTTTCTGGGGTCTCCGGCTCATTGCAAGTGCTTTCAGCTACTCGACTCGCCTATTCCCTACAGGCGCAAAGCCCCGTTTTGTGATTGTGGTAGCCAACCTATTTCGAGTCAACCACCTACCCGTACCCATGTGCCCAATCGTTGCTTATCTGCCTGGTGTTCGGCATCGGATTTGGCCACCCCCCAGCATTCGGCTCTACCCAAAGGAGGTCACCCACTTCCCACCCGCCAAAAATGCTAAAATACCCTCAGGGGGCGACACGGTTTCGACGGAAGCTGTCGCGGCCCGAAGGCATGCCGGGACCCACCTGCCCGTAACTTGGTGGAAACTAGAAATGCCAACAACAACTTGGCACTTGCTGCTTAATTAATTAAGCGCACGCTTCCCCGGGCTTCGCTCATGGGCCCGGTCAGAGGCGTCACACAGTGAGCTGGCCTGGGCCTTTCGGTCCGTAAGGCTCGGGCGAGATCCATCGGACTAGTTGGTTGCGCATCTTGCTCATTCCTAGCGCCGCTGGCGAACGCGCGATCAGCCCGCAAGGGCCGGGTCGCACACCGAATTGAGATAAGCATGTAGGCTTCGGTCCGTAGGGCTTTTCGGACGGGGGTTCGACTCCCCCCGCCTCCACCATATCCGTCAAGGATATGGTGTCCCTCACCGCGCAGGTTTGTTGCGCGGTGAGGGGCACCAGCTTTTTTTTCTGCGAACCGTCTCCCCATGTTCTACTGCTACATCCTCGAATGTTCCGACCACTCCCTCTACGTCGGCGTCGCTCAAGATCCGAAAGCCCGCGAAAAGCGCCACAACGAAGGTCGAGGCTCCACCTGGACCGCCGCTCGCCGCCCAGTTCATCTACTCTGGACGGAACCCCATCCAACCCTTTCCTCGGCTCGAACACGCGAAAACCAATTGAAAAAGTGGAGCCACGCAAAAAAGGCAGCTTTGGTCAAGGGTTCCCATACTCACTCGTCGTTTGCGTGAGTTTGTCCTGAGCGAAGTCGAAGTGCCAGATGCGCATAACCCGCCGTCCCTATCCCATCAATTTGAAAAACACCTAAAAACCGGCTCTGGCCGCGCCTTCACCTCAAAACACCTCCTCCCCGCAAAGCCCCTAAGCAAAACTCCCCTCCCCCCACCGAATCCCACTTAACTCCTCCCATAACCCCTCCGCCACGGCCCCTAAGCAACGATTCCCTTGACCAGCACTTAAGGTCAGGTCTATAAGTTTCGCGCTCGCCCTGTGGAGGATCTATGTCCCCTTCTCGCCTCGGTCGCGTTCTCCTTTTTCTGATTCCGATGTTAGCCTTAGCCTCCCAGCTACAGGCTCAAGTTGCAGATCCAATAGCCGCCGCCCAGGCTCCTATTCCCGGCGTTGGGCATCACTATATTGGCGCGGGCGCCGAAACCGTCAATCCCGTTGACGGTTCCCTTACATTTGACCTTCCCCTTCCAACCCCTCCAGGACGCCAGCTATCCTTTCCCTTCGGAATCCACTTCAGCTCCTCCGAGCAGTCCAATTATTCCGGCTCCAGTCCGTCTTGTACGCAATTTTGCTACTGGAATGGCAATTTCGCACCGGATGATTTTGCAGGCTGGAGTTACGGTCTTCCTACGTATACCTCTATTGCGACTGTGACTGGCTCGGCCCCCAATCCAAATTGTCAACCGGGTCAGCCGTCTTGCTCTACGGAGTACTGCTGGGGTTCTCTGAACTATGTCTTCTCTGCATCAGGCGAAGGCCAGCACCCTCTCATGGCTTTCAACAGTTGGCCCGACCCAAATAACAACGCGAATGTCGGCTGCGCGTCAAGTGGCTCGGGCGGGGGTTCTGCAGGCGATGGAATGGCGGTCTCCTTTTCTGGAAGTACGGGCTCAGCCCAGCAACCGTCTCTCGCCGCGGTCAATCGCGCAGGGACCGTGTATCAGTTTTCCCAAGGACCATTTCTTAGCTTCTCAGCCCCCGGTCCAGGCAACTGGGGCATGCTCGCCCAGACAATAACCGACAGAAACGGCAACCAGATCACGCTCAGCGGACAGAGTTCGTATGAGGGCGGATCTCTCACCCAGGCGGCATTAGCTGCCGGCTATTATCAGGATACGGTCGGCAGGCATGTCATCTCGTGGACTGGACTTGGAAATAGTTCTGGCGACCAGATCACCGTTTCGGGTCTTCCTGGCGACATTGCAATTAAGTGGATTAATAATAATTTCAGCTTCTGGGGAAAACGCACTTTCTTCAGTGGCACTGCAAATGGTCCGGAATGTCATTTCTCGCCGGGGACTCAGACAGCGGTGCTCCCGACTGTCAGCGAAATCGACCTGCCCAACGGGCAAAAGTACTCCTTTGTCTATGGCGGCACGTACGGCCGCCTGACGAAAATCATCTTTCCCGGTGGGGGCTACGTCCGATACGTCTGGGGTATCAACGCGAATTCATCTGCGGCCCAAATACAGTACGCAGACTTCTACGGCAATCACCAAAATTGTTATTACACTTCTGACGCGCTCGCCATCACAGATCGGTACGTCAGCTACGACGGCTCGACGGAAGTCCTGCATCAGAACTTCAGTTACACACCAACGAGCTGGTCGACGCTAACTGACGGCGCCCCAAATTGGCCCTCAAAGCAGACTGTTGTCACAGCCACCGATTTAGTCACTAACCAAACAACGATAACGAGTTACACTTACGGCAGTGTGATCCAGCAGGTCGTCACTCTCTCGTGCTCGGGCGATTGCGCCGGCAACACAAGTTTCCCGGCGCTCAATCCCCAGATACCAGTAGAAACCCAGATCAAATACGAAGACGGAAGCCAGAATATTCTGCGGACCGTCAACAAGACTTGGTTTGACCAATACGGGATGATCGGGGAGCAAACCATTCTAGACAACGGGCAGGGCATGGCAACAGTCCGCTGTCTCGACGGAAATGACCGCGTATTGGCGAACTACGAATACGGTTTCCAAAGCGAAGGATCCAAACCGGCTGATCCTCCCTGTTCGATTCTGCCCAATGCTCCGGCAACGCCACCGGGAGGCACGCTCAGTTATGGGCTAAATACCTCCGCGATGGGTCCGCTGGACAGATACACAATCACCGCGTATCAAACCTTCGGCAGCACAAACATACTGACGGCGCCCAGTAGTGTCTCGATTTATTCCGGCTCAGGAACGCTCGCCAGCCAAGCGAACTATGCCTACGACCAAAACACCTTGCAGGCCTCGGGAGCGATTAATCTCGTTAACCCCGGCGCTGCCCGAGCGAACGCAACAACCGTTCAGCACCTGATCACCGGAAGCTCGTACGCCACGACAACCTACTCCTATTACGATACCGGCCAGCTCTACACGATGACCGACCCCTGCGGCAACTCGACCTGCAGCGACATGACCGGATCGAATCACACCACTACCTACCACTATGCGGACAACTATGCTTCGGGGACCGGTAGCCCTACCGGCCAAACAAGCGCCTACCTGACGAGCGTCACCTTTCCCAACACAGGTGTGGCACACACAGAAAGCTTTTCTTGGGGCTACAACGACGGGCAGCTTCGCACTACTACGGACCAAAACAATCAACTCACCGCATACAAGTACGGCACCCAGCCAACGGTCTGTCCCTACGCCGACCAACTCGACCGCCTCACTGAGATTGATTACCCCAACCAGGGACAGACTCTCGTTTGTTACAACGATTCGCTATACAGCTCGGCTACGCCTTCCCCTAGCTTCACTACGTTTCGGCTTACGACAAGCACTAACGGCGTCAAACAATATCTAGAATTACTTACGGCTTCGGACGGCCTGGGACACAAGACTGAAACTCTACGCAACGGCAGCCCCGCCTCCGATCCCGACTGCGCCGGAGGCGATCGTATCGATACCTCTTACGACGGCTTTGGGCGCGTCCACACGGTCTCAAATGCCTATTGTCTCGCAACAGACACGGTACGTCTAACGACCTACGCTTACGATCCCCTAGGCCGCGCGATTAGCCTCACGCATCCCGACAGCACGACCGTGCTAACCAGCTACGCCGGTCGAGCCACCCAGGTCCAAGACGAAGGCAACGGTACGCAACGCATCACCCGCATATCCCAAACCGATGCTCTCGGCAGACTCAGTTCAGTCTGCGAGGTAGCTGGCGCTCCTTTCGTGGGCCCCGGCGGGGCTTCTTCTTCCAGCTTAATCGGCCAAAATGGCTCGCCGGGCGCCTGCGGCCAGGACATAGTGGGCAATGGTTTCTTAACTAGCTATAATTACGACGTGCTCGGTAACTTGCTCGGTGTGACTCAGGGCACAATGACTTCGCGCTCTTTTAGTTACGATTCGCTTTCCCGCCTTACCAACGCCGCCAACCCCGAGTCGGGCGCCATCTCCTACGCTTACGACGCCAACAGCAACCTAAGCACCAAGACGGCCCCCGCCCCGAACCAAACCGGCACCTCAACGGTCAGCACCACCTACCAATACGACGCCCTCGATCGCCTTACTTCTAAATCCTACAGTGACGGCACTACACCCACGGCAACGTTTTACTACGACAAAGATCCAGCGGGGCGCAGCTACACCAACATAATCGGCCGCCTGTTCGAATCCACTGTCCCATCGCAACTCGGCCTCTGCTGCATCACGACCTTTCAAGAATATGACCCCATGGGCCGCATCTCCATCCAATCGCAATATCTTCCGACTGGCTGCGCCTGCGACTTCGGTGTTCCTTACACTTATGACCTGATGGGTAATATGCTCACCTCGGAAGACCCCTACGGAAACGTCTTCACCTACGGATACAATACCGGTGGTCGCGTTGTGAGCGTCACCGGAAGTTACTCGGATTCAGACGATCCCGCGAACCTCCTGAGCGCCACGAAATATAACGCCGCCGGCCAGCCTGTCTCCGACGCGCTCGGCGACGGCGAAACGGAAACCTTTACATACGATACGCGGCTGCGCTTGCAAGCCGCGAGCTCCGTGTTCGGCAGCACGCCCGTTTACTCTTACAGCTTAACCTTCGCGCCGAATAGCAACGTCCTCACCGCCAACGACAGCGTCAACGGAAATTGGAATTATTCCTACGACCAGTTCAATCGGCTGGTTTGCGCGAGCCTCTCGTCCAACACCGCGTGCGCCATGCCGCCCACCGGCACTCCCACCTACACGTACGTCTACGATCGCTTCGGCAATCGCTGGCAGCAAGATAGCCCCGCTGGAAATATCTATACTTCCAGCTTCACCTTCACCGGCAACGGCGGTAATAATACCAATCGCATGGACGGCTATTCCTACGACTCCGCGGGAAACTTGCTCTTCGACGGCACACACCACTACTTTTATGACGCCGAGAATCACCTCATTCAGGTCGACGGCACGCTCCCCTATTGCACCAGCAACGGCGCCTCCGGCTCCGCCGGCACTGCCTGCTACTACTACGACGCCGCAGGCCACCGCGTTTTCCGCACCGGCTACACCGCCGACACATGCGACAGCACCGGCAAGCGCGGTTACGTCTTCGATCTTGCCGGCCATGTGATCGTTGAGACCAATGCGAACGATACCGGCTGTGTCAGTCAGGTCTATCTCGGCGAGCGGCACTTCGGGCGACAGGGCGGCGGCAGCTTCTTCTATCACTCCGACTGGCTAGGCACGGTGCGTTACGTCAACGCGGACCTGTACCCCACCGACCCCAACGAAACCTGCACCAGCCTGCCCTTCGGCGATGGCCTCACCTGTAGCAGCACCCGCTGGGACGTCTGGCACTTCACCGGCAAAGAACGCGACTACGAATCCGGCCTCGACAACTTCGGCGCCCGCTACGACGCCTCCTCCATGGGCCGCTTCATGTCGCCGGACTGGAGCGCAAGTCCCAGCCCGGTTCCTTATGCAAGCCTTCCGTATCCGCAATCACTCAACCTTTACGCGTACGTCCAGAACAATCCTCTGAGCCATACAGATCCCAACGGCCATTGCGATGTGGACGGAGAACACCATAATTGGGTATGGTGCGCGGCACACAGCCTTGGACTCAAAGAGACCAAGAAAGAAACGGCGGCCAGAGAAAAAAATGAAGCGGAAGTGGCAGAGTTTCTCAGAGCGCATCCGCAATACCTACAAAATGCCTTGTTGATGGCTGCGTCGTTGGGCACCATGTTGGCCGTGGAAGCTACAAACATGGGTGCCGGAGAATCTGACAGTACCGTGCCAGCGGAAGAACAGGCGGCGATTGAGGCCGGAGCTGCGGGCGGAGCCGGGGCCGCTCGCACGATCATCAACGGGGTTCCGCAGCCCAGCCCGGAAGGTGAAATCGTCGTTGCACCCAACGGAGTCGCCGTCAAGATTCCCGCTGGATATGTGGCTGAACCCGCGGCCAATGGGAACGGCATTGTCTATAGACTAGCTGGGTCAACCGGCAATGCGAACACCATCAGGATCATGGGACCAGACGCCCGGGGGCTACAGCCCAACGGATACGTTCGGGTATATAATTCAAGCGGGCAGCCGATCATTCCCTCGACGGGAAAGCCCGGCACCCAGGCACAAACGCACACTCCGTTCTAAGGTGCAACATGTACGGACTGAAGAAAGACGTAAATCTGAGCTTCCTTAATGACCGAGAGGTCATTCAGATAGCGATTGGTGCCTACCAAACCATCTTCCGGTTCGACGAGGATATCGCGATTTCCGTGGACGGTGGGTTCAACTACTTCGACGGACGTACCGAGTCGGCCTGGATGCCTGAACCAAGCTCAGTGCAAATTGCTGCTCGCACAGTGGCTCTCTTGGGTGCGACGGTACAGAGCTTCGAGAGCAATGAGAATGGTACCTTAGCACTTATATTTTCAAATGGACATAAACTAACAATCCCAAGCTCGAGCAAACAATACGAGTCTTACCAGATCAGCCGCCCAGGCGAAACCATCGTTGTCTAGGGCTGGTGGGCGGGTGGCGCAGAGACTAGCGCAGCGGAATCTGCGCAGTTGGTTTTGGACACCGAGGGGGACAGGAACGTGTGAAGAAATTGGCTTTGGGTGGTTGGGTGTCACGTTTTTGTGATTTAGCAAGTTGTCTCCGC
>Ga0209415_10014468_pt1 | contig 12880 bp, 10 predicted proteins | sample PeaSoiSIISIP2007_FD_187696 | JGI IMG/M metagenome (GOLD analysis project Ga0209415, IMG submission 187696) | Peat soil microbial communities from Weissenstadt, Germany - SII-SIP-2007 (SPAdes) (version 2) | ecosystem: Environmental > Terrestrial > Soil > Wetlands > Peat | place: Germany...
TCTTCCATGATTTTTTGCGAGTTGGGGTCCATCGGATTGAGGCGGAATTCGTTGAGCAACATCTTGGAATGGTCCACCCACATTTTCCACGCGTCCTTGGAGACATGTTCGTAGACGCGCTTGCCGATTTCGCCCTTCCAGGGAATGCGGTCGAGCCCGGGCAGCTCTCTTCCGAGTTTCACGCACTTCACCATGCGAACGTTCTGCCCTTCATCGGCCATTGTGGGGGAGCCTCCGTTGAGATGCGGTCACCATCTTAAACGCGGAGACCGGTGGCTGCAACTCGGAGTGGGAGTCGGCAAGACTCACCGCAGAGACGCAGAGAGCGCAGATAGAAACAAAGCAAGAAGAGCAGAGCTTAGACTTACCACAGAGGACACTGAGAAGGCACAGAGACCACAGAGAAGGCTTGAGATTTTACCGCAGAGAACGCAGAGAAACGCCGAGCAGTCAAGGAAACTCCAATACTCGCCGCTACCGAGGGGAGCCGCTGCTTGACATTGGCGAGGAGCGCCAACAGTATCTTTTGGACGTCGCGCGAAGATCAATTTGCGCAAGAGGGGGACGGCTTGCAACACGTACGACTTGGATCGACCGGTCTGAAAGTTTCGCGGCTTTGCCTGGGCACGATGACGTTCGGTTACCAATGCGACGAAGCTACGTCGTTCGCGATACTGGACCGCGCGTCTGCTGGCGGGATCACTTTTCTCGACAGCTCGGACGTGTACCCGCTCGGCGGCGGGCTGGAGCGGGCGGGGCGCACCGAGGAGATCATCGGGCGCTGGATGCGCGGCAAGCGGCACGACTGGGTCATCGCGACAAAGTGCTTCGGCGCGACCGGGCCGCTGCCGTTCCATGCGGGCAACAATCGCCGCCATATTTTCGACGCGGTGGACGCCTCGCTGCGGCGCCTAGGCACGGACTACATCGATCTATACCAACTGCACGGCTACGATCCGCAAGTTACGGCGGACGAGACGCTCGGCGCGCTCGACGATCTGGTCCACGCCGGCAAGGTGCGCTACATCGGCTGCTCGAATCACCTCGCGTATCAGGTGGCTCGTGCTCTTGGGCGCAGTGATGCGCGCGGATGGGCTCGCTTCGTTTCGGTACAGCCGCGCTACAATTTGCTTTATCGCGAGATCGAGCGCGAGCTGCTGCCTCTGTGCGCGGAGGAGGGCGTGGGCGTGATTCCCTACAACCCGATCGGAGGAGGAATGCTTTCCGGCAAGCACGATTTCTCGAAGCCTGCGAGCGAGGGAACCCGCTTCGCGTACAGCGGCCGCATCGGAGAGCTTTATCGGGACCGCTACTGGCAGGAGAAAATTTTCAAGGCCGTCGGCGACTTGCAGGGCATCGCGACGCGAGCGGGAATTCCGCTGACGAAACTCGCGGTAGCGTGGGTGCTCACGAATCCCGCCATCACCAGCCCGATCATCGGCGCGAGCAAGCCGGAACAGCTGGATGCGACGCTGGCAGCGCTCGATGTGACGTTGAGCGCGGATTTGCTTGCGGAACTGGACAAGGGGACGATTAACTTTCGGTAGGGCGTGCGGAAGCATCCTTTCGGGACGCAGGAAGAGAGATTCTTCGACTGCGCGACCGGACGTCTCGGCTGCGCCGGGACGGAAATTCAAGTCCGGTCGCTCCGCTCAGAATGATGGTCGTTACTTACCAGTTTGCTGGGCGCGACGCCAGGCGTAGTAGCCATCCAGGACCTGGAGCTTATCCAGATTGGGAACGGGGATGGATTTCGATGAAACGTCGAGGTTCATGTACTGTGGGTTACCGCCGGTGAAGGCGGGCCACGAGGCCATGCCCGAGCCATTCGGGTCGCCCGTCTTCGCGAAGTTCACCCAGTAGGAAGAGACCGAGTTCTCCACCGTTTTGTCGTTCGCGGTCGCGGACATGGCCGCCGTGAAATTTCCGAAAACGAAGGCGATCTCCGAGCCGTGGGCCGCGCCCCAATTCTTGAACTGCGGAGTGTCAGGATAATTTGGGCGGTGACTGAAGTAGTAGACGAAGACTTTGCCCTTGCCCGTGCGCGATTGCAGCCGGGCCCAGGACCACGTGCCCCATCCGAAAGTGGAATCCCGGGCGAGATCGCGGGCCGAGCGCAGCGACTCGGCGTCCGATCCGACGGGATACGCAGCCAGGATCTTGTCGGCGTAGTCGCCGTAACCGGCTCGAACGCCGGCTGCGTAGACCGCGGAGGTGGTCGTTGGAACGAAAAGCGCGCCCTCGTCCGCGTTGCTGCCGATGAGAATGGGCGTGTCATTGTACTTGCCGGCCTCATAGAGTTTGTATTGATCGTCGGGAAGCACGTAGCCGTCGAAGTTGGGCCATGAACCACCCAAGCCCGGAGCCGATCCTTTCAATATGTCGTCCGAGGATTTCTTGCGGGCATCAGCGATGGAAGATGCTCTCACCTTAGAGAGAAAGGCGGTTCCATTGCGCTCGGCCACCGCGAGCGGCGGAACGTTCTCGCCGCCTTCGTTCGAGAGGCGCGGTGGAGCGAACGATCCGCCGCTTTCCGAAATTGCGCCCGTGAACAATCCTTTGGCAAGCGGAGAAGCGGCCAGCATGCTGACGGCGATTCCTCCGGCGGACTCGCCGAAGATCGTGACGCGGTGCGGATCACCACCAAATGCCGCGATGTTCTTCTTCACCCACTGAAGCCCGGCGATTTGGTCCATTAGGCCGTAATTGCCGGAGTGGCCTCCTTGCTCGGCGCTCAACTCGGGATGCGCGAGAAATCCGAACGCTCCGAGGCGATACGCAATGCTGACGAGCACCACGTTCTTCTTGGCGAGGTTCTTGCCGTCGTACTGGCCGAGGGAAGTGCCGCCAATCGTGAATCCGCCGCCGTAAATCCAGACCATCACGGCGAGCTTGTCCTTCGGCGTTTTCGCGGGAGTCCAAACGTTGAGGTAGAGACAGTCCTCGTTGACAGTGACTGGATCAAGTCCGAGCGCGGGCATTACGATCGGGACTTGCATGCAGGCCGGCGCGAATTTGTCGGCATGTAGAACGTCTTTCCACGGAGAGGCAGGTTTCGGCGCGCGCCAGCGCAAGTCTCCGAGCGGAGGCGCGGCGAAGGGAATCCCTTGGTAGATCGTGATTCCGTTTTCGGCGGTTCCTTGAACGGGGCCCGCATCGGTGCGGACCGGCTTGGGCTTTTGGGCCGAAAGCGAGGAAGCGAATGCGAGTGCAGAGGCGAGCGCGACGGCGACAAAAGCGTGCATCCGAGTCTTCATTCTGATGGTCCTCCATTGGGTGATGCATTTGAAGCAGAAACGACGCCTGCCATCGCCCCTGGAGCAGGCCGCATTTTGATTGACCTGATCGCGCCGCCGCGCGGCGGATCGCCTGCTCCACCTCAGCCTTCTTCTCCGGTTCGCGTCAGTATCCGATGGTGATGCGCTCGCGATGATGTTGCGGGCGTTCGAGCTCGTCCACCAAGGCGATGGCGTAGTCTTCCGCCGAAATCCTGCTCGCGCCATCGCTGCCGTAGAGCACGTCGTCCTTGCCGACGCGGTATTTTCCGGTGCGCTCGCCCGGCGCGATCATCACCGATGGAGCGACGAATACCCAGTCGAGGTCGGGCTCCTTCTTGAGCCAATAGTAAAACTCGCGCATGCCACGAATGCCGGGTTTGTAGGGCTCATAGGCGGCGGGAAAATCCGGCGAGTCGAGGAATTCGGTTCCCGCAGGCGTTTTCAGGCTGGCCGCGCCGCCAACGCTCAGGAATCGCTTGACGCCGGATTTCTTGACGGCGGCGACGACGGCCTGGTGCCCGGCGAGGGTTATTTCGAAGGCTTCGGGACCGGCCACGCCGCGCGCGGGGTTGAGCGAACTGACGACGGCGTCGTGACCCGACAGGATTCGCGCCATGTCGTCCACGTGAAGCGCGTCGGCTTTCTTCGCGGTCAGATTCTTGTGCGCCTCGATCTTTTCGGGATTGCGGACAATACCCGTGACGTAATGCCCGCGTTGCAGGGCCTCGGCGAGAATCCTGGAGCCGATCATTCCGCTGGCTCCGATGAGAGCGATTTTCATTGGCAATCTCCCTGGGAATTGAAATGAACGCCCGCCACGCGCAGCCGATCCGCGTTGCCCGCGACGATTGACAGGCCGTAAGAACCGGGGGATTGTATCATTTCGCAATCCAGACGTGAGGAATCCATGACAAAGAACAGGCCGTTTGGCACTTCGGTCTCGACGATCACGGAGCCGAAGCTCGAGTTCGCTTTCGAAGTCCGGCTGCGGTTCACGCGCGCGCAAATGATCGAAGGCATGCCGAGTGGAGCAAATCGCAGCGCCGTGTATGTGGACAGCGGAGAATTCTCGGGACCGCACCTGCGCGGCAAGGCGGTGCCGAATAGCGGCGGCGATTATGCGCTGTTCCGTCCAGACGACACCGCGCAATTCGATGCGCGATACATGCTGCAGGAGGACGACGGCACGCTGATCCTGGTCAACAACCGCGGCTATCTCTGGGGCTATCGGGACGACACGATGCAGCGGTTGCGGGCGATGGCGTTCGCCGGAGGCCCGGCGGTCAGTCCCTCGGAATATTATCTGCGCGCGTTTCCGTCCTTCGAGGTTGCGGCGGGCAAGCATGATTGGCTGACGCGCTACGTTTTCATCGGCATCGGGGAGCGCAAAACGGACGGCAATTTGATTCGGTATTTCGCGCTGCTGTAGCGCAGGACCCCGGGCTAAAGCCCGGAATAGCTTCGTGGCCTCTTCCTGGGGCTGCAAGCCCCAGGCTTCCACCCAGCGCGACTTACGCGCCAGATCAGATCGCCGCCGAATGTGTTCTCGATGTGCCCCGGCCGTTCGCGCGAAAATCGGGTGCGCACGGATGCTGCTTTTTTGGCGGAATCCTTCAGGCGAACGTAACGGGCAGCGGCGCAGATTATGATAGGCTGTTCGCTTGCGGAGCGATCCAGGTCAGGGAAGGATTTTCCGGACCCCTTCCTTCGGCCGAGTATTCCGCAACAACCCCAACGGAGAACGCCGATGAGCACGCGTCCCACCGAAGTCGCCGAAGCGCCACGAGCAGATTCCTACTTCTGCGAGATTCCCAACGATCCCTGCGCCATCGTGATGTTCGGCGCGTCGGGTGATTTGGCCCGGCGAAAGCTTCTCCCGGCGCTGTACGATCTGGCTCTCCATTCCTGCCTTGCGCCGCGGTTCCGCCTGCTCGGATTCGCGCGCTCGGAGATGAACGATAATGCGTTCCGGAAGACGGCCGGCGAGTTTCTGTCGAAGGTGGAGCAGGACGGAGCGAACGGCGATAAGCGGAAGGAATTCCTGGAGAGCCTGCATTATTTCCACGGAAATTACGACGATCCCGAGTCGTACAAGAGACTGGCGCAGCGCCTGGAATTGCTCGATGGCGAGGGCAAGCTCGGAGGGAATCGGCTGTTTTATCTGGCGACGCCGCCGGAGGTATACGAGCACGTCATCGAACAGCTGGGACGAGCGGGACTCGCGAAATCGAAGAACGGGGATTCCTGGACGCGGGTGATCATCGAGAAGCCATTTGGCCGGGACGGCGCCTCGGCGCGAGAGCTGAATGCGAAAGTTCTGCGCGTATTGGACGAACGACAGATCTATCGCATCGACCACTATCTCGGAAAAGAGACAGTGCAGAATTTGCTGGTGTTCCGCTTTGGCAATGGCATCTTCGAGCCCCTCTGGAATCGTAACTTTATCGATCACGTGCAGATCACTGCGGCGGAATCGCTGGGCGTCGAGCGCCGGGCGGCGTTCTACGAATCGGCGGGAGCTATGCGGGACATGATTCAGAGCCACGTGCTGCAACTCACGTCGCTGGTCGGGATGGAGGCGCCTGCGAGGTTCGATGCCACGTCGGTCCGCAACGAGAAGATCAAAATTCTGCAATCCATCCGGCCATTTAACTCCGAGACGGTCTGGAAATCGGTCGTACGCGGCCAATACGGGCCGGGAACGGTGAATGGCGCGGCTGTGCCGGGATATCGCAACGAGCCGGGTGTGAAGCCGGAGTCCGCGACCGAGACGTTCGTCGCGCTGAAGCTGCTGGTGGATAACTGGCGCTGGAGCGGCGTCCCTTTCTATTTGCGTTCGGGAAAGCGGCTGGCGCGGCCGATGACGGAGGTCGCGATCCGATTCAAGAAGGCGCCGCATATGGTTTTTCAGGGCGAAAGCGTCGAGCCGAATTCGCTGGTCCTGAATATCCAGCCCGACGAAGGAATTTCTCTCTCCTTCGGAGCGAAATCGCCCGGTTCTCAGATGCGCATCAGTCCGGTGACCATGGATTTTCGGTACCGGCAGGCGTTCGGTGGAGGATCGCGCGAGGCCTACGCCACGCTGATCAACGATTGCATCCGCGGTGACGCGACGCTGTTTGACCGCGCCGACAGCGTGGAAGCGGCGTGGGGCCTGGTCGATCCGATCCTCGATGCGTGGCAGAACGCGTCCGCGCCGCCGTTCCCCAACTACCCGTCGGGCAGCGACGGGCCGCGCGCCGCGGATGATTTGACGGTTTCCGAGGGCCGGCGCTGGCGCCCGATCTAGCGCCGGTTTCATTCTCGAGCTATCTGACGCATTCCACGCTGGATTCCGGAGGGCTGCGTGATTCTTGCAGGCGACATCGGCGGAACGAAGACGAACCTGGGTATCTTCGACGTGCAGCAGGAAAAGCTGGTGCGCGTCGCCGATAAGCGCTACCCGAGCCGCGAACACAAGGGCCTGGAAGAAATCGTGGCCGATTTCGTCGGCGTCACCCAAGCGAAGGTGACCGCCGCTTCGTTTGGGATTGCCGGACCCGTGGTGGACAACCGCGTGCGCGCCGGGAACCTTCCATGGATCGTTGACGGCGCGACGATGGCGAAGCAGTTGGGGCTTGGCCGCGTCCGGCTGATGAACGATCTCGAAGCCGCCGCATTTGGAATCAGCGTTATGGGGCCAGGAGACCTGGAGACACTTCACGTGGGCGTTCCCGCACCGCAGGCGCCACGGGTGGTCATTGCAGCCGGCACGGGGCTGGGCGAGGCGATTCTATTCTGGGACGGTACGAAGCACATCCCGACGGCGACCGAAGGAGGCCACGCCGATTTTGCGCCGCACACCGATCAGCAGGCCGAGTTGTGGAAATTCATCAAGGCCCGCAGCGAATTCGTTAGCAACGAGTTGATACTTTCCGGAAGGGGATTCCGGACGCTGCACGAATTCCTGGACCCGGCGGTGCGGCATCCGGGATTCGACGACCCGTCCGTCGATCCCGCGCCCGCGATCACGCGCATGGCTCTCGCGAAGGAGTGCCCCGTGTGTGTCGCGGCGCTGGATTTGTGGGTCGAGATTTACGGTTCGGAAGCGGGGAATCTCGTGGTGCGCGCCGTCGCGCGAGGCGGCGTGTACGTGGCGGGCGGAATTGCGGTCAAGATCTTGCCGCTGCTGAAGGACGGACGCTTCACCGTCGCGCTCCAACACAAGGAAAAGATGACCGATTTTCTCGCGCAGGTACCCGTCCATGTGGTGCTCGACGAAGAATGCCCTCTCAAGGGCGCGGCATATGCGGTGTGGAAGGGACTCTAAACCAAGGATCACAGCACGTACGATCCAGTTCCATTAGTTCTGGTACCCCTATCCGTCTTGCGGCTCCACGGATTTGCACACTAGTGAGTGCGAATTCCGTATCCCGGCCGAAGGCTCTAATTTTCGGCTAGTAACCACGCAGGTAAGTTCCTCAATCGATTGCAGATAGGCTGTTGACCGCGTCTGGCAGGGCAATTGCCATAGTTGGGTGTACCGCCGGCGCGGCCGGTGGATGAGAGGCACATAGTTATGAAGAAACTCATCGGTATTGCGGCATTCGTTCTGCTGTTTTCCATCCCGGCGCATGGCCAAACGATGAAGAGCTCGCCCGTCGGCAGTTCGGCATCCACGAACGTCAATAGCGGAGGCGGCGGAGGCTATAGCGGCAGCCTCAGCGGCTCGACGGGCGGCCGGCTTCCGATCTATCCGGCGGCACACCTGGGAATGACGGCGGTCAATGGCGGGGATCCTTCTTACGCGCCTTCGACCTTCTTAACTTTTGAACAAGCGGTCGCCGTGGGAAAGGCCGTGAACGCCAGACCGAAATCGGTTGCGGAAGTCGCCGCGGAAAATAACTCCGCCCCCAAGGCGCGGGCCAAATTTGCCTTCGAGCAGGACAGGCATGGCAACGTGATCCCCGCACCGCAGCGGTAGGCGCCCGGCAGAAGGATGAGCCGGGAAACTCGAGCTACTTCCTCTTAAATATCCGCTTAGAAATGGAACGGCCGCCCGGCGGGGATTCAATGCCGGGCGGCCGCTTCGGTGCAGGAATGCGGCTCCGTGGAGATGGAGACGGAGCCGTGGTTATCGGTTTACTTCGCGTTCGCGCTGCTGAAGTTGTAGACGAAGCTGATGGTCGCGGTGTTCTGCTCCTTCACTGCTACTACGTTGGAGCTGAAACTCTGAGCGAATATCGGCAGGCTCGCGAAATCATACCGGTATTCCCCGCGTATCAACAACGCACTGGTCAGGTTGTACGAGTACGTTCCCGTAACTTCTTGAGTCCAGCCGCGATCTCCGAACGTTATCCCGGTGTAGCCATCCGGATCGTCGTAATACTCGTAGCGGACCGCAAAGTTCGTCTTCGGGCTGAGCGTGTATTTCGCATAACCCGCCACGCCCCACCAGTTGACCGCAGGACTGACGCTGCAGAAGTTAGTGAATCCCTGAGGTCGTGGGCCATGCGATACGGCTGAGTCGCAAGAAACGAGGTCGTAAAATCTGGGACCGAAGCCGTAGTCGCCGTTGAGCATGAAAGCCCACTTCGAGTTCGGCGTATAGGAAATAACGGTGTCGGAAATCTGCTTCCAGTCGTTGAGCGTGGCTCCATTAAATCCGGTCGCGCCGGTTACCGGGCCCGCAAAGTAATTTTCGACGATGGACCATTTCATGTTGGGTGTAAATGTCACGTTAGCGCCATACGTCAGGCCTGAGCTTGCTCCGAAGACACCACTATCGTGATTAATGATCGTGTTGTTCCAGCCGTTGACGAGATAGCCGGTGGCGGACCACTTGGAGTTAAACGCATATTTCGCGCTCGCTCCGAAATGGAACAACGGAATCGCGTAGTTAAACAGATCGCTTCGTGAGTAGTTCCAGTTGGCATTGCTCTCAATCACTTCCGCGCCCATGGGCGTAACGAACTTGCCTACGGTGACGGTCAAGCCTTTGCCGACCGGAGCGAGATAGGAGAGGTATGCTTCCTTTAGGAAGAAGTTGCTTCCGTCCCCAAATCCCGTATTGTCAGAACCATTGATGGTTTTCGCAGCATATCCGTAGCCCGCCGATATGTGGTAACCAAGCCTGCTTTCTGCTGACGTCGCATCACCGGCCTTGTCCAGGATCAACTCCGCCATGTTGAAGTTGAACCCGTTCGTGGGCGCCTCGAAAAAGCGCAGACCTGCCAGGTTGTTGAACGGATGATTGTTGTCATAGCTGTAGTACACGTCACCGAATCCGCTCAACGTGACCGGACCCAAAAGGCCCGCGAGGCTGATTTTCGCCGGGGCGTCCTCAGCCGTGGAGCCTGGCGTAAAACCGCCCGCGGCCGGCTGCGATCCCGGCACGGCGTAGGCGGCCGTCTTCATTCCCGGGGTGCTGTCGCTTTTCAGCGAAGCAATCTGCTGCTGGAGAAGAATCACTTCCTTCTCCAACTCCTCCAAACGCTGGTCCGCAGTTGGCTGCGGCGTTGCGGCCGGTTGTGACGCTGTGGCCGGTGACGTTGCGGAAGCCGGCTGGGTCGCGGCCGGCGAGGACGGTTGGTCCTCGGCTCTCGACACAGGCGACCAAGCGATCGCAACAGTCACGGCGAATGCCGCTGTGGCCCATTTGGATAGACATCTCGTAGTGCAATTCATGTGGTTTTCCTCTCCCTCCCTGTCGCGCTCACAGTTCCACCTTATGAGTTCGCGACCTGTCCATAAAAAAGATTTGGTAAGACAAAAATACAGGCGGCGGTTCGAATGGTCCAACTCATAAAATCTATGGATTGAATCAAAAGATCGTTAGAAAACCCTTATGTATTCCTTATCTCGTACAGCCGGGGCGCGGCGCCACTCCGGGAAAGACTAAGGGCGTTAGACGGGCGGCAGGGATACGCCAATCAGGACTTACTTGCGGTTAAGCGGGCGGGGTAACTGGGTAGCCGTTCAGCGCTTCGCGAAGAAAATCATCAGGCCGAAAATGACGATGGGAATTAACGCCAGCATTATGTAAAAGAGGATTTTTCGCACCCACGGCGTGCGCCGCTTTTTCCAGTCGCGCAATTCCGGGCGCTCGGCGACCCCCACCTTTTCGGGATGCTGGAGATCCAGGGCCATTTCGTGGGCGGAGGCGTATCGGTTCTTGGGATCGCGCTCCAGCGCGCGATAGATGATCTCCTGCAATTCGGGCGAAATCGCGGGATCGATCTCGCGCGGCGGCACGGGATTGTTCAGCAGCCGGTCGTTCATGATGGCGAACGGATTCGGCCCCTGAAATGGGGCTTTGCCGGTAAGCATCTCGTAGAGCATGACGCCCAGCGCGTAGATGTCGCTGCGGGCATCGCCGCGCTTGCCCTTCACCTGCTCGGGGGAGATGTATTCCGGCGTCCCCATGACCTGCGAAAGCTTCGCAAACGTGAGCCTTCTTGCGCCGGCCTGGCCGGCGATGCCGAAGTCGATGAGCTTGATGTGATCTTCGGGATCCACCATGATATTTTCGGGCTTGAGGTCGCGATGGACGATTCCGTGGCTGTGGACGTAGTGCAGCGCATCACAGATTCCCAGCGCGATATTTACGGCGCGGTCCGGCGGCAAGGTCTTCTTTTCATCGAGGATTTTTCGCAGCAGCTTCCCTTCGACCCATTCCATCACCATGTAAACCTGGCTGCGGTCACCGTTGGCGTACACCTTCATCACGCCGGGATGATCAAGGGCCTTGCCGATATCTTCTTCGCGATGAAACCGGTCAAAGAAGACCGGGTCGCTTTCCATCTCGGGATGAGGGACCTTGATGGCCACGGGGTGGCCGCTGCGCGTGTCCGTCGCCCGAAAAATGGAGGCCATGCCGCTGCGAGCCACGACGCTGTCGATGCGGTAGTGGTCGAGTTGTTCGCCGGGGTGAACTGGAATCCTCGTTAGAGCGAATGAGGCAGGGAACCGCGCCGAGCCCACGTTTATGGAAGTCGGTAGGGTCGCCCGCGATACATGCCTACGCGTTCGACGCTGCGAACGCGGATCAGTTGCAGGCTGATATTATCACTACCATCGCGCTGCTTGGCAATATCCACTAATCTCTTTGCAGCCGTTGCCAAGTCGCTCCCATGGCTGGTAATGGCGGCCATTTCCGAGGCTTCCACCGAGCCGTAGAGGCCGTCGGAGCAAAGTAAGATTACATCCCCGGCAAATACCTGGTGCTCGTTGACATCCACGTTGACCGATAGACCGCTTCCCAGCGAGCGGCTGAGCATGTGGCGGGTCTCCGCATCAGCCGCTTCTTCTTTCGAAAGCAGCTTCAGCCGGACGTGTTCGTTCGCGACCGTGTGGTCGCGCGTGAGGAGGTTCGGTTGGCCGCGCCGGATAAGATAGCAACGAGAATCGCCCACATGGGCCACGGCGGCGCGATCGTACCGAAGAGCGCATGCCACAATCGTGGTCGCCATCGAAGCGCCGCGCGTGGCTACCGCGTGGCCCGCGTCAATGACGCTGGTGTTCGCGTCTCGCACCAGGCGCGTCAGTAAGGCCGTGTATAGATCGTCCGGTGAGGCGGTCCGAAAGCCGGCCAACATGCTCTCCACGGCCGCGTGCGAAGCGACTTCTCCTAGGTCGTGCCCACCCACGCCGTCGGCGAGCGCAAACAGGCAGCCGCGCGCACGCACATCATCCGTGGCCAGCGGGATCACGTGCCCGAGATAATCCTCGTTTCCCTGGCGAACTCGCCCGACGTCAGAAAGCTCCGCGAACTCGACATCCATAGAAGAATATTGGGCCGAGCGGTAGGGTCGGGCAACACCGCCAACACTCGCCGCCGCCGCTTGAGGGCCTCTGTACATTAGACCTCATCCCCGCTCTAAAAAAAACAGGGCGGGCTTGCGCCCGCCCTGAGTGTTAACCGATTTAGGTCGGATCAGGCACGAGTCGTGACCAGTGTCGTCTTCCCATGTTTCTTGCTATTGAGCGTGAAGTAGATTCCGCCGTAGATTGCCCAGACCGCGGCGATGCCCAAGGCAAAGAACGGTTCCATCTTGGTGCCGTACCCCATGAATGGAAGCACGATGTAGGCTCCCATGCACACCAGGTTTGCGGCTACGCCGAAGACGGGAATCAACAAGTGCTTGAGGAAGCTGAAATTCGGGTGCCCGTGATAGCAGAAGATGCAGGTCACGCAGCTCAGCATGTAGAGAAGGAATGTCCCGAAGTTCGAAGCCAGAGTAATAGTGAGAAGGCTGTTGGGTAGAGCCGCCATCTTGTCATGCGACATGTACCCAAAGCTCGACCAGAAGCCGTGAGGCAAGGCCGCGATCGTAGCATCCGACATGGCACCGGCATCGCCGAACAGCACCAGAAGGGCTACGCAACCCGTCACCGCTGAAATGATCGCGAGCGCCCAGATGGCGCGGTGGGGGCTCAGGTTTTTGTCATGCAGCAGGCCGAAGTTTTCCGGCACTTCGTTGTCCTTGCCCATGGCGTAGGTGACGCGCGCTCCCGTGTTCATGCAGGAGAGCGTCGTTCCGATCAGCGCCAGGAAAACCGTGACCGCTTCGAACAGCATGAACGTGCGGCCGTGGCCCGAGCCGAACAGAGCATCGCCGACC
>Ga0209415_10014469_pt1 | contig 12878 bp, 8 predicted proteins | sample PeaSoiSIISIP2007_FD_187696 | JGI IMG/M metagenome (GOLD analysis project Ga0209415, IMG submission 187696) | Peat soil microbial communities from Weissenstadt, Germany - SII-SIP-2007 (SPAdes) (version 2) | ecosystem: Environmental > Terrestrial > Soil > Wetlands > Peat | place: Germany...
TGTTTACTCAGGTGATCCGCACGGGATTTGTCAGAGCACGGAAGCTCAGCCAGATCATGCCTTGGCACGCCTACCGAGGGATGACGGACGAGGATATTGTCGCGATGTTCGCCTATATAAGGACGTTCAAACCAGTGCGGCACCACGTGGACAACACAGAGCCGCCGACGTTTTGCAAGGTGTGCCGTCAAACTCACGGGGGCGGGAACCAGAACTAGGTGGACGTGTCATTCGCGCTTCGCCGCTTCCAGGGTCGGCCAACCGGAAGCAATCCAGTTAATTGGCGAAAAAACGCCATCTCTAACAATGTCGGCGATGTCAAGCCGCATCCGAGCACACCACTGAAGCAGCCGCAGTGCCGACAGGCAGGGCAACGCACATCAGAATCAGAAGGTGCCATAAAGCCATATCAATGACACCCGCAGTCTCGGCCGGCCATTTCACACTCGAGGACCTTCGCAGCGCAGTCGAGAGCATCAGCAGACCTGAAATTCAGGAAGAGTCCCCGGTAAATCCTCCGGGTATCGGGGAAGGCGGAGGCGAGAACGTCAACTAAGCTCTTGAAAAGAATGGCTCCTCAGGTAGGACTCGAATCCGCGTGATAACGTAAATTCAACAACATGCAAGGCCACGGATGGCATGAAAGTACGTGAAAATCACCGGTGAACCAGTTAACGGATCGCAAATGCATAGTCAACGGGTTGCGACGTAGGGGCTGGGCCATAGTACCTGCCAAACCATTTCAGCGTTCAGACTCGGTCAACGAGAGGAATTTAGATGCTGCACAACCCATACCGACAACAGCACTATGATAAGGAATTCAACCCCTATTAGTACCGAGTAGAAAAGGATCGACAACTGACTAAAGAGTTGACGAAACGCAAACATGGTTGTGCACTGCACAATACTAGCAAATAGGACACAGGCTAGGACTTGGAGAGCACTTGCATTCGCCTTGCGCGTTTCTCTCACGACAAGGTAGACGAGCAGAATCGTAGAGGACACGGCGCGTGCGGCAAAACGCGACGGCCACCACATCCTCTGCCCCTGACTATCTGCGTAGAAGAAATCCGCCACGACAATCGCGACGATGCCAAAAGCCACCGACAAGTAAATGAGATTGTCTCTAGTGCCCTTGTTCATTCCAGCTCAGAAAACTGGGAACGCGGCTGCACACGTACCAGCTCTAGCCTGCGCCGAAACATCGGGAATTGACTTGCCTGCTGCGTATGAGACATCAACCAAGGCAACTCCTTCAGCAGCTTCGCCCAAAACCTCAGACTTGCTCATCATACTTCTAAATGTTGAGGAGCACTCAGGACAAATCAGACCGGTTCCTCCCAGTGTATTCGTTCGATTTGCAGCATAGTTCAACGCCCGACCCGCTTGGATAGCACTAGCGGCCTTGAAGGATGTTTCAGCAGCCTGCGAAGTCGTAGGATCCCCACCAGCTAACTCATCCCCGATATTTCTCAATGTCTGTCCAGCACATGTCGGTATATTGCCCGGTCCGCCAGCAAAGCTGAAGAAAGAAGTAGTAAAACTCCAAAGCCAACTCGGCTGACTGGGCACAACTGAGTAGCTGTTCAGGGTTTTGTCAAATTGTTCTAATGTGGCCCCAGCTCCACAATTCGCACTGGTGCACACCCCACCCCCGATGTAATTGATCTGGGTCACGATGCCATTCCCATCCTGAAGAATCCCCGTGATGGTATCAAATGTGTCCCAGTGTCCTCCCGCCGCTCTGCAAGCGGCAAGGCCTACTCCACCGTCGCTCTCGTCATCGTCATGTGTTCCGTCCTCCCAAACGCACCAAAGCCCCGAAGGATCGGTGTAACTTAACGGATTGTTGAGAACATAGGCATACCGATTCCAGGTCTGTGGGTTGTTTGGGGCCACAGCATTCAAACCGGACGGGTCTGGTGAAATCCAGCGACCCTGCACTGGATCATATTCGCGGTTGAGAAAATCGTACAGCCCGCTCATTGTGTCTTGAAACTGGCCTGTAAAGTCTAAGTCCGAGGTGGCACTCCCCGCACTGGCATAGCTTTCACCATACGGAGCATAACTGGTATCATAATCCATTGTGCGGTTGCCGTAGCCAGTGGCCAACCGAGAGCTTCCGAGCCAGTCTGTGTGTAGAACGTCAACTGATCCACCAGTTGGTCCATAGAGCGCGACGGTGCTTCCTCCAGGGAGCGGGATGCGGATTGCCTTGGCGCTCTGGCCGCCCATCTTTCCCAGTTTACCGATCGGAGTGTACAAAATCTCCACCGGACCAGAACTGTTTGCGAATTCCACTTCCCGGTCCAACGCATCATAGGTCAGGTTAACGCCGTTGCGCAAGGTGATCGCGTTGCCGTCAGAATCCCAGACATAGTTCGGTGGGCTGGCAAACGAACAGTCTTTCGTCATGTCTCCATTGGCGTCGTACGTGGGCACACAACTGCCCACCGTCTGCTCTTGGTTGTTTGTAGTTCCGTTTGAGAGCACGTAGGTAGCAGCAAACGAGCTGCTGCCCGATTTGCTGACGTTGCCAAATGGATCGATAGTGAAGGTCTGGCTAAAGACGTTTGTAGACCCATTGGTGCAGCTTACGCTCTGAATTCGCGCCAAGTCGTCGTAAACGTAGGTGCAGTTTTGTGTGTTGCCGCTATTGAACTGATCGGTAATTGCCAGCGTTCCTAGAGTTCCATTCTTATTCCACCCGGGTGTTCCGCTGAGGGTCGTGGGCGTGGAACCGACACTGAACTTAAAGCTATTCATTCGTCCAGTAGTCGCGTCGAAGCCGTAAACGTCCGTGTCGCCGTTGCCGAATGTGACAGTGGTGTTTGGAGGATTGGAGGCATTGGTCGGATAGTAACTCGTCTTCGTCACCCAGTTGGTTGACGTGCCGTACGTTGCCGAATACGAGCGTCCTTCGCCGTCTGGCGTGAATGTCCAACCGTTCAATCCCGGCACGCCGGTGAGCGTGTTCAATGCACCGTTTGCCCAATAGGTCCCTGTTGTGTGATAGGTTCCTGCGGAATTCGGAGTGGTCTCGAAAACATCTGTAGTCTCGCCGCGTGGGGAATAACAATAGGAAATGTCGGTGGTCTTAGCTGTGCTGGAGCCGGTGTACGCCTCTGCGAGCCTCCCTTTCACGTACGCGCCATTTGGATATGCCGGATTCGGCGTGCAACTGACCGACGTGGAATCGTAGACGAATGTCTTAGCGGGGGTGTTGGGCGCATACGGCCCGGAGGGATACTTGACGCCTGTCTTGCGATGCAGTAAGTCGTACGCGTAGCAATTGACATTGCCGACGGCGTCCACTTTTTTGACGAGGTCACCGGATGAGTTGCCACATGTGCTGTCCGAGTCGTATGTGTAAGCGCTCGTACCCGATTCAGGGTTGATTTCTGACGTGAGGCGACCCAAACTGTCATAAGAATATGACCGTGCCTGAGGATGCGCGGACTGGGAGCCTTGGCTGACGCTAGTCAGTCGATTCAGTCCGTCATAAGCGTACTGCGTCCAATAACCAGTTTGAGCTGCATTCTGCGCGCAACTCCCACCTCCGTTGGCGGTGCCCGTAAGCTCGCAAACTGAAGTCAGTCGGCCTAACCCGTCATATTCAACCTGCCTGCGTTTCGTGTTTTCACCCGACGGAGCCGGGCCTTGCGTGATTAACACATCATTGTTCTGAGAACTTCCCGGCGCATAGCTGTAAGTTGTGGTGCCGCCTCCGCCATCTGTGACTTGCAACGGACGGTTCGCGCCGTCGTAGGTCGTGGTCGTTGTCGCGGTTGAACAGCCTTTGCCTGCCGCCGCTACACAGGGCATGCTGGTGGATGAGAAGCGAAAATCCGCATCAAATCCATACTGAATAGTGTCGAAAGAAGAAGAACCCTGCCCCTGCCGCGTTTGCGACAGAATGGTGTGCCCGAAACCGTCGGTTGTGGTAAGGGAGTCAACGGTTGACACTGTGCCGTTGAAATTCATGGCGCTTTCGAACGTGGTCGCCGTGTAGGTATAGTTCGTGACGTTGTTGAGGGGATCGGTCATCGACAGCGGACGGTAAAAGGGGTCGGCCGTTTTGCCGCTGGTAAAAGTGTAATTCGTCTTTTGTGAATTTTCGTCCGTGGCCGAAGTCATCACGCCGCCGTTGCAGTCCCAGGTCATCAATCGTGATAAGCTGAGCGGTTCGTTGATTGTCGCAGGAAAATTTCCATTGCAGGCGTAACTGCTGTAGGTGGTCTGTGCTCCATTCACATCCGTCGCAACATTCATGGTGCCGTTGGTATTGTACGTAGCGCCGCTTGTGATGTACGTGGTGCCGCCGACTAGCTTCGCAGTGGATGTGAGGTTTCCGTGAGAATCGTAGGTGTTGTTCGTCTGCGACAGCACGTTGCCTGAGCCGTCTTTGGTAACGTCAGTGCAAACGTGGTTGAGAATGTTTGCGTTTGCAATCGCAGAGCATGATCCATTTGAATAGGTGCCATAGGTCAGGACGCGATCGCTGATCAGAGTGCCGGTGAAATCGTATTCCTTATCCTCTTTCAAATTTCCATATACATCGTAGGTCGTTTGCGAGTGCGACGACTGCGTCATTCCTGCAAGGGTCGTATAGACGTCTTTCTGCGCAACAGACGCAGGAAGAAGGACCGAAATGGTCCCCCCTGGATTCGGGTTCGCGCAGTTTGACGTGTTCCCGTTGTAACAAGTCAGAACGGTTTTCAAGAGAGTCCCGGAGCTGTGGCTGCCCTGGTAGATCTGCCGTTGAGTCTCAAGCGGGCTCTTGGCCATGATCGTCGAGCCATTGCCTGTACTGCCCGTATAAAACAAATATACCGTGTCGTTTCCGGCGGGATCTGTGACGACTGTCTCGTTGGTCGCTTGCGTCGTATCATACTTCCATACGCGCTGGACGCCTTTGGCGTCGGTGAGAGTCCTGCTAAGTACTGGAACCATTTCTGACAACTGCGGAGAGCTGTTTGCCGTTTGCATTCTACAACCTAGGCCGTTGTTGCTGCCAGTGTACGTGTAGCTCAAAGAGGCGCCAGAGGGAAGGACAATCTTCTGAATTCGTCCCGTGACGTCCCCCGAGAATCCCGGAGTGGGTTCGTAAGTTATCGTGTAAATTCCGTCGGGAGCCGTAATACTACTGGGCAAAAAGCTCGTACTAACGCTGCTTAAATCGGCGGGGATATAACAGCCGAAGTTCGTTTTCTGCTGATAGGAGGAGTAGTTAATCGTGTAAGACTGCGTATTTCCACCTGCGTCTGTCCAGCTATGTACGTCCTTGGTTAAGTACAAGAATGCATTCGGAGGTTCCGCTGTGAACGTCGCAGTCTCCGTCATTGAAACAAGCCCGGTTGTGTCGGTGTACGTAGTTGTGGACGTAAAAGACTGACCCACCGAGCACGACATCGGACAGACTGTGTTCACCGTATTCACTGATAGCTGATTGCCATTGGGGTCTGTCAAAGTCTTTGTTGTCCCTGGATTTAGTGTTACTTCATTGCCAGCGCGATCTGACACGCCGACTGGGACCCCGCCAGCATTGGTACCACCAGCAGCATAGCCGGAGCCATCGGGGGCAACTAAACCATAGGATTGCCCTGCGCAGACTCTAATGTTAGAGATCGGATGAACGGCACCAAAGCCATCAACGATTTGAAAGCCGGTATACACGGTTTGATTTTGTTGCCCATTGCACGTTCCGCCAGTCTGAGTAGTGAAACCGGCCTCTATAGATGTGCTGAGGCCTGCACTCGTAGTTGCCGACCACCGCGAAGATGGGATGTTTTCAAATAGCTGTGAAGTTTCCCCCACGTTCGGGTTGAGGATCAACGAGTATGAAAATGGAATCAGGCCCGCCTTGCTCCTAACGGGAAGAGTAAGGAGTACCGCCGCGTCATTGATTTTTATGTCGTCGTAAAGGCCCGCGTCTACGGTCGAAAATGGAGGCAGGCCGTTGGTAGTTTGCGATGCTGCTAACGGCGTGAAGAGGCAGGACGCGAAAAGCAAACTCAACAGAGGCAACGCAGCGCTGAGGCGATTCATTGAACTTCCTCCTGACGAGAGTGAAACAGAACGGGCCTTCCGGCCTACGCCGGTCACTGATGCGGCAATCTGAAACACTATTGCGGCAGACCGCAGATGTGCGGCTCGCAATCCATTCACACTTCAAGGGAAGCAGCGTTCAGGATTACTGACGGATCAGGGAATCCGTCGCCCCCCGACAAATCCTGTTCGCTGATTGCGCAGAACGTTATGCTCATTGGCTTGTGGAAGTCAACAGGAAAATTCCAAACAACCGCCGCTATCTAACAAGCGTGCAACTTTGAAGCTCTGTGTCGGCGCGTAGTTCAAATACGGAATGACAATACAATACATTTACTCAGCGTTTCTGTTACTGCATGCGCTCGTCTTACCCGATCCGGGTCCCCCGGAGGCTTTTCGCCTCTAGGTAGAAGGATAATGACGTGAACCCTTGGTCTCTGGACCTCGCAGCAACAAAATTGTCCATCAATAAGCGAGTCAGCCGGAGTAACATGGTTCACCGCTATGCGTGTACGAGGAATCGGGCCTACTCAGCAATGGTTAAGAGTGAGAATACTGCAAGCTGCTTTGGCGATCAGCGCTTCCATTGGCGCAATCCTGTCATTTTCTTCTTGCGGTGGTGGGAGTCCGTCAGGTTCTTCACCTTCAGGGCCTTCGCCGGATTTTTCGTTATCTACGGAACCTTCAGCTCTCGTAATTGCACCCGGCGGGTCGCAGTCGGCACAGATTTCCGCCAGCGGTGTAAATGGGTTTTCTGAAAGCGTACAAATTACGGTAGCACCGCCGTCTGGCATCAGCGTATCGCCCGCTAGTTTTTCTTTGCCTGTTGGCAGCCCTCAACAGCTAACGATTTCCGCTGCATCTACTGCTCCCACGGGTTCCGCAACTATTTCAGTCACAGCCGATTCTGGATCGCTGATTCACACTGCGCAACTGCAAGTGGAAGTCGATCTGCCAGTCACCAGTCCACATCCGCCTTTCCGTACGCGCTACCTTAGAACTGACATGCAATATTCCCCGGATGCGCTTCAATTCTTCCCACCTCATTTCACAGCCTACGACAAGGTGCACAGGCACTTTTTCGTCAGCAACACGACACAGAATCGTATTGATGTTTTTGACACGGCAACTGAATCACAGATCGGATCAGTCATTGTTCCCTTACCTTGGGGAATTGATATCGCGCCTGACGGGAGCAAACTGTATGTCGCGACGACATTTGGAGACATTTATCTAGCCGACCCCGTGGCCTTGTCAGTCATTCAGCGTTTCCCATCTGCAACCATCGGTTCGCAGGGCTATGCTGCAATTCAGCCCTACATTCTAGCCAGTGGGCAGTTGGCTCTTTTGGGGGGAATTGCTGCTTTAAACGTAGACGGTTCGCAGACCTTTGCGATCTGGGACCCGACAACGAACAATCTGCAAGTGCTTAATGCAGATGTGTTCGGGAATCCAGCCTTCGTGAACATTGGGCAGATGTCATTAACTAGCGATAGAACAAAAGTGGTTGTGAGTAGCGCCGACAGCGATGGAACCTTGGGTCTCTATCAGCCAAGCACAGGGCCTTTGACAACTGGACGGGCCGACGGAATAGTGTGCGAAATTCTGCCAACGCCGGATGGGTCGCGTCTCTTTATGACCCACGAGGGTGGTGAGTTTGAAGTGTATGACGCGAACACTCTCACCCTGCTTGGCAGCTTCGCATCCACTGGAACCGGTTCCTACAGCGCAGTTCTGAGTCACGACGGCTCGACGTTGCTTTCCACTGATCTTTTGGGAAATGTTTCCGCGTACGACACAGCGACATTCGGGCAAAAAGGATGGGTGCCCAACTTCGAAGTCGTTGATCTTCAGCAGAACATTGTTCTCTCCGCTAGCGACGAGACGGACCTGATCGTGGGTCCAATTGGACACGGCGTAGCATTCTTGGACGGTACACAAATCCCTTCCGGCTTGGCCCAAACCGTGTTCAGCGTTGGTTTCCTCTCTCCCGGAATGGGAACGGCAAACGGTGGCACGGCCATTCAAGCACAGGTGTCCAGAGTAAATGCGCCAGGGTCGGGGCCAAACATCACTTCAGGGACAATCTACATTGGCAATGCCACAGCAAACAATGTCAGTCTGTCAAACACCATAGCAACGGGATTAGCTCCGCCCGCCTCCGCAAGTGGACCGGCAGACTTTACGGTTGTATTGCCAGACGGCAGTATTCAGCTCAACCCCGAGAATTTCAGCTATGGTCCGACGATCGTCGAACTTTCTACAAACGCTGCCAGTGCAGAAGGCGGATCGCAGGGGGTGATCTTCGGATACGGGCTGGGTCAGCAAGCATCCGATGTAAGCGTAAATGTTGGAGGACGACCGGCTGCCGTGACGCAGGTCATTCCTTCGGTTTCACCCATTTCGCGTTACCCATTTCCTATGGAAGCAGTTCTGTTCACTATTCCAGCCGGAACTCCTGGTAGCGCTGCAAGTGTGACCGCAACAACCGCAACGGGTTCGGCGAGTTCCACGTCAATGCTGCACTACGTGCCTGCTGTTCAAACATTCGAGTTGCCTGGTGCGGCGTTGATGCAAGGCCTCTACGATCCAACAAGGGGCATCGTTTACTTTACTGATAAGTCTCAAATCGACGCATTTTCGCTAGCCACAAACAATTGGCTTGCACCCATTGTGATCTCATTCACAAATACGAACTCACGTCTGCTGGGTGTCGCGCTTTCGCCGGACGGGAATATGCTTGCCGTCTCCGATGCAGGGAATGCCAATATTTATGTGTTGAACCCATCCTCTCCAAGCACCGCAAAATCGTTTCACATTCAGCCTGCCGGAGTCGGGAACTTGGAACCGTATGGATTAGTGGTTACGAACTCTGGAATCGTCTACTACGGAAGTTTTGATGCTGACGTTGACCCCCAAGATGGGTTCCATAAACTGAATACAAGCACGGCCACAATAACGGACTTCACAAATCCGCCATCGCTCAGGGGAGGCGACTCCTTCATACGCATACTAATGAGTTCTGACGGAAGCTCTGTTTACGACAGTGGCGGAGGATGTCCGGCTGTACTTGATACGGCAAACGATTCGATTTCGGCTGGGACTCAGGCATGCAACACTGGCGACGGTAACGAGGACATGGCGCTTTCGGGCGATGGCACCGTTGTTCTCGCTTCGGACCTTGTGACTGACAAGCACTTGAATGTGGAAAGCGACATCGCCTACGTAGACCGTGATGTTTGGCTGCCGGTCGCTGTTTTCGGGCAAAAACTTAGCTCAGATGGAAGTATGGCTTTCACGCCGCTCTCTACCGGAATCGATGTACATGATTCGCTGACCGGCTTGCTTGCATATCGAGTCGAGCTACCGATACAGATTGCCAACGTCTACGATGCACTTGCAGTCGACGACAAAGATGACCTTCTTTTTGCGATTACCGCGAATGGGATCGCGGAAATAGACCTGAGTTCCTTGCCAGTTCCGACTTCAAAGAGTAGAGCTGCTTATATGAAAGTCTCTCCATATACCGCATACAAGAAAACGACATCTAGCGATGTATTCCACAAAAACACAAAAACATCGCAGCTTGAACGCCCTCATCTACTTCACTTGATCCCGTTGCACTGAAAAGCGAGCGAAGGAACTGAGTTCTAACGTTACGTACGTACGTAACGTTGGCGATGGACTTCGGAGCCAATTTCTTCCAATTGGCGCATGTAGATGCAACTGAACATGTGCGCAAATGAGTACACAACTACAAAGACATATCCAAGATAACGCGCCCACTTCTTTTCCACTTGTTGCATCATCTCAAGCATGCGAGGAAAGTCACGCATTCCCGCTTCCATCCGGCACAAGCTGGCGAAAAGCTCGGCTTGCTCTTCTAATGAATCTTCTTCTAACGAGTCTTTTGAGACGATCGTGGGATATCCAAGTTCGACAAAAACATGTTCCAGCATTTCGCGGAATTCGTGCAGGAGCGTGTGAGAATCGCCAAATGGAGCCAACTCGCGTTCGGCAATGACAATCTCCTTCTTGTCCTGAAACAAGAAGTTGGAACCATGAATGTCTTCGGGCAGTGATGCAAAGGAAAGATCGATCCCTTTTGCCTTGCACAGTTCCCTTAAGCAGCTTCTTGTAAGAAGAGATTTGAGGCCGAACCACTTTACAAACTCCTGCGCCAATGCATCTTCATCGGGAGGCCAGTTTCCTCCATATTGCGAAATGATGTTCAAGCAAAACCCAAGAACAGGACTCTTCTCCGCTCCATCGGTCAGCAGTTTCATGCCTTTAGGCCCCTTTCAACAAATTGCGGTGCGTCAACTTCTCGTACATTTCGACAATGAAGCGCTTGGTTTCCAGGCTGACGCGACTTCCTTTTAACCGAGTGCCATGCTTGAATGCGGGATCGGTGAGAACGTGCTTGTACGCTTCTTCCGTTTGTCTCCGCTTGGCCGCTTCCGCGGAATCTTCTTCAAGGTAGCCCGCTGCAACCAAAAGCTCACGCAGCTCGACATCGTAGGTTTTGGCCAGTCGTTTCAGGATGTCGGGGTGGGGCGGGTTTCGCAACCCGCGCTCGATTTGGGAGATGTAGGCGTTGGACACCTTGGCCTGGATCTCGACCTGTTTCAGGGTCAATTGCCGGTCTTTCCGCAAGCGGCGCATGTAGGCTCCGAAGTTATCCATAGCAGACTCATCATAGCACAATATTAACAACTGCAAGATTGCTCATTCTTCCGTGTTGACAAGCAGCGTTGCGCAATGGAATGATTACGATTGTTAGATTACGTTAACAACGGAGATTCTAGATTTATGCCCTTACTTGTTGCAGGCCCGAATCCCGTGTTGTTTCCTTGCCCCCTATGCGGGAAGGGTCTCGACGTGCGCCAAACCAAGAAAAAGAAACCGTACGTGATCTGCGATCCGTGCGGAGTGCAGTTGTTCATTCGCAGCAAGGCTGGAATGCAGTCGTTTGAACATTTGGTCTCGGATGCAGAACGGAGGAACATTTGGAAGCGGTTGGACGATCTGCAGGCTCGGTATCAACGAAAGTGCCCTGAGTGCGGAAAGAGCTTTTGGATCGTTCCCGATCAAATCAAAACCAGTTGGATGGATGGGAAGTTTGAGGGCTACCGCTGCCCGGAACGAGGGTGCAGTGGGGTGGTCAGTTGGAGCAGAGAGAAGGAGAAGAAATGAGAATCACATTGTTGGGCGTTCTTGGTGCTCTGGCCGTTGCCGCGTTTTTCGTCTATGTCGGGTATGAACTGCACCGGAGAGGCGAGAAGAGGGAGCCATCATCATCGAATCCTGCTACTCCACCGGTGAACCCGTGAGTTTGAAACTGGTCAAATTCGAGGCTCTGCCAACCGCCGAGTGGCTTACAGCGGGCGAAGCCGCCGCCTACCTCAAGGTGAAAACTCGCACCCTTCTGCTGTGGGTTCGTCAGGGCAAAGTGAAAGGCTTTGCACTGTCAGGAATCAAGCGTCGCGTCTGGCGCTTCCGCAGGACCGATTTAGACGCTGCCCTCTTGGAATCTGCCGTGCTACCATCCGAATCGCCATCCGTGTGCCCTGCGGAAAGGATGGGTCAATGAAAAGGGCAGCACGGCACAAAACCGGAAGTGTAGTATTCGACAAACGACGTAGAACTTGGAATTACCTATGGTGGGAGGACGGCAAACGGCGCTCTAGGCTGATTGGCACTCTGAAGGAATTCTCCACAAAAAGTGCAGCCTGGGCAGCGGCGCAAGCCTTCGCATCGCCCCATGAAACACAGGCAACAGTAAATCCTGAACTCCCAGGAGTTCGGACTGTGGAAGCGTTAGCAACAAGGTACGAAACGGAGAGGATGCCATCGCGTCGGTCTACGGCGCGAGTGTATCGCTCCTGGCTGCACAATTACATCCTGCCTCAATGGGGGAAAAAGTTGATTAGCGAAGTGCACCCACGACCAGTTGAGCTTTGGTTGCGACAACTCGAACTGTCCCCAAAGAGCAAATCGCACATTCGCAATCTGCTTCATGTCCTGTTGGACTTCGCAATGTGGGCGGGAGTACTCGAACTCTCTCGAAACCCGATTGATCTTGTTGTGGTCAAAGGGGCCACGAAGAGAACCCGGCAGCCGCGCAGCCTCACCGTGGCGCAGTTCCGAAAGCTCACTGAGCAGTTGAGGGAACCGTTTGGAACAATGGCGATGGTTTGTGTTTGCTTCGGTCTGCGTATCAGCGAGTGTCTTGCTCTACGATGGTCGGATGTTGATCGGCTCAACGGCACACTGCGCGTTGAGCGCGGCATCGTGGAACAAAACGTTGATGATGTGAAAACCGACGGCTCGCGCAAGTCCTTGACCATTGCGAAGGAACTCCTAGATCGCCTCAACGTGCGTCGACACGCAACCGAGTTTTCATCGGACGGCGACTGGATTTTTGCGAGTCCGATGAAGTTGGGGCGACTGCCATACTCCTACACGGGATTCTGGCGGGAGCTTCAGCGAGCCGCAACCGATGCAGGCATTGGCAGGCTCGGCACCCACACGTTTCGCCATACCTATCGAAGCTGGTTGGACGCCGTGGGAACACCGATTGCCGTGCAGCAGAAGCTCATGCGGCATTCGGACATCCGCACGACGTTGAACATCTACGGAGACGTAGTGACCAATGAAATGGCGGTTGCCAGTTCCAAGGTTGCGGAGCTTGCGTTCGGAAAACTAGCTTAACGGATTGCACGCGGATTGCAAACTTCCCGTAAGCCGTTGAAAAATGGCTCCTCAGGTAGGACTCGAACCTACAACCCTCCGGTTAACAGCCGGATGCTCTGCCATTGAGCTACTGA
>Ga0209415_10014470_pt1 | contig 12878 bp, 10 predicted proteins | sample PeaSoiSIISIP2007_FD_187696 | JGI IMG/M metagenome (GOLD analysis project Ga0209415, IMG submission 187696) | Peat soil microbial communities from Weissenstadt, Germany - SII-SIP-2007 (SPAdes) (version 2) | ecosystem: Environmental > Terrestrial > Soil > Wetlands > Peat | place: Germany...
GTGGGCGCCAGCCGGCCAAGCAGGCCCGCCGGAAGGAAGACCAGCACGAGAACGAGGGTCGAGAAGATGATCACGTCGGCCCAGGCGGAGCCGATAAACTGCCCACCCATCGATTCGATCAGGCCGATGATGATGCCGCCCAGCATCGCCCCCGGCACGTTGCCGATGCCGCCAAGGACCGCGGCGGTGAAAGCGCGCAGGCCGGCGGAGAAGCCGATGCTGGCGTTGGTGAAGTTGTAGTAGAGGCCGAAGATCAGCCCGCCGGCGCCGGCCAGCGCCGAGCCCACGAAGAAGGCGATCATGATGACCTTGTCGACCTCGACGCCCATCATGCGCGCCGCCTCGGGGTCCTGCGCCGTCGCCCGCATCGCCTTGCCCATGCGCGTGCGCTGGGTGAAGATATGCAACGCGATCATCAGGCCGAGCGCGACGATCCAGACCAGGATTTCCTTCAGCCGCAGCACCGCGCCCCCGATCTCGTAATGGATCGGCGGCAGCGGGTTGGGGAAGTCCTTCGAATCGGTGCCGAGGCTGAGCAGCACCACGTTGAAGATGATGTAGGACACCCCGATCGTGGTGATCATCGCGGCGGGCCCCTTGACGTTCCGTAACGGTCTCAGGGCCACGCGTTCGATCACCACGCCGAGCAGTCCGGTCGCCACCATGGTCCCGGCGAACGCCACCACCAGAACGGCAGCAAGCATGAACCCGGACAGAACGGTTGTCTGCCCGGATAACCCGCACAGCTTCAACATCCCCATGGCGACGAAGGAGCCGAACATGAAGACGTTGAAGTGGGAGAAGTTGATCAGCTCCAGGATGCCGTAGACGAGCGTGAACCCGAGCGCGAGTAGAGCATACATCGCGCCCAGGCTCAGGCCGTTGATCGTCTGCTGGAGGTAGACGTCGGTCCAGGTCATGTCAGACGACGGATCGGTCGTTACGACTGAGGCGCCACGCCGATATACTTGGTCTGGCCGTCGATATCATCCAGCGGCTTGTCGGGATTGAACTTGCCCTGGAAGACGCTGATCGTATGGTCGTTCAGGTCGCCGTTCTCGTCGAACGACACCGGGCCCTGCAGCGTCGTCACCTTCGCCGCCTGGATGGCATCGCGGACAGACTCGCGGGTCACCGGCTTGCCGGTCTTCTCGATGTGCTTGATCGCATCGATGATCACCAGCGCCGCGTCATAGGCGGTGATCGAGTAGTCCTCGGGCGCGTTGCCGAACCGCTTCTTGAAGCGCTCGCCGAACGACTCACCCGCCTTTTCGCCGACCAGGTGCGGCGACGCGATCGTCATATACCAGCCGTCGAACGCGGGGTTGCCGGCGCCCTGCGTGAAGTCGCCGGCGTAGAGGCCGTCGCCGCCACCCTTGATAGTTTTCGGAATGATCTCATAGGCCTGCTTGGCCAGCTTCACCGCCGCCTGGCCCACGCCGCCATAGTAGATCGCATCCGGGCTGAGCTGCTTGATCTTGGTCAGAACGGACGCATAGTCCGACGCCTTCGGATCGAGCCGGTCGCGGCCGAGCACCTTGATGCCCTTCTTCTCGGCCTGTTTCTGGAACGAGTCCGCGATGCCGACGCCGTAGGCGCCGCTGTCGTCCAATACATAGACCGACTTCACCTTGAGCTGGTCGGCGTAATAGTTCGCAAGATTTGGGCCCTGGAAGGCGTCCGTCGTCACGGTCCGGAAATAGATCGGCTTGCCGGCAGGGCGGTATTCCGCGGCATGCGCCGGGTCGGTGATGTCGGGATTGGTCGAGGAGGGCGTGATGGTCGCCAGATCGGCCTGGCTCAGGATCGGCGCCATCGCCTTGCCGGCGCCGCTCATCTGCGGCCCGATCATGGCGACGAACGCCTTGTCCGAGACCATCTTGCGAGCGTTCGTCGCGGCCTGGGCCGGATCGTAGCCGCCCGCGGTCGCGGTGGCATCGTCGAACGGCACGATCTCGATCTTGTAGCCGGGGATCTTGGCTTCCTCGAGGGCCAGTACGGCGCCGTTCTTGATTCGGTTACCCGATTCGGCGTCCGCGCCGGTGAGCGAGAGGTTGATGCCGACTTTCACGACCTTTTCGGCCGCGATGGCCGGCGCGACGGCCGTCGCGGCGAGCGCGGCGGCGGCGGCCATGCCGGCTATGATATGGGCAGCAGAGCGACGCGTAACCATGCGATTTATTCTCCTCCTCGTGGAACAGCCTAGGCGCGCGACAGCCTTGGTCCCTGGGGCGGGCTGCGGTGCGCGGCTCTGCCGAACCGGCATGCCTGCACCGCCGTGCTCGCGGGACTGACCTCGGCTATAGAGCCTTCCGTATGACCCCGCCACTGCTAGTTTTGCAGAATATTGACCTGACGTTGGGCGCCACGCCGCTGCTTGCGGGCGCCGAACTCGCTGTCGGCCCGGGTGATCGCGTGTGCCTCGTCGGCCGCAACGGCTCCGGCAAGTCGACGCTGCTCCGCATCGCCGCCGGCCTCATACCGTTCGACGCCGGCAGGCGTTTCGTGCAGCCCGACGCGACCATCAGCTACCTGCAGCAGGAACCCGACATGGCGGGGTTCGCCACCGTCGAGGACTATGTGGCGGCCGGCCTTGGGCCCGGCGACGATCTGCATTACGGCCGCTCCCTGCTCGCCGCACTCGGCCTCACCGGCGCCGAACATCCGGCCCGCCTTTCAGGCGGCGAAGCGCGCCGCGCTGCGATCGCGCGCGCCCTGGCGCCGGCACCCGACGTGCTGCTGCCCGACGAACCGACCAACCATCTCGACCTGCCGGCAATCGCCTGGCTGGAACAGGAACTCGCGGGATCGCGCTCGGGCATCATCACGATCAGCCATGACCGCCGGCTGCTGGAGACGCTCTCCGACAGCGTGATCTGGCTGGAGGACGGCATCACGCGGCGGTTGGACCGCGGCTTCTCCCATTTCGAGGCCTGGCGCGACCAGGTGCTGGAACAGGAGGAAACCGAGCGCCACAAGCTCGGCCGGCGCATCGCCATGGAGGAGGATTGGCTGCGCTATGGCGTGACCGCCCGGCGCAAGCGCAATCAGCGCCGGCTCGCTGCGCTGCACGACCTGCGGCGCGCGCGGCGCGAAGGCCGCCCGTCAGGCGCCTCGCTCCGCCTCGCCGCGACCGAGGCCGATCGGTCCGGCCGGCTGATCGCGGTCGCCGAGGGCGTGAGCAAGTCGTGGGGTGACCGCACCGTCGTGCGCGATTTCTCCGCCAAGCTGCTGCGCGGCGACCGGGTGGGCATCGTCGGCGCCAACGGGGCCGGCAAGACGACCCTGCTGCGCCTGCTGACCGGCGAACTCGCGCCCGATCGCGGCACCGTCACCCTCGGCGCCAGCCTCGCCATGGTCATGCTCGATCAGCAGCGCGCCACCCTCGATCCGGCCGCGACGCTCGCCGACACGCTGACCGGCGGCGGCGGCGGCGATGCGGTGCAGGTCGGAACGCAGAAGCGCCACGTGATGAGCTACATGAAGGACTTCCTGTTCCGGGCCGAGCAGGCGCGCACGCCGGCGGGCGACCTGTCGGGCGGCGAGCGTGGCCGGCTGATGCTCGCGCTGGCGTTCGCCCGGCCGTCGAACCTGATGGTGCTTGACGAGCCGACCAACGACCTCGATCTCGAAACCCTCGATCTGCTGCAGGAGCTGTTCGGCGACTACCAGGGAACCGTGCTGCTGGTCAGCCATGATCGCGACTTTCTCGACCACGTGTGCACCTCGGTGATCGCCGCCGCCGACGACGGGCGCTGGATCGAGTACGCCGGCGGCTACAGCGACATGCTGGCGCAAGGCGGAGCGGTCCCGGTCGCGCGCCAGGCGCCCAGGACGCCGGCGCGTCCCACCGCCCCCGCGCCGCGCGACGCCGGCGCCGGACCGTCGCCGCCGGACCGGCCACGCATGGCGTACAAGGACCGCCACGCGCTCGAAACCCTGCCGCGCGAGATCGAGACGCTCCAGGCCCGAGCGGCCAAGCTGCGAGCCTTGATGTCGACCCCGGATTTCTTCAGCCGCGGCCAGGCCCTGTTCGCGCAGGCCAGCGCCGAACTGGCGGCAACCGATGCGGCGCTCGCCGTCGCCGAGGACCGCTGGCTGGAGCTCGAACTGATGCGCGAGCAACTCGACGTCTGACGCCCAGCCGGCCTGGCGCCCAGCCGGCCTGGCGCCCGGTGGCGCCGGGCTACAGGTCGCGGCGGCGGGCCGGTTGCAGCGGTTCGGTACCAAGCTGCGTGTAGCTGTCGACGTAGCGCAGCGGCCCCTCGGCGCCGTCGGCGACCTGGAACAGGCTCGCGGTCTGCTGGGTGACGTCGCCGTTCGGCGTAAATTCGATGGGACCTTGCAGCGCCTGCAGTTTTGTCGAGCGCAGCGCGTTGCGGACACGATACGGCAGCAACTCGTCGCCGCTGGCCACGACCTGGCGGATCGCGTCGATCATCACCAGGGCAGCGTCGTACATCAGGATCATGCGGTCATCCAGCGGCGCGCCGTTCGTCGCCTGCTGCAGGCGCCGGCGAAGATCGGCCGTACGCTCCTCGACGATGAGATGCGGCCACGGCATGCTGGCGTACCAGCCGGCGCTGGCCGCGATGTCCGCCTGCGTCATGTGCAACGGGTCACAGGCGAGATTCGACGTGCCCACCACCGCATGAGGCAGCCAGTGCCGCAGCCCGGCGCCGAGGGCAGCGACCGCCTCAGGACCTCCGCCGAAATAGACGGCCTGGGGATCGTTGACGCGCATCGGGTCCAGAACCGCGCTGAAATTCGTCGCCGTCGGGTCGATTTCGCCGCGACCCAGCCACCGCATGCCGGCGCGCTCGGCGGCGTCGCGGAACCGGCTGAGCGCGACGACGCCGCGTGGCGTGCCGTCGTCGAGGCCGTAGACCGTGCTGATGCCGAGCCGGGCCGAAAAATGCCGCGCCATCGCGCTCGCCTGCACGGCATCGGTGGAGATCGTGCGGAAGAACACGGAAATGCTGGTCGGGCGCAGATTGCGGTCGAAAGTCGGATCGGTCACCTCGGGGTCGCTCACGGCGGGGCTCACGAACGCCATGTGCGAGCGGCCCATCAGCGGCGACATCACCTTCACGGCTTCGACGAAGCGCGGGGCGAGGATGCCCATGACGTCATTGTCGTCGATCAAGGCGCGCGCGTTGGTCACGGCGCGTCCGGCATCGACGGTGCCGCGAACCGCCTCGCCTTCATCGAGGGCGAGCAGCGAGATCGTATAGCCCGGGATCGGCGCCTGCGCGTTCGAATCCTCGATGGCCAGCGACGCCGCCGCCTTCATGCCGGCGGCCCATTGCGCCTCGGAACCCGCCATCGGCCACGTGAAGCCGATCTTCACCGGCCTGGTTTTCGTCTCGGCCGATGTCGCCCGCCAGACCCCGGCTGCGATGCCGGCCGAGGCGAGCACCCCGCCGACGAGGAGGCGGGAGGATTGGCGGCGCGAGATCATGTAACATTTCCCTTCGTCTCAAGTGGCGCCATGCCGGACCCGGCGATGCTGCCACGGGCGCTAAGTCGCGCGTCGCGTGCGCGCCGGCAAGGGCGCTCGCGCTCAAGGCCGCGCGACCAGCCCGGCGCAAGCCGTGGTTCCACCTACTCGGCGAGACCGAACCGACCGTCGCGCACCCGCAGGACGACGACGTCGGCGGTCGAGGCCGGATCGCGCGCGGCGGTGAAGCGGAATGCTCCGGTCACGCCGGTGAAATCGGTGGCGGCGAGCGCTTCGCGGATCTGCTCACCGTCCGCCGCGCCAGCACGCCGGATCGCCGCCGCCAGGATGTGCATCCCGTCATAGGCCTGGGCGGCGAATTGATCCGGATCGCTGCCCACCCGCTCGCGGTAGGCGGCGACGAAGCGCCGGTTCGCCGTGTCCATGTCGCCGATGAACCACGGGCTGCCGACGATCAGCCCCTCGGCGGCGGCGCCCGCGATCGGCACCAGCTTGGGCGAGTTGGCGCCGTTGCCCCCGATGAACAGGATGTTCGCCCCGAGCCCGAGTTGGCGCGCCTGCACCAGCACCGCCGCCAGCGGCTCGACGAGCGCGGACACCCCTATTGCGTCGGGCTTGCTCGCCCCGATGCGGCCAAGCTGGGCGGAAATATCGGCATCCCGGCCGCCGAAACTCTCGACCGCGACGACCTCGATGCCGAGCGCCTCGGCGGCTGCCCGCATCACCTCGGCGCCCGATCGCGAGAACGTATCGTCGGCGGCATAGATCAGCGCCAGACGGCGCGCGCCGTGCTCCCGTGCCCACTTCATCGTCACCGGAATGACATCGCTCTCCGGCAGCGCTGTGCGGAAAATATAGGGGCCGATCGCCGTGATGCCGCTCGCCGTCGTCGAGGTGCCGAGCGTCGGGATGTGGTGCGCGTCGGCGAACGGCCCCACGGCGAACATTTCGGTGGACAGCGTCGGCCCGAGGAGTGCGACGACCTTGTCACGCTCGATCAGCTTCCGGGCCGCATCGAGGGCACGGTCCTTCTCGCCCGTCGAATCCTCGATCAGGAGCGCGATCGGCCGGCCGTCCAGGACGCCGCCCGCCGCATTGATCTCGTCGCGCGCCAGCTCGAGGCCGGCGCGGATGGCCACGCCATAACCCGCGTTCGGTCCGCTCAGCGCCTCGATGGCGCCGACCCGCATCGGCTCGGCGCCTGCCGCGATCCGATCGCGCCCGACCGACGCCAGCATCGCGACCGCCGCCGTGATGCAGCCCCTCAGAACGCTCCGTCGGCCCGGAAACCCGCTCATGGCGGCAGCGCGCGGCGGGTCATCGCGATGTCCCAAACGCTGTCGCGGTCGGCGTCGAAGACCAGGGCGGGATCGTCGGGGGCGGTGAACCAGTCGTGGCGGGCGAACTCCGCATCGAGCTGGCCCGGACCCCAGCCGGCATAGCCGAACGCGATCAGGCTCTTGGCCGGGCCCGCGTGGCGGGCGATGTCGCGCAGGATGTCGGCCGTGGACGTCATCGCCACGCGCCCGTCGATGTCGCGGGTCCCCGGGCGCTCATAGTCGGCGCTGTGCAGGATGAAACCGCTCGCCGTCGACACCGGGCCGCCGGCGAAGATCGGCACGCTGCCTTCGGCCCCGGCGCCATCCTCGCCGACCGAGCGCAGCAGCTCCGCGAGCGGCATATCCTCGATCGGACGGTTGATGATGATGCCCATGGCCCCGTCTTTAGTGTGGCCCACCAGCAGGATCACGGTGCGGGCGAAACGCGGGTCGCCGATCGCCGGCGAGGCGATCAGAAGCTGGCCGGCGAGCGAGGTGGGGCCAGGCGGTGCCTCGGATTTCGGCAGCGCCGCGCCGGCCGCCGCGATCCAGCCGAAGACCAGGCCGGCCACCAGAGCGATCCGCCTGAACGATGTCCAGGGCATGCGACCTCCTATCATCTCGGGCACTCCGCTCTCCTCTGCGCGCGGCCAGTATAACGCGCCCGCGGCCCCGATCAGCGTTCGCCGGCGATCCGCGCCTGCACGACGCCGACACCGGAGAACGCCACCCGCACCTCGTCGCCTGCGGCGAGCGGGAACTGGCGGGTGAACGAGCCGCTCATCACCAGATCGCCCGCCCGCAGCAGGCGGCCGTACCCGGCCAGCTTGCCGGCGAGCCAGGCGACCGAGTTCAGCGGGTTGCCGAGCACGGCCGCGCCGCTTCCCGATGCCACCTCGGCGCCGTTGATTGCAACCCGCGCCTCGATTTCGGCCAGCGTCTTGACGTCGGTCAGCGCCAGACCGGCGATCGGCACCGGCGTGCCGAGCACGATCGTCTTTTGCTGCGCGTTGTCGGCGAGCGCGAGGGCGAGCTGGCGGGAAAAATCACCGCGCGTCTCGATGATCTCGAGCGCCGGGAAGGCAACGTCGACCGCGGCGGCGGCGGCCTCGATGGTCGCCGGCGCGGGGAGGTCGCGGGCCAGGCGGAGGCACAGCTCCGGCTCGAAGCCGGGACGGATCAGCGCGTCGGCGGCGAACACGTGGCCGGACCCGACGCGATGCAGCAGGCAGCCGAACACCGGCTCATGCACGCCGAACTGCTCCTGAATGGCCTTCGCGGTGACGCCGACCTTCCAGCCGATCTGCCGCTCCCCGGCGGCAACCCGCCGGGCGATCAGCGCGAGCTGGATGCGGTAGGCCTGATCGAGCGTCAGGCGGTCGAACCACGCCTGGGGAAAGAACTCGCCGCGCCCGCGCGCCGCCCAGAACGCCGCGACCGCTTCCTGCTCATCGAATGCCATCGGCGATGTACCCCCTTGCGCCGCCGGCCCGCGCGGCCAGCGACCATGCCGCCGTTCGATCGGCGCGGCCGTCTCCCCCGACTCTTCCTTACGCGAACAGCCCGTGCAGATACCATTGCGGCGTCCTGCCGCCACCGTGCTGGCCGGCGCGGAACAGCCAGAACCGGGCGCCCTCGGTGTCCTCGACGCGATAATAGTCGCGCACCAGGTCGGTCTCCGCCACCCCGTCTCTTTCGGATCGGGGTGCGCGGCGCCACCATTCGGCGGCGATGCGTTCCGGTCCCGCCGCGGCACGGACGCGGTGCAGCGCGCCGCGCCAGCGGAACAGCACCGGGGGATCGTCGGGCACCGGCGCCGTCGCCTCGATCGGTTCCGGGCGGCGCAGCAGGCGGATCGGCCGCGGCTGCGACGGATCGCGCTCCCAGGCCGGCGCTTTCCGCGTCATCGGCGCCGGATCGAGAGCCGGCCGGCGTTCGACCGCGCGTTCCGGCACATGGCTGGCGCGCGGGGCGACGCGCCACAGGCGCTCCGGCCCCAGCCGGTTTGCCAGCGCATCGACCACGGCGGCAAGCGGCGCCCCGTCGGTGGCCGACGCCCCGCCCGCGGCCGGTGCGTCGAACCCCGGCTGCGCCGGCGCGACCGCCGCCACCGCCTCGGCTTCCAGCGTGACGGCATCGACGCCGAAACCCGGATCAACCGTTTCCAGCTTGGCGCCGAGCAATTTCGCGACATAGGCGGGGGCATGAACCGGCAGCGCCGTCGCCACGGCGATGTGCGGCACCTCGCCGTCGGTGCGGAAGAAGCGGGCGGCGAACATCCTGCCGCCCAGAAGCTTGACCGCCAGCCGCGCGCAAAGCCGTTCGGCGAGCAGCGCCAGGGCGCGCTCGAGATCCTCCGGCGTGCCGATCGGTTCGGCGAAGGCCAGCCGCTCCAGCCACGGCGGCGCGGCGCGCGGCCAGGCGATCGCCTCCTCCACCTGCCCCAGCGCCTGGTCGAGCCGCAGCACGATGGAGGCGCCGAAGCGCACCGCGAGGTCGGCGCGCGGCAGGCGGTAAAGCTCGCCGATGCGGCGCAATCCAAGCCGGCGCAGGGCGGCCACGGCGGCGGGCGGCAGGCGCAGCAGGCCCACAGGCAGCGGCGCGATCGCCTCTCGCTCCTCGCCCGGCGCTAAGATAACCGGCGCGGCATCGCCGCCGATACGCCGGGCGAGCGCCCAGGCGGCGCCTGTGGTGCCGGCGACGGCGACGCGGCAGGGCGTCTCCCCGGCCTCCAGCCGCCGCGCCAGATCGGCTGCCAGCGCCTCTTCTCCGTTCCACAAATGCGCGCAGCCGGTGATGTCGAGCCACAGCCCGTCGGGCGGATCGGGGGCGGCGAGCGGGGTGTAGCGCTCGCACCACAGCGCCAGCCGCCCGAGTGCCTCGGCATCCCCCGCCGGATCGGCCTCGGCGAGCTTCAGGTCGGGGCAGATGGCGCGGGCGCCGGCAAGCGCCTGGCCGGGACGCAGCCCCAGCGCCGCGGCAGCGGCGGAAACATCGACGAGGCGGCGCAGCCCGCGTTCGGTCTCGACCGTCGCCAGCTTCTCAGCCGGCGGCGCGAAGCCCGCCCGGTGCAGCCGGGTGATCGGCCAATCCGGCAACCACACGCAGAGAATGCGGCGCTTCATCGCTGGCCTCCGTGAATTCGAGGGTCCACGCCCCTTCCCGCCCGCCCCGCGCATGGGTGAGCGCCACGCGCCAGCGCGCCGGCCCCGGCTCGCGTGTCGCAGGCGTTAGCCGGGCACCGGCCTCCTCCGCCGCGCTCAGCGCCGGGGCGAGGCGCCAGCGCGTGACGGCGGCGGTCGGTTCCCGCTCGCGCGCGGGGACGCCGTCGGCCGCCGCCTTGCGCCCATACGGCCAGCGGCGGAGCACGAAGCCCGTGGTGGCATGCCGCAGACAGGCGAGCTGCAATCGCCGCGAGGCGACACGATCGAGCCGCCCCACCTCGCCCACCACCGCCACGGCGGCCGGCTCGGCCAGGGCCGTTTCCATGGCGGCAAGGGTTTCCGCGTCATCGCGCGCCGCGACCAGCACCAGACGGGCGGGATCGAAGCCGGTGTCGAGCAGCCCCGGCGGGTAGAGGTCGCAGCGCGTCGCGATCCAGAACACCGGCCTGGCCGCCGGCAACCGGGCCAGCAGGCAGGCGATGAAGACCGCCGCCAGTGCGCCCGTCTCGGCCGCGAGCCCCTCGGCGCCGACCTCGTGCAGCTGCCCGAGCGGCACCCCGCCGCCCGGCAGAAGGGCGTCGACGCGCCGGTCGCCCAGGGCCAGCACCGCACCGGCCGGCCGCGCCCCGCCCAAAAGCGCGCGCAGATGCGCCGGTACCGGCGGCGGCGCCTTAGGCGGGCGCAGCGAGATTTTGCCGAGCGCGGGCGGCGGCGGGAGAGGCGCCGGCCGGTCGGCGGCAAGGCGGAAGGGACAGAGCATTGTTCATTATTTGTTCTTAGTCGCAGTCGGGAGTCAACGCCGTCCCGACTCACCCCGCCGGTCGGCGGGCCGGGCCCAAGTGATGCCGAGACGGACGCGGCGGCCCGCGCGCTGCAACGGCTCGGCAAACGAGCGCTTCAGGGGCTCGGCATTGTCCCCAATGAAACCGTCGGCGATGCCGGAGAGGCCGGTAAACACGATGACGGCTCAGCTTCTGGTGATAAAAAAGATCGTGAGCGACGGATCACAGTCAGTCCTGACCGACGCGAGCACATTCTCAATGGAGACGGAAAGGGCCGAGGCGGCCATGGGCCAGGTCGCGGCATACCAGAAAAGAGTGAGTTTCCTCCCGATTGGTCGGATGAACGCGTCATCGATGCTATAGAGAGTGTTGCGAATGATCCGGCATCAACCCAGAGTGTAGGCGATTCTGGCCGGGTTACCATTAGAGGGACACGGGATGGGGTCGACATAGAGGTGATCATCGGACGTGATGGAAAAACCGTCGTTACCGCCTACCCGACAAATACACCCCGAAATCCTAAGATGAGCGTGCCATGATTTCATCAGATACTGATGCGGGCTTAAAATTCGGCTTGGTTCGCATCTTCGATGCGGCAACATCGACCTTAGATCACTGGAACAAGGACCACGTCGATACACTGATAGATGTCGGAGAATATAGCTTGGCACTGGACGAATTAGCATCTGCGTACATAAACAGCGGCAAGCCAGTTTCGCAGGAAATATCCAAGCTATTCGAAATACTAGCAACCAAGATGCAGATGGTACCCGGCGACGAATATGAAGGCGTGGCGGCGCTGCGCGCGCGAGCACGCCACTGACGTCCAAGCAATCGGCCCTCCGCGCTCAATATGGTCGTGGCACTAGGATCATGAATGACGCCCCGTCATCGTCTCAACCCTGGCGGCGGACGTTCCAGAACACGGTGAAGCCGGGCAGCACGCCGGTCAGGTCGGTGCGATAGGCCGTATAATAATACACCAGGCAGAGCGGGATATAGGGCACGTCCTGGAATGCCTGCAGTTGCATCTCGGCGGCGATCCGTTTGCGCGTGGCGAGATCCGCCGCGTCAAGCCAGGCGTTCCGCAGCTCCTCGATCCGCGGGCTCGTCGGCCAACCGGGACGGCCGTTCTTGCCGTTGCCCCGCAGCAAGGGGTTGACCGCCGGGTCGATCAGATCGGTGCCGACCATGTCGTAGGTGGCGCAGCTCCAGCCGCCCTGATCCACCGGCCCTTGGTTAAGCCGCCGCTGGGCCATAGTGCCCCAGTCCGACACAAGGAGATCGACCTTCATGCCAAGCTTCGTCATCAGGTCGACGGTGACGTTGGCGCGTCGCATCATCTCCGGCCAGTCGCTTGTGGTCAGCATCACCACCCGCTCGCCCTTGTAACCGGCCGCCGCGATCTCGCGCCTCGCGCGGTCCAAATCTCGGGGCCCGGTCAGCGCTTCCATCCCGGCATCGCTCGCCATCGGCGAGTCCGGCGGGAAGAACCCGACCCCAGTCCGCCACAGCGTGCGGTCGGTGCCGGCATTTGCGATCGCGAAATCCTCCTGATTGATCGCGCCGAACAGGGCGCGTCGGATGGCCGGGTTGTCGAAGGGCGGCTGCAGGTGATTCAAGCGGAGAAAGGCGATCGAACCCACGGGTTCCTGGAGCGCCACGGTGATCACCGGCTGGCGGCGCAACAGCGGCATCGTATCGAAATCCGCGTACTCCCACCAGTCCTGCTCGCCGTTCTGCAACGCCGCGGTCGATGTGGCACGGTCCGGGATGACGCTCCACACCACGCGGTCGAAATAGGCGATCTTGGGCCCCGCGGTCCGCTCCGGCACACCGCTCTCGCGCGGCCGATAGAGGGCGTTGCACTCATAGACCAAGCGCGCGCCCGAGAGCTGCTCGTCGGGCTTGAACCGGTAGGGACCGCTGCCGATGATTTCGGCAACTTTCGTGAAGGCGTCGGTCTTGGCCAGGCGCTCGGGCATGATCGCGGGTATGGGCGAGGTCAGCGTACCGAGCGCCTCGGGCAGCAGCGGGAACGGCTTCTTCAGCCGGAACTCGATCGTGCGATCGTCGGACGCGGACAACTCGTCGGTGACCGTCATCAGCGCTTCGCCGTAGGGGTTGCGTTGGGCCCAGCGGCGGTTACTGG
>Ga0209415_10014471_pt1 | contig 12878 bp, 10 predicted proteins | sample PeaSoiSIISIP2007_FD_187696 | JGI IMG/M metagenome (GOLD analysis project Ga0209415, IMG submission 187696) | Peat soil microbial communities from Weissenstadt, Germany - SII-SIP-2007 (SPAdes) (version 2) | ecosystem: Environmental > Terrestrial > Soil > Wetlands > Peat | place: Germany...
GACGGCATCCTCCACGAGATGCCCTCGCCGCCGAAGCACCTGCAGGACGCCATCGTCTCGCGCGTGAAAATCATGGCGGAGATGAACATCGCCGAGCGCTACGTGCCGCAGGACGGCCACATCGAGCTGAACCTGGAAGGGCACGAGGTGGACGTGCGCGCGGCCACGATCCCGACGATCTACGGCGAGTCGGTGGTGCTGCGCCTGCTCGACAAGGCCGCGTTCCTCTTCGGACTCGACCAGGTCGGATTCGAGAAGGATAACCTCGCGCGTTTTCGAAACGTCCTGCGCTCTCCGCACGGGATCGTGCTCGTCTGCGGGCCGACCGGCTCGGGCAAGACGACGACACTCTATGCCGCGCTCAACGACATCTACACGGCCGAGCGGCGCTTTATCACGATCGAGGATCCAGTCGAGTACGAGTTGACCGGTGTGAACCAGATCCCTGTGCGCCCGAAGCGCGGGCTGACCTTCGCCAACGGCCTGCGCGCGATCCTGCGGCAGGACCCGGACATCATCATGGTCGGCGAAATCCGCGATCGTGAGACGGCGGACATCGCGATGCGCTCGGCGCTCACCGGCCACCTGGTGCTCAGCTCGCTGCACACGAACGACGCGCCGGAGTCCATCACGCGGCTGACGGACATGGGCGTCGAGCCGTACCTGATCGCCTCGGCGTTCCTCGGCGCTCTGGCGCAGCGACTGGTGCGCAAGGTCTGCATGGCCTGCCGCCGCCCGGTCGAGCCCACGCCGCAGGAACTGGCGCAGCTCCAGCGCGAGCTTGGGGATAAACCTTGCGAAGGTTCGTACAAACCTTCGCAAGGTTCCTCAGACCAGGGGGCAACGGCGCTCTTCTACCGCGGCGCCGGCTGCACGGAATGCAAGCACACCGGCTTCCGCGGGCGGACCGCGATCCTCGAACTGCTGCTCGTGGACGAGGCGTTGCGAGAGTTCATCGTGCGGCGCGCCTCGGCGTCGGAGATCCGCGCGCACATGGCCAAACAGGTCCGCTCGCTGCGGCAATCCGGCTGGCTCAAAGTCGCGCAGGGAATCACCACGCCCGACGAGGTGCTCCGCGCGACGCACGCGGGAGATTTGGAAGGATAGCGGACCGCTCCAGAGGTACGTTGTGGCCACCTACACTTACATCGCCCTGACTCAGGACGGCCGGCGCACGCAAGGCAGCGTCGTGGCGCCGTCGCGGCCGGACGCGATCCGGCGGCTGCTCTCGGGCGGGCACAATGTGCTGGACCTGCGGGAGGATTCTCTGCCCGGCGCCGCCGCGACACCTTCCGGCCGCCGATATTGGCGCCGGCCGATCCGCCTGTCGGCCTTCGCGCGGCAGATGGCCACGCTCTCCGCCTCCGGTGTGCCGCTCGTGCAGAGCCTCAACGTCATCATCGAGCAATCCACGGATCCGCACGCCATCCAGATTCTGACCGACGTCCGTACCTCCGTCGAGGGCGGCAGCACACTGGCCAACGCGCTCGCGCAGCACCCGCGGGTGTTCCCGCGCATCCTCACCGGCATGGTCGGCGTCGGCGAGATGGGCGGCACGCTCGACGAGGTGCTCTCGCAACTGGCCGAGCTCTACGAAAAAGACGAGGCGCTCAGGTCCGAGGTCCAGGCGGCGATGGCGTATCCGGTCCTCGTCATGTGCTTAGGCATCGCCTCCGCGGTCCTGTTGCTGACGCTGCTCGTGCCGCGGCTCAAGATGCTGTTCGAGGGCGCCGGGCAGGCGCTTCCGTGGCCGACGCAGGTGATGCTGTTCATCTCCGGCGCGATTTCGTCGTACGGCTGGCTGGCCGTGTTCCTGGTCCCGGTGCTGATCATCGCGTGGAAGGCGGCGCAGCGCTCGCACGAGGTGCGGCGGGCGATCGGGCGGCTGCAACTGCGGATTCCCTGGGTCGGGCGGCTGATCCGGGCGGTCTCGATCGCGCGTTTCGCGCGGCTGCTCGGCACGCTCATGCGCGGAGGAATCTCGTTCGTCGAGGGGATGGACATCGTGCAGTCGGCGCTGAGCAACCCGGTGATCGCGGACGCCGTGGCGGACATGTCGCGGCAGGTCCGCACCGGCGAGTCGGTCGCGGTCGTGATGAAGAAGGTCGGCATCTTCCCCGCGATGCCGATCCAGATGGCCGCGATCGGCGAGGAGACCGGCCACCTCGACCAGATGCTGCTGCGCGTAGCGGAGGCGTACGAGCGCGAGTCGGCGGCGACCGCCAGCGTGATGGTCTCGCTCCTGGCGCCAGTCATGATCCTCTGCGTCGCGTGCGTCGTCGGGTTCATCATCCTGTCCATGCTGCTGCCCATTTTCCAGTTGAGCTCGGTGATCAAGTGAGGATGCGGAAATGAACCGTTTATTGGGCGCTCGCCATTCGGCGTTCGACATCCGCTCGGCGTTCACGCTCATCGAACTGATGGTGGTGCTCATGATCCTGGGAATCCTGGTGGTGGCCATCGTGCCGAACGTCGTCGGCAAGACCGACCGCGCCAAGCGCACCAAGGCCCAGGCGGACATCGCCGTCATCGAGGCGCTGCTCGACCAGTTCTACCTCGACATGGGCCGCTACCCGACGACCGAAGAGGGACTGAAGGCGCTTTATTACGCTCCCGAGCAGGACCAGGATAAGTGGCACGGGCCTTATCCGAAGAAGCCGATCCCGAAGGATCCGTGGGGACATGATTACGTCTACGAGTGCCCCGGCACGCACAGCTCGCTGCCTTACGAGGTCTCCTCCTACGGCCGCAGCGGCAGGGAGGGCGGCGAAGGCGAGGACGCGCCGGTGATCAGTTGGGGGGAGACGCTCGAGCATGAGAAATAACGCACACCGCCGCGCCCGGAATGCGCGGGCCTTCACGTTGATCGAGCTCGTGGTCGTTCTGCTCATCATCTCCACGTTCACCGCGCTGGTGGTCCCGTCCATGGCGCAGGCGATGCGCGCGAAGGACATAGATGCGACGGCCGCGAAGCTGTGCGAGACGCTGCAGTTCGCGTACGCCTCAGCCTTGGCGCGGCGGCAGACGGTGGCGGTGCGCCTCGACCCGGACGCCCGGACATGTCGGGTGATGCTGCGGGCAGTCGCGCTGCCGTGGTTAGAGCCGGCGCCGGACCGGCCCACCGTGCACACGCTGGCGGCGATGTCCTGGCCGGAGGAGATGCAGTTGACTCTCTCAGAAGGGTCGAACGCGTCTCCGGCAGCGCAGCCTTCGTCCGCCCTAGCGCGTTCTTCGACCGGGCCGCAGACGATCATGTTCCGCTCGAATGGCCGGACGGAGGACGTCGTGATCGAGGTGGCCGACCACAAGGACCAGCGCCGGTATGTCGAGATCGTCGGTCTGACCGGCGAAGTACGCGTCAAGGAACGATTGGAGGATACAGGGGTTTCATCGGCCGGTGGCGGTTTCAGTTCCGTTTCGCAATGAAGGAATGATCCGGTGTCTCATGCGACTCGCGAGCGTGGGTTTTCGCTGGTGGAGATGCTTGCCGCGCTCATCATCTTCGCCCTCGGCGTCATGGCGGTGCTCGAGGTGATCACGGCCTCTGTGCGGTCCACGACCGCCACGGTCGGCTACACCCAGGCGGTGTTCCTGGCCCAGCAGCGCATCGAGGAGACCCTCGCCACGGAGGCGCTGGCGCCGATGACGGATTCCGGCAATTTCGGAGAGGCGTATCCACGCCACGCGTGGAAACGGGAAGTCGAGGAACTGGACCCCGACCGGCTTTATCGCATCCGAGTGGATGTTACCTGGAACGAGCGCGGCACCGACCGGCAATACACGTTGACAACCCTGGCAGCGAACCGGGAATAAATGGCAGCGATGCGTGAGCCTGGAAAACGAATGAAGAGGAGCAGTAACGGTTTCACGCTGGTGGAGATCCTGGTGACGACGGCGATGTTCTCGCTGTTGGTCGCGGCGGCGCTGTCGGTCTTCAGCGCCGGCTCGCGCGGGGCGGCGAAGGCGAAGCGTTACCGCGACATGGTTTCGCGCGGGCAGACGGCGCTCGAGGCGATGACCGCGGACATCCGCGCCGCCGTCGCCTATCGCCCGGCGAACCCGTCCGACTCCAACGCGCAGCCGCAAGGCGCCGTGCAGCCCGCCCAGGATTCGGTGCAGCCTGCCCCGACGTCCGCGCAGCCCGAAACGAGGATAACCTCGCTCGACGTGCAGCTCGAGGGCCGCGACTGCGACACGCTCGACCTGGTCATCGCCCGTCCCAACCCGGACTACCCATCGCCGGACGAAGGAGGCCGCGCCTCAGTCGGTTACTACCTCAACATTGATCCGAGCACCGGCCCGGTCGGACTGCTGCGCCGCGAGAACCGTTCGCCCGGCGACGACCCGCTCTCCGGCGGCCAGACGGCGCTGATCGCGCCCTTCGTCTCCGAATTGAACCTGGAATTTTACGACGGCACGGACTGGGTGGATGGCTGGTCGGGCGACAGTGGTTTCCCGAAAGCCGTCCGGATCAAGCTCGTTGTTCGGGACGAGGCTGGACTTGAAAACCCGCTCTCACTCACGACGACGGTGTCGGTCATGGCCCGGTAGCCGCGCGCAGCGCAAGGGCGGCAGCGCCCTGGTGCTGGTGCTCTGGGTCATGGTGGTGCTCGGCGCGGTGGCGATGCCGCTGGCGTACGCCTCGCACCTGCGCCTGCAGGCGACCGCGACGCTCGGCCAGGGCACCCAGGCGCTCTACCTGGCGCGCGCGGGCGTCGAGAAGGCGATCTCGGACCTGGTCGCCAAGCGCGACGGCTCACAGGCCGCGGCGGATTACCGCGAAAGCGACTCGGTCCCCTACAGCAACGTGCCGCTCGGCGAAGGGAGCTGGACGCTCTTCGCCGGATGGGATGAGTCGCAGAAGCCGGTGTATGGCATCATGGACGAATCCGCGAAGATCAACGTGCTGACTGCCGACGAGTCGGTGTTGAGCCAGATCCCCGGCCTCACGGCGCAGATCGTCGCCGGGATCCTCTCGCTGCGCCAGTCCGGCGACCTGCGCTGCCTCGCCGACCTGCTGCGCATTGACGGCGTTGACCCGGCGCTCCTCTATGGACAAGACGTCAGCGGCAACGGGCTGGGCGACCCGTCTCGGACCGCCGGCCCGGACGACGATTCGGCCGACGCCGAACCGGAGCCGGTCGAGCCCGGCGTCGCCGCGTATCTGACCTGCTGCTCTGTGGCGCGCAACGTCACCTCCGACGGCCAGAAGCGCGTGAACCTCGCTTCGGCGAGTAAAGACGAATTGATGAAAGCGATCCCGGACCTCACTTCCCAGGAGGCCGACTCCATCGTCGCGCGGCGCGGTCAGCAGGCGTTCAAGAGCATCGCCGACCTGCTCGACGTGCCGCTCGCGCAGCCCGGCGCCCAGCCTCCGCCGGGACAGTCCGGCCTGCCGTCGAGCGGCATGCCGCCCGGCACATCGCCGGGTCAGGGCGGTTCGATCTCTCCGGGTTCTTCCGGGACCTCGGGCGGGGCGGCCGGTTCGCCCTCGACCGGTCAGTCGGCGGGTTCGACGCAGATGGCGTTCGATCAGAACCGGCTCAAGCAGATCGCCGATTACGTCTGCCTGACGAACGATGAAACGATCAAGGGCCTCGTGAACATCAACACCGCCGACGCGCGCGTGCTGGTCTGTCTGCCCGGCATCACCGACGTGATCGCCGCCGAGATCGTCCGCACGCGCGAGCGCCGCCAGGATGGATTCAGGACCGTCGCCGACCTGCTCGACATCCAGGGCGTGACGGCGGACGTGTTCAAGACGCTCTGTCCGCTCATCAGCGCGCGCTCGGATGTGTTCAGCGTCCGCTCATTCGGCGTGATGAAGAACGGCGAGGTGTGCCGCTGCGTTGAAGCCATCCTTGACCGCAGCGCCGACGCCGTCCGCATCGTGCAATGGCGGGAACTCGATTGAAGGAAGTAATCGGCTGCCAAAGTCCGTGGTCTGTTGGGGAAACGCCGTGAACCTTCGCAAAGCGATTTCGGTGATCGTGCTGGAGCGCGCGGGTGATCGCTGGAAAGTGGTCGAGGCCGGCGTCGCCGCCGGCGGCATCGTGATCCGGCGCGCGCGGGTGCTGTCGCCCGCCGGGCCGAAACCGGGCGCGGTCGCCGAGCCGCTCCCTTCCCTGAACAACCGCGCGCAGGTCATCCTGGTGGCTGGGTCCGACCGCTCCGTCTGCCGGCGGATCCAGGCGCCGGCGGCCTCGGACGAGGACACGCGCCGCATGGTCGCCGCCCGCCTGGAGGCGGAATTGCCGTACCCGGTCGCGGAGAGCTTCTGGGTCTGCGAGCGTCTCAACGGGTCCGCCGACGGCGAGTCGCCAGTGCTCGTGCTGGCGATCCCGCGCGCCGAGATCGCGGAGGCCGAGCAGGCGCTCGGATTCACGGGCCGGAATCCGTGGGCGGTGCAGCTCGATGCCGGCGCGCTCGCCGAGCTGGCGCGCGCCTCGCAGAAAACGCCGGAGGAGACCGCCGCCGTCTGCCGCATCGAAGAGCGCACGACGGACCTGGTGATCGTCCGCCAAGGTCGGCTGGAATACGCACGGCGGATTTTCGAGGGCCTGCCGCCAGCCGGGTCCGAGGCCGCCGAGGCGCCGGTCGCACGGCTGGGCGACGAGTTGGACCAGTGCATCCATCACTACGCGCTCGATTCCCAAGGCGCCGGCGCCGAGCCGACCCGGCTGATCGTCACCGGCGAAGGCGCGGGTGCGGACGACCGGATCACGCAGGCGCTGGGTCAGCGGCTGAATCTTCCGGCCGGCCGCTTCCCCATTCCGCCCGGCGTGCAGTTGATTCAGGGAACGGCCGACGCCCAAAGCTCGCCGCTCGAATTGCTCAAACCTCAGGCGCTGATGGCGCAGTTCCCGGCCTGCATCGGCGCGCTGATCGCGGTGCAGCGGGCGGTCCGCGGCGAAGGCACGGCCGCGCCCGCCCTGCGCAGCCGGAAAGCGCCCGTGTTCGCCGCGCTTCCTCGCCGTCGCGCCGTCCTGGCCGGGCTCAGCGCTGCGCTGCTCTGCGCGCTGATCGCCCTTTCATTCTTTGTGCGCCACGCCCGCTACGAGGCCGCCTCGCGTGCGGTCCGCCAGGGGCTGCCGTTTCTCCAGGACATGGACCGCTTGCAGAACGAGGTGGACGTGCTCGAGCGCGAGAGAATGCTCTCGCGGCACTCGATGCTCGACACCCTGCTCGCGCTCGCGGAGACGCTGCCGAAGGGCATCCAGATCGCCACCCTCAGCATCAGCGCGTCGGGCAAGATCGCGCTGACCGGCAACTGCGCCACCGTCGAGGAGGCCTCGGAGAAGGCCGTCGCGGCGCTGAAGGCCAGCAAAGTCTTCGCGAACCCGAAGTTCCTCGGCGCTTCCGCGCAGGGCCCGGCGTTCAGATTCCGCCTGACCTGCGAGCTTCAGAACGTTCCCGGAAGAGGCGAGAATCTTGAACCGCCAGAACACCCGGGCGAAGTCGAGCAATAGAGATAACAGGAGCGACGCTTGATTCTAACGAACCAGGAGAAACGGACGACGTGGATCGCGGCGGTCGGCGGCGCGGCCGTGCTGCTGGTCTACTTCGTCGGCCTGCCGCTCTGGAACCGGTGGACGGCGCTCGGCGCGGCGCTGGAGTCGAAAGTGCTGCTCCTTGAGAGGCTGGAGGAACGCGCGAACGCGCAAAACGCCCTGCTCGTCCGGCGCGACGCGCTCGCGCGAGAACTCGGCGCGGTGGAAAGCCGTCCGGCGCCCGCCAACCCGGCTCAGGGCGCGCCGCCTTCCGCTCCGCCGCCGGCCGGCGAGAAGCTGACCAAGTCCAAGCCGGCGCCCTCAGCCCCGGCCGGACCAGGCGCTGCGGCGGCTTCGCCGAGCGCTCCGCCGCGTGCCGTCTGGGTGGCCGCCTATGTCGAGCGCCAGGCCAACACCGTCGGAATCCGCTTCAACAGCGTGACCCCGTTCACTCCAACGCTCGGCTACAAGGACGGCAGATCGCTGACGCCCGCCGGTGTCGCGGTGACGCTCGAGACGGTGACGCCCGTGTTCCTGAGGCTGCTTTACGCGCTGGAGAAGGGCGAGCGGCTGATACGGGTCGAGAAGATGGAAATCCATCGCGACCTCAAGAAAGGGCCGAACATCACGGCGACGCTTTACCTCGTCGGCTACGAGGCGGTGGCTCGATGACCCGCTGCGGACCGAGCCGTTTTGGCGCGATTGCGGAAGAACAATGACTATGACCCCAATCAAGTTACGCGCGGTAGCCGTGCGGCGCTTCCTGGGATCCGCCAGATTCCTGGGGGCGCTGGCGATCGTCCTGAGCGTGCTGCTCGCGGCGCAAGGGGTGCGCCGTCTGTGCGTCGGCCGGCATGAGCGCGCCGTGCTGAAACTGCTCACGCTCAAGAATGGCGCAGCGCCGGACCGCGTCAAGGGCAGACCCGTTGAAGAGTTCGACCGGACGATCATGGAGCACGGCATGCTCGGGCCGGGCCCGCTGCCGGTCCGGCTCCAGGGCATCATGGGAAGCGAGGCGCTCTTCGGCGACTCGACCGACGACGCGCAGCCAATGAAGGTCGGCGACGCGCTGCCCGACGGCCGAAAGATCGTCGAGATACGGTCGAACGAGGTGGTGCTCGAGAAAGACGGTCAACGCCAGACCGAAACCGTCTTCCAGCAACTGCAGCAGCGGCCCATGCCCGGGCCGCAACCCGCGGGGTCGCCCGGCCGTGGTCCGGGTCCTGCGCCCGATGCTCCGGCCGGACGCGAACGCAAGCCGCCGGCGGCATCCGGCGCCGCATTGGAGGCGACCGCGCAGCCCGGAGCGGTCATGAACTTCTCACGATAAGACGCGCAGCCAAGGGTAACCGATAGAAGAGGCCTGGACGCACACGCTTGCATAGGAGACGCGAGAGAGATGAAAACGAACCGGCTCCAACACATGTCCGCGCGGGCGCTTTGCTTCGCACTCAGCCTGTTGCTCTGGTCGGCGGCGCAAGGGCAGCCGCAGCCGGCCGATGCGACCGCGGCGGCCACGACGGCGACGACCGCTTCGGGGGAGACGCCCGCCGCCGCGAAGACTCCGCCGGCCGACACGCCCGCCGCAACTCCGGCAGAAAAACCGGCTACCGCTGCTACGGCCGCGACGCCGAATCCGGCCGATGCCGACAAGGTCGCCCTTAACCTGCGCGGCGCCAATATTGACCAAGTGATCAGCTTCCTCAGCGACCTGACCGGCATGCCCGTGATGAAACAGAAAGACGCCAAGGCGCAGATCACGATCGTCAACAAGGATAAAGTGCTCAAACAGGACGCCATCCGCATGATCTGCGAGGCGCTGCGGATGGACGGCACCGCCGTCGTCATGCGCGACCACATCATCTGGCTGGTGCCGGAGAGCCAGGTCTCGTCACTGGACATCGGCCTGACGCTGGAGCCGGGCAAAGTGCCGCAGGTCGGCGTCATCACCCGGGCGCTTCAGGTGAAATTCGCCGACGTCACGGAACTGGAGAAGATCATACGGCCGCTGCTGGGCAAGAACGCCACGCTCATCGCGTCCGCGGCCACGCGCCAGCTCATCATCACCGACGCCGCCGACCGCATCCTCAACGTGGAGCGCGTGCTGGCGCAGCTCGACGCGCTCGACGTGGACAACCGGCAGGTCCAGATCTTTCAGCTGCATCATGCCGACTCGGAGGAGCTTGCGCCGATCCTGCGGACCATCATGGCGCCGCCGCCACGCGCTAATTCCGGCTCCGGCCAGCCCGGCGCGGGTCAGCCCGGGCCCGGCCAGCCAGGTCCCGGCCAGCCCGGCGCGGGACAGCCCGGCGCGGGCGACCACGGCGCTGGAGGCAAGCCGGTCAACGACGTCGAGATCCAGTCCTACAAGGCGGCCAACTGGCTGGTGGTGATCGCGCCGAAGGAAAAACTGGTGAAGATCGCGCAACTGGTCGCCGAGATGGACCAGGAACTGACCCAGGAGATCAAGCTGCGCACGATCTCGGTCAAGTACGCCTCCGCGCAGGAACTGGCGCGCCAACTGGGCGACCTGGTGCGGAAACGGTACGACAAGAAGGTGCGCGAGGTGATCGAGGTCGCCTACGACCAGCGCTCGAACACGATCGTGGTCCTCTCCTCCGAGCAGAACTTCAAGGCGATCCAGGGGATCGTGACGCAGCTCGACACGGAAGAATCGCTCGAGACCAAAACGGAGTGGTTCGAGCTCCATCACGCCGACGCCGAGGACCTGGCCCAGCAGATGAACGATCTTTACCAGGGCATGCAGCAGAACACCTATCCGTTCATCTTTTTCTTCGGCGGAAACCGCCAGCCGGTCACGCGCTTCGTCTGCGAGAAGCGGTCGAACTCGCTGATCGCCATCGCGCCGCCGGCGGAGTTCGAGCGCATCCGCAAGCTCGTCGAGCGCCTCGACCAGGTCATTGACAGCGAGCAGGCCGCGCCTCGCCTGTACCCCATCCGGCACGTCGACGCCAAAGAACTCGCCGATGTCCTCAACAAAGTGTTCGGCGTCACGGATGCCAAGACCATCACCCACGAATACTGGGAGAACGTCCAGCAGGTCGGGAACAAAGTGGGCCGCCTCAACGGCAAGGTGCGCTTCGATCCGCTCATCAGCGGCAACGCCATCATCGTGACCACCAGCAACAAGGAGAACTTCCCGATCATCGAGGCATTCCTCCGGCAGATGGACAACGCGCTGCCCGAGTCGTCGAACCTGCTCGTCGTCGTCCTGAAGAACGCGCAGGCCACCGATGTGGCCGATCAGCTCAACATGCTGTTCGGGCGCGAAGGAACGAAAATCCAGCCGAAGACTCCGAGCACGACGCCGGCGCAGGGCCAACAAGGGCAGCAATTGGGGCAGGAGTACCAGGCTCAAGCCCAGCCAGACCTGTCGCAGCAGGGCATCTTCCTCACGGCGCAGGCGCAGAAGGACGCGCGGCCCATCAGCGACCTGATCGGCCGGGTCCGCGTCGTGGCGGACGTCCGCACCAACGCGCTGCTCATCACCACCCTGGCGGAGAACCGCGATGCGATGCGCCAGCTCGTCGAATCGCTCGACGTGCCCTCGCCCAAGGTCTTCGTCTCCGTCCGGCTGATCGAGGTCAGCCGCACCAACGCCTCGTACATCGGCGTGCGCTACACCTCCCAGCCGAGCCTCTTCACCTCCACCGATTTCGACAACGGCGTGCAGGCCAACCTGGGCATCAACTGGCAGACCGCCTTCCATAACGGCGTGCTCACCTCCACCGTCAGCCCCGCAGTGCTCGCCCAGTTCATCCTCGAGCACTTCGACAGCCGCATCCTTTCGGACACGACCCTGACGATGGACAACAACCGCCGCGGCCGGATCTTCGTCGGGTCGCAGATCCCGTTCATTACCAGCAACCAGACCTTCCAGAGCCAGGTGACGAACTCGTTCACGTACATGAACGTCGGCACCGAGCTGATCATGACGCCGATCATCAATACGGAGAACCGCGTGGTGATGGACATTCAGATGACGGCCGCGCAGGTGGAGCAGGGCGTGATCATCCTCGGCGGGCAGGTGATTGACACGCGCAACTTCACGACGATGCTCGCCGTCGAGAACAACCAGACGATCGTCATGGGCGGCATCGTGAGTGAGCAGAGCGTCGAGAACGTCCGCCGCTTTCCCATCCTCGGCTACATCCCGGTCCTCGACTGGATCTTCGCCAAGAAGGACAAGCAGCGCGTGGTGACCGAGATCGTCGCCTTCATCACCCCCGTCGTGCTGCGCGGCCCGGCCGAGGTCAACGACATGACGCGCAAGACCGAGGAGGGCATCAAGCGACGCCAGGAATGGCCCGTCCTCCCGCCCGAAAAAGGGGAGCCGCCGGACGACAAAGGCGTCGGTGGCGAGATGAAGTAACCCTGCAGAAGGTCGCAACGCGCAACACCCCTGCGAGTTGCGTGGAGCCGTGGGCGCTGTTCGGCATTCCAAAGGCGCACCCGCGGCCGCCCATCCAAGTGGTTCTGGCTTGCCACGACCCACGCGGCAAGTGTAACGCGGAGTTACGGCGGGAAGGCCAAGCAGAGGTCGGAGCTGTACGGAAATCTTCTCGTGACCTGATTACGCCGTCTCACTCACGCTGCGTTCGGCGGCGTTCAACCAGGCGGCGTTAAGGGTGACGCCCCAGCCGGGACCTTCGGGGAAAGGCACGCGGCCGTCCCGGGCCTCAAGAGCCGGAACGAAGAGGTCCCGCGTCCACTCCGCTGGCTCGATCGAGAACTCGAGGTGTGGGCCGGCGTTCGGGATCGCCGCGAGAAGGTGCATCGTGAAAACGGTGACCATGGACCGGTTCGCCGAATGCGGCACGCAGGTCAGCCCCGCCTCCGCCGCCATGGCCGCCACCCGCCGCGCCCGGGCGATGCCGCCCACGTAGCAGACGTCCGGCTGCACGATGTCCACCGCACGCATGCGCACCATCCGCCGCCACTGTGCCAGGTCGTTATCCTGCTCGCCGCCGGCGACGGCCACGTTCAGCCCCGCGGCCACCTCCGCCGTCCATTCCAATTCCCAGTACGGGCACGGCTCCTCGAAATGACAGACGCCGTTGTCCTCGAGCATCCGGCCCACCTGGATCGCCTTGGCCGGCGTGTAGCAACTGTTTCCATCCACCAGGAGCGCGACTTCGTCGCCGAGGGCGCGGCGCACCGTCGGGACGAGTTCCTCCGTGCGGCCGGGCCACTCATCCTGGTCATGGCCGCAGACTTTGCCGATCCGCACCTTGAACGCGCGATAGCCGTGCGTGTCGCGCAGGCGGGCCAGGCGGGCGGCTTCGTCTTTGGGCGCGATGTCGCGGCGCATGCTGGAGCCGTAAGCGGGAATCGCCCGCGGCTTGCCGCCGAGCAATTCGCAGACGC
>Ga0209415_10014472_pt1 | contig 12878 bp, 7 predicted proteins | sample PeaSoiSIISIP2007_FD_187696 | JGI IMG/M metagenome (GOLD analysis project Ga0209415, IMG submission 187696) | Peat soil microbial communities from Weissenstadt, Germany - SII-SIP-2007 (SPAdes) (version 2) | ecosystem: Environmental > Terrestrial > Soil > Wetlands > Peat | place: Germany...
TGGGGGGGATGGAGTCAGCGCGCAACTGGGAGCCGGGGACGATTCCGGGCAACGTCTTTCACGGATACATGGCCTGTGTGACCAATCGGTACGCTGCGTCCGATGGAGATTTTTTCAGCTACTTCTTTAAGTATTACAAGCTGGGGCCACTGATTGGCGAGCGGACTTGGGGCGGGGTGCGGGGCATTCGCGGGATGATGCCGCTTATGGATGGCGGTTACATCACGCGCCCGGAATTTTCTTTATATAGCGTCGACAGCAAATGGCTGATTGAGAATCGCGGCGTACAACCGGATGTGGTGGTGGATAATCCACCGGACATGGTGGTGAAGGGGCGAGATCCACAACTGGAAAAGGCCGTTGAGATGCTGATGGAGCAGATTAAGGCTAATCCTAAGAAGCTGCCGGTGCGGCCTCCGGATTTGCCGACTTATCCGGAGGGGCCGGGGCTGTAGGGTTCGGAGATGGGTGCTGGGTTAGGAAACTAAAGCATGCTTTGCGGGTTGAGCAAAGTGCATGGGTCCTTCGCTTAGGATGACAAATTTAGATTAGTAGCGCTGCGCTATCGATCCCCCGTCCTCACTGCTTGGCTAGCGGGGAGGGGGAAATCATTGGATTCGGGAATGGGCCGTGGCTTTTTACCAGCGATACCTCTTCGAACAACAGCGATGGAACCACGCACGAAACTACGGGCACATCTGACGACGCCGAAACACCCAGGGAGAAAAATGCACCCAGGGGCGGAATGAATTCATCGGAGAAGACGACCGGGGTGTCACCGACGGCGACGATGTCTTTAAATGTCGAAGGGAGCATTTCGGAGATTTCCACGCCACGGACGAGTTCCTCGTGGCCGTCCGGGTAAAGTTTGTAGACTTCGGCGAGAGAGCCTGCGCCCTGACTATTCTGCTGGGCCATTCTGGAGGCCATCTTCAAGAATGAGGCGGCGGCGCCTCCGCCCACACGGCGTATTACGATGCCGTAATCAAGGCCGCGGTCTTTTGCGCGGCGCAACAATTCTTTGCGCAGATCGTCATTGGTGGACGATTTCTCGGGGGTCACGAACAAGTTGCTGGGAGCGGGGCCGTATCCGCGGCGGCTGCCGGTGCTGTGCTGGACGGCGCGCACAGGAGTGCGAGTGGCGAGCAGCGTTTTCAGAATGCCGTGTTCCACCAGGCTGGTTTCATGGGTTGCGACGGCATCATCGTCGATCTTGTTAGCTCCCATCAGCGTCTTTCCGTGATAGTCCGCTTGCAGCGGGTTGTCGGAAACACTGAGGAAGTCGGGCAGAACGCGGCCTCCAATTTTGTCGACGAGCGACGCGCCACCGCCTAATTGCGACATCAGCTGGTTGAAGTACATTTCGAATTGCGGATTGTCGCTCAACGGTGTGCGCGCGGCCGTCAATCCGGTGGCGAACTGCTGCGCGAAGATCTCTCCGGCAGCATCGCCCTCAAACAGGACGGGACCGTTGTAACGTTCAAGCGAGGAGGCGGCACGCAGCTTCAGAATGCGGTCGGCCATAGCGCGGGTGCGCGCGAGGAGGACGTCTTTGGCGGGGAGGTCAGCCAGGGTGCGGCCGAAGATGGCGATGGAATCGGAAATCGGCAGGCCGTCGGGCGCTTGTGTCTCGGCGTTGATGCGCAGCTTGAATGACGGATGGGCGCGTGTGAAGGTAGAGCCCTCGCTGTTGATGTAGCGGGTGTAGTTGTTACGGTATTCGAGCTCAACCGAGGAGCCATAGATGTCGGGAGTGCTTCGGAAAACCGCAGAAAGTTCCCTTGCCAGAGCTTTCAACTCGTCGCCGGGACGGCTTTTTTCGGGTGGCTGCATTGCGGTGGCTGGAGTCTCTTTGCTGAAGTCGGGGACATCGTCGGTATGCTTGCGCATGTCGAGGGCGGCGCGCTTGCCGGAGAAATCTTCGAGCGCTTTTTTGTACTGGCCGTCGGTGGCGAGCCAGAAATCGCGGCGGATCTGCTGGTAGTCATCGTCGAGCGGGGCTTGGCTGATGCCGCTGAACATGCCTGCGCCGCTGAACATGCGCGAAGAAAAGTAGTTGCTGTTATCGAGGGCATAGTCGCCGACGCGGACCTCGACTCCGATGGTGCGCGAGCGCGAAGGCTGGTCTTGGGTGAGGCTGCCCAGCATGGCGGAATAAGTGCTCTGGTTGACCTCGTCCATGCGGTAGGCGAGGAAGTACGGCTTATCCATCTTTTGCAGCTGAAGCTGCGACATGGTTCGGTCCAGCTCATCCTTCATGGCGCGCATGACGATGTCGTCCTGAGCGAGGACGAAGGTTGCGAGGAATAGGATCAGCAATAGGGCGGCAACTCTTGAACGCATGAAAACCTCGTAAGAAACTCGACTCTCGGTACTCAGCCCCTAGAGGGCCATCTCAATTCAAAGAACCCTTACGCATCGCGGAAGCGATGCTTTGATACGAAACTCCTCATTTCGATTGGAAGGCAGGAGGCGGCGGCAGAATGGGGACGCGCTCCTGCGATTTTTCCTTGCGCTGGACTTCGATTTGCGAGACCAAGAGGCCGGGAGAGGAGGCTGAAACAGGCACCCATCCCGACTCGGCGCCGCAGACGCCGTTGAAGACCGCGATCTGATCATCGGCGGCAATGATCTTGCTAAAGGCGATCAGCGGCGTGCCGATTAGGTCCACACCGCGCACCAGTTCCTCTTTGCCGTCGGGATAAACGCGGTAGACGACGGTGGGACGGACGTTGAAGGCGTTTGGTAAGACGCGCTGGGTGAAAGTAAAACCGCCTTCGATGTCATCGAATAAAAGTCCGTAGGGCTTGTTGGCGGCTTTGACCTGTTCGATCAACTCTTTCTTCAATTCCGCGCGCGATACCTGCTGCGACGATTCGACCACCAGATTCGATTGCCGGGCGACTACTTTGTATCCCTGCTGGCGGCGGCCGTGTCCGTTGGAATGATCGAAGCTCTCGATGGGAGCTCGTGACATGAGGAAGGTGCGGAGGATTCCCTTATCGACGATGGTGACGCGGCGAGCCTTCACGCCTTCGTCATCGTAGGGATAGTAGCCCACCAGATCGGTGTTGGCGAAGGTCTTGAGAGTGGGGTCGGAGTAGACGGAGAGGAAGTCGGGCAGCACCGCTTGATTGATTTTCTTCTTGAAGGTTTGCGCTTCATCTTCATTTTTCTGGCGCTGGCCTTCGATGCGATGGCCGAAAATCTCGTGGAAAAAGACGGCACTGGAGCGTCCCGAGAGAATGGCCGGGCCGGTGTAGGGCTCGGCGACCGGAGCTTTTACCAGCGCGAGGAGCATCTCGACCATGTGGTTCACATCCTTCACGACGGTGGCGTCGTCGGGCAGGCCCTGCTGATGAAAAGACATGTAAGTCTGGTGGAGGGGGAGCACCATGCCGTCGTCGGCTTTGGCGGTGGCGGAAATAATGATGCGGTAGAAGGGCGAGGAGATTTGAATGCGGCTGCCATCGCTGTTGACGTAGCGGCGGGTTTCGACCTCGGCGATAACTTCGGCGCTGTTTTCGATGATTTCCTTGTGTTGGGCAAAAGGCGCGGTGTACTGACGCATCTTCTTTTCCCAACTGGTGGAGTCGAAGGAAAAAGGAGCGGGAGGTTCGGAGTAGACTTCTTTGCCCTCGTGCGAGAAGTCACCGGATTGGTCTTCGGCCGCGACCTTCACCTGCACGTTGGCCTTGACCTGCTGGAGGCGTTGCACGGCGGTGCGGTACTTACGCTCGGTTTCACGCCAGAGGGCGACGCGGAGTGCGTCGGGGTCATTCTCCAGCGGAATTTTTTGCTTCTCGAACTGATCGGAGAAATCGGCCATGGGACCTGCATCGCGAATGGGGTGCGAGCTGTCGAGTGAGTAGTCTCCTACGCGCAGGTCGAGATCGAGCATGCGCGTGACGTGGTCGGTCGTGCCGGTGAGCGCTCCAAACGACGCAGAGACGTGGATGGCACGATTATCGGTGACTTGGTACGAGAGAAAATAGGGCGGGACCGGCGTCTTCTGCAAATTATGAAAGGAACGGTCCAACTCCTGCTGCATGGCGTTGAGCAGCGGATCAGACGGAGTCTGCTGGGCGCATAAGATGAGGGGAAGCGATAAGAGGAAGACAAAACCGTATAAGTGGCGCGAGTAATTCACTGGAGCCTCTTGTCGGAATGAAATTTCTGGGCTGTTGAAGTGGGGCCTAGTTTTCCGATTCCGGATGGAGTTGGAATAAGTAGCTTAGCAGCTTGCAGGCTGGGGAGAAAGCCCGGGCGGGCAATGGGGTCAATTTCGAAAAAAGGCTTTACCACCAAGGGCACTAAGGGACAGGAAGGAACGGCGTCGCCAAAACGTAAGCGCACTTCGTGGCTTGCAACCGACCGGTCGGTTTGTTATGATCACGTCAACTTCTGGTGAAACCGTGACGAAGGGACGGAGTCTCCGGCGAATTAGTTTCAGAATTCCGGGAGTACGAGTATGTCTGTCCGTCCGGGTGCGGAGGGGAAGAGTGAGCTGAGAAATTCGAAATCGTAAGCGCTCCCGACTCCCACCCGCCAGAGATGTTGGCCCGGTGGGTTTTGTTTTTTCAGGATCATGTTCCCAGGAGCAGCGCAGGAGGTTCGATGACACATCCGAAAAATGCGCCAAGCGCGGGCAAGGCGAAAACCGAGACGAACACCGAGAAAAAGACGAAGACGATGACCGGGGCCAGCATTCTCTGGGAATGCCTGGAACGGGAAGGCGTGAAGCACGTCTTTGGCTATCCCGGCGGCGCGATTCTTCCGGCTTATGACGCGCTGAAGCACAGCAAGATTCATCATGTGCTGGTGCGCCACGAGCAGGGCGCAACCCACATGGCGGACGGCTACGCGCGCGCCAGCGGAGAAGTAGGCGTTGCGGTCGCGACCTCGGGGCCGGGAGCTACCAACATGGTCACCGGAATGGCCACGGCTATGCTCGATTCCATACCGATCGTCTGCATCACCGGGCAGGTGGGAAGCAAGCTGATTGGAACGGATGCTTTTCAGGAAACCGATATCACGGGCGTGACTCTTCCGGTCACAAAACATAACTACCTGGTAACTCATGCTGGCGAGATCGCGCGGACGATTCGGGAGGCGTTTTATGTGGCGCGGTCGGGACGGCCGGGGCCGGTGCTGGTCGATATCACGAAAGATGCGCAGCAGAGCACGTGCGAGTTGGACTGGGAGGCGGCTAAGCCGCAATTGCCGGGTTACCGGCCCGACCTTTCGCCGGCTCCGGCCGAGTATGAGCGGGCGCTGGAGTTGATTCACAATTCGAAGCGGCCGGTGATTCTCGCGGGGCACGGCATCATCATTTCTGGAGCGATGCGCGAAGTACGCGATTTTGCGGAGCGCGCCGGGATTCCGGTGGCGCTTACACTGCTGGGGCTGGGCGCGTTCCCGGCGTCGCATCCGCTCAATCTGGGCATGATGGGCATGCATGGTGAGGCCTGGGTGAACCATACGATTCAGGAGGCGGATCTGCTGCTAGCTTTTGGCATGCGGTTCGATGATCGGGTTACGGGGACACTGAAAACTTACGCGCCAAATGCCAAGAAAATTCACATCGAGATTGATCCGGCGGAGATCCACAAGAACGTCAAGGTCGATGTGCCGCTGGTCGGCGATCTGCGGGAGGTGTTGCTTGAATTGATGCCGCATGTGGAATCCATCGATCGCAGCGAGTGGCTGGATTCGATCGACAAACTGAAGGGCGATTCGGCGGTGCGCGACATTCAGAACCTGCCCGACAGCGGCCATCTCTATGCCGCGCACGTCATCAATGATCTGTGGCACCAGACGCGCGACGGCAATACCATTGTCGTCACCGACGTCGGGCAACACCAGATGTGGGAGGCGCAATATTACAAGCACGAGCATCCGCGGACGCTGATTACTTCGGGCGGATTGGGGACAATGGGCTTTGCTTTGCCTGCCGCTATCGGCGCTAAAGTAGCTTGCCCGGAGGCGGAGGTTTGGGTGATTGTGGGCGATGGCGGGTTCCAGATGACGATGTGCGAACTGGCGACGCTGGTGCAGGAAAATCTGAAGATTCACATTGCCATCATCAACAACGGTTTTCTCGGCATGGTGAGACAGTGGCAGGAATTTTTCTACGACCGCAACTATGCGGCTACGCCGTTGCTGAATCCGGATTTTGCCAAGTTGGCCGAGGCTTATGGCATTCGCAGCATGACTGTCTCGGAGCGGGCGGAGGTTGTGCCCGCGGTCGAAGCGGCGCGGCGGCACGAGGGGCCGATGCTGATTAATTTCAAGGTGGAACAGGAAGACACTGTCTATCCGATGGTCGCGGCCGGGGCGGCGCTGCATGACATGATTCGGCGGCCGAGTCCGATTGTGGAGACGGCGGAAGATGAGTAAGCGAGCTCTTAGCTTTTGGCTTTTAGCTAAAAGCTAAGAGCTAACAGCTAACAGCCAGCGATGGTCAAAAAACTATGCTGAATACTTTCATGGTGTATGTCGAAAATAAACCGGGTGTGCTGACTCGCGTGGCTTCGCTGTTCCGGCGCCGCGCCTTCAATATCGATTCGCTGACGGTGGGGCGGACGGAGAAGCCGGAGGTGTCGCGCATGACCATCACCGTCGACGCCGATGGCGACCAGGCGCGGCGCATCGAAGCGAATCTGTACAAACTGGTGAACGTGCTGCTCGTCGAAAACATTACCAATCAACCGGCAATCGTGCGCGACCTGGCCATGATCCGGGTGGCGGCCAGGCACGAAGCCCGCTCCCATGTATTTGAACTCGCCAACGTGTTTCGCGCGCGCGTGGTCGATGTCGCTCCCGAATCGTTGACCCTGGAGATTACGGGCGGGGAAGACAAGATCGACGGACTGCTGGAATTGCTGCGCCCGTACGGCGTGCTGGAGATGGTGCGCACCGGCATCGTAGCCATGCGGCGGGGCAGCAGATCGGCCGGCACGAACTTGACGGCGGAAAATGCGGCCGCGGGTGCGGATTCGGGCACAGCGCGTGACGATGTTTCCTACTCCGTGTGAGACCGGTTCGGCGCGACTGCGAAAAGAGTTGGATGCGGTGGACGATCCCCTAACAGCTTGCGGAAAGAGTGTTTCGTGACGACCTGGCGACTTACCGGCTAAAGCCGTCGTTGAAAATAGGCCGGATATCGCAGCGGTGAACCGCTGCGCCACCCAAAGTAAAATTTAGTTTTTCCACGGCTGCTAGCCCTTAAAGGGGCGTCTGTTTTGACGACCGTTGGCATCGCAGAAGCGATGTCCTGATACGAAACGATGCAATCATCCTTTCTCGGGTGAAGTATTCTTCGCCCATTCCCAAAAATTAAGAAGAGGTTCGGACCCAAGTTGTATGCGGAGCAAGTGCGCAACGAGCAGGGTGCGCACTCGGGGTCGTAGGCAGTTTCGCAGGGATTCTGCCCATCGGAGACTGACGAAGGGGAGGGACGCATGGCGTTCGGGCGCTTCGAGTGCTCCCTCGATGAGGGATTATCGAAGCCGTTCTTAGAGCTTACTAATTCGACTCGGGGTGAGGGCGGGGAGGGAAGTTGCGAATCGCCGATGGTCTCGAGATCAAGCGAAGGACGAACGTGCCGATGGAGAACGTATCGCCATGAACGATGCCGACGACATTGTCAAAGAGTTTCTGGTCGAGAGCTATGAAAATCTCGACCGTTTGGACCGGGAGTTGTTGCAGTTGGAGAAGAATCCCAACGACCGGGAGATTTTAGCCAGCGTTTTCCGGACGATTCATACCATTAAAGGTACGTCGGGATTTCTGGCATTCAACCAACTGGGAGCGGTGACGCACGTCGGCGAAAGCCTGCCGGGGTTGTTGCGCGATGGACAGAAGGCGCTGGATCGAGACATCACGAATGCACTTCTGGCCATGGTGGATACGGTGCGTCAGATATTGGCGAGCATTGAAGCGACCGGCGGCGAAGGGGAACGCAACGACGACGGGCTGATTTCGAGGTTGACCCGCTTGCAGGGGATTCCGGAAGCGGTGGGAAAGATGGAGGCGCCGAGAGAAGGGAAGGCTACGGCCGCTGCGGCCGGCGCGTCGGAGATAGGCGGAGCGGAGTCCAGTCACTCAGGGGCCGGGCGTTCAGAATCAGGCAACTCGATGGCAGCGAACTCAAAGGCCGGGAACACGAAGTCCGAGAGCTCCGAGGTCAGCAGCCCCAGGATCACGCTCGAGGAAGCGAAACCCTCTAGAACTCTGTCGGCGCCTGCGGTTGTGGCAGCGCAGCCAACGGCTCCAGCGGCCGAGGCGGGGGATGTGCAGCGGGTGCCGCAGGCTGCGGCGGGGCCGAGCGCGGCCGATCGCACCATCCGGCTGGACGTGGGCCTGCTCGATCAGTTGATGAACTTGGTGGGAGAGCTGGTGCTGGCGCGCAACCAGATCTTGCAGTTTGCCAACAGCACGGAAGAAAGTGGCCTGCTGGTGCCCAGCCAGAGGCTCGACCTGATCACCACCGAGTTGCAGGAAGGGGTGATGAAGACACGGATGCAGCCGATCGGCAACATCTGGAGCAAGTTTCCGCGTACGGTGCGCGATCTGGCACTGGGCTGCGGCAAGCAGGTGCGGGTGGAAATGGAGGGGCAGGAGACCGAACTCGACAAGACGCTGATCGAAGCGATCAAGGATCCGCTGACGCATTTGGTGCGGAATGCGGTGGATCACGGCATCGAACGGCCGGAGGTGCGGCAGGCGGCGGGGAAAAATCCGGAAGGCCGGCTGGCGCTACGGGCGTTTCATGAAGGCGGACAGGTCAACATCGAGATCTCGGACGATGGGGCAGGTCTCGATCAGGAACGGATTCGCAATAAGGCGGTGCAGAAAGGATTGATCTCGGCCGAACAGGCGGGGCGTCTGACAGATCGCGAGATCGTGAACTTGGTTTTCCTGCCGGGGTTTTCGACAGCGGAGAAGGTGACCAACGTCTCGGGCCGCGGGGTGGGCATGGACGTGGTAAAGACCTACATCGAGAAGATCGGCGGCGCGGTCGACCTGCAGTCGAAGCCGGGCGAGGGTGTGCTGGTGCGCATGAAGATTCCGCTGACTTTGGCCATCATTCCGGCGCTGATTGTGACCAGCGCGGGCGAGCGCTATGCGGTTCCGCAGGTGAGCCTGCTGGAGTTGGTGCGCGTGGAGCCGGGAGCGGAGCGGAAGGGGATCGAGATGATTCACGGCGCACCGGTGTACCGGCTGCGCGGCCGACTGCTGCCGCTCGTCTATTTGAACCGGGAACTGCAAGTGGGCGTCGAGCGGCCGGGTGTGAAGCGGTGCGATACGGACAACCAAGCCGTGAACATTGTCGTGCTCGAAGCCGATGGGCGGCAGTTTGGGCTGGTGGTGGATGAAATCAACGACACCGAAGAAATCGTGGTCAAGCCGCTTAGCAAGCACTTGAAAAGCATCAGCGTCTATGCCGGGGCCACGATCATGGGAGACGGCAAAGTGGCGCTGATTCTGGACGTGCTCGGTCTGGCGAAGGGGTCGCGCATTCTGGCCGAGGGGCGCGAGCACAACCAGGTGGGGGCGGCCGAAGCCATGGCGGGAGTGGCGAACGGGAAGCAAAAACTGGTGCTGTTTACAGGTCCCGGCGGGGCGCGCATGGCGGTGCCGCTCGAATTGCTGGCACGCCTCGAAAACATTCCGGGGACGCAGGTCGAGCGCTCCGGCAATCAATGGGTGACGCAGTACCGGGGGCAGATTCTTCCCCTGATCCGGGTGAGTCATGCGCTCGAGGAGCGGCGGCATCTGCCGCCGGGCGACGATGTGCAGTTGCCGACCACGGCCATGCTGCAGGTGCTGGTGCTCGAACACGAGCGCCAGTCTTTCGGGCTGGTGGTCGACCAGATCCTCGACATTGTCGAGAGCACGCTTGAGCCGCAGTCGCCAGCGACCCGGGCTGGAGTGCTGCATTCTTCGGTGATCGCGGACCGCGTGACCGAGTTGCTGGACGTTCCTGCACTGCTGCGCGCCGGAGAACAGTACGAACCGGTAATGGGGCCGATCCGAAGCGAGGAGAGCTAAGAGCTGACAGCTGAGAGCTACTACGAGCGAAGAACGAAGAGCGGAAAACTATGAACAACGCCCGCCAATTCTGCACGTTTTACCTGGACCATCTGCTCTTTGGAGTGGAGTCGCAAAAGATTCAGGAAGTGGTCACTTACCGCGAACTGCGGCCGGTTCCGTTGGCGCCGCCGGTGGTGAGCGGCCTGATGAACCTACGCGGACAGGTGGTGGTGGCGCTCGAACTGCGCCGCCAACTGGAACTGCCCGACCGTCCCGCTCACCTGCCGCCGGTCTGCCTGGTGGTGCATGCGGCGGGAGGGGCAGTGTGTCTGCTGGCCGACGAAGTGGGCAACGTCGTGGACGTGGAAGACGAGACCTTTGAACCGGCCCCCGAGACGCTGTCGCGGCGCTTGCGGTCGGTGATCCTCGGCGTGCACAAGCTCGAACACGAGTTGATGCACGTGCTCGATACCGACGAGGCATGCGAGGTTCACTGAATTTTGACGGTTCCGCGCGTTTTGCGCCCTTTTTGAGATACGGAGGCACCATGACGATGACTAGCGTGATGAAAATGAGTTTAAAGATGAAGCTGGGCGTGGGTTTTGGCAGCTTGCTGCTCATCGTGGCACTATTGGGCGTCGTCGGTTACGAGTCCACCGTGACGGCAGCCGAATTGTCGGGCCAGGTCGAGCGGCAGGTGCAGAAGAGAGAGATGACTCTCGCCATCGACATGTCCGTGGAGAAACAACTCGGGGCGTTGCGCGCCTTCCTCTTGACCAGCGATGAAGAACATTTAAACTCCGGCGAGACCGCCCGGGTAACATTCCGGGAAACCATGGACAAGCTGGAACCAATGCTGCAGACGGAGCAAGGAAGAATAACGTTCGCGGCCATCCAGCAAATTTATGGCGAATATCGCCCCGTGATGGACCACGCCATCGAGCTCCGGCGTGCGGGCAAGACCAAGGAAGCGGTGGATTTGATCTTCGCGCGCGAAGCGAACGACCAGCGCAACAAGTTGCGGAAAGATACCGCTGCGCTAGTGGAAATGATTAATCGGCTCAAGGAAACCGCGCAGGAGGAACAGAAGGCTTCCGAAGCCAGAACCAAGAACCTGATGCTCGGTTTGGCATCCTTCGGCCTGTTGATCGGATGCCTGGTGGCCGCACTCGTCGCTCGCTCGATAACCGGCGCCATCGCTCGCATGCTGGATCTGATTCAGGGGATTGCCGCCAATAACCTGGCGGTCGAGGACATAGAAATTACCACCGAGGATGAACTCGGGCAGGCCGGGACGGCGCTGAACGGCATGAAAAACAACCTACAGAATCTAATCCAGTCCATCGCGGGCACGGCGGAACAAGTCGCGGCTTCGAGCGAAGAACTTTCCGCCACCAGCCAGCAGATCACGGCCAATTCGGAAGAGACGACGGCGCAGGCGAAGGTGGTATCGGAAGCCGGACATCAGGTCAACACCAACCTGCAGACGGTGGCGACGGGGGCGGAGCAGATGAATTCGACCATCGGCGAGATTGCCAAGAATGCAACCGAAGCGGCGCGGATTACGGGCGAGGCCGTGGCGGCCGCCGCGTCGGCCAATCAGACGGTATCGAAGCTGGGAGATTCGAGCGTCGAAATCGGAAAGGTGATCGAGGTGATCACGTCGATCGCGCAGCAGACGAACCTGCTGGCCTTGAACGCGACCATTGAGGCGGCGCGGGCGGGGGAAGCAGGGAAGGGATTTGCGGTGGTGGCGAACGAGGTGAAGGAACTGGCCAAGCAGACGGCGAGAGCGACGGAAGAGATCAAGCAGAAGATCACGGTGATCCGGGAGAACACGGGCGCGGCGGCGGAGGCGATTGGCGGAATCAAGGGAGTGATCGACAAAATCAGCCATATATCGACGGAGATTGCGACGGCGGTGGAAGAACAGAGTGCGACGACGAGTGAGATGTCGCGGAGCGTGACGGAAGCGGCGCGGGGAGCGGCGACGATCTCGAGCAATATCCAGGGGGTGGCAGAAGCGGCACAGAACACGTCGACGAACGTGGGCGAAGCGCAGGTGGCGACGGAGCATCTGGCGCGGATGGCGAGCCAACTGCGGGATCAAGTTGGGCGCTTCCGGGTTGACGCCGGAAGCCGCAAGAAGCAGGACGAAGACCACTTGATGAAGGCGGCGCGACATGCGGCCGCCGGGCGCTGAGCATCCGGTTCCCAGGACTTTAGGACAGGAGACATGGAGCCAGTACGCGTTTTAATCGTCGACGATTCGGCGGTCATTCGAAAGGTGCTGAGCAAGTTGCTGGCGGCCGACCCTGAGATCACGGTCGCTGGCACGGCGGGAAACGGACATCAGGCGTTGGCGCGGATTCCGGAGATCAAGCCGGATCTGGTCACGCTCGACATTGAAATGCCCGGCATGAATGGGCTGGAAACGGTGGTTGAGATTCGCAAACTGTATCCGAAATTGCCGGTGATTATGTTCAGTACTTTGACGGAGCGCGGTGCGACTGCGACTTTAGATGCGCTGGCACGGGGCGCCAGCGATTATGTCACGAAACCTTCGCAGAGCGGGGGTACGGATGAGTCGCGCGATCGGGTGCAGGAAGAGTTGATTCGGAAGATCAAGTCTCTGTGCGCAGTGCGGGTGCCATTGCCCCGGCCCGCAGCAGCGCCGCCGCATTTCTCCGGCGCGCCGCAAGCGCGGATCGATGTGGTTGCCATCGGCACGTCGACGGGCGGGTCGAACGCGCTGAGTGCGCTCATTCCGCAACTGCCGGCAGATTTTCCCGTGCCCATCGTGATCGTGCAGCATATGCCGCCACTGTTTACACGGAAGC
>Ga0209415_10014473_pt1 | contig 12877 bp, 11 predicted proteins | sample PeaSoiSIISIP2007_FD_187696 | JGI IMG/M metagenome (GOLD analysis project Ga0209415, IMG submission 187696) | Peat soil microbial communities from Weissenstadt, Germany - SII-SIP-2007 (SPAdes) (version 2) | ecosystem: Environmental > Terrestrial > Soil > Wetlands > Peat | place: Germany...
GGCCTTCGGCTCGGTGCCGGCGGCGGGCCCACCCGGACCGTCGGACTCCCCGCCCGCCACCAAGGCCGACCACTCCGAGGCCGACACGGCGGCACCACCCTCGGCCGGCTGCCACACCATCTCCCCGGCCTCGTTCTCCACCCATTCGCCCTCGGCCCACTCCTCGCCGTAGCCGGCCTCCTCCTCGGCGAGCTGGGTCTCGCTCTTGATGTCGACCCGCCACCCCGTCAGGCGGGCGGCGAGCCGGGCGTTCTGGCCCTCCTTGCCGATAGCCAGAGACAGCTGGTAGTCGCTGACCACCACCGTGGCCGTGCCCGTCTCGTCGTCGAGGCGTACCTCGCGCACCCGGGCGGGCTGCAGGGCCGCCTGGATGAACTCCACCGGGTCGTCGGCGAAGGGCACCACGTCGATGCGCTCGCCGCGCAGCTCGTTGGTCACCATGCGAACGCGCGATCCCCGCGCCCCGACGCACGCCCCCACGGGATCGACGTTCGGGTCGTTGGACCAGACGGCGATCTTGGTGCGATGGCCGGGCTCGCGGGCCGCGGCCCGGATCTCGACCACGCCCGAGGAGATCTCGGGCACCTCCAGCTCGAACAGGCGCTTCACCAGCCCGGGGTGGCTGCGCGACACCACGATCTGCGGGCCCTTGGTGGTCTTGCGCACCTCGACGATGTACGCCTTCAGGCGGGCACCGTGCTCGTAGCGCTCGTAGGGCACCTGCTCGGCCTGGGGCAGCAGGGCCTCGACCTTGCCCAGGTCGAGCAGCGTGTACCGGTTGTCGGTCTGCTGGACGATCCCGGTGACGATGTCGCCCTCGCGCCCCGCGTACTCCTCGTACTTGAGGTCGCGCTCGGCCTCCCGGATGCGCTGGAGGATCACCTGCTTGGCCGTCTGGGCGGCGATGCGGCCGAAGTCGTCGGGCGTGTCGTCCCACTCCCGGATCACGTTGCCGTCCTCGTCGAGCTCCTGGCCGTAGACGCGGATCTCGCCCGACTCGGGGTCGACGGTGACGACGGCCTCCTCGGCCGCGCCGGGACGACGCTTGTAGGCGGCCACCAGTGCGTTGGCCAGGGCGTCGAGAAGGGTCTCGACCGAGATCCCCTTGTCGCGCGCGATCTGCCCCAGGGCGTCGAGGAATTCGAAGTTGGCCGGGCTCACGGTGCCGTCACCTTCGCCTTGGTCGCCTTCGTCGTCGGCGCACCCTTGCGGGCACCGGCCGCCTTCCCGCCACCCGCTCGCGGTCCCGCCGGCGCCTGCCGACCCCGGCTGCTGCGCTCGTCGGCGCGGCGGGCCGAACGGGCCGACGCGCCCCACTCGAACACGGTACGGGCCCGCTCGAGCTCGTCGTAGGCGAGCCGGCGCGACCCACCCGGCACGTCATCGCCTTCGAGGACGACGCCCTCGTCGTCGGCGGCCACCAGTCGCCCGGTCACCCGCCGCTCGCCCTCGCCGCCACCGACCGTCCGCACCGTGACGGTCTCCCCCACGGCGCGGGCGAATTGTGCGGGCGTGCGCAGCGGACGCTCGACACCGGGACTCGACACCTCGAGGGTGTAGCGCCGGCCGGGGAAGGGGTCGTGGACGTCGAGCACGTCCGAGACGGCACGAGTGGCGCGCCCGATGGCGTCGAGATCCGCACCACCGGTACGGTCGACGACCACCCGCACCGACGCGCTCCGCCGCTCCACCTCGACCAGGTCGAGGCCGAGCGGGGCGAGAGTGGACGCGAGCAGGCCGTTGAGCTCGTCATCCACCTTGTCGTCCACCTCCCTCGAACCTGCGTCCCACGGCGTCGCCGACCCGGACCGGCTGGTGAAAGCAGAAGCGTGGGCTGCCCGCCCACGCTTCGACGCACCACTCCATCCGGATCGAACGGCGGGGGAAGTATACCAGCCACCTCCCCGATCCCATCGGTCCCTCCCGGGCCCCGAGGGGGCCGGGGGCCGACCCCGGACCCCGGTCCGAACAGCGGGATTTCGGGACCAAGGCCCCTACGGAACCGTGGGCCCGTGCTCCACGCTGTCGGGATGCCCATGACCTTCGACGATGGGATCGACGCGCTCAGCCAAGCTGAGTGCCTGGCCCTGATCGGTACCGGAGGCGTGGGGCGGGTGGCCGTGTCCATCGGGGCGGTGCCCGCCGTCTTCCCGGTCAACTACGGCGTGCTCGACGGCGACATCGTGTTCCGCACCGGTGCGGGGACGAAGCTCGACGCGGCGGTGCGCCGGTCGGTGGTGGCCTTCGAGGTGGACGACGTCGACCTCGGCACCCACCAAGGGTGGAGCGTCCTGGTGGTGGGCATGGCCGACGAGATCCGCGACCGGACCGTGCTGGCCCGGTCCGAGCTGCTCGCCGTCCGGCCCTGGGCGCGGGGTCCGCGACACCACGTGGTGGCCGTCCGCCCCCAGGTGGTCACGGGCCGTCGCATCGCGCCGGCGCAGCCGGGTTGACCGCTCCCGGCACCGGCGGCGCCCCCACCACCTCCGGGCCGACCACCCCCGGGGCCCCTTCACAGCCCCATTAGCATCCTGGGCGCCATGGCCCGCCAGCGCGTCCTCGCCCCGCAGTCGACCGACTTCCCGCAGTGGTACCAGGACGTGCTGGCCAAGGCGGAGTTGGCGGACAACGGGCCGGTGCGCGGCACCATGGTCATCCGCCCCTACGGCTACGCCATCTGGGAGCGCATGCAGGCCGACATCGACGCCCGGATCAAGGCCGCGGGCGTGTCCAACGCCTACTTCCCCCTGTTCATCCCCGAGAGCTACCTCCACCGGGAGGCGGCCCACGTGGAGGGGTTCAGCCCCGAGCTTGCCGTGGTCACGCACGGTGGCGGCAAGGAGCTCGAGGAGCCGGTGGTGGTCCGGCCCACCAGCGAGACCATCATCAATGCCTACTTCTCCAAGTGGGTGCAGAGCTACCGGGACCTGCCCCTGCTCATCAACCAGTGGGCCAACGTGGTGCGGTGGGAGCTGCGCCCCCGGCTGTTCCTCCGCACCACCGAATTCCTGTGGCAGGAGGGCCACACCGCCCACGCCACCGAGGGCGAGGCGCGGGAGTTCGCCCTGGGCATCCTCCAGCACGTCTACCGGGACTTCATGGCCGACGTCCTGGCCATCCCCGTCCTGACGGGCCGCAAGACCGAGCGCGAGCGCTTCTCCGGGGCCATCACCACCTGGACGTGCGAGGCCATGATGCGCGACGGCAAGGCCCTGCAGATGGGCACGAGCCACGAGCTCGGACAGAACTTCGCCCGGGTGTTCGACACCACCTTCCTCGACGAGACGGGCCAGGAGGTCCACGTCTGGCAGACGTCGTGGGGGGCCTCGACGCGGCTCATGGGCGCGCTCGTCATGGCCCACGGCGACGACGACGGCCTGCGCATCCCGCCCCGGATCGCCGCCGTCCAGGTGGTGGTGCTGGTGGTGCGCGACGAGGGCGGGGCGGGCGATGCTGCCGTGGCGCTGGCAGCCCGCCTGTCGGCCGCGGGGATCCGCACCCAGCTCGACCGCCGGACCGACACGTCGTTCGGGCGCCGGGTGGTCGACTGGGAGCTGAAGGGCGTACCGGTGCGGATCGAGGTGGGCCCGCGCGAGCTCGACGCCGGCGTGGCGGTGCTGGCGCGCCGCCACGACGGCACCAAGACGACGGTCCAGCTGGGCGACCTCGAGGACAGGGTCCGGGCCGCGCTCGACGAGGCCCAGGCGGCCCTGTTGGCCGAAGCCTCGGCGCGGCTGCGCGACAACACCTCGGACGTGGCCACGGTGGAGGAGGCCGAGGAGGCGGCCCGCACCGGCTTCGCCGTCCTCCCCGCCGCCGCTCTCGGCGCCGACGGCGAGTCGCGCCTCAACGAGGCGGGCGTGTCGGTCCGCGCCCTGATGCGGCGCGACGGCTCCCTGCCGGCGCCCGACGAGGATGCCGCCGGCCCCGACCTCGTGGCGGTGGTGGCACGCTCGTACTGACGGCCGGCGCCGACAGCGCCGCGTCGTCGCCGGCCGGGCGGGCGGGCTCCGGGCGCGGGCGTCAGGAGGTCTGGCGCCCCTCGTCCACCTTGCGCCGGATGAGCTCGACCTTCTCGGCGCTGTGGTTGGCGTCGGCCCCCCGCGCCTCGAGGAGCACCTGCCGGTCGGCCTCGGCCTCGGCCTCGGCCCCGGCGTCCGCCGCCGCCAGCCGGGCCTCGATCCCCTCGGCCACGAGTCGTTCGGCCTCCTCGACCAACGCCGCCACCATGTCCTGCTCGGGGACGACTCGGACGATCTTCCCCTTGATGAACAGGTGGCCCTTGTGGCGCCCGGCCGCGATGCCGAGGTCCGCCTCGCGGGCCTCGCCCGGGCCGTTCACCACGCACCCCATGACCGCCACCTGGAGGGGGAGGTCGCGCTGCTCGAGCGCCTCCTGGGCGGCCCGGGCCACGCCGATGACGTCGATCTCGGCCCGACCGCACGACGGGCAGGCGATGAGGTCGATGCCCTTGCGCTCGCGCAGTCCGAGAGCCTCGAGCAGCTGGCGGCCGGTGCGCACCTCCTCCACCGGATCGGCGGTGAGGGAGTAGCGGATGGTGTCCCCGATGCCCTCCGCCAGCAGCGTGCCGATGCCGGCCGTGCCCTTGACGATGCCGGCGGGAGGCGGGCCGGCCTCGGTGACCCCCAGGTGCAGCGGGTGGTCGAACGTCTCCGAGGCGAGGCGGTAGGCGGCGATCATGAGGGGCACCGACGACGCCTTGACCGAGATCTTGACGTCGTCGAAGCCCACCTCCTCGAAATAGGCGAGCTCCATCCGGGCCGACTCGACCAGGGCCTCGGGGGTTGCGCCGCCGTAGCGCTTGTAGAGGTCGGGGTGCAGCGACCCGGCGTTGACGCCGATGCGGATGGGCACACCGCGGTCCTTGGCCTCCTGGGCCACCTGCTTGATCTCCGCCTCCTTGCGCAGGTTGCCGGGATTGAGCCGCAGGCCCTGGACCCCCGCCTCCAGGGCGGCCAGCGCCATTTCGTGATGGAAGTGGATGTCGGCGATGATCGGCACGGGCGAGCGCGGCACGATGTGGGCCAGGCCCTCGGCCGCCGGCTCCTCGTTGCACGTGCAGCGCACCAGGTCGGCACCCGCCGCCGCCAGGGCGTAGATCTGCGCCAGAGTGCCCTCCACGTCCGCCGTCTTGGTGGTGGTCATGGACTGCAGCGACACCGGTGCCCCGCCGCCCACGGCGACGGTCCCGACACGGATCTGGCGGGTGGTCCGGCGCTGCGCCGCGACGGTGGCGGTTCGTGCCATGAGGGATCCTTCCCTGCTACTGGGGGAGGTTGACCGGGTGGGTGATGTCCAGGTACAGCGAGGACACGACGATGACGCCGAGCAGCAGGATGAACGCCCAGGCCACGGGGGCGAGCTTGTTGACGTCGGCGTGGTACGCCCGACCGGGCCGGCTGCGGATCCGCTCGTACACGGCGATGGCGACGTGCCCCCCGTCCAGGGGGAGCATGGGGAACAGGTTCAGGATCCCCACGAAGATGATGATGGTGGCGAGGATCTCGATCATCTCGGTCGCACCCGACTGCGCACCCTGCACCGCCAGGCGGGCCGCCCCGTAGATCGACACGATGCGGTCGCCGGTTTTCGACGCCTGGGCGGCGGCGTGGGCGTTGGTGAGGTCGTGGTAGTAGCTGGCGATCCCGTGGGCGGAGAACGTCTGGCCCATCCCTGCGAACGACCCGGTCACGATGCGCCCGAACAGCTGCCCGGCATCGCCCACGGCCAGCACCGGATTGCTGCGCACCATGGGTGACCCGATCTCCACGCCGATGTGGCCGTCGGTCTTCGTCCCGGACCCGTCGGCCTGCGGCGTGACGAGGATCGACAGCGTGCGCCCGGCCCGGTCCACCACCAGGGTGAGCGGCACGCCGGCGTGGTGCTCGATGACGCTCTGCAGGACCTGGGCGCTGTGCACGGCCTTGCCGTCCACGGCCTCGACCACGTCCCCGGCCTGGAGACCTGCGGCGTGCGCCGGGTCCAGGCCGTGCTCGAAGGGGGCGAACCCGGTGATGGCCACGGCGTCGGCCTTGGGCGCCCCCACGAAGACGAACAACCCCCACAGCAGCACGAAGGCCATGACGCCGTGCATGGCCGACCCGGCCACGGCCACGAGCAGCCGGTTGCGGAAGGGGCGCTGACGGTAGGTCCGGGGCTCGTCGGCGGGGTCGACCTCCTCGGCGCTCGTCATCCCGAGGATCTTCACGTAGCCACCGGCGGGGATGGCCTTGATGCCGTACTCGGTCTCCCCCCGGCGGATGGACCACAGCCGGGGCCCGAAGCCGAGGAAGTACTCGGTCACCTTCATGCCGCCGAACTTGGCGGTGAGCAGGTGGCCGAGCTCGTGCAGCATGATCATCACGACGAGCGCGGCCACCACGATGAGCACGGACGTGGTGTGGGTGACCACCGCCGCCACCACCACCGCCGCCACCACCATCAGCAACTGCGCGAGCGCCTGGCGCTGGGAGACCGGCGGCGCTCCCCCTCCATCGAGGCGGGGCACGGGCCGCGGGCCGCCCGGGGCGGTGCGCCGGGCGGGGAGCTCGGCGTCCGTGTCGTCGGCCCGGGCCGGACGGTGCCCGGGGATGGCCTGGCTCACGCGGCCCGCTCTCGGCGGCCCACGGCACGCTCGGCCGTGTGGCGGGCACGGCGGTCGGCCTCGACGACGTCGTCGGCGTCGTGGGCCGGGGCCCGGTCCCAGTGGGCCAGGGTGTCCTCGACCACGCCGGCGATGGAGGACCAGCCGATGCGCCCGGCCAGGAAGGCGGCCACGGCCACCTCGTTGCCGGCGTTGAGCCAGGCCGGGGCGAGCCCGCCCGCCCGGCCGGCCTGCTCGGCCAGGCCCAGGCACGCGAAGACGTCGCGGTCGGGCGGCTCGAAGTCGAGGCGACCCAACGACGACCACTCGATGGCGCCGTAGGGGTGGTGCAGACGCTCGGGATACCCGAGCGCGTACCCGATCGGCAGCCGCATGTCTGGCTGAGAGAGTTGGGCCACAGTCGATCCGTCGATGAACTCCACCATGGAGTGTACGACCGACTGGGGGTGAATGATGACCGCCAGGCGGTCGTAATCGATCCCGAAGAGCTCGTGGGCCTCGATGACCTCGAGGCCCTTGTTCATGAGGGTGGACGAGTCCACGGTGATCTTCGGCCCCATGGTCCAGGTGGGATGGGCCAGCGCCTCCGCCACCTCCACCGACTCCAGATCGGCCCGGGTCCGGCCCCGGAAGGGCCCCCCACTGGCCGTGAGCACCATGCGGGCCACCTCGTGGGGCCCGTTGCCGGCCCGCAGGCACTGGTGCAGGGCGCAGTGCTCGGAGTCGACCGGGACGATCTCCGCCCCCGGCGTGCACCGCGCCACGCGCACCACGGGGGCACCGGCGATGAGCGACTCCTTGTTGGCCAGGGCCAGGCGGCGCCCTGCTTCCAAGGCGGCCAGGGTCACGGGCAGACCGGCGAATCCCACCACGGCGTTGAGCACCACGTCGCCGAGGCGGGCCACTTCGGCCAGCCCCTCGGGACCGGTCAGCACCTCGGTGCCAGCCGGGACCGCCGCCGCCAGGGCGGGGGCCTGGCTGGTGTCGCCGATGGCGACCACCTCGGGGTGCAGGTCGCGGGCCTGGGCCGCCAACGTGTCGACCGAGCGCCACGCTGCCAGGCCGACGACGGTGAAGCGCTCGGGCTCGGTGCGCAGCACCTCGGCGGCCTGGGTCCCGACCGAACCCGTCGACCCCACCAGGCTGACCCTCACCGGCCACCCCCCTGCCCGGGCCCGGCCCGTCCGGTGCGTGCCCGCTCGACACTCACCCGAGGTTGAGCACCCGGACGAGGTAGTAGGTGGCCGGCAACACGAAGAGGATGGCGTCCACGCGATCGAGCACCCCCCCGTGCCCCGGCAGCATGGAACCCATGTCCTTCAGGCCCAAGTCCCGCTTGATGAGCGACTCGCACAGGTCGCCCACGGGCGCCACCACCGCCACCACCAGGCCCAGCAGCGCGGCCTTGGGCACGGTCCAGGGGTGGACCTGGCCGGTGATGGCGGCCGACACGACGACGGCAACCAGTCCGCCGCCGATGACGCCCTCCCAGGTCTTGTTGGGACTCACGTGCGGAGCGAGCGGATGGCGCCCGAGCCAGCTGCCGATGGCCAGCGCCCCCACGTCGGCGCCGACGGTGGCGACCACGGCGCCCAGCATGAAGGCCACGCCGTGGCGGTGCGGGTACTGGCTGGGGGCCAGCAGGAGGGCCGCGTACGACCCCAGCAGGCCGATCCACACGAACCCGAGCAGGGTCACCGAGATGCCCTGCACGGCCGAGCCGCGATCGGCGCCCACCAGGTACCAGATCATCGACGCCACCGTCACCAGGACCAGGAGGAGGGGGAGGGCGGGGGGGCCCTTGACGTAGGCCTCCACCATCACCGCCACCGTGCCCACCAGGACGAGCAGGGCGGCGGGGCGGCGCTTGGTGCGGCGCAGCGCCTTGTTGTACTCGGCCGCGGCCAGCGCCACCACGACGGTGGCGAGGGCCAGGGTGGCCACGCTCCCGAGCTCGAAGCACACAATGGCGAGCAGGACGAACCCGACCCCGGTTGCGATGGCCACCGGCATGTCGCGGCCGGGGCCCTCGCCGCCGGTGGCGCCCACCGACGGCAGCAGGCGCGAGCGGGCCCCTCGCCCCCGCCCCGAGCCGGGCATCGAGGACGACAGCTGGTCCCGGGCACCGAGCCGCAGCGGGGAGGAGCTGATGGAGGCGACTCCACGGTCGGCGCCGTCGTCGGCCACGGGCTCCACGGGACCGGGCCCCGACGGCGTCGCCGATGACCGTGCCGGGGCGACGGGCCTCGTGGCCGTGTCGTCCTCGTCGTCCCACCAGCTCCCGTCGGCGCCTTCCTCGTCCTCGTGGCCCCGCTCGGCCGGCGCCGTCCGGCTCAGGTCGTCGAATTCCCAGGGACGGCGATCCTCCACCGGGGTCTCCTCCAACGCCCCGACGCGCGTCTCGTCGTCGGCCAGCAGGGAGGGGTCGAAGCTGCTGTCGTCCCATTCGTGCTGGTGCTCGCGCCATGCCGGGCCGGTGTCCCCGGCGGCCGACCACGAGCCTTCGTCCTCCTCGCCGCGTCGGTCGAGCACGGCCGGCACCTGCCCCGTGGGGGGGTCGGTCCAGTGGGGCATGTCGGGAACCGCCGTGGGCGGCTCGGCCAAGGGGAACGACGGCGCATGTGGCTCCAGAGGGTCGTCCCCGTTGCGACCCGAGGGAGCCGAGCGCCCGGCCTCATCGGCGTGGAGGGGGCCCACCGGCTCCTGATCGGCGACCGGGGCGGGGACCTCGGTCGCCGGGGCCTCGGTCGCCGACGGCGACACGGTCGTGCCCGGGAGCGCCTGCTCGGTCATGGCCGGATCGTCCCCGGGCGCGCCACCGGCGACCGCCCCCGCCGGCTGGGCACCGATGATCCGCACGCGCTCGGTGACGGGCTCGGTAAGAGCCTCGCCCTCCGGCTCGTATTCGTCTCGATCGTCCACGTCCCCTCCCCGCCGGCCGAGGGCCATCCGGACCGGCTGCCTCAGATCTCGAGCAGCTCCTGCTCCTTGTGGGACAGGAGCTTGTCGATGGCTCCCACCATGTCGTGGGTCACTCGCTCGAGGTCCCGCTCCACGCGTTCGAGGTCGTCGGAGGACAGCTCGCCGTCGTGCTCGAGCCCCTCGAGCTCGTGTCGGGCCGCCCGCCGCAGGTTGCGCACCGCCACCCGGCCCTCTTCCGCCTTGTGGCGCACCACCTTCACGAGATCCTTGCGCCGTTCCTCGGTGAGCTGAGGAAAGGCCAGGCGGATCACGGTTCCGTCGTTGGAAGGCGTGATGCCCAGGTCGGAGGCCTGGATGGCCTTCTCGATGGCGGGCAGGGTCGACTTGTCGTAGGGGGCGATGACGAGCAGGCGGGCCTCGGGGACGCTCAGGCCGGCGATGGTGCGCAGCTCCGCCTCGACGCCGTAGACGTCCACCCGCAGGTGCTCGACCAGGCCGGAGGAAGCCCGACCGGTGCGGACACCGGCGAACTCGGACCGGGTGTGGGCCACCGCCTTGTCCATCCGCTCGCGGGCGTCTTCGAGCACCACCCCGGACAGCTCGTCGTCCATCACCTGATCAGCGTACCGATCTCCTCGCCGGCCAGCGCACGACGCAGGTTGCCGGGGGACATGAGGTCGAACACCAGGACGGGGAGGTGGTTGTCCTTGCAGAAGGTGACGGCCGTAAGGTCCATGACCCGGAGGTCCTGGTTCACCACGTCCATGAAGGTGAGCTCGTCGTAGCGCCGGGCCGAGCTGTCGAGCTTGGGATCGGCGCTGTAGACGCCGTCGACCCCCGAATGGGTCCCCTTCAACAGGACCTCGGCCTCGATCTCGGCCGCCCGGAGGGCGGCTGCGGTGTCGGTGGTGAAGTAGGGGTTGCCCATCCCGGCGGCCAAGATCACCACGCGGCCCTTTTCGAGGTGGCGCACGGCACGGCGGCGGATGTAGGGCTCGGCCACCTCGGCCATGGCGATGGCCGTGAGCACCCGGGTGGGCTGGCCGTGGCGCTCCACGGCGTCCTGCAGGGCCAGGGCGTTGATGACGGTGGCGAGCATGCCCATGGTGTCCGACGAGGTGCGGTCCATGCCTTGGCCCTCGCCGATGCTGCCGCGCCAGATGTTGCCGCCGCCCACGACGACGGCGAGCTCGAGGTCCAGCTCGGCACGCGCCGCGGTGATCTCCCGGGCGAATCGCTCCACCACGCCGGCGTCGATGGTCTCGTCGGACGCCGACGACGCCAGGGCCTCCCCCGACATCTTGAGGACGATGCGGCGACGCCGGGCGCCGTGGGTTTCCGACGCGGGCACCGGCGCCACGGCGACGCTCCCGACGCCGTCAGCCGCCGACAACGACCTGGGCGAAACGCACGATCTCGGCGCTCCCGACGAAGTCGGCGATGGTGCGCTTCTCGTCCTTGGCGTACGGCTGCTCGAGCAGGCACCGATCCCTGAACCACCCGTTCATCCGGCCCTCGACGATCTTGGGCAGTGCGGCCTCGGGCTTGCCCTCGTTGCGCGAGATCTTCTCCACGGTGGCGCGTTCGGCGTCGATGTCCGCCTGGGGGACGTCCTCACGCCGCAGGTACTGCGGGCGGGCGAAGGCCACGTGCACCGCCACGTCGTGGGCCAGGTCCGGCCCCCCACCGCGCACCTCCACCAGCACGCCGTTCACGCCCCGTCCCGCCTGCATGTGGAGGTACGACCCGACCACCGAGTCGTCGCCCATCTCGAAGCGCACGACCTGGCCCACCGAGATGTTCTCCTTCAGCGTGGTCTTGAGCTCGTCGATGTCCTCGATCCGCTCGGCGGCCGCGTCCTCGCCCTTCTCCGCCACGAGCTGGGCGAGCTCGTCGGTCAGGTTGACGAAGCTTTCGGCCTTGGCCACGAAGTCGGTCTCGCACCGCAGCTCCACGATGGCGGCGCAGCGCCCCGACACGGCCAACGCCACCGCCCCCTGCGACGCCTCACGGTCCGAGCGCTTGGCCGCTCCGGCCAACCCCTGCTCGCGCAGCCACAACTTGGCCCGCTCCATGTCGCCGTCGCTCTCCTCGAGGGCCCGCTTGGAGTCGAGCATCCCCGCGCCGGTGGCGCGTCGCAGTGCCTGGACCTCCTTGGCGCTCACGGTGGCCACCGCTCAGGCCTCCCCTGCAGTGTCCGCCGGGGTGGCGGAGCCGGCGGCCTCGGCATCGGGAGCAACCGGTGCCGGCGGGGCTGACCCGGTCGGTGCCGCCGTGGCGGTGGGAACCGCCGCCTCCGGCGGGGCTGACGCGGTCGGTGCCACCGTGGCGGTGGGAGCGGTGGGAACCGCCGCCTCCGGCGAAGCGGACTCCGTCCCTGGCTCGGACACCGCCGGTGCGGTTCCCGCCGGTTCCGGCGTCAGGGGCGTGGCGGGCGCGGGCGCTGGCTCCGGCGCCGAGGATGCCGGTGGCGGCGGTGGCGGCGGTCCCGGTCGGGGTGCCGCCGGTCCGGACGCCGGGGCGCCTGGCCGCGGTCCGCGGCGAGGGCCCGCCGACGGTGCTGGGGGCGGCGTGGCGGCGGCGGGCTGGGCAGCGGAACGGTGCTCGGCCACCCACCGCCCTTCGATGACCGCTTCGGCCAGCACCCGGCACATGAGGGCCCCGGATCGTATGGCGTCGTCGTTGCCCGGGATGACGTGGGTGATCACGTCCGGGTCGCAGTTCGTGTCGACCACGGCCACGATCGGCATCCCGAGCTTGTTCGCCTCGGTGACGGCGATGTGCTCCTTCTTCGTGTCGATCACGAAGATGGTGTCCGGGAGGCGGTCGAGGTCCCGGATGCCGCCCAGGTTGCGACGGAGCTTCTCCAGCTCGCGCCGGTGGCGCAGGGCCTCCTTCTTCGGCATGGCCTCGAAGTCGCCGGCCCGCTCCATGGCCTCGTACTCACGCATCTTCCCCACCCGGGACGAAATGGTGGCGAAGTTGGTGAGCATCCCGCCCAGCCAGCGCTCGTTGACGAAGGGCATCCCGCACGCCCGGGCGTAGGTGGCGATGGGACCCTGCGTCTGCTTCTTCGTGCCCACGAACAGCAAGATGCCGCCCTTGGCCACCAGGTCCCGCACGTAGCCGTACGCCTCTTCGAGACCCGCCAGGGTCTTCTTGAGGTCGATGATGTAGATCCCGTTGCGCTCGCCCAGGATGTAGCGGCGCATCTTCGGGTTCCATCGACGCGTCTGGTGGCCGAAGTGCATGCCGGCCTCCAGCAACTGCCGAGTCGTGACAACAGCCACGGCTGGTCCTCCCATCGGTTGTCCTTCCCCGGCGCTGCGC
>Ga0209415_10014476_pt1 | contig 12876 bp, 10 predicted proteins | sample PeaSoiSIISIP2007_FD_187696 | JGI IMG/M metagenome (GOLD analysis project Ga0209415, IMG submission 187696) | Peat soil microbial communities from Weissenstadt, Germany - SII-SIP-2007 (SPAdes) (version 2) | ecosystem: Environmental > Terrestrial > Soil > Wetlands > Peat | place: Germany...
GACGCCGATGTGGACGGAAGCCACATCCGCACTCTGCTGCTGACGTTCTTCTTCCGCCACATGCAGGAGCTGATCACGCGCCGCAATGTGTTCATCGCGCAGCCGCCGCTCTATTCCATCAAGAAGGGCAAGTCGCTGCAGTACATCAAAGACGACGACGCGCTGGACAAAATCATCCTGAAGCGCGCGGCGGAAAACGTCATTGTGCGCTATGGCGACGGAGCCGCCAAGCTTGAAGGCGCAGGCCTGCTGCGCTTCGCGGCAGGGCTCAAAGAATACTTCGGCTTCTTCGACAAGGTGAACAAACGCCTGCGCGACGAGCGCGTCACCGAACTGCTGCCCAAGCTAGACCTTTCCAAGCGAGCGGATTTCGAAGGCGAGAAGAAATCGCCTCCGCGCAAAATTGAGCGGCTGGAAAAGGAACTGAAGAAGCTGCAGAAGGAGCGCGACTTCAAAAGCGTGGAGCCCCGCTTCGACGAAGAACACAACCTTTGGGAAGTGCGCTATGTGAATTCCCAGGGCGCCGAACACCTGATCAACTGGGAGTTGGCTGCGACCGCAGAGTATCGGCAACTGCTCTCAAAATACAAGCAGATCGAGCCCTACATGCAGCCGCCATTTGTGGTCGAATCCCTTAGCAGCGATTCGTCCAACGGCAAGGCCGAGGAATCGGGCGACGCCGAGGGCGAGAGCGAGGACGCGCAGAAAGAGAAGGCGGAGAAGAAAGCACCCAAACTTACCGCCAGGAAAAAGTCCGCCGAGGCGGAAGTGGTCGAGACCACGAATGTCCGCGAGCTTTTTGAGCACGTGAAAGAAGCTGGCAGCCGCGGCTATGAGAAGACGCGCTACAAAGGCTTGGGCGAAATGAACGCGGAGCAGCTCTGGGAGACCACCATGGACCCGGAGCGGCGCACCCTGCTCGCGGTAAGGCTGGAAGACATCGCCGCCTGCGAAACCATCTTTTCCACGCTCATGGGCGAGGATGTCGAGGCCCGCCGCAAGTTCATCGAAGACAACGCCCTGGATGTGAAGAACCTGGATATCTAGTCTGCCCGTGTGGGGACGGGATCGTGTGGGCACGGGCGCCTTCGCCCGTCCAAGCCGAGCGCCAGCTCGGCAGCCGTTTAATTTCATTTCTTCCGGGTCATCCCAGCCATTATAATGTCTATAGCCATTGAGGAGTTGCTATGAAACTCAAGCTCCGTGCCGTCGGCACCTCCACCGGCGTCCTGCTGCCCAAGGAAATGCTCGTCCGCATGAAAGTCAAGAAGAACGACACGCTCTTCGCGGTAGAGACACAGGAAGGATATCTGCTCACGCCCTACGACCCGGAAATAGAGCGGCAACTGAGCAAGGGACGTGGCTTCATGGCCAAATACCGCGACACCTTCCGGGCGCTGGCAAAGTGAAGCGTCCGCGATGGATTGACCCGCGAGCGCTTCTGCTGTTGCACGTCGAGACGCTGGCGGAACACGGCGGCTTGCCGGGTTTGCGCGACGAGGGGGCACTGGACGGGGCGCTGGCACGCCCGCGGCATGTTCATGCCTACGAACCAAAGGCCGATGTGGCCCGGCTTGCTGCGGCCTACGGATTCGGGATCGTGCGCGGTCATCCTTTCAATGACGGCAACAAGCGAGCCGGGTTTCTTGCCGTTGGTCTGTTTCTGTCATTGAACGGTTATGAGTTGGTTGTTGATCCGGTTGAGGCCGTCGAGACTATCTTGGAGCTGGCCGCCGGGCGGCTTCGCGAAAATGAGCTTGCCGCCTGGGTCCGTGAGCACATGGTGCGCCTAAAATAATCCCCGCAAGACCACCCCTCGTTTCCGTTCTTCCTCTGAATATGCCTGAATGTGCCGGGAACAAAAACGCCTCCGCGCGACTCTAATCCCTTTGAAAGTGCGCGTAAAGAGCATGCGGGTAGTTCGCAGCGATCAGTGGAGGATGCCATGTGGCTCCCATGGAAGCGATTTCGAGAAGAAAGTCCCAAGTGGCTCAAGACAGCGGCGCTCGTGGCAGCAGGCGTGGGTGCGCTGTATGCCGGCGCGTTCCAGCCACTGCGCAGCGCAAGGGGAATCGCAGAGGAACGCGGAACCGGCCTCGCAGCAATCCGCCCGATGCAGTTTTACCAGAGGGGTGCATTGGACCGTCTTGTTTCTAATGGCATGTCCGTAGACGAGGGCGTCGTCGGAGGCGTGCCCGGCGGTGTATCTGAAAAGAGCCTTCAACTGGCCGCCATGGCAGGACCCGAGACGCCACCGCCGCCGTCAGCCGCTCCGGACGACGCTGATCGCAAAATGGTCCGTACTGATGCGCTCGATTTGGTCGTCCAGCGTCCGGCGGACGCGGCAGAAAAGATCGGTCAGCTTGCCGCCCGCCTGGGCGGGTTCCTAGTCACATCGGAAGTCAGTGGAGATCCGGATGTGCCCAGCGCGTCGCTCACCATCCGCGTTCCAGCGGCACGCTTTGAAGAGGCACGCACTGAAATCCGCAGGCTGGGCCTCCGGGTGGAGAGTGAACGTGTCGAAGCGCAGGACGTCACCCGGCAATATGTTGACCAGGAAGCGCACCTGCGCAACCTGCGGGCGGAGGAACAACAGTATCTGATGATCCTGAAGCGCGCGGCTACGGTGAAAGACACGCTCGAGGTGAGCGACAAGCTGGGTGAAGTGCGCGGCGCCATCGAGCAGCAGCAGGCGGAGTTCGAGACTCTTTCGAAGCAGGTGGAAACCGTGGCCATCACGGTCTCCCTGCGCGCCGAGGCGGATACCCAGGTGCTGGGCCTGCACTGGCGCCCGCTGTACCGGCTGAAAGTGGCAGCTCGCGACGGCTTGGACGGCGTGGGCGGCTACATCGGAACCATGACCGCCGTAGCTTTTTATCTGCCTGCGATCCTGTTGTGGTTAGCCACAATTCTGATCGGCGCTGCTCTTGGCTGGCGTATTTTGCGCTGGGCGGGGCGCGTGCTGTTTGCCAGGTCGTAGATAGCGGCAGCAAGAGTTTAGGCGAGTTCTCACAGGGCCGGCTTAAATTGCAGAGTGCCGTCCCTGCGGGACTCAAATTACGTTTCCACCCACCCAGCACTCACGTGCCGGGCTAACGAATGCCGCCGCTTCGCGGCTAGCCTATCTCCCTCGAGTCGCCACGGCGACCGCCACCCGCGGACCGGTTACTTGTGATTACCGCCGTGTGCTTTGATCAGCTGCGCTCGTAAATTCCTCCGCAAGTTCTGCGCCCTCTGCGTTCTTTCTATAGGGAAGAAAAGACCTCCTCCTTCTGCCCTTAAGAACAAAAGGGGACCAACATGAAAAAGCTGCTGATTTTGATCCTTCTATCGCTGGAGTTGTGTGGACTCGGGACGGCGCAGGAATCGCCAAACCGCCAAGACACTGCGCCCGCGCTCACCATCTACAACCAGAATTTTTTTGTCGCACGCGAATACCTGCCGCTCGATCTGAAGCCGGGCGTGAACCAGGTGGATTACGCGGGCGTGGCGGCGCACCTTGAGCCAGACTCTGTCATCCTGCGCGATCCCGCGGGCCGCTCGCTGCAGATTCTCGAGCAAAATTATCGCAACGATCCCATCTCGCAGGAACTGCTGCTCTCCTTTTACGAAGGCAAGACGATTGAATTCATGGTGCAGCCCGGCCAGATCATCAAAGGCCGCGTGGTGCGCAGCGGCTACATTCCCAGCTCAAACTACGCCCAGGGATATCCGCAGCCAGGCTTCGGACAACCTATCATTGAAGTCGATGGCGTGCTGCGCTTCGGATTGCCCGGCCAGCCGCTGTTTCCGGCGCTGAGCGCGGATTCCATCCTGAAGCCGACGCTGTCCTGGCTGCTGCAAACACCGGACGCCGGCAAGTTTAACGCCGAGATTTCCTACGTCAGCGGCGGCATGAGCTGGCAGGCGGACTACAACTTAGTAGTCTCCGACAAGTCGAGCGCGAAAACAGACGTTCTGGATATGATCGGCTGGATCACCATGCGCAACCAGAGCGGCAAGACCTTCGAAAACGCTCGCATCAAGCTGCTGGCCGGCGACGTGAATAAAGTTCAAGGCAACACGGTAGCCGGCCGGGTTTACGCCATGGCAAAAGCCGCCGATGAGGGCGAGGCCGCTCCCGTCGTGCGCGAAAAGTCATTCGATGAATTCCATCTCTACACTCTAGAGCGGCCGGCTACGCTGCACGACCAGGAAACCAAGCAAGTGGAGTTCGTCCGCGCCACTGATATTCGCGCCCAGCGTTTGTACGTCTACGATGGCGCCGAGATCGCGCAGTACGGCTATTACAATCCCGAGCAAATCCGCCAGGACCCCAGCTACGGCACGGTCTCGAATCCCAAGGTCTGGGTGATGGAAGAGTTCAAGAACGCCGAGGCCAATCATCTGGGCATGGCGCTGCCCAAGGGCAAGCTGCGTTTCTATCGCCGTGACACAGACGGCCACCTGGAGTTCATCGGCGAAAACACCATCGATCACACTCCCAAGGATGAAACCCTGCGCCTGTACACCGGCAACGCCTTCGACGTGGTGGGCGAGCGCAAACGCACCAACTACCGAGTGGATGTGAATCAGCGTTGGATGGACGAATCCTTCGAGATCCGGGTGAGAAATCACAAGAAGGACGCAGTCACCGTACGTGTGGTCGAGCATCTGTATCGCTGGGTCAACTGGAAGCTGGCGGAAGAGTCGCAGCCCTCGCAAAAGATGGACGCACAGACCATCGAGTTCCCGGTCACCATCGCCCCCGATGGCGAGCAAGTGATCAGCTACACAGTGCACTATTCGTGGTAGCCAAGCCAGTCGTTAAACCATCCGGGAGCGCCGGCGCTGGACGCCTACGCTGTCAGTCCGCGCTCCCGATCTCGAACTGGTTTGGCGCGCCGTATTTGGTCTCGCGGTATACCCGATCGAAAGCGAGCCATAGGACGAGGATCATGACAAAGAGGAATATGCTACCCTCCGGTCCTACAGAGCCGCCTGTAAGCCACGCCGGACCGTGCAGCGACGATCGCAGCAGGTGGCCCGGAGACACGGTTCCACTGTCAGGCACCGAATAGAGGTAGCTTTCTCCCCAGTCCCAGGCGGCGTGAAAGCCGACGGCAAACCATAGGCTGCCGGTGCGGCGCAGGGTGAGGCAGAAAAACAATCCGATGCAGCCGGCAGCAACCAGGCCGGTCACAGTTTCTCCGGGGTTGCGCCAATGAATGGCGCCGAAAGCGATAGAAAGTACCACCGCCGCCGGCCAGAATCCAATCGCCTGCGTCAGGGTGAACTGGGTGTAGCCGCGCAAATAGAATTCCTCGGCGAAGCCGACGATCAGGTAGAACAAACCCCAGAAGCCGGCAAACTTTAGAATTCGCACCCCATGCAGGGCGAGCTTGCCAAAGTCGAAAATCCCAACGCCGTGCATCGCCAGCATCAGGAGGGTAATTGCGGCCAGTCCCCACGCAGAGCCCACCCAGAACAATTTGCCGAACGCCTGGCGCCGGGGAAAGCCGTAGACATCGAACCGCCGTGCCTCCAGGAGCGCCATGATGAACGCCGGAATAACCGCGGCTAGCAGGAAAACGATCTCAGCAACAAGATCGGTCCAGAGATCCAAAATCGCCGATTGCGCGATGTAATAAACGCCGATCCCGAGGAGCACGTACAACGCTTTCCGCATCCCCAGATACAGGAGGAGCCGCCATCCGGAGCGAAGCCCTTCGGGGCCGATAAAAAGTGGATCGGTACGTTCTGCAAAGGAGAACCGGGGCTGCGACAAAACGGGTTTTGCCTCTGTGGGCAAAGGACCGGATTCGCTGGAAGGCGGCTTTTCTATCGGCTCAGTCATGGCAGAAGTTTCCTGATCGGTCCCCGGACATGGTAAAACACTGCCTCCGCCTCATGGGTTCATTTTTCACCCGCGAACGCTTCGGCCAACCGCAAGTGCTGGCCGGACTCCTGCTGCTGGTCTTCCTGGGGCAGTGTTTTTGGCTGGTCGAACGCGGGCTGCAACGCGGATTGGCGAACGAGGCCGAAGTTTTCCGCATTCAGCAAGGCCTGCGGCAATGGCATGGCCAGGGGATCGCGGGCACTCCTTACTGCGCGCCGGTGGAACAGCGGCCGCTGGACAATGGCTCGGGGACTCCCTGGGAGTTCAACAACAGCGGTGGCTATGATCAGTATCATTCGCCGCTGTGGTATCTTACCGCCTCGGCGCCGCTCTTGTTGTGGACTCGCCCGTTGCGATGGGATTCGATGCGCTACTGGGGATGGCTGGTGCGAGCCCCGTACTTAGTGTTCGGCCTACTGCTGGGCGCATCCCTCTGGTACGTATCGCGCCGGCTCTACGGGAATACGGGCGGCTACATCGCGCTCGCTCTGTACTGCTTCTCGCCAGCTCCCATCCGCGCCGGCGCCCTGTGGTTTGCTCAACCGGAAATGAGCGCGGCCTGGGGCGCATTCGGCGCGGTCTTTACGGCGATCGCCGTGGCCCACACCTTGTATGCGCCGCGCGAGGTGGTGTTGTGGAACTGGCGGCGGATTGCGTTGCTGGGGCTCGCCCTGGCTCTCGCCGTCGGGTCGCAATTCTCGCTGCTGATTGTGGTTCCCTTGGCGCTAGCCTTCATGCTTTATCTGGCTCCTGCGCGGCGCGGCGCGGCAGCAGCCATCTGGGCAGCGGGTTGCGGAGTGGCCGGCGTGCTGTTCTTTGCGGCGTACTCCTTTCATTGGAATGCGTTCTGGCAAGGCATGCGCCAGGCCAATTTCCTTGGTATTACCTGGCGAGCCTTCGCCATGCCGGCAGCCTACGAGCAGGCCCTGCGGCAACTGGCGCAGAGCAGTCCAGCGCTCGTGATCGCGGTTCCAGCGGCGTTGATCGCTTACCTGGCCTGGCCGCGAGCGCGGTATTTCGGCAACCACGCGCCGTTGTTAGTAGCAGCGTTGTTCCTGCTCCTCGGGGTGGGCACACCCCATGACCCCGGCCTTGGATTCCAGTTCGTAGCACTGCCCTTCCTGTTTGTTTTTGTGGCCGGAGTGAGTTCGGATCTGCTGGAGACCCGCGAGCGCGGCCTGGTGCTGGCGTGCGTTGGGGGATTGCTGACCGCGCAGGCGGTATGGAATCTCTGGGAGCTGACCCGAATCCGGGGTGGATGACGGTCACGATCGGCTATCCGGCCAGCGAAGCGGCGACCGGCTTCTCCCGTGTCTTCATGAACTTAGAAATCTTGTTTGGCAATCCATCGTGCCGGTCGGATGGAGGGTTGGGCAACTCCGCCCTGGGCCGTGGGTTCTAATAGAGGAGGGCGGTTTGCAGGCTGTTTGGGGGCGAGCCATGGTTGCAGGATGGGAGTATGATTATGTTGTGCGGGGGCTGATTCCAGCCACGGTAGCGGCTTTCACGCTGGCCTTCGGTGCGTTCCTCTACGCGCCAACGGCCGGAGCGCAGGTTCACGCCGGGCCGACGTCAGTAACGTCGCCAACCACCGTTACTTCGATTGGCTTCGGCGGCCATTTCGATCGCGCGCAAACTCCGCCGATTACTGCGCTCGGTCCTCGCGGCAACGCAGACCAGAACCACGTGCTCAAGGGATACGCGCCCATCAACGGGAATCCGGTGCACTCACCGCACCGCCCGCAACACGATCCGTTTTTCCGCGGCAGTGAGGTTTACGCGGTGCCTTACCCGGTCTATATCCTGGACCCCAACTACGCCGACTCTACGCAGCAGCCCGACCCGCAGCCGCAGGCAGACTACCCCGCCGGGCCCACGATCTTCGACCGTCGCGCTTCGGGGGAATCGAGTAGCTTAGCCGAAGCCGCGTATGCCGATCGCATGCGCGAACAGCCACAGCCGGAGCCGCAGCGTTCCTACTCCGCCCCCGCGTCCGACGCTGCGCCTGTCGCCGACCAGCCGCAGACAGTCCTGGTGTTCAAAGATGGCCACCAGCTTGAGGTGCAGAACTACGCTATTGTCGGCAGTATGATCTACGATATGACGCCGGGACGTCGCAGCAAAATCGCGCTCTCGGCTCTCGATCTGGCCAGCACTGCGAAAGAGAACGACGGCCGCGGCATTGATTTTCAATTGCCTGCGACACCTGACACCCACTGACCCATGCACGGCAAGTTAGCCATCGCGCTGCTCGGGGCCTCGGTTCTTGCGCCACTCGCGCCCGCCCAGATGCGTGGCGGTAGCATGGGCGTGGCAGGCCGCCCGGTTGCTGTTGCGGGCATCTCCCCACATTCAGTTCGGGGTGCGAGCATCATTTTCGGTGCGCGGCCCGACGCGCGGGGCTTTCAGCGGCCGAGCATTCTGCTTGGCAATCCCTATTTTTATTCGGACTATTCTTCTGAGCCCGTCGTTGTCGAAGCCCCGGCACCGCAAATCGTGTTGCTGCAAACCGCTGCCGCTGAGGCTCCGACAGAAGCGAAGCCGGAACCGCTGCTGATCCAGTGGCAGGGGGATCGCTACGTGCGGATCGACGGAGCTTCCAAAAATACGGCACCCGTCCCGCTGGACTATGCGGAAGGCGTAGCGGAAAAACCGACTGCTGCGAAACAGGCCGGCGATTCGCAGCCCCTGCCCCCGGAGCTGCAGCCGGTGGTGCTGGTCTACCGCGACGCTCATCGCGAAGAGATTCGCGAGTACACCATCGCCGACGGCATCATCTACGCACAGGGAGACTATTGGACCGACGGCTATTGGACCAAGAAAATCCAACTCACCGCGCTCAACCTGCCCGCGACCAAAGAGGCCAGCCAGGAGAATGGGGCAAAGTTCGTGCTGCCGGCTTCGCCGAATGAAGTGGTAACCCGGCCCTAGCGTGTCGCTCGGCTCGACCACCACAACAGAACAATAAACAACACCTGCATCGGCCCGCGCAGCCACAGCGGGGTGACGGGTTTGCCGCGCAATGTGACACCCTTCCGAGCAGCATCCACATTGGCGATGAACATTGCCACCAGCAATGCAATCAGGCACATTCCGGCCAGCGAGCGAAATCCCGGCAGCAGCAATCCGGCCGCGCCCAGCAATTCCAACACCCCCGTGACATAAACCAGCAGCAGCGGCTGCGGGAAGAAGGATGGAATCATCCTCGCCAGATCATGCTTCATCTTGTTGAAGTGGGCGATGGCGGTGAAAGCAAACATCACGGCCAGAGCATAGCGAGCGGAATCGTGCCAGGTGGCAAAGGCGTGAACACCCAGCGCTCCCATGCCGCGGAACACGAGCCACGATGTGAACAACACAATTAGCACTGCCATGAAAAGCTCCACCGCGTAACCACGCGTCATGCTGCTGCGCCATGATGACACGCACAGAGCCGCTTCAGCTCATATACCAGCCGCCATTCACGTTGATGGTCTGCCCGGTGATGTAGCCGTTCTCCGCCAGCATGACCACCACCGAGCTGACCTCTTCGACCGTCCCGAAGCGGCCCACAGGAATCAACTCCGGTTTCGCTCGGGGATTTCCCCTGACCATTTCCGTTGCAATCAGGGCCGGCGAAATGGCGTTTGCGGTGATGCCCTCCTTCGCCAGCAAAGCCGCATACGAGCGAGTGAGCCCCAGCAAGCCGGCCTTCGACGAGGCATAGTGAGGTCCAACCACCCCTCCTGTCTGCGCCGCCACGGAAGACATGTTGATGATCCGGCCCCAGCGCCGCGCCCTCATTTCCGGCAGCACGGCCTGCGTGACCAGGAACGCCGACTTCAAATTGACATTCATCGTGGCATCCCAATCCGCCTCTGTGATCTCTTCGATATTCAGCGGCCGCGCCACGCCGGCGTTGTTGACCAAAATGCTTACCGCTCCCATTTCCCGCTCGACGCGCGCGATCATTTTGCTCACATCGGCCGATTGTGAAACGTCAGCCTGTACCGCAAGCGCGCGCCGGCCAAGATTTCGAATTTCCGAACACACCTCCTCCGCCGGTTCGCCGCGAGTACGAAAATTGACCGCCACATCAGCGCCCGCCTTGGCCAGCGCAAGAGCGACGCTGGCGCCAATTCCTCGGCTGCCTCCGGTGACCAAAGCGAGTTTGCCCTGAATGCTTTCCATAGCCTGATTATCCTAGCCCTTGGCGCACATCCGGTACCGTTTTTGTCATCGCTTCGCACCCGCCGCCATCGCCAAAACAGCCTGTTTTCGTGATATAATTTTACACATCTAAGACATAGTAACTTCCTGTAAATGCAATTAGTTACCGATAACCCGCGACCTGGAAACCTGGCTCCGCGGGGCATGACGTTTTCAGAGGTTAATGTTCCCAAGCAAAGAACTGCCTGTGGATAGCCACGAGCTAGAAACTCAAAGCTAAGAGCTGCAAATATGCCAGACGAAAAGAATCCAGAACTCCCCCTGACTCCGCCTTCGGGCGATGGCGGCGGCCCCGGCGCGCTGAATATCCAACCGGTCAATATCGAAGAGGAGATGCGCCGTTCGTATCTCGACTATTCGATGTCGGTGATCATCGGCCGCGCGCTGCCCGATGTCCGTGATGGGCTCAAGCCGGTGCATCGGCGAATTCTTTACACCATGCAGCAAATGGGCCTGCTGCCCAACCGGTCCACCCGCAAGTGCGCCAGAATCGTCGGCGACGTCATGGGCAAATACCATCCCCACGGCAACCTGGCGGTTTACGACGCCCTGGTACGGCTGGCGCAGCCCTTTGCCATGCGTTATCCGCTGGTGGATGGGCAGGGCAACTTCGGCTCGGTGGATGGCGACCCGCCCGCAGCCGATCGCTACACCGAGGCTCGTCTCACCCGCGTGGCCACATCGCTGCTGGAGGACCTGGACAAAGACACGGTGGATCTCCGCCCGAACTATGACGGCAACGAAGTTGAGCCCGACGTTCTGCCCGCTCGCATCCCCAACCTGCTGGTGAATGGATCCGATGGCATCGCGGTGGGCATGGCGACGAAAATTCCGCCGCACAATCTCACTGAAATCGTCGACGCCACCGTCGCGCTGGTTCAGAATCCCGCCACCCAACTGCCCGAGATTCTAAAAATCGTGAAAGGCCCGGACTTCCCCACTGCCGGCATCATTCACGGTAAGAGCGGAATTCTCGATGCCTACAAAGCGGGCCGGGGCCGGTTCATGATGCGCGCCCGCGCCGCCATCGAGACTTTCAACAAAGACCGCCAGGCCATCATTGTTACCGAAATTCCCTACCAGGTGAACAAGGCGCGGCTGATCGAACGCATCGCCCAGCTGGTCAACGATAAGGTTGTCGACAATATCTCCGACATTCGCGACGAAAGCGACCGCGATGGCATGCGCATTGTGGTCGAACTCAAGCGCGACGCTGAACCCCAGATCGTGCTCAACCAGCTCTTCAAGCACACCCAGATGCAGGAAAGCTTCAGCATGATCCTGCTTGCCGTGGTCAACGGCCAGCCCCGGGAAATGGGCCTGATCCAGGCCATCACTTATTTCATCGACCACCGCGTCGATGTGGTTCGCCGCCGCACCGCCTTCCTGCTGGCCAAGGCGAAAGACCGCGAGCACATCCTGGAAGGCTACCTCACCGCGCTCGATCACCTCGATAATGTCATCACCATCATCCGCGCCAGCGCCAACCGCGGCGAAGCGCGCGAAAATTTGGTCACCTATTTCGCCGGCAAGAAAATTGACATCAACACCACCGGCCGCGCTCCCAAACTCAATCCCGAAAAGCCCTTCACCGGCATTCAGGCGGACGCCATCCTGGAATTGCAGTTGCATCGCCTGACCCGGCTGTCGATCGAGGAAATTACCAAGGAGCTGAACCTAGCCCGCGAAAACATCGCTGAGTTCGAATCCGTTCTCGGCTCGGAGAAGAAGCTGCGCGGTGTGATCGTCAAGGAGCTGGAGGAAGTGAAGAAGCTTTACGGCGACGAGCGCCGCACCGTCATTGAAGATGAGGCCGCCGAAATCCATCTCGAAGACCTCATCGCCGACGAACAGGTCGCCGTGACCGTCAGCCACTCCGGCTATCTGAAGCGCACGCCGATTTCCACCTACCGCATGCAGCGCCGCGGCGGCACTGGCCGTACCGGCATGAAGACCCGCGATGAGGATTTCGTCGAGCACCTGTTCATTGCCTCCACCCACGCCTACATCCTCATCTTCACCAACATGGGCCGCGTCTACTGGCTGAAGGTGTATGAAATTCCCGACGTTGGCGCCGCCGGCAAAGGCAAGCACGTGGGCAACCTGGTGGCTCTGCCACCGGGAGAAACGGTGCGTACCATGCTCGCCGTGCGCAATCTGGAAGAAGAGGGCAGGCACATTTTCTTCGCTACCCGCAACGGCACGGTGAAGAAGACTGAACTCAAAGATTTTTGCAACGTGATGTCCCGCGGAATTATTGCCATCGGCATCGAACCGGGCGATGAGCTGGTCGGAGTTACGCTGACCGACGGCAACCAGATCGTATTCCTCGCTTCGCATGACGGGCAGGCGATTCGTTTCGACGAATCCGACGTGCGTTCCATGGGGCGGCCGGCCTACGGCGTGCGTGGCATGAGTCTCGACAAGGGCGACTACATTGTTGGCATGGCCGTCACGTCGAAAGACGTGAAGCAAGCCGAGGCCGACGTAGAAAAAGCCAAAGCAGCCGCCGGCGTGCCCGAGGCAACCGCGACCGACGAGACTCTGCCGATCAGAGGCTCGCTGATTCTCTCCGTCACCGAGGGCGGCTACGGCAAGCGCACTCCCGCCGACGAATATCGCCTGCAGGGACGCGGCGGCTCCGGCGTCATCAACGTAAAGACCACCGAACGCAACGGCAAAGTAGTAGGCATAGCCCAGGTAACCGAAGACGCCGAGGTAATGCTAATCAGCCAATACGGCAAAATCATCCGCATAGAATCCAAATTCATCCGCGAATCCGGTCGCTC
>Ga0209415_10014477_pt1 | contig 12876 bp, 16 predicted proteins | sample PeaSoiSIISIP2007_FD_187696 | JGI IMG/M metagenome (GOLD analysis project Ga0209415, IMG submission 187696) | Peat soil microbial communities from Weissenstadt, Germany - SII-SIP-2007 (SPAdes) (version 2) | ecosystem: Environmental > Terrestrial > Soil > Wetlands > Peat | place: Germany...
CCCCTCGTGATCACCGAGGACGACTGGAAGGCCGGCCTGACGGCGATCGCCGAGGTGGTCGCCGGTGGATGATACTCGGGTACTGGAGCGGCTAGTCCGGAAATACAGCCCCTCCGGAAAGGAGGCGAGCGCCGTCCGGGAATTCCTCCGTATCGCCCGGGAACTCGGTTACGCGGTCCGAACGGATGCGGTCGGCAACGGGATCGCCCGCCGGGGACGGGGCCGCCCCCGATTGGTGTTTCTCGGCCACATCGACACAGTAGAGGGTCGGCTACCCGTACACCGGAGGGCAGGCCGTCTGTACGGTCGAGGAACCGTGGACGCGAAGGGGCCGTTGGCGGCGGCGCTGCTCGCCGGCTGCGGGCTGGCGGGCCCGGGGGAGTACGTGGTGGTGGCCGCCGTCGGCGAGGAGACGGACAGCCGGGGCGCTCGGCACCTCCTCGCCCGTCTGCGGCCGAATGCGGTGATCGCGGGCGAGCCGAGTGGCTGGGACGGGGTGACGATCGGTTACAAAGGGGAGGTCCAGCTGGAACTCACGTTCCGCGGGGGCCGCACCCACTTCTCGTCCCCGTTCCCGACCGCAACGGACCGGGCGATCGACTGGGTCGGTGCGGTCCGCGCGTTCGTCGCCGAACACGCGAACGAATCCTCGTTCCGCTCGCTGACCGCGAAGGTGATCGAGGTCGATAGCCGCCGGAGGGGCGATGAGGAGACCGCTCGGGTCACCGTCGACTTCCGACTCCCACCGACAATATCGACCCGGGAGCTTCTTCGGTCGTTGCCCCGCGCTGTGGGGGCGGTCCGGCCCGTGGTGAAGATTCGGGTCGAACCGATCGAGGTGGAGCGGACCAATCCGGTGGTCGCGGGCCTGGTGGCCGGGGTCCGGGCCGCGGGCGGCCGTCCGACGCTCTGGCGGAAGGGGGGGACGTCCGACCTGAACCTCGTGGTGCCGGTATGGCACGTGCCGGGTGCCGCCTACGGCCCCGGCGAAGCCCGGCTCGATCACACCGACCGAGAGTCGGTCTCGCTTACCGAGTTCGCGCGTTCGGTCCGCGTGCTGCGCTTCGCGTTAGAACGACTGCGGGCCGAGGGGCCTACTCTTCGACGATCGGTCGGCGGTGCTTGACAAAGTCCCCGCCCCGTAGTTCGCGCATCGCTTCGAGCAGCTGAGCCTGGGTGTTCATGACGATCGGTCCGTACCAGGCTACTGGTTCGTGGAGGGGGCGTCCCGAGACGAGCAGGAACCGAGCGTCGTTCTCCAGAGCATGCGCCCGGACCGGTCCGCCGGGGCCGAAGAGGGCGGTCTCACCGGCCTCCACGGACTGTTCGTCAGCCCCGTCGAATCGGACGTTTCCCGTGACGGCATGAGCGAATGCGGTGTAGCCAGAGGGAGGGGTCAGTTCAAAGGAGCCGCCGGCCGGTACGGTGACATCGAGGTAGGTCGGGTCGACCGGGATCCCCTTCACGGGGCCTTCGGTGCCACGGTAAGTTCCCGCGACGACCTTGACCCGACTGCCGTTGTCCGTCGTCACCTCGGGGAAGTCGGCTTTGGTCAAGCCGCGGTACGCCGGCACGGACATCTTCTCCTTCGCGGGAAGGTTCACCCACAGTTGGAAGCCGGACATCGTGCCCTCGCTGCGCTTCGGCATCTCCTGGTGGATGATCCCGCTGCCCGAGTTCATCCATTGAACGTCACCGGAGCCGATGACCCCGGCGTTCCCGAGGGTGTCGCCGTGCTCTACCTCGCCCTCGAGAACGTACGTCACGGTCTCGATGCCGCGATGCGGGTGCCAGGGGAAGCCGGCCATGTAGTCCTCGGGGTTCGAAGAGCCGAATCGGTCGAGCAGAAGGAACGGGTCGAAGAGCGGCACTTCGTTGTTCGAGAACGAACGTCGAAGTCGGACTCCAGCTCCTTCGAGGGTTGGTACGCCGGGGAAGCGATGAACGATGGATCGGGTCGGTTCGGGCATTGTCGTAACCTCACTCTACTCAATTACCTTAGGTTACTTAAAGGGGAGGGAACGGGCGGGTAACTTCGGGTCTCCTCTGCCGCCGAGAGGCGCTAGACAACGTGGAACTGGGTCAACGCCCACACCAACCCGAAGCCGAGGGAAGCACCGGAGATCGGTCCGGCCGCCCATCCGAGGAGGATGCTGCGGATCGGCTTCCACAGGACGGTCGAACGCCGCCGCGCGATCCCGGCGCCGATCATCGCCCCGACGAGCGCTTGGTTCATGGAGGTGAAGAGCCCGAACGCCACCGAAACGAGGATCACGGTCGATTGGGCGAGCTGGGAGGCGGTGGCCATTCGCGGGTCGAGCTCGACCAGGTCGAACGCGACCCGTTGGAGCAGGGGGCGACCCCACGTCAGCACTCCGAGGGCGATGCCGAGACCTCCGACCACGCCCGCGAGAAAGAGGTCGAAAAGCCCCGTCTGAATGAGGCCCCCGGAGGCGTTCGAGACATCGTTCGCCCCCATCGCAAACGACGCCGCGGCGCCGACCCCGACGAGGCCAAGGACCGCGGTCCGCCCCAGGGCCGGACGAAGGCCCGTCGCCGGGGACGGGGTCGGAGGTCGGTACCGGTCCGCAGCCCGAACGAACAGAAACCCGAGGCCGAACGCCGCGAACGGGGCGACCGCCCACAGGACGACGAGCAATCCGATCGTATTCCAATGAATGGGAATTCCCGCCGCTAGGCCCGCGCCCACGGTGGCGAACACGAGGATCTGGATCGTCGATGTGGGGATCGTGACGAGGTTGTAGACGCTGGTGAGCGCGAAAGCGCAGGTGACGATCGCGAGCGCCACCCCCAGGGCGACCGTGCCCCCACCCAGAATGCCGTGACCGACGGTCGATTCGACCTGGCCGCTCGCGAAGGCCGCTCCGACCAAGGCGAGGGGAGCCATCAGGAGGAGTGCGTGCCACGGCCGGATCGCTCCCGCTGCGTAGGGCATCCCCATGCAGGCGCCGGTATAGTGGGCGCCGATGCTGAAGGCGAACGCGAACGCGACGGCGACGAGCAGGTCCGCCGTCAGCGTCAACGCCGTCGGAGAAGCTGCCGCGAGTATAATCCCACGGGGAGGTGGAACTGTTAGCGCGAATCGTTTCGAGCGGAGCCGAGCGACTCAATCCGCTCGGGGGGTCACCGGCTTCTTTCGGAGCGACATCTCGAGGTCGTCGAGCTGACTCAGCACGACGGCCGGCGGCGCGGGCTGGGCCGCTGCTGCTTCGAACTCTTCGGGGCTTTCGTCCCAGACCTCCTTCGGATACCGGCGGGGCTCGGTGGGGCCGGTCAACGATTCGTCCCACGTGCGCGCGTCGACGACGGGGCGACCCGGTGTCGACAGGGGTGCTGGACCTGTGGTGACCGAGGCGCCGGGCGCTGTCCCTGCGGCCGACACGGGTACCCCCGGCCGCTCCTCGGGGGTCGGTCCGGGGTAGCTCTCCCGGGAGCGACCGAAGAAAACCGGAGTCTTTTCCTTGGAGCGGATCGGTGTTAGAGGCTTGGCAGGAGCGGACGCAACTTCACCGGGAACCTCGAGGGCGTCCTCGGCGAAGAGCGCGACCACTCCGGCGGAGAGTCCGGTGATTCCGAGTGCCATAAAGAGAATCCACGGCCGGAGAAGTACCGCTCCGCTCGCTCCGAAATGGGTGGTGGTTCCGGCGAAGTAAAGGTAGACCGCGAGTCCGGCACATAGGATGCCCACGAGGAAAAGGGGCAGCGCCGCGGAGGCCCTCTCGCGCCACGACTCCGGCTCGGTCTTCGCCGGGGGGATCGAACCGGACGAGTTCATGGACAGCCTGTGGTCGAGGTGCATCGATTCAGTGTAACCTCGACGCTGGTCACGGTGGGTAGCGCGGCTCCGAGGTCAACATACAGCCGAAGCGTGATGGTGGAAGTGGCGGCTCCAGTAGCGACCCCCGTCGAGAAGTACCCGTTCCCAAACACCCACCCGGTCGTGAGGTGGACCGCGACCTCCACGTCGAACCCCACCGCCGGTCCGGCGGTCCCGGGTTGGACGACGGTGAAAATCACGCGCTCGGTGTAGTCCCGGGCCGGGAGGGCGGGAGCCGACGCGGGACGGTACCTATCGGTGCAAGCCACGACGCAGGCCGCGAGAACGACCGGCGTCCCTTCGAGGCCGCGGGAGGTCCCTTGGACCCCGGCCGCAGCGTATCCGGGAGCGCCGCGTAGGTGGACCAATACTTGCGCCCCGACCGTCACCGGGGGCGCCGCGAGGGGAGCGGTTTTGACCGTGAGGTAGGGAGAACCGGAGAAAGTGCGAACGGTGGTGGCGGCCGACGCGGACGCCGGGATGACGACGAGCAGCAGGAGGATTGCCAGACCCAGCCCGTGCCACGGCCGTCTCGAACTCCTCATGGACCCAGGTTCAAACCGTAGGGCGCCACCCTGCCGATCCCTTGGACCGGCCGAGCGTTAAAGACCGGCAGAGGCGGTGGATCCACCCCGCCGGAGCGAGGAAGGGGTTCGGCGGTCGCGCGGTAGACGGCGGTTCGAAGATGCCGAGCCCTCGCTAGGGGCAGGCCGTCGCGCTCGCACACTGGTTGAATACCACCGAGAGCGAATTGATCACGGGGGCCGTGGTCGTCCCAAGGTCGACGTAGAGGTAGACCGGGATCGTTTCGGCCGGCGAAGCCGAGGAAACACCCGTTGCGAGATACCCTTGGACGACGACGGTTCCGGTCGACGCCACGATGGTGACGGAGAAGTCGAACCCGAGGCTCGTCCCACCGGTCGCGGGCTGGATCACGTCGATAACAAACTGCTCACCGTAATTTCCCGTCGTCTCGGTGGCGGGGTTCGCGGTGCGGAAGTTCTGAACCGCGCACGAGGGAGCGGCGCAGTTCGCAAGGGTGGTCGGATTTCCTTGCAGTCCCACCGTTCCGACCTGGGTCCCGGCCGTCGCCGCACCGGTCATGCCGGCCGAGAGGACCACAAGCTGCTCGGATACGATGGAGCCGATGTTCGAGAACCCGCCCGGAGTGGGCGTGTTGGTCACGTTCGAGGATTGACCCGGGCTCAAGGTCGTCACGGTCGTGGCGGCCAGCGCATAGCCGCCGATCATCGCGACCATCAGCGCGGCCGTCACGAGATAGATCGTTCGATACTTGCGTCGGTGTTCCGCCATGGTATCAACCCAAGGGCGGTGTAAAAATGTGTATGTATACGTATTTAAACGTACTCACGACCGACGGAAAGAGCCAGTTTACTTCGAACCCGGCAGGACGGCGATGGCCGCGCTGTCCTGCTCGAACTCGAGCGCGAAGAAGCCAAGCACCGCGGCCTCTAGGCGGACGGCAGGGATCGTGGGGGACACAAAGTCGCCCACGATCGTGACCCGGGTCTTCGTCCCCCGCGGCCGGTAGTATACGAAGAACTTCGAGCCGGCGAACGGTCCTTCGGGCACCTCGTAGGCAATCCCGAACAACGGGAACGAGGTCCATCGCATGGTGAAGCGTTCGGGCTTACCTTCGAAATCCTGCTCCCAGCTGTACTCTCCCGAATTCGCCGCGAGCGTCTTTCGCGATGCATTCCGGTGCTTGTGCGCCTCCGTGTGCGCGTCCTCACTGGAGAGAAACCGCCACACCTCCTCGAGCGGAGCGTTGTAAACGCTCCCCTCATCGCGGACGAAGACCACGAATCCCTACATCGGTGCGGCCAAATATCGCTAATGGGGGTTGGTCGGGTCGTCAAAGGCTCGAGGCGAGCGAACTCAGCTTCGTGACCGTGTTCCAGTTCCGGCTGGTTCCCCGAGTGCCCAGGTTCTTCTCGATGATTGCCGGGGTCAGGCGCGAGCGACCGGTCCCGTCCGGATAGAAGATGTAGGCCGTTCGGCCGGCTCCCCGGGCTCGCTCCCGTCCTTGGATGGCCGCTTCGAGACTCTTCCAAGCCTCGGGCGGAGGAGCCTCTTTCAACGCAAGGACCTGCAGGCGGCCGGGGTCGGTCTCCGCCTCCTGGACGAATGGGTTTCCCGCAACGACCGAGCGCCACTCTTGAGCGGTCCGAAGAAAGAAATCGGTGTGCACCCGAAGATCTCGGGCCATCTTCCCCTCGAGATCGCGTTCCAGCCCTCTTGGATCGCGTTCCTCGCAGCGGAAAACCACATTGCCGGACTGGAGGAGCGTCTGGACTTCCTCGAATCCCATTCGGGAAAGAAGCGCGCTCAGCTCCCCCATTTTGACCGGATTCCGGCCTCCCACGTTCACCGCTCGCAGGAGCCCGACGTAGACCGGCATGGGAGTGCGCGCAGCACGCCGCGCGGGATAATAGGGAATATCGGTCGGCGAGTGCGTCGAACGAACGATTCGAGCCGATACTCCGGTTCCCGCGACAGTCCCCCTCGGAATATCGATTTGGGAGTTGTTTTGAATGGAAATGCGTTGAACGGAACACTCCCGTGACCGCCTCCGAGCGCGACGTTCACGTCGCTGACGGCAGGACCCTCCGAGTGTTGGAGGAAGGAGACCCGCAAGGGCGACCTGTCTTCTTTCTTCACGGCTCGCCGGGCTGCCGGTTTCTATTCGAGGAGCAGATTAGCGACGCGAGTCGCCGCGGAATCCGTTTGATAGGTCATGACCGGCCGGGCTACGGCGGATCCACGCCTAAACCGGGTCGACGTATCGTCGATGAGGCGGCAGATGTCGCGGCCATCGCCGATGCACTGGGGATTGAACGTTTCGCGGTCTATGGTCATTCGGGGGGCGGAGCTCCGACGTTGGCGTGTGCGGCCCGCCTCCCCGATCGGGTGGTCGGCGCTTCGTGCCTCGCCGGGGTCGCCCCCTACCCGTCCGAAGGATTGGATTGGCTGGCGGGAGCGGGGGAATTGAACGTCGACGATTTCAAGTTGATGTTGAGCGACCCGGCTGCCTGGGAGTCGAAGACCGCCAGCGACGTGGCGATCATGGCGAAAGAGACACCGGAGGAGGTCGTCGCGTCCCTCTCGAGCTTGCTGTCAGACGTCGATCGCGCCGCGTTCACCGGTAAGGCGGTCGAGTTCTTCATGAAGCAAAGTCGAGAAGGGTACAGGTCCGGCATCTCGGGCATGGTCGATGACAGCCTTTCTGACGTTACCCCTTGGGGATTCGAACTCTCCGATGTCCGCGTTCCATTGCAGATTTGGCACGGCAAGCAGGACAAGTTCGTCCCGTTTTCTCACGGGGAGTGGCTGGCGGCGCACCTTCCCCAGGCCGAGATTCACTTGGAGCCGAGTGAGGGCCACATTTCGCTGATCTTCAACAGAGTCCCGTCGGTCCACAAGTGGCTTGCCTCGAAGTTTTAGAGGGCTCTACTCCCCTACCTTGGGCCGGTTCACTGGTTTTCTTCCCGTGCCGTCCTCGATCTCGGCTGTGGGCAACGTGCGTTGCACCCACGGTCCCGGGACCCGTTCAGGCGCTTGGTTGATGTATCCTAAGAGACTAGTTTATTGGGGTCATGACCGCAGTCTCCCGGAGGAGCCTGAAGATTGTCGGGGTGGCGGCCGCGATCGGAACCCTACTCCTTGTTCTCGGTCTCACACTCTACTATCCCGCTCCGGTGCGTTTCTGTGCTTGCCCTATCGGCCCCGAGTTCGTGGTGGGAAACCCCGCTGCCGGCGTCTGCCCGTCCGCCGGAACCTTCGCAACCACCGGCTGTCTCGCGGGGGATTTTGTCTACAACCTCACGATCGAAGCCTCCACCTTCAACTTCGGTAACGTGCTCTTCCACGTCACTTCACGAAATGGCACTGTCGTGGTAGCGACCGGTGGGCAACCGGGATTCTCGATTCTCCACACGGGGGGGGCGGTCGCCGCCGACTTCCCCGCACCGGGAGGAGTCCTCGCGATGACCTCGGGGTGGTCGTATGCTCCGCGAACCAACAGTTCCACCCCCTTAACCAGCCTCTACTCTATTTTGGTGGACATGGGAACGTCGAATCCGGTCGAGCGGGGCTATTCATTCGTCGAGGTGGGCACGGGGGGAGCGGTGGGAAGCTCGACCCTCGCACTTCCTTGAATATCCCTTAGGAATAGGGTTTGCGAATCCGGGAAATCCATGAAGGTTTCAGGAACAAAGCCGCCCGAACCAGGGCAAGCGACGCGCGTGACGGTGGACGGCACCCCCGTGGCGGTGTTCAACATCGGCGGTCAGCTCTTCGGCGTGGACGCGAAGTGTACGCATGTAGGGGGTCCGCTCGATAAAGGGCCCGTGACCGGCACTACGGTTACGTGTCCGTGGCACGGTTCCCAATTCGACCTTAAAACCGGCGCAGTCGTTCGAGGGCCCGCTGGCCGACCCGTGAAGGCCTATCGGGTCCAGGCCGAGAGCGATGGACTTGCGGTCGACCCTCTCTGATTCCGCATCGCGCCCCGCAAAGGATACCGGCCGAAACCGATCGATCTCCCACGGGAAGATTATTTCATCCGAATCTGCCTGACCTCGCGCGCGACCATGGCGACGAATCCACCGGCTTCCGTGTACGAGTTCCGCGTAACGTTCCGCGCGCCGCTGCCGTTCGTCTACGAGTGGTGCACCGATTACTCTCCGGAAGATCCCGACCTTGAGAAAGAGAGCTACGTTCGTAAGATTCTCCATCAGAACGCACGACAGGCGGTGTACGAAGACCTCTACGACACCCGGGACGGGTGGATGTGGAGCCGCCAGGTGGTCACGTTCCATCCTCCCGATCGGTGGCACGCCGAAGCCACGGGGAACCACCGGGATTGGAGCCTTGACTACCAGCTCAGGACTCTTCCGAGCGAACGGACCGAGCTCCGCTTCCGAGGGGAGCGTCGCCGGAAACCCCTCGGCGAGAAGAACCCTCCGAAGGCGCGCATGGAACGGGAGCTCCTCGCGGCCTGGAAGCACTTCGCGCACGCGCTCGAACGAGACTACCGGGCGAGCCACAAGCGTACGGCGCGTCGCCGGCGATAGACTCGTCGAACCCAAGCGGAGCCTCCGTGCAAGTGCAGTTGCACCTACCGCGAAGCCAGAGGGATTAACCGGGTCCACGGCATCGCTACGGGGATCCACGACGAGGGCACCTATGACGAAGACCCGCAACGCAACCGTTCGGTCCGACAAGCCACGACGGATCCTGGTGGCCGGGGCGAGCGGCTTCCTGGGGCAATCAGTCGTTCGAGCCCTCGCGCGAGCTGGATACGACGCTCGTGGCCTGGTCCGCGACCCGCTCAAGGGAGATCGCGTTCGGGAGAATGGAGGCACCCCCGTGCTCGGTGACATCCTGGACACTCGATCGTTGGAGAAGGCGGTCGCGGGATGCGCAGGAGTGATCCACCTCGCGGCGAACCCACCGGGCGAAGCCGACCTAGTTCGGGTCAGGGTAGATGGAACCCATAATCTCGCACAGGCGGCGCGACGAGAGAAGGCGGTGCGTTTCGTGGTGGGTTCCGGTTACTGGGTCTACCGTGGTCAGTCGGAACTCATTCACGAGGACTCACCTGTGGAACCTAGCGGAGAGTCGCAGATTAATTACGACGCCGAACGTGCCGGATTGGAGGAGAATTCGGCCGGCGGTCTGGAGGTGCTCGTCGTCCGACCGGGAATGGTGTACGGGGACGGCTCGTGGTTCCGCGGGTTGGCGGAGTCGATCCGGTCGAGGGAGTACCGGGTGGTCGGAAACGGCGCAAACCGCTGGTCGTTCGTGGACCGGTGGGACGCCGGTGTGGCCTTTCAAGCCGTCCTCGAGTCGGGAGTTCCGGGTGAGGTGTACAACGTGGTGGACGGACAACCCGCGCCGCTACGCGAGTTTGCCGATTTCGTCGCGGCCGAACTGGGAGCGCCTCCGCCGCCGAGTGTTGCAGTGGCGGACGCGGCCCGTGATCTGGGGGAGGTGGTAGCACGCCACCTCGCCGCCGACCGGCCGACGTCGAACGGGAAGCTTCGGGGACTGGGTTGGACGCCTCACGTCACAATGTACCGGGAAGGGATCCCTCGTATCCTTCGCGAGATGTTTTCCCCGAATCGCAGGACCCCGTAGGGGGGCGTCGCCGACCTCGAAACTCGGGAATCGGCTAGAGAGGCTTGGGCCGTTGCCGCTTCGGCGGTTTCTCGTCCATCCGACGGTAGGGTACCATCCAAAGACTCTCCAGGATCGCGGGCGCGTCCTTCTCCGCGGCCGCGCGCTCGGGCTCGGTGAGCGGGCGCGCCCTGAGACCGGTCCAGGCTACGCCGCCCAGGGCAAGCATGCCGGCCAGGAAGGAGGCGGTGTACCAAACGTCCGGATCCGAGGTGAGTCGCAATCCAAGCCGGTAACTGCCCAGGAGGACCCCCGTGACGAGGAAACACACCGTCGCGATCCAAAGAAGCAGCAGGAAACGGCGACGGCGCCCGGGAACTAGGGTGACCTGGGCGAACGCGTTGAGAATGTGGCCGAGTCTCGCATTTCCTCTCAGAAGAAAGAGGGTGAGCGCGCCGACCCCCAGCGAGACGAACAGAACGGTGATTCCCAGGACGTCCGACAGGTCCGCCACGGCCCGATATCTGCGGCCGGGCCACTATCTAAACCCGCCGTGAACGGCGCTCGAGGGACCCATGTCCCGTTCGACGGGACCAGGTCCTCGGGGAGGTTGGCCGGTGAACGTGAGCTGGCGCCTCCCTCGGACCCCCGGACGAGAGGGTTTAAGCCAAGTTCCCGGGTCGGGGGCACGAGTGTTCGCCGAGGGACCCTCCATCGGGACTTCGTCTGCTGCGCCGGATTGGAGACAGAAGTTCCGTCGGGCGCTGCCTCCCGTTCGCCTTCTCTGGCTGGTGCTCATCGGCCTCGGGGTCTACGGCTCGAACTACCTTGGAGGGCTGGGTGCGACCTCCTTGGTGGTCGCCCCGGTCATCGCGGGCATCGTCGACTTGGGGTTCCAGTCGGTCCGCTACAATCGGCCTCGATTCCCTGACGCCGCGCTCGCAACCGGCCTGTTCATTGCTCTCATCTTCCCCCCCAATGCGAGCCTGGTGCTGGTGGCGACCGTCGCCTTCGCCGCCGTCGCATTCCGACACGTGCTTCGCTACCGGGGTCACCCGTGGCTCAACCCGGCGGCCACGGGAATCCTTCTCGGGACGCTCTTTCTCGGGCTGGCGCCGGCCTGGTGGGTGGGCATCGGTCCGTACGGAGAGCTCGCTTTGGTCGCTCTCGGGCTCGTATTGCTGGCTCGGACCCCGCACCAGTGGCGACTCCCGGCCCTGTTCTTCGCGACGTACGGACTACTCAGTGTGGTCGAACATGTCGTCGCCGGAACTAGCCTCGACCCTCACGTGTTGCTGCTCCAGGCGGTCGACCCCGCCACCCTGTTCTTCGCTCTGTTCATGGTCGTCGAGCCCCGGACGGCGCCGGCCGCTGCCCACGAGCAGGTCCTGTACGCGGGGGTCGTCGGGGTTTCGGCGGCGTTCCTCCCCCTCTTCATGCCGAGCCTCGGGATCTTGGTCGCTCTCCTCGGCGGCAACCTCCTCGCCGTCGTTCTTCGCCGCCAGAACTCGAGAGTCGCGGTTCCCCGCCGCTCGCCGACCCGGTCGAAGAGTGGGGCTAAGCGCGCCTCGGGACCCTCTCCTATCCGGTGGCCGACGAGTTACCGGGTCGGGGCGGGCATCCTCTCTCTCATTGTCGTCGCGGCGGTCGTCGCGGCCAACCCGGTGGCGCACTCCGCCGTTCCGTTGATCCAGGCCCCGGCTCCGATCGGTGGGGGCGGGAGCCAGGCGAACTGCCAGACCGACAGCCCCTCCATCCCGGCCTCGGAACTCTCCCAGCTCCACAAGCTGCTGGGGCCCTCGGTCATCCTCTCGTACGATTCGTCCACCGGAGTAGTAGTCTTCTACGATCCGGTCAATCACGTGACCGTCACCGAGTCGGACCTCTACGAGGACTACGGTTTCGCAGAGTTCAACGGGGACGACTACGCGGTCAGCGGCTGCGCCGGATAGGCTGAATCAGGTCGCATCGGTCCGAACAATCGGCGCTCGGGACGAGATTTCCAACGAGCGGAGCTGGATGCAAGTGACATTGCACTCAGGTTAGGCAGCCCGCTGAGGTTCCGATACAGTCGGCTTGATGCGAGGGTCGGTTCGACCAAAGTTCACATACCGTGTAGGCGCAAGACTTTATGATGCATGCGCGCATGCAATCCACCGATGAGTGGCGCCGAGACATCCGTGAGAGTCTCTCGAGAGACCTTGCGCGACCTTGAACACCTCCGAGTCACGTTCAACGTTCGCACGGCCGACGAGGCCATCCGCAAACTGATTCGGGAGCGGAGGTCTCGAGCCCTAGACCGCCTTATCGGAAGTGCAAAGGGGCTCCCCTCGTTCACAGAGGCTGATCGGCTTGATTCTCACTATTGATACGTTCGCGTGGGCCGAGATGATCAAAGGCAGTGCTCTGTCTCCTCGGGCCCGGGAAGCGATGGAAGCCGCCGAGCGCTGCCTCACACCATCCATCGTCTTGGCGGAAGTGGCCTCCCTTTGCATCAGGAACGGGCTTACCGATCAATTTGTGGATCGAGAACTGGATGCCGTGCGTGAATCCTCTGAAATCGTTCCGATAGACCACTGGATTGCGATTGCCGGCGCTCACGGAACCGAGGAGCTTCGGGAAAGTGCCCGCGCGCGCAACCTTCCCCTTCCCGGTCTGGCCGACGGCCTGGTGTTGGCAACCGCTCGAAGGTTCCATTCCCGATTGCTGACTGGGGACCGCCACTTTCGCGAGTGTCCGGAAACCGTGTGGCTAAGCTGAACCGGAAAGGAGTTTCCTTGACCATCGATCAATCTGGTCGAACTGGGAAGACCCATGGGAAGTTGCATCCGTCCTTTCATGGATCGCGCAGTGAAGGTTCGGTCCGCAGCAAAGGGCCGATGAATGACGCCAACCGG
>Ga0209415_10014478_pt1 | contig 12875 bp, 13 predicted proteins | sample PeaSoiSIISIP2007_FD_187696 | JGI IMG/M metagenome (GOLD analysis project Ga0209415, IMG submission 187696) | Peat soil microbial communities from Weissenstadt, Germany - SII-SIP-2007 (SPAdes) (version 2) | ecosystem: Environmental > Terrestrial > Soil > Wetlands > Peat | place: Germany...
GCTCCGAGGACTTGGCTTCGTCGAGGTCTCGGCGGACGAACAGAAATCCGTCCTGCTCCACGCGCGCGATATCGTCGTCGCGGTGTTGGCCAAGCATACGAGCGTGCGCCCCCCACGCTCCTAGACCAAAATGACACGCTCGTGACGAGTGGAAGTTGATTAGCGCTGCGCGCCGCGGCGGCCGTACATCCACATAACGCGAACGCTTAACAGAATTTGTCCGTCGGGCAGTCGCCACTGGAGCGTTCCTTGATACGCCGTCGGACCGCAGGACAGCTCAGGGGCTGATCGATTATTGGGCCGCGAGCGCCCACGCCACGCAGAGTAATAGAAACGCGCCATCTCGCCGCGTCTTTTTCGGAATTGGGTGACGTTCTAGTGCATAGCGGCCTACGGTGAGGCAGGATGTTCTGCCCAAAACCGCAACCTATGGTGCGACTCCAGGTGCGACGAGCCACAAGACAGAGCGGCAAAACAATTTATGATCATTTCCACGCCGAGGGCTAAGATCGCGAGACCCTCACCCCCGGCACCGCGATGCTGACGACGCTGCCCAACCTGCTGACGCTGTCGCGCATCCTGGTGGTGCCGATCCTGGTCGGCACGTTCTACCTGCCGGGGCGCTGGGCGCCGTGGGTTGCCTGCGTGCTGTTCTCGGCGGCGGGTATCACGGATTGGCTCGACGGCCATTTCGCGCGGCGCTGGCAGCAGCAGACCGATTTCGGGCGCTTCCTCGATCCCATCGCCGACAAGCTCGTGGTCGCGGCGGCGCTGTTCATGCTGGTCGCGAGCGGGCGCGTTGCCGGACTGACGGTTTTGCCGGCGCTGGTCATTCTCATGCGCGAGATCCTGGTCTCGGGTCTGCGCGAGCATCTCGCGGGACTGCACGTGGGCGTGCCGGTCTCGCGCATGGCGAAGTGGAAGACAGGCTTGCAGATGGTAGCGATCGGCGTGCTGCTGGTCGGCGACGCCGGCCCCGATTTCCTGCCGGTGCGCATCATCGGCGAGGGCATGTTGTGGATCGCGGCCGCGCTCACGCTGCTGACCGGCTACGACTATCTGCAGGCCGGGCTCACCCACATGGACGGCAGCCCCGCGGCGCCTCCGACCCGCCGCGCGGCCGAGCCACGGACGCTCGCCTGAGCCGCAGCGACGCGATGCGCGTCTTCGGCCTCATCGGATGGAGCGGCAGCGGCAAGACCACGTTGATGACGCGTCTCATCCCGGAGCTCGCCGGGCGCGGGGTCCGGGTCTCCACCGTGAAGCACGCGCATCATAGCTTCGATGTCGATCAGCCCGGCAAGGACAGCTTTCTCCACCGCACCGCCGGCGCGGTCGAGGTGATGGTCGCCTCTGCCAACCGTTGGGCGCTGATGCACGAGCACCGCGGCACGCCCGAGCCGGACCTCGAGGAGCTCGTGCGCGGGATGACGCCGGTCGATCTGCTGATGATCGAGGGCTTCAAGCATCACCGGCACCCGCGGCTCGAGGTACACAGGCCGTCCGTCGGGAAACCCCTGATCTGCCTCGAGGACCCGACCGTGCTCGCGGTCGCCTCGGACGAGCCGATCGCGGCGCTGCCAGTGCCCCGGCTCGAGCTCGACGATATCGGCGGCATCGCCGATTTCGTGCTGGCGCACGCCGCAGCGATGAGGGCCTGAGCCGTGGCCCAGCTCAGCGACGACTGCTTCGCCTTCGGCGGCGCGCTCATGTCGGGAGCCGAGGCGCTGCGACTCATCGAGGCACGCACCGTGGCGCTGCCGGAGCCCGAGACCGTGCCGCTCGCCCGCGCGTGCGACCGCATTCTCGCCTCGCCCGTGGTCGCCGCGCGCGACGTGCCGCCGCACGACAACGCGGCGGTGGACGGCTACGCCGTGTTCTTCGACGATCTACCGCCGGGCGCCGAGACCGTGCTGCCGGTCGAGGGCCGCGCGACGGCGGGTCATCCGCTGAGCCGAGCGGCGCGGCGCGGCGCGGCGATTCGCATCTTCACGGGCGCGCCGATGCCGGAAGGCCCAGACACCGTGTTCATGCAGGAGGATTGCCGCGAGGACGGCGGCAAGGTCCGCTTGCCGCCGGGGCTGAAGCGCGGCGCGAACCGCCGCCGGGCCGGCGAGGATGTGCGCTCGGGCGCAACCGTCCTGGCCGCGGGGCTGCGGCTCCGGCCGCAGGAAATCGGGCTCGCGGCCTCGCTCGGTTGCACCGAGCTCACGGTCTATCGGCGCCTGCGCGTGGCACTGCTGTCGACCGGCGATGAGGTACGCGAACCGGGCGCGCCGCTGCCGTCCGGTGCGATCTACGACGCCAATCGGTACGCGCTGCGCGCGCTCCTCGAAGGTCTCGGCGCCGAGGTGAGCGATCTCGGCATCCTGCCGGACGAGCGCGTTGCCATCCAATCCGCTCTTGGCCGCGCCGCGGAGAGCCACGACCTCATCGTGAGCTCCGGCGGCATGTCCACCGGCGACGAGGACCATATGAAGGCCGCGGTGGAGGCGCAGGGTCGCCTGCACTTCTGGCGGCTCGCCATAAAGCCCGGACGGCCGGTCGCCATGGGCCAGGTCGGGCGCGTGCCTTTCCTCGGCCTGCCGGGCAATCCCGTCGCGGTGATGGTGACGTTTCTGGTGCTGGCGCGGCCGCTCATCCTGAGGCTGTCGGGCGCCACGGACACCGAGCCGCGCAGCTTTCTCGCGGCGTCGGGCTTCGCCTATCGCAAGAAGCCGGGCCGGCGCGAGTATTTGCGCGCGCGGCTGGAGCCGGGCCCCGATGGCGCCTGGGTCGCCCAAAAATTCCCGCGCGACGGCGCCGGCATTCTCACGTCCATGGTCGACTCCGACGGCCTCGTCGTGCTTGACGAGGGCGCAACCGATATCGCGCCCGGAGACCGCGTACCCTTCCTTCCGTTCCGAGAGGTGATCGATTGATCGAGAAACTTTCCCTGGAGGATCCGCTTGCGGCCTTCCGCCTCGATGGCCGAGTTGCCGCCATCACCGGCGCGGGCAGCGGCCTTGGCCGCGCGATCGCGCAGGCCTTCGCGCGGGTTGGCGCCGAGGTTGCCCTGCTCGACCGCGATGAAACGGCGGTCTCCGAGGTCGCTGCGACCATACGCGCAGCGGGCGGCCGCGCTCACCCCATGATGCTCGACGTCAGCGAAGCCGCCGCCGTGGACACGGCCTTCGCCGCGCTCGGCGGTCGTGACGGCGGTCTCGACGTGCTCGTGAACAGCGCCGGCATCGCGATCCGCAAGCCCGCGGTCGAGCTGCCGCTCGAGGACTGGGACAAGGTGATGGCGGTCAACGTCACCGGCAGCTTTCTCTGCGCTCGCGCGGCGGCACGGCTGATGTTGCCCAAGCACAGAGGCAGCATCGTCAATCTCGCCTCGATCATGGGGCTCTCCGGCGGGCTCTATCCCAACGCGTCCTACCAGACCTCGAAGGGCGCGATCGTCAACATGACCCGCGCGCTCGCGCTCGAATGGGCGCGAGACGGCATCCGCGTCAACGCGGTGGCGCCGACCTGGACCCGCACCGAATTCACGCGCACGCTGCTCGCGCGGCCCGAGGTGCTCGCGGAAATCGAGGCCGCCACGCCGATGGGACGCGTGGCCGAGCCCGAGGAGATCGTCGGCGCCGTGCTGTTCCTCGCGAGCCCGGCTGCCTCCATGGTGACCGGCCACGTGCTCGCGGTCGACGGCGGCTTCCTCGCGCGCTAGTTGGCAAGCGACATCGATGCGGGCGCGGATGGGTAGCGGCCTCACAATCTTGCCATCAAACTGCCGCGCGACAGGGTTTGTGTGACGGACCGTCCGCGCTACATGCCTCCCGGTGCTAAGTCCGTGGAATTCGGGAGGAATCCAAATGGTTGTGCGCCGAGACTGGCTCTGCGTCGTGCTCGCCGTGCTTGGCTTCATCGTCGCCGGCAGCGCGCAGGCGCAGACACCCGGCTGGTACGTCGGTGGCGAGGGCGCCTGGTCGCATCTCAACGATCAGAACGCGACGGCGACGTCTCCGGGCACGAGCACGCCCTTGAAGATTCATCCCGGCGAAGGATTTGCGGCAGGCGCCAACGGCGGATACGAATTCGGAAGCGGCGCGAGATTGGAAGGCGAGCTGGTCTACCGCCGGCACGACGAGAAGAGTGCTACCAGCGCCGGCGTCACCCCTCCAACAACCGGCAGCATCGACAACCTCGCGATGATGGGCAACGCCTACTACGATTTCAACAACGCCACGAGATTCACGCCCTATATCGGCGCGGGCGTCGGAGCCGCCCGGCTTCATCTCGATGATTTCAATTCCGTGGACTCGCCGGGGCTGAGCGACGACGACTGGCAGTTCGCTTATCAAGGCATCGCCGGCGTCCGATACACGATCGATCCCAGCTGGTCGGCGAGCCTCGACTATCGCTACTTCGCGACCACCGATCCGAAATTCAGCGGCGCGGTGGCGGGAGTGCCGTCCGGCCTCAAGACCGAGTACAACACCCACAATGTGATGCTCGGCATCGCCTATCACTTTGCGCCGCCACCGCCTCTGCCGCCCGCGGCGACGCCGGTGCCCGCGGCCGCGCCGGCCGCCGTACCGCCGCCGCCGACGCCCGTGCGGCAATTCACGGTCTATTTCGAGTTCGACAAATCCGACCTGACGCCCGAGGGCTCCAAGGTGGTGCAGGACGCGGCGGCCTCCTACAAGGAGACGGGCTCGGCGCGGATCGCGGTCACCGGCTATACCGATCTCTCGGGCACGCAGAAGTACAACCTCGGCCTCTCCAAGCGCCGCGCCGATACGGTACGGGCGGCGCTAGTGGGCGTGGGCGTGCCCGATGGCGTCATCGCCGAGACGTGGCGCGGCAAGGAGAACCCGGCGGTGCCGACCGCCGACGGCGTGCGCGAGCCGCGCAATCGGCGCGTGGAGATCGTGATCTAGGGCATCGTGCGTCCTTCGACGCGCTCGCCCGGGTTCGCTTGCTCTGGATGAGCGCAGCCGTGTTGATGAGGGGCAATAACGCCCCTCATCCTGTGCAAGGGCCGAAGGCCCGCGTCGAAGGGCGCACTCACGTTGACATTGCGGGAGCGCGAGCCTAGGTGAGGGCGGGACACCGCCTATGAAACTGCTCTATTTCGCCTGGCTCCGCGCCAAGATCGGGACATCCGAGGAAACCATCGAGCTGCCCGCCGATGTCTCCACGGTCGGCCATCTCTTGGAGTGGCTGAAGCGCCGCGGGCCGCGTTTCGCCGATGCGCTCAAGGACGCCTCGGTGGTGCGCGTCGCGGTCAATCAGGACTACGTGCCCTGGGACCATCCGGTCCGACCCGGCGACGAGGTCGCGCTCTTCCCGCCGGTGACCGGAGGGTAGCCATGATCCGCGTCCAGCCCGAGGACTTCGACGTGGGCGCGGAGATCGAGCGCCTTGGCGAGGGCCGGCACGAGATCGGGGGCATCGTGAGTTTCGTGGGCGTGGTGCGCGACGGTGCGGGCGGCGACCGCATCGGCGCCATGACCCTCGAGCACTATCCCGGCATGACCGAGAAGAAGCTCGGCGAGATCGAGGCGGAAGCGCGGCGGCGCTGGGCGCTCGAGGCCTCTCTCATTGTGCACCGCTACGGCCGGCTCGAGCCCGGCGAGCGCATCGTGCTGGTGGTAACCGCCGCCGCGCACCGGCAAGCCGCCTTCGAAGCCTGCGAGTTCCTGGTCGATTGGCTCAAGACCAAGGCGCCCTTCTGGAAGCTCGAGGAGACCAGCACCGGTCCGCGCTGGGTCGAGGCGCACGCCAGCGACGACGCGGCCACGAAGCGCTGGGTCGCGGAGTAGCTCCTAAATCTCGACCTGGTGAGCCCTGACGGCGTCCTCGTTCCACTCGAGGCCGACGCCGGGCACATCCGGAATATGCAGCAGGCTATCCTTGATCGCGTAGGGCCTCTGCAGGATCGGGTCGGCCCAGTCCTGCCATTCGAGCCAGTGGGCGGTCTCGGTGACGCGCATGACGTGGGCCGCGACCTCCGGATAAAGATGCGTCGACATCGGAACGCCCGCGGCGCCCGCGATCGCCGCGGCCCTGAGCCAGCCGGTGACGCCGCCGATCCGCATGAAGTCGGGCATCACGAAGTCGCAAGCCTTCTGCTGGAGCGCAGCGTGCAGATCGCGCGGGCCATAAAAGTTCTCGCCGATCTGGATCGGCGTCTTGAGCTCGGCCGCGAGCTGGCGGAACCCGTCGAGGTTGTCGTAGACGATCGGCTCCTCGATCCAGGCGAGACCGGCATCGTCGATGGCGTGGCAGCGCTGCAAGGCCTCGCCGAGGTCGAGGCCCTGGTTGAAATCGACCATGAGCTCCATGTCGGCGCCGACGGATTTCCGCACGGCCTCGATGGTCGCAAGGTCGTCGCGAAGACGCGCGCGGCCGAGGCGGAGCTTGAGGCCGGTGAACCCGCCCTCCTCGCGCAGCTCGACCGCCTCCGCCGCCACCTTGGCGGGCTCCTGGAGCCAGAGGCCGTTGCTGTTGTACGCCTTCACCGGTCCGACGGAGCCGCCGAGGTGCACGCAGAGCGGCACCTCCGCCGCCCTCGCGAGCGCGTCCCAGGCCGCCATGTCGAGCCCGGAGACGGCGATCATCGACAAACCCTGATACCCCACGAAATGCAGCGACTTCCGCGCGGCGTCGAAGAGCTCGATGGGCGCAATGCGGCGCCCCTTCAAGAGAGCACCGAGATCGCGCAGCGCCGGCACCAGATACTTCATCGCCTTCGGGACGTAGGGCTCCAGATAGGAGCGGCCGACCACGCCCTCCTCCGTCTCGAGGTCGATCAGGATGAGCGGCCAGTCCGTGATGGTGGCGATGCGCGCGACGACCGGCCGCTTGAGCTTCAGCACCACCGGCCGCGCCCGGATGCTCCGCAGGGTCAGCGAGGGATATTTCATGGGAATCATCTCTGCTTATGCACGTGCCCTCGTGCCCCTCGCCCATGAAGTGGGAGAGGGCGGCCGGCGCGCAGCGTCGGCCGGGTGAGGGAGCGATGCCTAGAATACCACCGAGCTACGACGAGGTAGACCCTCACCCTCCCATTGCTTCGCAATGGGTCCCTCCCTCTCCCGCTCTTGCGGGCGAGGGGCTTTGAAAGGCCGCGCTTCAGCTCAGGCTCGCGTCGCCTCCGCGAAATCCTCGACCATCTGCTTGCAGATGCGGCCGGGCGTGAATTTGTAGGGGCCGATCTCGCGCACCGGCGTCACCTCGGCGGCGGAGCCGGTCAAGAAGACCTCCTGCGCCTTGCCGAGCTCCTCGGGCATGATCGCGCGCTCGACCACCTTGATCTGGCGCGCGCGGGCGAGACCCATCACCGCTCGGCGCGTGATGCCGTCGAGGAAGCAATCCGGCGTGGGGGTGTGGAGTGCACCGTCGATGGCGAGGAAGATGTTGGCGCCGGTCGCCTCGGCGATCCGGCCGCGCCAATCCAGCATGAGCGCGTCGTCGTAGCCCTCATCCTCCGCCGCGTGCTTGGAGAGCGTGCAGATCATGTAGAGGCCGGCGCACTTGGAGGCCGTGGGCGCGGTGTTGGGCGCGGGCCGCGCCCATTTCGAGATCGCCATGCGGATGCCCTTGAGCCGCGCTTCCGGCGAGAAGTACGTCGGCCACTGCCAGGTCGCGATCGCCATGTGGATCTTGGTCGCCTGGGCGGCCACGCCCATCTGCTCGGGGCCGCGCCAGGCCAGCGGCCGCACATAGCCGTCGACGATGCCGTTGGCCTTCACGACGGCGTTGGTGGCCTCGTTGATGGCCGCCGGCCCGATCGCGATCTCGAAGCCCAGAAGCTTCGCAGAGTTGATCAGGCGCTGGCTGTGCTCGTCGAGGTGGAAGACCTTGCCGCCATAGACTCGTTCCCCCTCGAACACGCAACTTGCATAATGCAGCGCATGGGTGAGCACATGGACCTTGGCATCGCGCCAGGGCACGAGCTTGCCGTCGAGCCAGATGGTGCCGTCGCGATCGTCAAAGGGAAGAATGGCCATGGCAGCGTCCTCGTGCCTATAAGTCCGGTCACAAGACCGTTTGTGTCGGTCTGAGGGTCCCAGAGGTAACGATCTGACCAGAATATGTCAACATGGCTGACGTAAAATCCGCGGCGAACACCCTGCTTTTTCTGCGGGAGGAGGAGCTGCGCCAGGGTATCGAGCTCCTGTTCTACGCTTATCGCGACTTCACCGCCGAGCCCGACGCCATGCTGGCGCGCTACGGCTTCGGCCGCGCGCATCACCGCGTCATCTATTTCGTCGGGCGCTATCCGCGGCTGAGCGTAACGGAGCTGCTGGGCATCCTGCGGATCACCAAGCAGAGCCTGAGCCGAGTGCTCGGGCAGCTCGTGCGCCAGGGCTTCATCGTGCAGAAGCCGGGCCCGCGCGATCGGCGCCAGCGCCTGCTCGAGCTCACGCCCGCGGGCGTCGAGCTCGAGCGTCAGCTCTCGGAAAACCAGCGCCAGCGCGTGGCGAAGGCCTACCGCGAAGCGGGCGCACAGGCGGTCGAGGGCTTTCGCAACGTGATGCTGGGGATCATGGGCAGCGAGTCCGACCGCGCCAAGTTCGCCCGCCCGCCCGGCGCGCGGCGCTGAGTCCGAGATGGCTGGGCCCGAGGCGCCGCATCTCCTGGTGGTGGACGACGACGAGCGCCTGCGCGGCCTGTTGCGGCGCTACCTCGCCGACAACGGATTCCGCATCACCCTGGCGGCCGACGCCGCCGAAGCGCGCCTCAAGCTGAAGAGCCTGGAGTACGACCTGGCGATCATCGACGTGATGATGCCCGGCGAGAACGGCTTCGAGCTCACCGCGAGCCTGAAGGCGGAGCGCCGGGTTCCCGTGCTGCTGCTCACCGCCATGGCCGAAGCGGAAAACCGGATCCACGGCCTCGAGCAGGGTGCCGACGATTACCTGGTCAAGCCGTTCGAGCCCCGCGAGCTGGTGCTGCGTATCCGCAACATTCTCGCGCGGGCGGCGACCGATGCCACGGCGGCGGGCGAGGCGCGGTTCGGCGGGTTCCGGTTCGACCTCAAGCGCACCGAGCTCTGGCGGGGCGAGGAGTCCATCCACCTGACCGCCGCCGAAGCGGCCCTGCTGGCGGCGCTCGCCGGTCGGGCCGGCACCCCCGTCAGCCGCGAGCGGCTCGCCGAGGAAGCGCAATTCAGCGGCAACGTGCGCACGGTCGACGTGCAGATGACGCGGCTCCGGCGCAAGATCGAGCGCGATCCGAAGTTCCCGCGCTACCTCCAGACGGTGCGAGGCATCGGCTATGTCCTCAAGCCCGATTGAGGTGCCGGGCACCGCGACGAGGCTCGGCCCCGACCCCATAGCCGAGGCGCGCCGCGCGGTGCAGGACCCGCGCTGGCACAAGCGCATCCTCCCGCGCAGCCTGTTCGGGCGCTCGCTCCTGATCATCGTGACGCCGCTGATCCTGGTGCAGGTCATCGCAACCTGGATCTTCTACGATCGCGTCTGGGACACCGTGTCGCGCCGGTTGTCCAGCTCGGTCGCGGGCGAGATCTCCGAGGTCATCCAGGAGCTGAGCCTGACCGGCGACGAGGCCACGCAGACGCAGATGTTCGAGCGGGCCGCGCGAGCGACCGAGCTCGAGTACATCTATTGGGCGGGCGAGACCCTGCCATCGGGCATGGTCCCCGTGACCTCGGGAGGCGGCGAGCCGCTGGTTGCCGCTTTGACGGAGCGCGTGCGCCGCCCGTTCCAGATCGACGACGAGTTCGATCCGCGCGACATCCTCGTGACGATCGCGCTGCCGGAGGGCGTGCTCCAAGTCGCCGTCCCCAAGAAGCGGCTGTTCACGCCGACCACGTACATCTTCGTGCTTTGGATGATCGGCTCGTCGCTCGTGTTGTTCGCGGTGGCGACGATGTTCATGCGCAACCAGGTGAAATCGCTGAGGCGGCTCGCCGCCGCCGCCGAGAGCTTCGGCAAGGGCCGCGACGTCCCGAACTTCCGGCTGGCGGGTGCCACCGAGGTGCGCCGCGTGGGCGCCGCCTTCCTGCTCATGCGCGAGCGCATCCAGCGCCAGATCAGACAGCGCACCGAGATGCTCGCTGGCGTCTCGCACGACCTGCGCACGCCGCTGACGCGCATGAAGCTTGCGCTCGAGTTCCTGGAGGACGGCCCCACGGTCGCCGAGCTCAAGTCCGACGTGACGCAGATGCAAAGCATGGTCCAGGGCTATCTCGATTTCGCCCGCGGCGAGGGCGGCGAGACGCCGCGCGAGGTCGATCTGCCCATGCTGCTGGAGGAGGTCGTGGCGAACGCCCGACGGGACGGCGCGCCCGTCACCATCGCCGCGCCCGAGGCGTTCGCGATCTCGCTGCGTCCCGACGCCATGAAGCGCTGCGTCGGCAACCTCATCGCGAACGCGCGGCGCTACGGCAGCCATGTCTGGGTCGCCGCGGTGCCGGTGAAGGGCGGCATCGACATCCTGGTCGACGACGACGGTCCCGGCATCCCCGCGCAGCGGCGGGACGACGTGTTCCGGCCGTTCGTCCGCCTCGACACCGCGCGCAGCCCGCAAAGCGGCAGCGTGGGATTGGGACTCACCATCGCTCGCGATGTGGCGCTGAGCCACGGCGGCGACATCACGCTCGAGGATTCGCCGCAGGGCGGGCTGCGCGTGCGCGTCCACCTGCCGAAGTGAGAGAACTCAGGCCAGCGCTTGCTCGAGGTCGGCGACGAGATCGTCGGAGTTCTCGATCCCGACGGAGATCCGGATCAGGGCCTCGGTGAGGCCGATCTCCTCGCGCAGCACGCGCGCCACGCCGGAGTGAGTCGTGGATGCCGGGTGCGAGATCAGCGTCTCGGTGCCGCCGAGGCTCACGGCGAGCTTCATGATCTTGAGCCGGTCCAGCATCGCGAAGGCCTCGGCCTCGCCGCCCTTGACCTCGAAGGAGAAGGTCGAGCCGGGCGCGCTGCATTGCCGGTCGAACACCTGCTTGCGCGGGTCCGCCGCCTCGAGGAACCCGAGATAGTGCACCTTGGCGATCTTGGCATGGGCGCGCAGGAACTCCGCGACCTTACGCGCGTTCGCGTTCGCGCGCTCGGTGCGGATGCCCAGCGTCTCCAGCGAGCGCAGCAGCATCCAGCAGGAATGCGGATCGAGCTGGGTCCCAAGCGCGCCGCGGAGCATGCCGATCTTGCGCACCAGCTCTTCCGAGCCGGAGACGCCGCCGGCCACCAGGTCGCTGTGGCCGCCGGCGTATTTGGTGAGCGAATAGACCGCAAGGTCGGCGCCATGGCGGAGCGGCTTCTGGTACATCGGCCCGAGCAGCGTGTTGTCCACCACCACCGGCGGCCGGTGGCCCTGCTTGGCGCCGATCTCGTCCGCAGCCGCGGCAATGGCGCGCAGATCGACCAGGCCATTCGTGGGATTGGCCGGCGTCTCCAGCATGATCAGGCCGACACGGCCCTTCGCCATCGCTTCCTGAACGGCCGCACCGATCTTGCCGCGGTCGATGCCGTCGGTGAATCCCACGGGCGTGATACCGAAGGCGGTGAGCTGGTTGCGCATCAGCGTCTCGGTGCCGCCGTAGAGCGGCCGGCTGTGCAGGATCGTGTCGCCCGGACGCAGAAAGGCGAGCAGCACCGTCGAGATCGCCGCCATGCCGCTCGCGAACACGGCCGAGCGCCCGGCCTCGTCCCAGATCGCAAGCCGATCCTCCAGGATCTCGAAGTTCGGATTGTTGAAGCGCGAGTAGACGAGGCCGGTCTTCTCGCCGGGCCTCGACTGCCGCCGCCCGGCGGTCACATCGAAGAGGTCCTTGCCCTGCTGAGCCGACTCGAAGACGAAGGTCGACGTCAGAAAGATCGGCGGCTTCAGCGAGCCCTCCGAGAGCGCCGGCGAGTAGCCGTAGCCCATCATCAGCGTCTCCGGATGGAGCGCATGGTTGTTCAGCGTGCGGATCTTGTATTGGGTGGTCATGGCGGTGCCTCCTGGAGCGCGTGCCGCTCGGGTAAACGTAGTGCGTCCTTCGACGCGGGCCCACGGCCCTTGCTCAGGATGAGGGGAAGTGGAAGCTGCGCAAAGAGAATCCCTCATCCTGAGCAAGCGAGCGCAGCGAGCGCGTCGAAGGACGCAGTGCCGTCAGGCCGCCGGCTTACCGCGGAACGTCGGCGCGACCTCGCGCATGAAAAGCGTGAGACTTCGGATCGCAGCCTCGTGCGCCATGGGCCCCAAGCGGAATTGCATGATGACGCCGCCGACCTCGATCTTCTCGATCTCGGCGAAGGCCTCGGTGACGGTGGCGGGCGAGCCGCAGATGAGCGCATGGCGCGGGTCGACGCGGGCGGGCGCCAGCAAGCCCGGCGATGGGTTTTCGATCCGCACACCCTGCTCGCGATAGATCCGCTCGCGGAGCGCCGCGCGGTGCTCTTGCATGGCGTGGAACGCCGGCAGACCGATCCGCTCGGCCTCGGCGTCGGTCTCTGCGACGCAGACATTGCGCCAGATCCAGCACTGCTCGACGTTGCGCGCGATCGCTTCCTCGCCGTAACCGGAGTCCCGCATGGTTCTTCGGTAGAGATCCATCCGGTGACGCGTCACCTCGTGCGTCTGCACGTTCATCAGGAACGGCTGGCCGCGCCGCGCGAGCTCGACCATCGAGGCTTCGCCGGAGGCGGCGCGGATCAGGAACGGGTGCGGCTTCGTGTACGGCGCCGGGCGGAGGCCCGCGACCTTGAGGTCCCAGTACTTGCCGCGATGCTGGAAGCTCTTCTCGGTCCAGGCCTTCAGCATCACGGCCTCGACTTCTTCGAAGCGCTCTTGGGCCTCGCCATGGTCGAAGCCGTAGCCCTGATAGTCGTAGATGTTGTAGGCGGTGCCGCGGCCGAGGCCGACGATGAGCCGGCCCT
>Ga0209415_10014479_pt1 | contig 12875 bp, 11 predicted proteins | sample PeaSoiSIISIP2007_FD_187696 | JGI IMG/M metagenome (GOLD analysis project Ga0209415, IMG submission 187696) | Peat soil microbial communities from Weissenstadt, Germany - SII-SIP-2007 (SPAdes) (version 2) | ecosystem: Environmental > Terrestrial > Soil > Wetlands > Peat | place: Germany...
CGCGGCCGGAGGAAGCTTCGCCTTCGGCGATTGGTGTCTCCTTGCGGCGCACAAGATACTGGCTAAGAGTGGGGGTCCAGGACAAAGCGAGAAGCAGCGAGGTGAAGAGCGAGACCGTCATGGTGACGGCAAGCGCTCTGAAGAAGCTTCCGGTGACACCGGTGATGGAAATCAGAGGTAGGAAGACAACGATCGGCGTGATGGTGGAGCCGATCAGAGGAATGGTCATTTCCGTCAGCGCGCTTTGAATGGCTTCGAGGCGGCTCTGGCCCGCGTCGCGGTGCAGGACGATGTTTTCCAAAACGACGATGGCGTCGTCGATGATTAAGCCAACGGCTGCAGCCAGACCGCCCAGCGTCATCAGGTTAAAACTCTGACCAGTGAGTTTCAAAACGATGAAGGTGATGAGCAAGGTGGCCGGAATCACCAGCCCGGCGATAAGCGAAGTGCCCCAGTCACGCAAGAACAGAACGAGAATCACGGAAGAAAGAATCAGCCCAAGCAAGACAGCGTCGCGCACGCTGGCGATGGATTCATGCACGATAGTCGATTGATCGTAGAACGGCTCGATGTGGAGCCCTGGCGGCAGAGCGGGGCGGATCTCTTCGATCTGCGCGTGAACTTCGTCAGCGACATCGAGGGTATTGCTGTCTGGCTGGCGATGGACGCTGAGCAGGACGGCGGGCTTGCCGTTGGCCGTGACGATGGTGTAGACGGGCGCGACTGAGGGAGAAATCTTGGCGATGTCGCCAAGACGAACGGGAATGCCAGCCGCAGTGGTTTTGACGACGATCTGGCCAATCTGCTCAGGCGTGCGCACCTGGCCGCTGATGAGGCCCAGCACCAGTTGGTGATTGTTCTCGATGAGGCCGGGTGAGTCGATGAGGTTGGTGCGGCGGATGGCGTCGAGAATATCGTTGACGGTGACGCCGGCGGCGAGGAGGCGTGCCGGTTCGGGCATGACCTGGAATTCGGGAACGCGGCCGCCTTGCACGAGAACGGAAGCTACACCGTCAAGCCGGTTCACGCGCGGCTTGATGTCGTAAGTGGCGATTTCCCAGAGCTTGTTCTGCGGGATGGTATCGGAGGTCAGGCTGTAGCCGAGAATGGGAAAAGAAGCGAAGGTGAGGCGGTGGGTTTCGACTTTGGCGGTTGAAGGCAATTCTGATTGCAGGCGGGCGACGACAGCGTCGACACGTTGCAGCGTCAGAATCATGTCGCTGTTCCAGTCGAAGAAAAGATCGACTTCGGCGGAGCCGCGGCTGGTGATGGACTGCACTTTGTTCAACCCCGGCACGCTGTTGACGGCTTCCTCGAGGGGGCGAGTAATGACCACCAGCATCTGGTCGATGGGCATCACGCCGTTGTCGATGCCGATGACGATGCGCGGAAAATCAGTATTCGGGAAGACCGCAACGGGAATGGTGAAGGCGAGATACGCGCCGACGAGCATCAGGCTGACGACCATGAACAGGATGGGGCGAGAGAGACGCTGGAACCAGGGCGCGTCTGGCTTGCTCAATGGATGGGCTACGCGCGGCGAATCGGGAGCAAGGGCCATGCGCGGCTAATCCTTTTCCTTGGCGTCGGGCTTTGCGGCACTTTCCGGCTTGTCGGCTTTGTCGGCGCCCTCTTTTCCGTCTTTGGCTGGAGCTTCGACCTTGATCTGCGTTTTGTCCGGGAGGGCGTAGCCACCTGAGGTGATCACTTGATCGCCGGCGATTACACCGCTTACGACTTGCGTGAATTCGGCATTGCGCACGCCGGCTTGTACGGTTTTGAGATGCGCGTGGCCGTCGGAACCTGCCAGCAGGACATAGTCTGCACCTTGGGAGTTTTTGTAAACTGCCGGAGTGGGAACGACGAGCGTGTCTTTCACCGTTTTGGCCGTCATGGAAAGTTCCACGCTCATGCCGGGTTTCAGTGCGGGGTCTGGCTTGGTGGCTTCGACCCAAACTTCAATCGTCGTGCTGCCGGGATCGAGAGCGGGGCTGACCAAGCTGACGCGGCCCTTGATGGGATCGTCGAGCCCGGGAATTTTCAGCTCGGCGGGATTTCCTGCTTTGAGCACCGCGGCTTCCGATTGCGGAACGTGCGCCTTGGCAATGAGCCGGGAGATGTTCATGACGGTGAGCAAAGGCTGATTGGCGGCGGCGAGGTCTCCTTCGTAGAGCGGGCGATCGGTCACCACGCCGTCGATGGGACTGGTGATTCGCGAATAACTAAGCAGTGCTTGCGCACCCCGCATGCGGCCTTCGGCGGAAGAGCGCGAGCCTTGAGCCGATTTGAGAGCTTGCTCTTTTCCGACGCGCTGCAGGTCAGCGAGCTATTTCTGGGCTTGTTCGTTCTGGCTGCGAGCCTGGAGAAAGGCGACTTCGGCGGAATCCAAATCACGGCGGGGAATGGCGCCTTGCTGGAACAGCTCCTTGCGGCTCTCGTAGACTTTTTGTTGCGCCTCGAAATTCGATTTTGCGGCGGTGGCGTCCAGTTCCGCTTTTTGAATCTGCTGGGGGAGGCTGGCGCCGACGGTCGTAGCATAATTGGCCTCCGCCTGCTCAAAATCGCCTTTGCTGGCTTCAGCCGCAGCCGACAAATCATTATTCTCCAATTCGGCTAGCAACTGTCCCTTGGCGACTCGCGCACCACGTTGTACGTAGAATTTCTTGATTGTGGAGCTGATCTTAGGCGCGACGGTGGCTTGTTCGAGCGGGAAGACCACAGCTTCCACGGTGATGACCTGGGAGATGGGAGCGCGCTTCACAGGCGTGGTCTGCACCGAGACCACGGGCTCCTTTTCTTTTTCCTCCTTGCTACAGCCACTCGCGAGGCAGAGCATCGCGGCGATAGCGGCGGAAAAAAATGCACTCTTGCGAAAAAGCCTTTCAGTCACATTCATCGTGGGCATCATGGAGTCGTCAGAACTCCTGTCAGAGTTTGCAAATCTGCGAGGGCCACGCGATAGCGCACGGCTCCGTCTTGATAGGCAGTGTTGGCTTGCGCGAAGGTGGTCTGCGCGTCCACCACTTCCAAGACGGTAGCCTCGCCGCCTTTGTAACGCAGCGTGGTGAGACGCAGGCTTTCGGCGGAAAGCTCGGCCGAACGGCTGAGTCCGCTAAGCTCGTTCAGAGCCGTGTCGGCCTCGGCATAGAGGGATTTCATTTCCGCGAGGAGCTTGCGCTGCGCGAGAGAGAGTTCGCGCTGGGCTTGTGCGTGCCGCAACTCGGCTTGCTGGATGCGGCTTTGCGTGGCCCCCCAGTTCCAGATGGGGATATTAACGGTGGCCGCGGCCGAAGTGCCCAGATTGGAAACTCCGCTCGGACCATTCACCGCAAACCGCGTGGCGTCGATTCCGTACCAATAATCAAAGCTGAGCGAAGGCAGATAGCCGCCGCGCGCGCCGTTTACGTCCTGACCGGCCTGCTGAACAGTGGCCAGCGCGGCGCGAAGATCGGGATTATCACGAGCCGCGCGCTGCTGCACTTCTGCAAGGGTTGGCAGAGGGACGCTGGCGTGCAGATCTTCGGCAAGTTCGAAATTGTCGTTGAAATCCGGAAAGATCAGCACGGCGAAATCGAGCCGCGCGTTGAGGAGTCCAAGTTGAGCCTCGAGCAATTGCCGGCGGCGCTCCTGCATCTGCAACTCCGCCTTGATGACATCGGAATGCGCGACTTCCCCGCCCTTCTCGAGGTCTTGAGTCAATTGCAGGAAACGATCGCCCTCCTCGCCGTTTTTTTTCGCGGCTTCGAGCTTTAGTTGCGCGGCGGCGACGGCGTAGTAACTCTGGACGACAGTCACGACCAGCCCGCGCGAAGCGATCTCAGCTCGCGCCTTCGCCAAAACAGACGCCGCGGAAGCGCGGCGGTAAGCCGAAATGGAGACGAGATCGATGGACTCATGCACGTTAGCCTGGCTGAGGTATTCGTGCGCGGCGTTGTTGGCGATGAAAGTAACGCCATTCCTATTGAGCTGAGTATAGAGCGCCTGGTTGTTGTAAGTGACGGTAGGGAGAAGCGCAGCCGCCGCCTGAAAGCGATCCTGGCGCGCGATGGCGGCGTCTGTCTGCGCGGATTGAAATTGCGTGCTGTTCTTCCTGGCCCGAGCAAGAGCGTCTTCCAGCGTTAGGCGGACGGGAGGGGACACAGCAGGCGCGCCTGGCTGCGCTGCTCCGGTGGGCGGTGCAGTCGCGGGAGCTGGCAATTCCTGCGCCGCGGCAATACCGGCGAAAGACAAGAAAAGGGCGGCAACCGAAGCCCGCGAGAGAACGAGGATGCAGCGCAATTTCATAGATCTGGCTCCTGGGCCGGACGAAATACAAGAACGGCAAGGAAGAATCTACCCTAACGAGGCGAACATAAATGCAAGATTAATCACTAGTTGCGGGCGGGAACGGAGCTACGGGGAGATAGGCCGTAAAGGTGCTCCCATGGGGGTCCGAGCGCGTCAATTCCAAACGGCCGTGATGGGCTTCGGCGATCCAGCGGGAAATAGACAAGCCCAACCCGGCTCCGCCGCCATCATTCTCGGCACGGGAACGGGCTTTGTCGGCGCGGAAAAAGCGCTCGAAAATGCGCGGCTGCAGGTCCGCGGAGATGCCTCCCCCGGTGTCCGTGATACTCAAAACATACTCATCTGCGGCGCGACGGCAGGTGACCGTGACCTGCCCTCCTGCCGGAGTGTACTTAATCGCGTTATCGAGCAGATTGAGAATCATGCGGCGAAGCAGGGATTCATCAGCGCGCATCGGAGACTCGGGAGCTTCCTGAAAATTCAACGAAATCTTTTTTGCGAGCGCCAAGGTCCGGGCGGAATGCACGCACTCGCCGACTAATTCCTCAAAGTAAAAGTCGTGCGGCTGGAGAGGATACTGGCCGGCATCCGCGCGCGTCAGCGTGAAGAGGTCTTCCACAATGTGGGTGAGCCGCTCCGCCTCGTGGTGAAGCACTCCCAGCGATTCCCGGTATTCCTCCAGCGAACGCGCCTGCTGCGAAAGAGCCACCTCCGCTTCTCCGCGCAAAATGGCCACCGGAGTCCGCAACTCGTGCGAGGCGTCGGCCATGAAGCACCGCTGGCGTTCGAAAGATTCGCTAAGACGGTCCAGCAGGCTGTTGAAGGATTTCGACAGTTGGCCGAGTTCGTCTCTCTCATTGTGCACCGCCAGGCGCTCATGAAGATTGGCGGCGCCAATGCGCCCGGCTTGGCTGCTCATAGCCACGACAGGAGCGAGGCTCTTGCGTGCGAGAAAGTAGCCCCCAGCGCTGGCCAGGAGCAACGCGAGAGGAATGGTCCACGCAAATGTGGCGCGGATATCTTCGAGCATTTCTTCTCGCGCATGAAGTGATTGCAGCGCGATGACCGTGCAAAGCTGATCGTCCAAAGGAATTTTTCGAGAAAATCCACGGTACCCATTCCTTCCGCCCCTCAAAGAGATGAACTCGCTTCCAGGACGAAACGATGGATGAACCGAACGAGGCGAGGAAATCCCTTCCAACGCCTTATCGAGCGTGAATCGATCAAGCGGAGCAGCAGCCGGGAGATCCCAGGAACTCACAACCGGCCTTCCGGAGGCATCGAGCAAAATAAAAATGTGATCGCGGAAGCGGTGTTCGAGGATGGCTTCCATTCCCGCGGTCTTGAGAGAATCGGGCCCCGGCTGGTCTTTCAATTCCGCCTGGAGAGTGGTCAAGAAAGCATCGGAAAGTTCGACGAGGTCGCTGTCGGTCCGCTGCCTGCTATTTCGCGAATAGATGAAATAGGTGACGGCGGCCACAAGAATCAAGACGAGGGCCAGCACGGTGGTATACCAGAAGGTGAGCCGAACGCGAACGGAATCAAGCATGGCTCTTCCGAACAGGAGAAGCTGCCTTGGGGCGATGCCTTGGCGAGACACTCTCGTCAACGGAGTCCGCCAGTTCTGAGTCGGTTAGCGGGCCAAAATAATATCCGGCGCCGCGGCGAGTATGGAGCAAAGGTTTGCTGGAATCAGCGTCAATCTTACGGCGAACGCGATTGACGTAGACTTCGATCAGATTCGAAAAGGGGTCAAAGGTTTCATCCCAAACGTGCTCGGCAATCTCCGCCCGGCCTACGACGCGGCCGGTATTGCGGGCAAGAAATTCGAGCAGCGCATATTCTTTAGCGGTGAGCGTCACACTCCGGCCTGCGCGGGCGACACTTTGCGCGGCGGTATCCAAGACAAGGTCGGCGACAGTAATTTTGGCCGGGCGGAGTTCACCTGATCGGCGCAGCAGCGCGCGGAGACGCGCGAGCAATTCGCGGAACTCGAAGGGCTTGGTAAGGTAATCGTCTGCGCCGTGATCGAGGCCGGTGATGCGGTCTTCCACGGCATCGCGCGCGGTCAGCATAAGAATGGGCATGCGCTGGCCGGACTTTCGCAAATCGCGGCAAACTTCGAAGCCGTTGCGGCCCGGAATCATCACATCGAGGATCACCAGGTCGTAGGTGTTGATCTCCGACTGATAGAGGGCGTCGTCACCGCTGCTAGAAACATCGACGGCATAGGCCTGCTCACGAAGCCCCTTGGCCACGAATCGCGCGATGCGCGGATCATCTTCAACAAGCAGCAGCCGCATGCGAGCATCATACGGCAGGAAGAAGCAAAAGTGAGATACTTGCTGATAGCGCTGCACCCAAGAAAGTTCCTCGAGCATCAAAACTGCTATGAAGGTCAAGAAGGTCGAACCCGAACAATTTGATTGCACGCGAACAGTGATGCGGCCTTTTGGCTGCATGGAGCTGTGGGCCGGGAATGAAAAAGCGCACCGCTCTCTGGAGTTGGCGGGATTGGAGAGCGACGTGATCGCCGTGCCCTCCGGCAGCGACAGCGGGGGCGATCTTTCCGCTGTGTTTTCTTGCAGCGACAACCTTGCGCGCGTGGTCCTTGCGGATTGCGTCGGCCACGGCTATACCGCCAGCGGGGTGGCGCGCCATGTCCATCACCTGCTGCATAAATTTCAGGACATCCGGGACACGGCCGGGTTGCTGGCGGCGCTGAACGATGCGTTTACGCTTTCGAATGAGAAATCGAGCGGACCATTGCGGCTAACGACAGTGGTCACGGGAACTTTTGATGGCACGAGCGGTGAATTTAATTTTGCTTATGCGGCGCACCCGCGGATGTTTCTGTGGCGCGAGCGCGAGAAGCGATTCCTGGAACTGGGGGAAGGGATGGAGGGACTGCCGCTGGGATACATCACCGGCGAAACCTACAACCAACAGAGCGTGAGGTTGCATCACGGCGACATGATTCTGGCGTTTTCCGACGGGGCCACGGAAGCTCGCTCGCCGAATGGTGAGCAACTCACGGCAACAGGCTTCTTGGGGCTCGCGGAAAAGGCGTTGCACCAATTGCCTGCCCCAGTGGTGCTACAGGATTTCTCCCGGGCGCTGCTCGAAGGCGTGCACACTTACCGTGGTCAAGAAGGTGACTTGGAGGACGACATCACCTTGTTGACGCTGAGGCGCGTGGCCCAGTAGCGCCACGTTAAGTGCAGCGTCCCGTTTGCAAACGGTTTCGCTCTATTTGACGGGATGGGAAGCGAAATACTGGTCCAGACTGTCCACAATTTCTTTGACGCCGTTCTGCACGTTCTTATCCAAGGCCGCGACGATGGCCGGAACATCTTTTCCGCTCGACGGCTCATCATGCGTATAGTAATGATTCCAAACCGTCGCGCCCGACTTTAGATCCCGCATTTCAAATTCCATGGTGACTCTTGTGGACAACGCGCCGCCTTCGACTTCTTTGAAATCATACAGCCGCCCGCGAATTGCGAAGTCGCCTGTCACATTGCTGCGGCGCATATGGACGGCGCGGTAGTGGCCAGTAGCGCGCAGCTCCCGCAGCAGTATTTCCTCAATCATCTCCGCGGGAGGCTCCGCCCAGCGTTGAAATTCGTAGGTTCCCAATTGTTCGGGACCGTTGCCGTAGACGATGCGATCCTCGCGATACAAATGGGTAGTCACCAGTCCCCCCAAGAGCAGCCGAACAGGGACTGCGCCCTCCTTTTCAATGTCCCCCGCATCTGTGGGAACAGTGAGCTGATAATACTTAACCGGGCGCGCGGCGCCGCAGCCGGTGAGGGAGCCGACCATCAGCAAAAAAGCGGCGAGGCAGCCTATCCTGGCCGATAAGCGAGAGAATTTAGTGCGATTCATTCGCAGTTTGTTCAGATCGTGCATTTCCCTGTTCTGCGGCACTGGGCTCATTGTTTTTCTCCGGGTTTGTGCTCGAGGGGAGTGGCCGCGCGGATGAGCGTGTAGGGCCTAGTCTTGATGGTGTTGGTAAATTCCTTGAGATTCTGGCTCACGTGGCGGAGATTTTCCAGCAAGTCATCGATGTTGTCGGAGTTCACGTCAAGCGTCTGGTCCAGCCGCCCGGTCAAATCGTTCACCGTCGCCAGCGATTCACGCAAATCCTTCACGGCTTGCCGGACGTCGGCGCGATTCTCTCCGATCAGAGAATCGACGTGATTCAACGCCTCATTGGCTTGCGCCGAGGTTTTTCGCAGATCCTGGAGCAGCGGCTCGAGCTTTTTGGAAGCAGAGTTCAAGTTCTCCACCGTGGACTTCACCGAGCCGCGGTTTTCCGCAATCATCCCGCGGGTATCGGCGAGGGTTCCGGCCAGGTTGGCGCGATTGGAATCGCTGAGCAGATCATTAACACGAGTGATGGTCACTTGGAGTTCGCCCGCACGGTCGTTAAGAGTCTTAAGAAGTTGCTGCGCCTGGGGGGCAATGTCGTTGATTTTGGCGGTGAGGGCGTTGAAGTCCACGTACGGGTCGGACTGCAGGATCGTTCCCGTCGCGGCCAGAGCGGCTTTTTCAGTGCCCGGGACGATTTCAAGGTGATTGTCGCCCAAGGGGCTCAGGCTCATGATTTTCACATGGCTATCGGTCTTGATGGGCAAACCGGACTTCACACTGAAAGTGATCTCGATGCGCGCGGAGTCTTTGGGGTCCAGTTGCAGTTTTTCGACGCGGCCGACTTTGGGTCCGCCCGCGTAGCGCACCGTGGCGCCTGGCTCCAATCCGCCGGCAAATGGAAAGTAAGCGCGGTACGTCGCGGCCGCGCTCCCAAAAGCACCGGTGAGGGCGAAAACCGTGGCCACCAGGACGGCACCGGCGATCAGGACAAACAACCCCACCATGGCTTGCTCACGTTTTGCTTCCATCATGCACCTTCTTCCCCGCTCTCAACGACCCGGATGGCGGTGTTCTTCAGTCAACATCTGCAAATAGTCCAACTCTTCGGAAACGGCCGGCTCGGCAATGCGGTCGAGAAACTGCCGCACGCGCGGATGCGTGCTCGAGCGCATTTCTTCCGTCGTGCCGATGGCGACGACATTGCCCTTGTCGATCAGCACCATACGGTCGGCGATCAGGAAAGCGCTGGCCAGTTCGTGGGTAACCACAATGATGGTCATGTGAAAGGCTTGTTTGAGTTCGAGGATGAGCTGATCCACGCCGGCGGCGATGATGGGATCGAGCCCGGCGGAAGGCTCATCGAAAAAAAGAATCTCGGGATCCATGGCCAGCGCGCGAGCCACCGCGGCGCGTTTCTTCATGCCGCCGCTCAATTGCGAGGGCATGTAATTTTCGTATCCGGACAAGCCCACTTGATCCAATTTCAACCTCAGAATGATTTCGATGGTCGAATCTTCCAGTTTGGTATGTTCACGCAGGGGCAGGGCGACATTTTCACCGACGGTCATCGAGCCGAACAGTGCCCCGCCTTGAAAGGACATGCCGATTTTCTTCCGGATTTCGTCCATTTCTTCCGATGAAATCGCGGCGATGTTCATTCCTTTGAGCCAGATTTCGCCAGAAGTCGGCCGTTCCAGCCCCACCAGGGTACGCAGCAAAGTGCTCTTGCCGGAGCCCGATCCGCCCAGGATCACCATGGTCTCGCCGCGCATCACATCGAAATTGATGCCGTGGAGAATCTCGCGGTCACCATAGCTGACGCGAAGATTCCGCAGCGAGATCATGGCCTCCGCCTGAGTGGCTGCGCTATTGGTTTGCTCGGTGGCCATATGCCTGTTCCTATCCTTGGCTCAGGAAGAAAAAGAGCGCGGTAAACACAAGATCCACCAGAATCACCAAAAAGATGGAGACAACCACGGCACGAGTGGTTGATCGACCGACTTGCTCCGCGCCGGCCCCGGTGGAGAGCCCTTCGTGGCATCCCACCGCCGTAATCGTTACACCGAACATCACGCTCTTGATCAAACCCGTGGCAATGTCGCGCAAAAAGAGCGCATTCAGAGATGATTGGATGTAGTTCCCAAACGTGAAATCCGCCTTCGTCACACCGAAGAGCGAGCCGCCAAGTATGCCCATGAAGTTCGCCCAGATGGTCAGGCACGGCAACATCACCATCATGGCGATAAATTTCGGGGTAACCAGGAAATGGATCGGGTCGATGGCCATGGTTTCCAGCGCGTCGATTTCTTCGGTGACTTTCATGGTGCCGATTTCGGCGGCGAACGCTGAACCGGACCGCCCGATCACCACGATCGCCGTAATCAGCGGCCCAAGCTCCCGCGTCATGGAAATCGCCACGGCACTGGCAACGAAGTTCATTGCGCCGAACCTGCGCAGCTCGTAGGCGCTTTGCAGCGCTAGAATCAAACCTATGAAAAATGTAATGAGAGAAAGAATGGGCAGAGCGCCCACGCCGGTCTGCATGGCTTGTGAAATGGCGCGCTGTAAACGCAACGGCTTGCCCTGGAATGGAGCCACGAATGTGAAATAGGCAGCCCGGCCGCCCAGCTTGGCCAGAGCTCCCAGGTATGCAAGCCCATCGGTGACCGATTCCCCAATTTGCGTCGTCAGTTCCACAATGCTCTCGCTGGGCTTCCTTAGTTATGTGGGTGTGGCAGGCTCTCAGGGTGCTACGGACTGCTCTTCGTTCTCGTAAATCTCAAAGATTCTCACCAATTTGGAAAGTTGCAGAACTTCCCGCACCGTTTTATTCAACCCGAACAAGACCAAGCGCGAGCCGACGTCGCGCGACGCTTTGAGGCCTTCCACGAGCGAGGCCACGCCGGAGCTGTCGATGTAGCGAACCGCCAAAAGGTTGAGCACTACGCGGGGCATCTTCAACTCGCGAAGTTCGCGCAAGAGGGCCTTCCGTAATTCCGGGGAAGTCGCGAGATCGATATCTCCCGATATATCGAAGATGGTGATTTTGTCTAAATGGCGCGCGGCAATCTTCAAGTTGAGTTCTCCTCAAGAGTCTTTCTGGGGCGCCTTCGTGCCTAGAATCTTCACCAGGCGCAGCAGATTTCGGCCCCGTCGGCGGCTGAATTCTACCGTATCCATACACTCGCGGATAAAGTGCAGGCCCAGGCCACCTGGCCGGACATCCTCGAGCGCGCGCCCGCACATCTTCTTCGGATTGGCCGTCACGCCGCGATCCTCCAGAACGATTTCGAGAGCAGTTCCGGATTTGCCATCCCGCGATAGTTGAATCCGCCGGAAGGTGGCCTCGATGGGACGTTCCGCGTCTCCCAGGTAGGCATGACGTATAATATTGGTCAGTGCTTCGTCGACGGCAAGAACCACGGCACGGCAATCGGGTTCCGCAAAGCCCAGCTTCGCGGTGAGTTCGCTCAGGGCATTTCGCACCACGCAGAGCATCTCCGGATTGCTCCGCAGTTCCATTTTGAGTAGCAAACTGCCCCGGCTCACGTGAGCGTTTCTCCTCGCGCCTTAGATGCTGGATATCCCGTTTTGGTACGGAAATTGCGCCACTGGCGGGACTCCCTGACGCAACGTCTGCCCAGATGATACACGGAATCCCGCTGGCGGCAACTTGCAAGCCGTTGCGCAAACCCGGCCGACATTAGCACTCGAAGATCAATAAGAATTAAGTCCGGAATCCTTTTGCGACGGAGACCTTCAACGAACGCTTCTGCAGGTTTGCACGGACGACAGAAAAATGGCGGACGGGCCTGTAAGCCGGATTCTGTGCCGCACGCAAACCGCAAAACAGCCTGCGCACGCGGCGATCATTCCTCTAGGTCACGGTTCGCACCGTGACTCCAGCAGCCTACCCGAGGGTTTTCCATCGACGATGGTTTTCCTGCCTACCGCAGGCAAGCACCACCGCCAAAGGGAGCGCGTTCATTTTCTTGAACGCTTGATCATCGAGCCGGGCCGGCTCTCCCCTCCTATTTGGCCTTGCACCACGCGGGGTTTTCCGTGCCCCCGGTGTCACCACCGGAGCGGTGGGCTCTTACCCCACCTTTTCACCCTTGCCAACGTCGCGAGCATTTCGTCGGCGTCTCACAGGTCTCCCTGTGCGATGCCACCGCGCTTCACTCCGCCGGCGGTCTATTCTCTGTGGCACTTTCCGTAGCTCAGCCGCACCGCGTCGCGATTAAGTCGCGACGCCACGCGCTAAAGCACGTAACTCTGCCTTGCGGCAGAACCTGCGTGGCAAGCCCCCTGGCGTTACCAGGCGCGTTGCCCTGTCAAGAGTTCCGCTGACCATTCCTCAGCCGCCTTTCGGCGTCCGCGAACTGACCAACGTGCCTCAGGACGGTGTCCGGACTTTCCTCCCGCCCAGCCATCTTGCGATGGCCAAGCCAGCGATCACCCGGCCCGCCCGCCAATCCTATTATACAGCACACAGCGCCTACTCAAGACGCGGGTTCAAATATTGGTGGCGGCCCGATGAGCGCCGATGATCGGTCCTTTGCCAGCGGCAAGTAGCGGACCAAGAGGAATAAGATGATGCGGCCAGAGCCGAGGAGGTTAAGCCGAAGGAATTGACGAGGAATAATCTCTAGTCGATCCGTCATGGCGGCCTGCATGAGCATTCCGCTCAAATCAGCCCAAACCACCGCAGG
>Ga0209415_10014481_pt1 | contig 12875 bp, 14 predicted proteins | sample PeaSoiSIISIP2007_FD_187696 | JGI IMG/M metagenome (GOLD analysis project Ga0209415, IMG submission 187696) | Peat soil microbial communities from Weissenstadt, Germany - SII-SIP-2007 (SPAdes) (version 2) | ecosystem: Environmental > Terrestrial > Soil > Wetlands > Peat | place: Germany...
CATTATCTCATTATGCACTACACCTGTCCCGATTCTTCCAACATCAAATGACCATTACTCGGACAGGCTCCTAGTAGCGCATAGGGACCTGTAGTTGGCGGGATAGTAAGTGGGTTGGGCGACGGTTGATTAGTCCCAACCCCGCTGATTCGAATGATCTGAGAGCCAGTACCAGGGTCGTTGACTACGCTGACAATACTACGCCCCTGAGTGTCGCCCGGATCGATCGAGAGGTTGGGAAAGCTTTCAACGGTCGTCTCCTGGCCACCGACGGGGGTGTACACGACGAGTAGGGAGAAACGCGTGGCGTCGATAGGGTTGACCACGATGCGAATGCCATAGACGTTATTCGCCCACTGGCCTTCGTCGATGGCGGTAGCGGTAAAGGCGGTCCCGCCACCATCTGGAATCGGTACGCTTGCTGCAACCGCAAGCGTGTCACTCGCATTTGCTGCCTTGACCGCCGCGTTAACAACCAATCGAACGATATATGCCTGGCTTCCGCCATTACCGAAAAATTGGTTGACAGCATAGCCGAGGTAGTTAGGCGTACCGTTGCTGTTGGTCAAGCCGCCAAATTGATTTTGAAAATCGCTCCAGCTTTGGACCAGGACCGCATGGTCGGTCGGTCCCATGTTCGCCCATCCAACGAAAGCTGCGATCGAGGTGGCAACACCGGTAATCGTGTGAACGCCACTCGAGATTTCCTCTATGTACACACCAGGATAAGTGAACGCGGCCATGACTGAATCCTCCCGCGGATCTCGAGTTACTGCTTTCCGCGCAGCCGGCAATCATTCCCGATTGCCCGCGCGTCAACCGACCCGAATCAAGAACGTTTCTCCGCCTCCAGACCCGCAAGTCCAAAGGCCGCATTCACGCTCGGTTCAAAGCGTGGGCATCCGAGTATTTCAGCCCAGCTGAAGCGACGCACCGAAGATACGATAAACGTATATATGGTCGCCGCCCGGATCTTAGAACTATGGTAGCTGAGTGGATCCTCCCCTTTTGATCCGTCTCGCACACTTACTCGTCGAACCACAAGGCCACGGTCGGCCTTCGAGGCAAACAACCTCATTCGTCGACGAATGCTAGGCGAGTATCGTAAAATTAGCGGCGGAGTCAAGCGCAGGCGAAGGCGATCACATTCTCGTAACAATGGCAGCGCGTGCTAACCTAACTAATGACCATCCGCTCTAATGACCATCCGCGCAGTCTCGAGGAGCCTACTTTCATGTGCCCGAAGTATCTTCGACCCCTTACCGACCTGTTAGCGTGCGTACTGGTCGTTTGCTGTTTCTCGGGATGCGGCGTTAACAAGATTCCGACGCTCGACGAGCAGGTGAAGGCCGCGTGGAGTCAGGTGTTGAACCAATACCAGCGCCGCGCCGATCTCATTCCCAACCTGGTCGAGACGGTAAAGGGTTACGCGCATCAGGAGCAGCAGGTTTTGACTCAAGTGGTGGAGGCGCGGGCGAAAGCGACCCAGATGCAGTTGCCGCCTGACATCCTGTCGAATCCGCAGGCGTTCCATCAGTTCGAGCAGAATCAGGCTGCAATTGGCGGCGCGCTCGGCCGGCTTTTGGCGGTCAGCGAAAGGTATCCCGATCTCAAATCGAATCAGAATTTTCTGGCTCTGCAATCGCAACTCGAGGGTACCGAGAATCGCATCGCGGTCACGCGCCGCGATTACATCGACGCAGTGCAGGCCTACAACACCGAGCTTAGGACGATCCCCGGTCGATGGATGGCCGCGTGGCTTTACCCCGATCTCAAGGTTCGCGAAACCTTCGCCATCTCCGAGCAAGCTCAACAAGTACCCCAGGTCAAATTCTGATGCGTCCACCTCGCGCAATCAGCGAGCGTTCCAGGCGCGCTCTGTTGTGGATGCTCCCGCTGATCCTGATGTTAGCAGTGACAGCGCGCGCCGCTGGTCCGAACTTTCCACCTATCACCGGACGGGTCGTCGATGACGCCGGTATCCTGAGTCCGTCCACCGTCGAAGATCTGACCGAACTGCTGGCCCAGCACGAACAGGCCACTGGCGAACAGGTCGTTGTGGTCACGGTAAAGTCGCTGCAGGGTTATGCGATCGAAGATTTCGGCTACCAACTCGGACGCTACTGGGGCATCGGCCAGAAGGATAAGAATACCGGCGCGATCCTCATCATAGCGCCCAACGATCACAAGGCTCGGATCGAAGTCGGCTATGGCCTCGAGGGCAAGCTGACCGACGCGCTCAGCCGCACCATCATCGAGAACGACATCCTGCCGAACTTTCGCCGCGGCGATTTCAATGCCGGTGTGACTGCCGGCACTAAGTCGATCCTCGCGGTGCTGGGCGGCGGCTCTCCGGTCGGCAGCGCATCGGGTGACAACTCCAATGCATCGCCGAGCGGGTTAGGAACCGCGGCCCTGTTCCTGCTTGTTTTCGTCGTGCTGCTGATCAGAAGCGCGTTCCGTCGCCCGGCTGGCATTTACCGCCGGGTGGGTCGGGGTTACGGATTCGGCGGCTATCCCGGTGACGATTTTATAGGTAGTGGCGGAGGCGGCGGAGGCTTTTCCGGTGGCGGCGGATCTTTCGGCGGCGGCGGCGCATCGGGAAGTTGGTGATCGTGAAAAGCCCCTTCACGCCCGACGACCACCAGAGGATTGACGCCGCCCTCGCAGCGATCGAGCAAAGCACCAGCGCTGACCTTGACGTCATGGTGACCCGGGCCAGTGATCATTATTCGCTCTACCCATTGGTGTGGGCCGGCGCCGGCGCCTTAATCCTGGCGGGGCTCGTCGCGCTCCTCAGGCCCGGCTTCAACGGCCGCACGATCCTCCTAATCCAATTGCTCGTTCTTATCGTGCTGCTCCCACTTTTCGATTGGCTGCCAATGCGTCTGCGGCTGGTACCCGCGCGCGCTAAGCACGCTCGTGCCCGCCAACTAGCGCATCGTGAATTCGACGCGCATTTCACCGGCGTCCAGTCGAGGCGGAATCGAATTCTGCTGTTTGTCTCGCTGGGCGAGCATTACGTGGAGATTATCGCCGACCATGATACTCATGCCCGCGTGCCGGCTGACCTGTGGAACAAGGTGCTCGGGGATCTTGTAGCAGCTGTCAAAGCTGGTCGAGTCGCCGACGGACTGCTCGCCGCCATCGATTCGTGCGGCGCTCTGCTGAAGTCTCACTATCCGGATTCTGGCGACCGTCCCGACCACCACTGAACCTCGTCACGCTGCCGAAGTTAACCAACGCATCGGCGAAGACTCTCGTTCAATAGGCTTTGGCGAAGAGGGCGCGCTCCGAGGCCGCCTCGCCGCATACGACGCATGTGCCCGGCGGATGCGGCTGGTTGAGCGGAATCGCCCGGCAGGTCGCGCGCGTATCCTCGCGGATTTTGGTTTCGCACGCCGGATTGCCGCACCAATAAATATCGGCGAAACCGCCGCCGCCTTCGCCCTCCATCTGGGCGCGCAGCTTTTCGTAGCTGTCCACCAGATGCGTGTTGGCGTCCATCGCGGCCCGCGCCTGCATCAGCAGGTTTTTCTGTATTTCGCCGAGGAGGACCGCCGCATGCGCGGCGACGTCGTTCATCGCCGACTTCGATTTTCCCGCCGGTCCCAATGTATCGCGCCGCGCGAGCACGACCTCGCCTGAGGCCACGTCGCGCGGGCCAATCTCGACGCGCAGCGGCACGCCGCGCATTTCCCAATCGTTGAACTTGAAGCCGGGCGTGACGCCTTCGCGCTCGTCGAGCTTGGCGCGGATGCCCGCGTTCTCGAGCGCGAGCAGAATCGATCGCGCGGCGACGAGCACCTTCTCACTCTCGTCAGCCTTGCGCCAGATCGGCACGATCACGACCTGGATTGACGCGACCGCTGGCGGCAGGCGCAAACCCTGGTCGTCGCCGTGGGTCATGATGATCGCGCCGAGCAGCCGCGTCGAGACGCCCCAACTGGTCTGCCACGGATGCACCATCTCGTTTTTCTCGTCGAGAAAGCGGATTTCGAAAGCGCGCGCGAAGTTCTGTCCCAGGAAATGCGAGGTGCCGCATTGCAGCGCGCGGCCGTCGCCCATCAGGCCCTCGATAGTGTAGGTCTCCTCGGCGCCGGGAAAACGCTCGGCCGCGCTCTTGCGCCCCGCCACGATCGGGATCGCGAGAATCTCCTCGGCGAACTTGCGATAGACCTCGAGCATCGTGAGCGTCTCGGCCTCGGCCTCCGCGCGCGTGGCGTGGGCCGTATGTCCCTCCTGCCACAGGAACTCGGTGGTGCGCAGAAAGATCCGCGTGCGCATCTCCCAACGCACGACGTTGCACCACTGGTTGATCATCATCGGCAGGTCGCGATGCGAACGAATCCATTGCGCGAACATGTGATTGATGATGGTCTCGGAGGTCGGCCGCACGATCAGCGGTTCCTCGAGCTCCTTGCCGCCGCCATGGGTGACGACGGCGACCTCGGGCGCGAAGCCCTCGACGTGCTGCGCTTCCTTTTGCAGGAAACTCTGCGGAATGAAGAGCGGAAAGTAGGCGTTGCGCGCGCCGGTCTTCTTGATGCGCCGGTCGAGTTCGTCGCGCAGCGCCTCCCAGATGGCGAAACCGTCGGGCCGAAAGACGATACATCCGCGCACCGGCGAGTAGTCGGCCAGTTCGGCGCGAAGAATCAGATCGTTGTACCAGGCGGCAAAGTCCTGGCTGCGTGGAGTTACTTTTTTCTCGTCCTGCTTTTCAGCCATGCGCGGAATCTTTCCAAGTGAGATTTGCGATCGGAAGTCAAAGCATATACGGGCGCGCGCCGAGACGCATCGGCTCCGATCCTTGACGCGTCTCAATCCGGTCGGTTCAATCGTGATGAAGACGGCAATGTGCGCGCCAAAGCTTAGACGCTGGAGTCGGCGCATATCAATCGAGAAATCGCGCGGCGTCGGAATGGGCGGGCGTGCGCCAGGAGACCATCGATGAGGACCACAATCGCAGCCGTCGCGCTGCTTGTGCTGACGATCGCGACCCCGGTCGCGGCGGCTGAAGGCGGGGCGAATCCGAATCAGAGGACGATCCAGGTGTCGGGCACCGGGGAGACCCAGGCGGCGCCCGATCTCGCGGTACTCAGTCTCGCGATCGAGACTCATGCTGCTACCGCGGCCGAGGCGGCCGGACGCAACGGCGGGCTCGCGCAGAAGGTCAGCGACGCTCTTCGCGCCAAGCTCGGCGACAAGGGCAAGACGTGGACGGGCGGCTATTCGCTCTACCCGGAATATGGCGACGAATCGCGGCCTAACCTGAAACCGACGATTACTGGCTATCGCGCGGAGAATTCGATTACGGTGCAGACCGGCGCGCTCGACCTCGTCGGCCCGCTGATCGACGCGGCGATCGCGGCGGGGGCCAATCGCGTAAATTCGCTCGACTTCAATCTGCGTGACGACACGCGCGCACGCAACGACGCGATTACGAAAGCTGCGAAGGACGCGCAGGCACAGGGGCAAGCGCTCGCCGCGGCGCTCGGGCTCAAACTCGGACCGATCATCAACGCGACCACGATGAGCGGTGAGCGTCCGCAGCCGGTAATGTTCCGCGCGGCCGCGATGTCCGCGATGAGTACCGCGACGCCAGTACAGCCGGCGGAGGTTACCGTACCTGCAACGGTTTCGCTGACCTATCAGATTGAGTAGCGTCCCCAGCGTGAGCCTGCTAACCACTGAATCCTGATGAGCCGCGCAGAAAAATGTTGAAGCCAGGCGACGCCGCACCACCCTTCGATTTGCCCTGCGCGTTGGACGACAAGCTGAGCCGCTTGAGTCTCGCGAGCATCCGTTCGGAGATGGTCGTGCTGTTCTTCTATCCGCACGATTTCTCGTTCATCTGCCCGACTGAAGTGATCGGCTTTCACAAGTCACAGGCCGCTTTCAAGGCCGAACAGACTAGTATCGTGGCCGTGAGCGTCGATGATGCGGAGACCCATCGCCGTTGGGCGCGCGAACTCGGCGGCCTCAGCTATCCGCTGCTCGCAGACGAAGGCGGCAAGGTCGCGCGCGCGTTCGGTGTGTTTGACGAAAGTGAAAACGTCGCGATGCGAGCGACTTTTATCCTCGATGCGAAGCGCACGATCCTGTACGCCGTCGCGAGCCCGATCAACGTCGGTCGCAGCGTCGGCGAAACCCTGCGCGTCGTATGCGCACTGCGCTCCGGCAAACTCTGTCCCGCAGATTGGCAACCGGGAAGTGATTCGGACACCCCTGACGCGAAGCATTAGAACCCTTGCCAGCCCTCAAAACGGAAGAAAAACGGCGCACCTTCGAACGGCTCGCCAACATCCGTGAAATCGTCTTCGGCGTGCAGGACGGCGTGTTGACGACAGCCGGCGTACTCGCCGGGTTGAGCGGCGCGGTCGCAGTGCGATCGCAGGTGATCCTCGCGGCGCTCGCTTCGACCGTCGCCGGCGCGCTCTCGATGGGGGCGGGCGCATACCTCGGCGCGCACGCCGAATCCGCAGTGCTGCGCAGCGAGCTCGAACGTGTACGTCGCGAATCGAAGGAGCAACCCTACGTCGTACAGGAGAGCCTGATCGAAGCGCTCGGCAAGGAGGGCCTCAGCCGTGAGGCCGGCTACCGCGTGGTCAAGCTGATGAGCGCATCGCCGAATGTGCTTTACAATACCGCCGAAGAGAAGCTCTACGGACTGGCCGGCGCGGCCTTCGGCAACGCGATGCTCGACGGCCTCCTGATGGGCGTTGCGTTCCTGATCGGCGCGCTGGTGCCACTGCTGCCGTTTATGATGATCGCGTCGGTGCACGGCGGGCTCATCGCCGGCATGGCGACCACCGCGATTGTCCTGTTTGCGGTCGGCTACATCTTCGAGGGCCGCTTCAGTGGCGAACGACGTCCCGCGCTCGCTGGTCTGCGCTTTCTCGCGATCGCGCTGAGCGCCGCAATCATCGGCTACGTAATTGGACTCCTGATCGCGCCGATCGGCACGGTGCCGGTCGGCTGAAGCAGCGTCCTCGGATGAATCTGCGCACCTACTCGTCGCTCGCCGCCTTCATCGCGCATTACGACGCGTTGCGCGCCGCGCATGCCGATGTTGCCCGCGCGAGCGCTGCGAATCCCGACGATGCCGCGACGCTCGCCGCGATGGAAACCATCGTCGGCGAACTGAGCCCCGCCGATCGCGACGCGCTCCGCAATGCCGCACCGTCGCCGGATGCGCATCCCTCCGGCCCCGCCGGACGCCATCGCGCTCGCGCCGAACTGAGGCTGCGCCGGTTGCTCGCCGCGCGCGGCCTCCTCGCCGGATAACGGACCGCGCGCGATGTTCGCTTACGTGATTCGGCGCATCGTGTTCGGCGTGGCCGTGCTCCTCGGCACCTCGCTGATCACCTTCGCGATCGCCTTCATAATACCCGCCGATCCCGCCGTCGCCGTCGCCGGCGCCAAGGCAGATCCCGCGACGCTCGCCGCGATTCGCACCCAGCTCGGACTCGACCGCCCGATCTATTTTCAATACGCGCGCTATGTCGATCGCGCGATGCACGGCGACCTCGGCCGATCCTACATTCGGCGCGAAGACGTCGCCGGCTTAATCGTGAGCCGCTCCCCCGCGACTGCGATTCTCGCCCTCGCCGCGATGACGCTCTCGCTCGCACTCGGAATTCCCATGGGCATGCTCGCCGCCGCATATCGTGAACGCGCGCCCGACAATATCCTGCTGGTGCTCGCCCTCGGCCTGGTCTCGATTCCCGTCTTCTGGCTCGGCACCATCCTCCTGATTGTCGGCGGCCTCTACCTGCGATGGTTTCCGATCGGCGGTTTCGGCGATTGGAAAAGCCTGACCCTCCCCGCGATCACCCTCGCGCTCGGCAGCGCCGGCTACTACTCGCGCATCCTCCAGACCAATCTCGCCGACGCGATGGATCAGGAATATCTCCGTACCGCGCGCGGCAAGGGCCTGTCGTTGCGCGCCGCGATGCTCAAGCATGCGATGGCCAACGCGATGCTCCCGCTGGTCACCCTCGCCGGTCTCGATTTCGCCGGGCTGCTCTCCGGCGTCGTGCTCACCGAGACCGTCTTCAATTGGCCCGGCCTCGGCCGCCTCGCCTTCGAGGCGGTTTTCAATCTCGACATTCCACTCGTGATGGGCACCGTATTATTTTCGGCGGCGCTGGTGGTCGCTGCCAATCTAGTCGTCGATCTTCTATACGCGTGGCTCGATCCGCGTATTCGGCTGGGCAATCAGTAGTGATGCGAAAGGCCTCGCGCGTGCGATGAAGTTTCGCCTCAATCCGATGGAAACCGCCGGCGCCCTGATGGTCCTCAGCCTCGTCCTCGTCGCGATCCTGGCGCCGTGGCTCGCCCCCTACGATCCCACACACGCGGTCGCCGACACCTTCGGCGATCCGGGCTCGCCCTCGCACCTGTTCCCGCTCGGCACCGACCAACTCGGCCGCGATGTGCTATCGCGAATAATCTTCGGCGCGCGAATTTCGCTGATCGTCGGCGTGGCCGCGATGGCGGTTACGATGATCATCGGCGTCACCATCGGCCTCGCCTCCGGTTTCTTCGGCGGCGCGATCGACTTCACCTTGATGCGCTTCACCGACGTCATGTTGACGCTGCCGGCGCTACTGCTCGCGATGGCCTTCGTCGCCGTCCTGCGCCCGAGCATCTGGAGCATCCTGCTCGTGATCGGCCTGGTCTCGTGGACGCAAATCGCGCGCGTGGTCCGCGCCGAGGCGTTGACGATGACGCAGCGGGATTTCGTGATGGCGGCGCGCGCGCTTGGCGCACCGTCCTCGCGCCTGATCGCGCGCCATGTGATGCCGAACGTGATGCCGATAATCGTCGTAATGGCCGTGCTCGGCATCTCCGGCACGCTGCTGCTCGACGCCGGCCTTTCCTTCCTCACCCTCGGCGTGCCGCCGCCCACGCCCAGTTGGGGCCGCATGATCGAAGAGGCGACCACCTACTTCAGCACCGCGCCCTGGCTCGCGATTTTTCCCGGCCTCGCGATTTTCTACGCGGTGCTCGGCTTCAATCTCCTCGGCTACGGCTTCCTGCGCCGCCGCCGCAGTTCGGGAAGCGCATCACAATGATGCGTGCCCATCGGCGCACGCGGATTGTGAACGGTCGCGCTGCGAATGCCAATCGTGCCGCGCGACTTCGCCGCCTGATTTCAATTGCATTTGCGATGGCCGCGCTCGTCGCGCTTCCCGGATGCCGCGCGGGTGCGCCGCCTTTGCATTTTCCGCCCGGCGCGATGGTCCTCAATCTCGCTTCGATTTCCGACGTCCCGACCCTCGACCCGGCCGCCGGCTACGATGTCGAATCGTGGATGTTCGAGCAGATGATCTTCGACACGCTGGTGCGTTACAGCAATGCGGGAGTTGACCTAGTCCCCGACCTGGCGACCTCCTGGCAATCCTCGCCCGACGCGACTACCTTCACCTTCCACCTGCGCCGCGACGCGCATTTCACCAACGGCCGCAGTGTAACCAGCGCTGACTTCAAGTATGCGATCGAGCGCGTGCTCGACCCGGCGACACGTTCCAAGGGCATCGAATATTACCGCGCGATCGCCGGCGCTGCCGACTTCATCGCGCATCGCACGACAGCCGTCGCCGGTATCGAGACGCTCGATCCGTGGACCATCGTGTTTCATCTCGCCGCACCCGATCCGATCTTTCTGCACAAGCTCGCGATGCCCTTCGCGTCCGCCGTGCCGCGCGAGTCAGTCGAAAAATGGGGCGAGGATTTCTCGCGCCACGTCGTCGGCAGCGGCCCGTTCATCCTTAAGGAATGGGTCGGCGGGCAACGGATCGTGCTGGCGAAAAATCCCAACTATTTCGTCAAGGGCGTCCCGCATCTCGACGCCGTAGTCGAATCGATCGGCGTGAGCGAGGACCTCCAATGGTTCAAATTCGAGGGCGGCGAAATCGACGTCTCGAATATTCCGCCCGCCGTTTTTCCCTACGTGATGAAGACCCCGCGACTGCGCAATCTGACCCTGCGGATCGTCACCGTGACGACGCGCTACCTCGGCATGAACTGCCAGATGCCGCCATTTAACGATGAACGCGTGCGGCGCGCATTCAACTACGCGGTCAACAAGCCCAAGCTGATCGCGGTGCTCAACGGGCGCGGCATTGTCGCCAACGGCGTGATGCCGCCCGGTCTCCCCGGCTTCGATCCGCACCTGAGCGGCTATCCCTATGATCCGGCGCGCGCGCGCCAATTGCTCGAACAGGCCGGCCTCGCGCACGGCTTCGAGACGACGCTCTGGATGCCCGCCGATCAGACGATGATGATCCTTGGGCAGTCGGTGCAGCAGGACCTCGACCTCGTCGGCGTTCACCTGATGCTGAAGGCGATCGCCTTCCCGCCGTTCCTCGAAGCGATTCGCCAACCGAAAACCGTCCCGCTCTTCTTCTCCGGTTGGGAGGCCGATTTTCCCGATCCCGCGAACTTCCTCGATGTGCTGCTCTCACGCAAGCAATGGGGCGCGAACAACGACGCCTTCTTCAGCGACCCTCGCGTCGACGTGCTGCTGGCCGAGGCCGCACCGCTCAGCGATCTCGCCCGTCGCTATGCTCTCTACGATGCGGCCGAGCGAATTATCGTTGATGACGCGCCCTGGGTATTTCTCTACTATCCGATCACCTACGAAATTCAGCAGCCATGGGTGCATGGCTACGTGCTGAATCCGATGCGTCCGGCGCGCCTCGATCACGTCTGGCTCTCGCCCCAGGCCGCACGCTATTAGTGACGGGCCACCATGAAGCGAAATGTAATTCCACCGTATGCGAGCGACGCCGTCGCCCATTTGAAGCGCGTCGATCCGATCCTTGGTGACGTGATCGATCGCGTCGGCTCGTATGCGATCGCGCGCCGCCCCGAGTGTTTTCACTCACTGGTGCGCGCGATCATCTTCCAGCAACTGGCCGGGCGCGCGGCCCAGACTATCTTCGGTCGCTTCGTCAAGGCGGTCGGCGGCAAACGATTCCCGACCCCGGCGCTTCTGCTCGCCGCATCCGACGAGGTCCTGCGATCGGCTGGTCTGTCGCGCGGCAAGATGTCGTACATTCGCGACCTCGCCACGCACGTCAACAATCGCACCTTGAATTTCCATCGCCATTCGCGGATGACCGACGACGAGATCATTGCCGACTTGACGCGCGTGCGCGGGATCGGGCGCTGGACCGCGGAAATGTTTCTGATGTTCAATCTCCATCGCCCCGACGTTCTGCCGGTCGATGATCTGGGCGTGCGCAATGCCGTCGGACGGCTCTATGCGATGAGTCCGGCGCCGACCGCGAAGGCGTTGCGCGAGTTCGGCGAGCGCTGGCGTCCGTATCGTTCGGTGGCGTCGTGGTACCTCTGGCGGAGCTACGACATCATCATCACCCCCGAGAGTTCCGTAGCCGCGACCGACGGTGTCGCGAAGAAGGCAATCGCCAAATCGCCTGCACCGAAGCCGATCGCGGGCAAGATCGTTGCGGGCAAATCCAAAGCGATCAAGACCAATGCGCGCAAAACCATTTCAATCAAAACCGGTGCTGCAAAAATCACCCGCGCCGCCCCCGCGAAATCGACTGCGGCCCGGAAAACGCGCACGCAAACCGGCAAGAAATTCTGAATCGGCCACGTCACGCTTGGAGTCGTCACCGTCGAATGTGCGATTATGACTGCCGATGGAATTCGTTGAACGATTAGTCGCCGCGCAACGCTCGAAGCGTACGGTCGCGATTCTCGGGGTCGATCCGCAACTCGATTCTAAAACCACTCCGGGGATTCCGCCGGGCTACACCCTCGCGCGCTTTTGCTGCGAGGTGGTCGAAGCGTGTGCGCCGCAGATCGCCGCCATCAAGCCGCAACTGGCGTTCTTCGAAGCGCGTGGCCTCGAAGGCATGCGCGCGCTGGTCGAAGTGCTGAAGTTCGCTCGCGCGCTCGGCCTGGTCACGATCGCCGATGCGAAACGCGGCGACGTCGGCATCACCTCGGCCGCCTATGCGGAAGCCTTTCTCGGCGACGGCGATTTCGCCTGCGACGCGGTTACGATCAATCCGTACCTCGGCAGCGATGCGCTCGCGCCGTTCGTCGCCCGCGTGCGCGCGGGCCGCGGACTTTTCGTCCTGGTCAAGACCTCGAATCCGTCGTCCGGCGAATTTCAGGACCTCGAAGCGCCGCATCGTCCGTTGTGGGAGGCGGTGGCCGAACGGGTTCACGGCTGGGGCAGCGATTTTGTCGGCGCCGACGGCCTCACGCCGGTCGGCGCGGTAGTCGGCGCGACCTACCCGGAGCATGCGCGTCGCGCGCGCGAACTGATGCCCGATTCTGTAATCCTGGTGCCCGGCTACGGCGCACAAGGGGGCAGTGCCGAAGATTCGATTATCACCGCGCGCGCCGACGGCCTCGGCGCGATCGTCAGCGCCAGCCGCATCCTGATGTATGCGTATCTGAAAGCGTCGGGCACGACGCCCGGCGTCGCCGCCGCCGCGGCCGCCGCGACGATGCGCGAGGCGCTCAACCACGCGCTAACCGCGGCCGGCAAATCCCCACCCGCATAGCCGCCTCGTTCCAGCTCGGATAGTCGCGTCGTTCCAGCCCGCATAGCGGCCACATTCCCGCCCGCGTAGCCGGCCGGTCCGCATAGCCGCCCGCGGACCTCACCGCACTTTACCCAATGGGAATTCTGAAATCGTCATGATTGACGCTCGCGATGCTCGGGCATGTCGCTAAGTCCTGCGGTGGCAGTTGAAAGCGCTCAATCATTGAAGCAAAAGTTTTCCCGGCTGCATCGCAGCCGCAGCCGTACACTAGGCGAGCTTGCGAGCCGAGCTAACGAGTCTGCGAGGTGCGCACTTTTAGACTCTTTGTCGAGCTTGCGAGCC
>Ga0209415_10014482_pt1 | contig 12874 bp, 3 predicted proteins | sample PeaSoiSIISIP2007_FD_187696 | JGI IMG/M metagenome (GOLD analysis project Ga0209415, IMG submission 187696) | Peat soil microbial communities from Weissenstadt, Germany - SII-SIP-2007 (SPAdes) (version 2) | ecosystem: Environmental > Terrestrial > Soil > Wetlands > Peat | place: Germany...
GTGTCGCCCGGCTCGGCGCCCGCGGCCTCCGTCCTCGCGGCATCCGTTCCCTCGGCGCAGGGCAAGGGCTTGACGGCCACGGCGTGGCGCCTGGTCGCTCCCGTGCCCGGGTACGGTCCGGCCGCGCTCGTGCAGGCCGGCCAGGCGGCCGCCACCTGCGCGGCCTATGCGACCAGGGCAGGCTGGGCGAACAACGGGTACTACGGCGGTGATCTGGTCACCGCCGCGGCCATCTGCGTCGCCGAGAGCACAGGGAATGCCAGGCTGTACGTCTGCGACGACAACGGCGCCGTGGTGGGCAGCGGCAACTTCCCGCCCGTTACCTGCCCGGCCGGGACGACGTCCTACGATCGCGGGCTCTGGCAGCTCAACAGCAAGGCGGCCAGCACGGTCAGCGACGCGTGCGCGTTCAACCCGATCTGTAACGCCGGGCAGGCGTACCTGTTCTCTGGCCGCGGGACATCGTTCGCGCCCTGGGCCTCTTACGACCAGGACACCTACGCCAGGCCGTTCCTCGATGTGGTGCAGTCCGCGGTCACCAGGCTCGGCGCGGGCACGGTGACGAGCGCTCTGCTCGGCGAGTGCCTCGCGCAGGCGCAGCCAGTGCTCAAGGCGAAGGTCGTGATAGCGAACTGCGGCAGCGGGGCCAACACCCAGCAGTGGGCGATCGGCGGCGGCAAGCTGCGCACCGGCTCGCTCTGCGCGACCATCGCGTCGAAGTCGGGCAGCCCGAACGTGGTCCTGAGCCGGTGCGGTCACGCGCGCTCGCAGGCCTGGCAGCCGCACGGCCGTGCCGAGCTCCGCAACGCCGCCGACGGCAAGTGCCTCACCGACCCGAACTCCAGCCTCACCGCCGGCACCCCGGTCAACGTCACCAGCTGCGCCAACACCAAGGCCCAGACCTGGTGGCTCCCCTGACCCGCCGGCCCTCCTCACGGTGGGTCACACCCGAATGAGGGCTCGGCGCACCGGCGGGGCCGACGACGCCCATCCGGTGGCGCACATGAGGCAGGTGCCCGCGCCGCCCAGGAGGCACGGGCACCTGCCATCGAGCTGGCCGAGGTGTCAGCAGCTTCTGGGGTTGCGCAGGATGGGCCCGACGAAGGCCCCGATGGTGCCCGGCCCGACCCGGCCATACTGGGCGTCACCGCCGTAGCTGTTGCCGTTGCGCATGTTGCCGAACTCCCATACGCACCGGCCGCCGACCTTGGCCAGCGTCCAGAACGGATAGAAGTGACCCGGGCCCTTCGGCGGGAGCACGCAGCCGCTGCCGGTCTCCAGGTTGCAGTTGGTGTTGAACTGGGTCGCGCTGGAATCGGTCATGAACTGGATCGCCGAGTACCTCCGGCCTCCGACGGTGGTCGGCTGCTGCTGCAGGAACGGTGAGGGGAATCGCCCAGCCGTCAGCGAGTTCGGCCAGTCCGGGTAGTACGGCGTGCCGTCGTAGTCGAGGTCGCCGATGGCGTCGAAGAACACGTCGCAGCCGGTGACGATGTTCGGCTGCACGGTGCCGCCGTGGGTGTCCCCCGCCGGGTAGCACGGTGCGTCGTCTGGCTCGAAGCTCTTCCCGGTGTCCGCTGCCGACTCATACGGTCCGGCGCAGTGCTTGAAGTAGGTGTCGGTGAAGCTTCCGATGGTGATCTTGGCCGGTCCGCTGAGCGACGTGCACGGTTCGAAATGACCGATCTCGAACTGGTTGTTGATCATGTACGGACCGATCCCCCACGGGATGATGTTCTGCGCCCGCGCGGTCGAGTACTCAGGCTGGAAGTTGAACTTGGTGCCGGTGCAGTCGAACGGGTTCGTGTTCATGAAGCCGTTGGCGCCCGACGCGATCATGAAGCCGCTCTTCCCGGTCGTCAGATCGGACTCTATGACCTCCAGCGCGTGCCCACCGGGAATCCTGGCGTCGAACATGTGAATCGTGATCTTGTCACCCGGGTTCATCAGCAGCGTGTGCGAATTGGGCGTGTTCGTCGCGAGGTCGCTGAGCTGCGGGCTCGGCGGACCGGTCGGAACGCCGTTGGTCTGGATGAAGGCGAAATTCACCGGCTCGACGCAGTTCGGGTTGCAGGGTCCCGACCCATTGCCGCTGCATTCCAGGCTGTCGATGTTGAGCGCCGAGCACCAGTGCGTGTTGTCGCAACTGATGCTGTCCGCGAACGGCGCGAACCCGGGCGGGTAGAACTGCAGCTCCACGAAGGCCGCCCCGCCGCCGGGATAGCGACCGTGCGGCGCGTTCGCGTCCGACCTCGGCGTGCAGGGCAGCAGCGGCGCGGACTGCGGGTCGCAGACGTCGGTCGAGATCCAGGGCGCGATCGACAGCTCGACCCAGTGCGTGACGTCCTTCCCCGGGTGGGCGACGGTCGGAGCGAGCGCCGGGTCCATCGGCAGCCGCTCGGTCATCGTGGTGTCGCTGCCCGAGCCTGGGACCGACGACAGGAACCGGACCGACGGCTCGTCGTGGCCGATGTAGTACCCGTTGTCGACGAACCGGCCGCCGTCCGAGCCGTGCGGGTCGGCGCACTGGAGCCCAGGCTTCGCCGGCCGCTGGATGGGGCTCAGGCCGTTGCAGTCGAGGCCGCCGATCGGCCCCGGCCGTACTCCGGTGCTGGCCGTCCGGGGAACTGCCGTTCCTGTGGTGACCTGTCCCTGCGCCGCCATCGGGCCAGCCAGGGACAGGACCGCGCCGATGACCAGCGCCGTGAGAGCGGACGGCCGGTGAGCAGACAAGAGTCTTCGCATAGCGAACTCCCCTTATAGACGCGCGCCGTAGTCGGATGATGAGCCCCGGCGCCCTTGAACATCGCTCGCCCCGGGGCGGCCGGGAAAGATCTGCCGACCAGGACCCTAGTCATTTGCGGTTCTGGCCGGCGGGTAAATCGCGACTTCTTGACGTGCCGCTGACAAACCGTTATCCAGAGCCGTTACGGATCGTGCCGAGCCGGTGTATGCGTCATGTACCGTCACCGCTCGGCGCCAATCGTGACCGGTTCCGGTGGCCCGGGTCGCCGGCGCCACGCTGTCCGGGCGGCCGGCTCTTGCCAGCTTCGCTGACCTGGGCCGGCCGCCGGGCCGGCCGCGCGCCGGACGTCCGGGCCGGGCCGGGCGGAATCGCCGCCCGCGGCCGAGGATCCGGGCGGCGTACGGTAGCGGTAGGGAGGCGCGATGGGGGATGACGGGATGGCCGGGGTGGACTTTCCCGCGTCGGCGGACGGGCGCAGGAGCACGGCCGCGCTCGGCCGGGCCGTGGTCTGCGACGCGCTGCGCCAGGTAGACCCGGCCGGCGCGGCGGACGCGGAGCGCGAGGCGAACTGGCACACGGGCTATCTGGCCCACTTCCGCAGGCTCGTCGAGGCGGGACTGCCATCGAGCGACGCCGCGCTCCGCGTGGCCGGCGACGGCCTGGAGTCACTGCACCGGAGGATGCGCGTAGTAGCCGCGGACGGCGCGGAGACCGGGCTCGACTCGCTTATCGCCGAGCCCGCTGGCCAGTCCTTCGGCACCGTCATGGTGGCGGGGACCGGAACGGCGGAGAGCGAGCTGTGCATTCCCTACCGCGGTGAGCGGCTGTCCGGCGAGGCTCTGCTGCGCAGGCTCGATGCCTGGGTATCCGACGGCGTCATCGAGCCGTCGTGCGCGGCTGCCGTCCGGGTGGTCGCGGCCAGCCCGGAGTGGCTCAGCCTGCCCGGCCGCACCGTCGTGGTGCTGGGGGCCGGATCCGAGATGGGCCCGCTTCCCGCGCTGCTGAGCTGGGGTGCCCGGGTGGTCGGCGTCGACCTGCCCGATCCCGCTATCTGGGAGCGCGTCCTTGACCTGGCCCGGGGTAGCGGCGGGACGCTTCTGGTGCCCGTCGCGCCCGGCCATCCGGGGCCGGGCCAGCCCGTGCCCGGCGACGAGACAACCGCGCGGCGCGCTGGCATCGACCTGATCAGCGCCGTCCCCGCCGTCGGCGACTGGCTTGCCTCGCTCGACGGTCAGCTGGTGCTCGGCAACTACATCTATGCCGACGGCGCGGCCAACGTGCGCGCCTCCGCCGCGGTCGACGCGCTCACCGTGCGGCTCGCGGCCGGCCGGGCCGACGTCGCGCTCGCCTACCTCGCGACGCCGACGGACGTCTTCGCGGTCCCGGCCGACGCGGTCGCCCAGTCCCAGCGCGCCTACGCGGCCCGGCCGCAGGCGGCGAAGCTGGCTCGCTGGCCGCTCCAGCTGCTATCCGGCGGCCGGCTGCTCCAATGCGCATACCCGGCCGGCGCGGGCCCCGGGCCGGGCGCGGGCCCCGGGCCGGGCGCAGGCCCCGGGCCAGGCGCAGGCCCCGGGCCGGGCGCGGGCCCCGGATCCGGCGCAGGTCCCGGGCCTGGCATCAATGACAGCCTGGTGCCGCAGCAGGGTCCCAACTACGCGCTCGCGAAGCGTCTGCAGCGCTGGCGCGCCATGGTCGCCCGCGCGGGCGGCGCTACCGTCTCGATGAACGTGGCCCCGCCGACGCGCACCCGGTCTGTCGTGAAGAACCGGGCGCTGGCGGCGGCGTACGCGGGCGCCCACCGGTTCGGCGTGGAGATCTTCGAGCCAGCGACCAGCCGGGCGCTGATGGCCGCGCTGCTCGTGCACGACCTGCAGACCGGCGGCGGCCCGGCCCATGACCATCCCTGGCAGGACGAGGCGCACGCGGCCGCGCACGGCGGGCTGTGGCGCATCGCGTACGCGCCGCGCAGCGCGCTCGGGCTGGCCGCAGTGCTCGGCCTCGGCCGGGCGTGAGCGCCGTCCTGAATCGCCGCCAGCTCGGGCGGCGGCAGGTGGATCACCGGCGGCGGGTGATCGCGGGCAGCGGGTGATCACGCCAGTTTCCATGAATTAGGTTCTTCTCCTGCCCGGTATACGCCTCTGACCGCTGATTTTGGCGGGTATATATGCCGGTATATATCCGGTGGCTCCGCAGTGGAATTAATTGGAGGCTCAAATTATCCTGTATGATAATTTGCTGACAGCCTCGGATGGAGGCATGGCCCCTTCCGGGCAGGCGCATTTTCCGAATTCGGCGAGTAATCAACTGTCGTGCCACAAATGCGTGACGCCGCTCACCGTCCGCGCAGGCGCGCCGCCGCGAGCCAGAACTACATGTCCGGCCGGTACGCGGGTCTGGGGGACTGTGCCCTGGGTAGGCCTATCCAAGCCGCCCGCCTGCGGTGCCGGCGGCCGCGCACGTGACGAAGGTTCATTACTGGCCAGTAACAGGCCGCTGGCCTAAATGCCCGGGACCATTGGCACTCGCCGGTCCCGGTTGGGCGGAAATACGGTCAATGTCGAGAGAGGTGGTTGTGCCGTGCTGACAACAACTGCGGCGCTGCGCGCGGGCCGGCCCACTGGCCTCGACGCCGAGACGCTGAAGATGACCCTTGAAGCGATCGACGAGTTCGTGGCCAAGGAACTGACGACGGAGCGGCAGCTTCAGCTCGATCACGACGATGTCTGCCCGGAGGATCTGGTCCGGGCGATGTGCAGTGACGCGCTCGGAGTGCACCTGCTGTTCATCCCGGAGGAGTACGGCGGGATGGGCGGTGACACCGTCGATGTCTGCCGGATCTGCGAGCAGATGGCCCGCCTCGACCTGGGCCTGGCCACCAGCGTCTTCGCTACCTCGCTGGGCAGCGACCCGATCTTCGTCGGCGCCACGGCCGAGCAGAAGCGCACCTGGCTGACGGAGATCGCCGAGCGCGGAATCCTCTACGCGTACGGCGCCACCGAACCGGAGGCCGGCAGCGACCTCGGCGCGCTGAAGACCACAGCGACCCCGGTGGTGCAGGACGGGCGGGTCACCGGATACCGGCTGACCGGCCGCAAGCAGTGGATCAGCAACGGCGGCATCGCCGACATGTACACCATCCTCGCGATGGCGCCCGGCGGGCCGTCCTGGTTCGTTCTGCCGCGCGGGACCGAGGGGTTCACCCAGAACCGGCCCGAGGACAAGCACGGCATCCGGCTGTCCAACACGGCGGCACTGTTCCTGGACGGCGCGCTGGTGCCGGCCGAGAACCTGATCGGCGGCGTCGAGGGGCAGGGGCTCAGGCAGGCGCAGGAGGTGTTCGGTCTCACGCGCGTGACCGTTGCGGCCTTCGGTCTCGGGGGCGGCTGGTCCGCGCTCGACCGTGCCATCGAGTACTCGACGACGCGGGTCCAGGCCGGCGCTCCCCTGTCGCGCAAGCAGGGGTACACGCACAAGCTGATCGTCCCGCACGCCGTCAGGCTGGAGGCTGCCCGGTCTTACATCGACTACGTGGCGGCGCGGATCGACGCGGGCGAGGGCGAGAACGGAGCGCTCAACACCGAGGGCGCCATCGCCAAGTACCTCGCGACCGAGGCGGGCAACCTGGCCGCCGACGCGGCTATCCAGGCGCACGGCGGCTATGGCTACACCCGCGACTACCTGGTCGAGAAGATGCGGCGCGACGTCCGGATCACCACGATCTACGAGGGAACGTCGGAGATCATGGAGATGACGATCGCGCGCGATCGCTGGCAGCAGCACCTGAAGTCCGGCGGGCGCTACTACACCGAGATCGCGTCCGAGCTTCGCGCGCTGCACGCGCGGCACGGCGATGTCGGCGCCGAGACGGCGGCGCTGGCCAGCGACGCCCTCGCCAGCGTGCTCGAAGCCTGCCGGGCCGGCCGTCTTACCCGCAGCCAGCACGTGCTGCTCAGGCTGGGCGAGCTGATCGCGTACGCGGAGTGCGCGGCCACGTTCGCCGGCCGCGCTGCCGCGGCCATCGATGGCGTCACCCCGGCCAAGGTCGACCACAGGTTCGGCGCCGCCGCGCTCGCGGCCATGAGCCGGGTGTTCGCCCGCGACGCCGCGCACAAGGTAGCCCACGACGGGCTGCGCCTGGTTCTCGGGGCCAGCCAGGGCGCCGATCTGACCCCGTTCGAATCCGGCCTGCGACTGGACGCCGTACGCGACGCCCAGGCCGGGCTGCTGGCAGACATGGACAGCGTCGCCGACGCGCTCTACGGACGGTCGGCGCCGTCGTCCCCGACACAGGATCGATCGTCATGAACCCGAACCAGCCAGCCTCGCCTCAGCCGCAGCCAGTCGCCATCGTCGGCGTGGGCGTCATCATGCCGGGCGCCCCCGATGCCGCGGCGTTCTGGAGCAACGTGACCAGCGGCCGGTACAGCATCACCGATGTGCCGAAGGACCGGTGGGACCCGGATCTGTACTACGACCCTGACCCGCGGGCGCCGGACAAGACCTACTCGCGAATCGGCGGCTGGGTCAGCGATTTCCCGTGGGATCCGATCGGCTGGCGGCTGCCGATTCCGCCGAAGGTCGGCGAGCAGCTGGACGACACCCAGAAGTGGGCCGTCTCGGCGGCGCACGCGGCTCTGATCGACGCCGGCTGGCCCGCGTGGAAGGTGGATCCCGAGCGGGTGGCGGTCATCGTCGGCAACGCGATCGGCGGTGAGAAGCACTACGCGACCAACCTGCGCATCCAGCTTCCCGAGTTCACCAGGGAGCTGGTGAGGTCACCCGCCTTCGCCCGGCTGCCCGCCGACAGCCGCAGGCTTATCGTTGCCGAGACGACACGGTCGTTCCTGAGCCAGTTCCCCGAGATCAACGAGGACACGATGCCGGGCGAGCTCGCCAACATCCTGGCGGGCCGGATCGCGAACCTGTTCAACTTCCGCGGGCCGAGCTTCATCACGGACGCGGCCTGTGCTTCCGCGCTGGCGGCGATCAGCGCCGCCGCCGAAGGTCTGGTCGACCATCAGTTCGACGCTGCTATCGCGGGTGGCGTGGACCGCAACATGAACGTGGCGGCGTTCGTGAAGTTCTGCAAGATCGGGGCGCTCTCGGCGACCGGGACTCGTCCGTTCGACGCCGGCGCGGACGGCTTCGTGATGGCCGAAGGCGCCGCGCTCTTCGTGCTGAAGCGGCTGGCCGACGCCGAGCGCGACGCCGACCGGATCTACGCGGTGCTGCTCGGCGTCGCCGGGTCGAGCGACGGCAAGGGCAAGGGGATAACCGCCCCGAACCCGGTCGGGCAGCGCCTGGCGATCGAGCGGGCCTGGCGGAACGCGGGCGTCGAGCCGTCGACCGCGTCCGCGCTCGAGGCACACGGCACGTCCACCCGAGTCGGCGACGCCTCGGAGCTTGAGAGCCTGAACGCCGTCTTCGGCGGCGCCGGGATCGCCCCCGGCTCGATCGCGCTCGGCTCGGTGAAATCGAACGTCGGCCATCTGAAGAGCGCGGCCGGCGCTGCCGGGCTGTTCAAGATGATGATGGCGCTGCACGAGAAGGTGCTGCCGCCGAGCCTGAACTTCCGCGACCCGAACCCGAACGTCGACTGGGCGACCTCGCCGTTCAGGGTGAACACGGAGCTTCGCGAGTGGCGGACGCCGCCGTCCGGCGTGCGGCGGGGCGGCGTCAGCTCGTTCGGCTTCGGCGGGACCAACTTCCACGCCGTGCTCGAGGAGTACGTGCCCGGCAGGTTCGGCGACGCAGGGCGGCTATCGGCGGGCGCCAGCCGGCGGCCGACGGTGGGCGGCGGGATCCTGCTGCCGAGCGAGGCTGTCCTGCGGGCGGCCGCGGGCGGCGGAGCAGCGACCGCCGGGGTCAAGGTTCCGCTGCGCGGCGCGCTCGTGGTGGGCGGTGAGACCGAGGCCGAGGTAGCCGCGCAGCTGGCACGGATACGTGACCTGGCTGCCCGCGGGGAGGCGCCCCCGCCGCGCTCGCCGGATCCGGCCCTGGCCGGTGCCAGCGTCCGCGCCGCCATCGACTACGGCGGCGCTGCCGATCTGGCGGACAAGGCGGCCATGGCGGTGCAGGCACTGAACGGCGGAACCGCGGCGATGCGGAAGATGCTGCGCGCACGAGGCATCTTCCTCGGCAGCGGCCCCGCGCCGAAGGTTGCCTTCCTCTACCCGGGCCAGGGCTCGCAGTACGTCAACATGCTCGGCCAGCTGCGGGCGACCGAGCCGATCGTGGCGCAGACGTTCGCCGAGGCCGACCAGGTGATGGCGCCGTTGCTCGGCAAGCCGCTGACCGAGTTCATCTTCGTCGACGCCGCGGATCCGGCCGCCGTCGCGCGACTTGAGCAGCAGCTGCTTCAGACCGAGATCACCCAGCCCGCCGTGCTGACCGCCGATATCGCCCTGACCAGGCTGCTGCGTGCCTACGGCATTCAGCCCGACATGGTGATGGGCCACAGCCTCGGCGAGTACGGAGCGCTGGTCGCCGCGGGCGCCATGTCGTTCGAGGCCGCGCTCGAAGCGGTCAGCGCCCGCGGCAAGGAGATGGCCAGCCTGGAGATCCCCGACCGCGGCGCGATGGCCGCCGTCATGGCGCCGCTGGACGAGATCGAGCGGACCGTCGACTCGGTCGACGGCTACGTGGTCACCGCGAACGTGAACAGCTCGCATCAGGCCGTGATCGGCGGCGCGACCGAGGCGGTCGAGCAGGCGATACACGCGTTCCAGCAGGCGGGCAGGAACGCGGTGCGCATTCCGGTCAGCCACGCGTTCCATACCTCGATCGTGGCGCCGGTCAGCGAGCCGCTCCGGCGGACGCTGTCGCGGCTGAAGCTGCATGCGCCGACGCTGCCGATCGTGGCCAACGTCGACGGCGAGTTCTATCTGGCAGCGGGCCCGGACGCGGAAGGGCGGATGCTTGACGTCCTCGGCCGCCAGGTCGCATCGCCGGTCCAGTTCGTCAAGGGCCTGGACACGCTGTACCAGGCTGGAGCGCGGGTGTTCGTCGAGGTCGGACCGAAGCGCGCGCTGCACGGCTTCGCCGAGGACGTGCTCGGCTCCGTGCACGACGATGTCCTCACGCTGTTCACCAACCACCCGAAGAACGGCGACCTGCCCTCCTTCAACGCCGCGCTGTGCGGCCTCTACGCGGCCGGCCTTGGATACGCCGCGCCCGCCGCCTCGCCGGCCGCGCCAGCGGCTCCCGTTCCCGCGCTTGCCGCCATTCCAGCGGCTGCCGCTCCTGCGCCAGCGGCTGCCGTTCCAGCGCCCGCCACTCCAGCGCCCGCCGTGCCCGCTCCCGGTGCGCCGGCGCCTGCGCTGGCCTCGGCGGCCAGTCCGGTCCCGCGCGTCACCGCACCCACCGCCACGGGGGCAGCCATGTCTGCTGATCGCTATTACGAACTCGGCCGCCTGCTTGCCGACCTGCTCGACCGGAGCCGGGTCATCCTTGGCGAGGCCGACGGAACCGGGCCGGCCGGCGCTGCGGCAGCCGCGCCGTCCCGCTACCCGCCTGACCCGGCGGAGCCGGTCGTCATCACCGGCGCCGCGCTCGGGCTGCCTGGCGTGGACCGGGTATTCGACGACGAGAATGTCGCCCGCATCCTGTCCGGCCAGCAGCTCATCGACGTGATACCGCGGCAGGTCCGCCGCGAGATGGTCGACAAGCACATCACCCGGCTGGTGAAGAGCGACGATGGCGATCCGGTCTTCGACGAGATCAAGGGCGAGGACGACGTCATCAAGCTGGCGGGCCGGTACCGCCCGCTGGACGCGGTGCAGGAGCTCGGGCTCGACCCCGACCGCGACGCCGCGCTCGACTCGTGCACCAGGCTGGCGATCGGCGCCGGCCTCGACGCGCTGCGCGACGCCGGCATTCCGCTGGTCAGGCACTACCGCACGACGACGCTCGGGACGCAGCTACCCGGCCCCTGGGGCCTGCCCGACGACTTGCGCGACGACACCGGCATCGTGTTCGCGTCGGCGTTCCCCGGCTACGAGTCGTTCGCGCACGACATCAACAGCTATCAGGAGGACCGTTCGCGCCGGACGGAGCTCGCCACGCTGGTGGACGTGCGCGGCCGGATGAACGCAGCGGACCAGGCAGCCGCCGAAGTGGACCGGCGGATCGCCGAGCTCCGGCACGCCCTGGAGACCCATCCGTTCATGTTCGACCGGCGCTTCCTGTTCAGGGCGCTGTCGATGGGGCACTCGCAGTTCGCCGAGCTGATCGGCGCCCGCGGCCCGAACACGCAGGTGAACTCTGCCTGCGCCAGCACGGCGGTCGCGATCTGCATCGCCGAGGACTGGATCCGGGCCGGCCGCTGCCGGCGGGTGATAGTCGTTTCCGCGGACGACGTGGCATCGGACACGCTGCTGCCCTGGACCGGGTCGGGATTCCTGGCCAGCGGCGCGGCAGCGACCGACGGTGTCGTGGAGGACGCGGCCCTGCCGTTCGACCGGCGACGGCACGGGATGATCATCGGTTCCGGCGCCGCGGCGCTGGTCATCGAGTCGGCGGAAGCAGCACGGGAACGCGGCATCCGCCCGATCTGCGAGGTGCTCGCCGCGGTCGGCGCCAACAGCGCGTTCCACGGCACCCGCCTCGACATCGAGCACATCGGTCAGGTCATGGAGACCCTCATCAGGCAGGCCGAACGGCGGGGAATCGACCGCGGCGCGATCGCCGGCCAGACCGTCTTCGTCTCGCACGAGACGTACACACCCGCGCGCGGCGGCAGCGCGTCTGCTGAGATCAGCGCCCTGCGCCAGGTCTTCGGCCCGGCCGCGGACTCGATCGTGATCACGAACACGAAGGGCTTCACCGGGCACGCCATGGGCGCGGGCATCGAGGAGGTCGTGGCCGTCAAGGCACTTGAGACCGGAGTCGTCCCGCCGGTCGCCAACTTCCGCGAGGTAGATCCGGAGCTCGGTCAGCTGAACCTGTCCCGCGGCGGCGCGTATCCGGTCAGCTATGCCCTGCGGCTGGCGGCCGGCTTCGGCTCCCAGATCGCGATGCTGCTGCTGCGCTGGACCGCGCCGGCCGACGGTCGGCACCGTGCCCCCACCGACCTCGGCTTCGGCTATCGCGTGGCGGACGACCGGACCTGGCGTTCCTGGCTGGCACGGGTCAGCGGTCGCGGCGATGCACGGCTGGAGGTCGTGCAGCACCGCCTCCGGGTCACCGACGACGGCCCGGCGCACGCGCCTTCGGCTCCTCCAGAGCCCGCGACGCGGCCCGCGGCGCCGTCCCTGATGCCGCCTGCTTCGGCGCCGAACGGGCAGGCGCCGACGGCGGCTGAGCTGGCGTCCGGAGCCCAGGCAGGCACGGTTCAGCCAGGTCCGGCCATCGCGGCGCGGTCGGCTGCCCCTGCGACGGCCCAGCAGCCGGCCCTTGCGCCGGCAGCGCCTCCGGTATCGGCAGGGCCAGTGCTCGCCACCGACAGGCCGGCGCCGGCTCCCGCGGCTCCCGCGGCTCCTGCGGATCCGGTCGGGCAGTCCGTGCTCGACATCGTGGAGGGGGTCACGGGTTACTCACGGGACCTGCTGGAGCCGGACCTCGACCTCGAGGCCGACCTGGGCGTGGACACGGTGAAGCAGGCCGAGGTGTTCGCGGCGGTGCGGGAGCGGTTCGGGATCTCGCGCGACGAGGGCCTCAGGCTGCGCGACTTCCCCACCCTCGCCCACGTGATCGACTTCGTCCGGGACCGGGCACTGGTGACCGGCCAGCCCGGCGAACCCGCGGCCGAGCGCCCGGCGGTGCCGCGAACGCCGGATCCGGCCCGGCTAGCCGCCGCCGAGTCCCAGGGACAGCCGACCGCGACAGCGTCGGCCGGCCCAGAGCCACGCGGCCCGATGTCGGGCACAGTGTCAGCCGGCCCGGTGTCGGGCACAGTGTCAGTCGGCCCGGTGTCGGGCACAGCGTCAGCCGGCCCAGTGTCGGGCACAGTGTCAGCCGGCCCGGTGTCGGGCACAGTGTCAGCCGGCACCGAGCCATCCGGGTCGGCCCCGGCCGCCGCCGGTTCCCCGGCCGCCGCCGGTTCCCCGGCGGACGCCGGTTCCCCGGCGGACGCGGTGACTGGCCAGATCGTGGAGATCGTCAGCGAGATGACGGGCTATCCGGCCGAGC
>Ga0209415_10014483_pt1 | contig 12874 bp, 12 predicted proteins | sample PeaSoiSIISIP2007_FD_187696 | JGI IMG/M metagenome (GOLD analysis project Ga0209415, IMG submission 187696) | Peat soil microbial communities from Weissenstadt, Germany - SII-SIP-2007 (SPAdes) (version 2) | ecosystem: Environmental > Terrestrial > Soil > Wetlands > Peat | place: Germany...
GGAAGGTAGTGAAGCACGTCAAATCGAACGCCATCGTCTACGCGCGCGCCGGCCAAAGCGTGAGCGCCGGAGCGGGGCAGATGAGCCGCGTGGATTCGGTGAAGATGGGCGCGCTTAAGGCGGTGCTGCCCCTGGAGGGAACCGTGCTCGCTTCCGATGCGTTCTTTCCCTTCCCCGACGGCGTGGAAGAAGCTGCGAAACACGGCATCACCGCGGTAATTCAGCCCGGGGGCTCCGTGCGCGACGACGAAGTGATCGCCGCCGCCGACCGGCTCGGCCTCGCCATGGTGTTCACGGGCGTGCGGCACTTCCGGCACTGAGCTCGATACTTGCTCGCGCCTGAGCGGCGCCCGCGGTTGAATCAATTTCACAGATTTCCCGGCTTTCCAGGACAGTTTTGTAGGATTGGACATGCCGCAGCGCGTCTGCAGACCGGCTTTCCCTCTATCGCAATATGTTGAGTTCATCTGGCAGGCAGCAAACCACGGGATGCCATCGTCACGCCAGCGCGTTTATCCGAACGGCGCCATGGCACTGGTGATTCATCTGGAGAAGCCAACTATGTCTTTCTTCGTGGATGATAAGCCTAACAGCATCCGAGTGCCCTTGCTTGCAGGCCCCTGGTCGCGGTCGTTTCAGATCGATCCATCTCAATCGACGGCGGTGATCGGCGTCCTCTTTCGTCCAGGGGCGGCTCGTATGTTTTTTCCGGTCTCGGCGCATGAATTGCACAACACCGATATCGCGCTCAGCAAAATCCATCGAGGCGATGCAGACCGCTTGCTTAATGACGTTTGCTCCGTGACGGGCGAGCATGCACAGCTCCTGATGGTGGAACAATACCTCAACCAAAAGCTGAGAAATGCCGCTCCCATTCATCCCGCGGTCAGGTACGCGGTGGAGCAATTGACGAGTGAAGACGGAGTGCGCGGTATTAGACGAATACAGTTGGATACCGGCTTGAGTCATACAAGGTTCATTCAGTTGTTCCGTGAGCACGTTGGTCTAACGCCGAAGCTGTTCGGCCGTGTCAGGCGGTTCCGCGCTGTGCTGGACCGGATTGAGAAGGGCCTGCCGGTGAACTGGGCAGGGGTTGCGGCCGACTGCGGATACTTCGACCAGGCACATCTGATTCGCGATTTCCGCTCGTTCGCCGGCACCACCCCGCGCGAGTACAGCCGCGCGATGCCCGACGCCGGCGGCAGATTCCGTGCGGCATCGCGCACCAGTTGAATTTCTTCCAATACGGGCTCCGTTGCCGACCCGCAGAATGGGCTCATGGCAACGCAGATTGGCAACTCCCGCCCGGCTCCCATGCGCCGGAGCACGCTGGCGCTGCTCTCCTGTTCGGCTCTGTTCCTCGGCGTCCTGCATGGAGCGGATTCTGTCCAATATCCCGCCAGTTTTCGACGTTGGGTTCATGTGGGCACCGGAGTCATCCTGCCCGGCGGCCCGATCCCGGAGAGCGAACAAGGAATGCACCACATCTTCGCGAATCAAAAGGCCGTGGACGGCTACTCCTCGGGCGACTTCGCCGACGGCTCGATCATCGTGTACGAGCTGCGTGAAGCCCAGCAGAAGAACGGAGTGATCTTCGAAGGCGAACGGCGAAGAGTTGACGTGATGATTCGGGATTCAAGCCTGTACAAGAACACCGGAGGCTGGCGATTCGAGCGATTCCTGGGCAACGACCAGACACAGGATGCTGTTCACGACTCGGGGACCTCGTGCTTTGAATGCCACTCGAACGTCAAAGCACACGGGTTCGTCTTTAGCCAGCTCCATTGAGCTGATCACGGGCGTGCCGCACTTCCGGCATTGAGGCGGTAGACGGTGTAGCCGGAGTTGCGGAAGGCAACGCGATACTCGTCGCGGAGCAGGCGGGCCATGTAATCGTGAATGACGGGATTCAGTGTCGCTGACTGCCGCAGCCATCCGGCGTAGATGTCGTTGGCGGCGATCCACTGCGCTCGCCGGCCACTGAAGTAGCCGAGCCGTATGTCGTCCACCGTGCCCGAGTCGAAACCCAGGGCAAATGCGAACTCCCCCGCGGCGATCACCTGCGCCGGGGCCGCCCTGGAGCGGCGAAGGAAGCGCAGCGCATTCTCGTAATCCCAGCGCAGCGGCGTAACGGTGAAGTTGCGTTGCAGCGCGAAGCTCTGCACCGCCACAAAAGCGGCTAAGACCGCCGCCGTGGCCCCTCGCAACGCGGGGCGAAGTGTAAAACAATAGCGGACAAAAATGGCGAGCAAAGCGCATGCCATCGGCATGGTGTGAACCAGATAGCCTGAGCTCTTGAACCCGTCGACGATGGCCATGGTCGCGTAGGTCAGGGAGCCGACCAGCAGCAGCGCCCGGCAGCCGCGGTTGTTCCGTATGGCCGGCGTCAGCAGGCAACCGGCGATGCCCATGGTGTAGACGAGCAGCGCGAAGAGCTGAATCCTCTCGGCCGGAATGGTGGACTGCCAGCCAAAAGTGAACCCATAGCGGAGGAAATACTCGCGCTTCAGCGCCGACAAAGGCGCACCCAGCCCGGCCAACCGATTGATACCAGTGAACTCGGTCCCAACGCCGCCGATATTCCCGAAGAACTGGCTCATGAACGCGGCCGGCGCCTGCACAATATACACGCCCCAGGCGGCGATCGCTGCCGCCCAGGGGACTGCGAAAATCCCCCACCCGCGCCAGCTCATGCGACGCCAGTCGAGATACAGCACGAGAACCAAAAGGCCAGCGGCATACAGCTCTCCGCAGGGATGCGTCAGGCAACTGGCAGCCGTCAACGCGCTCCCGGCCAGGATTGCACGAGCAAGCGACCGCTCCCTGACAATCAGATAGACTGCCCAGCCGAGTGCTCCCAGGGCCGCGCACAGCGTGTCCGGGCGCCCGACCGTGGAAAAGACGATGAAGCGCGGCTCAATTGCGGTGAGTGCGATGGAAAGCAGCGCGATGCCGCGGCTGCCGGCGAGCCGGGCGACGATCGCGTACCACGCAAACAGTACCACGCCTCCCGCGGCAACAGAGAGATAGCGCATCGCCACCAGTCCGAATCCGAAGAGCCGGAACCATGCGGCTTCGGCCAGAGGATAGATTGGCGGAATCCAGTATGTATGGCGATCCAGACCCGCCATCCACGTGCCCTTCGATTCCAGAATGGTAGTGCCGAGATAGCCCTTGTGAAGAAGAGTAAACGCAGGACTCGCGAACCAGGCTTCGCTGTCCCAAATGTACTCCGAAAGAACCGAGCAGCTCGTCAGAACAAGGTAGACCACGAACACGCCGACCGCGAGCCAGTGGCCACGTCGCAGTCCGATTATGCCCGCCACCTACTCCCGGTTTCGATTGCGCCGCCAGAGCACAAGGCCGAATCCGGCCAGACCCGCGATCACCAGCCCGGCCGTGGCGGGCTCCGGCGTCACCACGCCGTCCAGTGATTGCGCAAGCAATCCTCCTTGCGCAACGACAAGAGCCAGGCAAAAACACCGCGAGAAAGCGTTCATTTCCCCTCCTCGAAGGTTAAACCGGTCGATTGTAGCATTGGCGGTCCCGGCGATACAAGGGGCTCTGGTATACTCCCCCCGATATGACTAGACGGTTCCTGGCCATTGCGGCTCTCGTGCCCTTCGCTCTCTTTGCCCAGGGGCCCTTCACCCCCGGCGTGAAGCCGTTCCTCAAAGTGGACGCGCCGGTCATCGCGCTGGAGCACGCTCGCGTCATCGACGGCACCGGTGCCCCGCCGCTCGACGATCAGACCATTGTCATCGATCATGGCCGCATCGCCGCGCTGGGCCGCGCCAGCGAGGTACAGATCCCCGACAGCGCGCAGCGGCTGCCGCTCGCCGGCCACACCGTGATCCCCGGCATCGTTGGCATGCATGAGCACCTCTTTTACCCGTCCTTCAGCGGCATCCCGCTGTACATCGAGCACGGCTTCAGCTTCCCGCGCCTCTATCTCGCCAGCGGCGTCACCACCGCGCGCACCGCCGGAACGCTGGAAGCCTACACCGACCTCAACATCAAAAAGATGATCGACGCCGGCCAGATGCCCGGCCCCAACATGCTCATTTGCGTTGGCTATCTGGAAGGCAAAGGCAGCTTTGCGCCGCAAATGCCCGAGCTGACCGGCCCCGGCGATGCCCGCCGCTTCGTCGATTACTGGGCCAGCGAGGGCGCGCACTCGTACAAGGCGTACATGCACATCACGCGCGCGGAACTCGCAGCCGCGCTGGCCGCCGCGCACGCGCACGGTCTGAAGCTCACCGGCCATCTCTGTTCCATCGGCTTTCGCGAGGCCGCGGCCATGGGCATTGACAATCTCGAGCACGGCATCGCGGTGGACACCGAATTCATGTCCGGCAAGCAGACCGACGTCTGCCCGAACGGCCCTACCGCTGACGATCTGGAAAAGCTGGACATGAACGGTGAGCCGGTGCAGCAGATGATTCGCGATCTGGTCGAGCATCATGTGGCGGTCACCTCCACGCTGGCCGTCTTCGAAGCGGCGCCGCCCCTCCAGCAGCGTTTCATCGACGCGCTCTCACCCGACGCGTTGCGCAACTATCTGACCGGCCGCGATCAGTTGCCGGATGCCGTTCTCCGTCGTAGCGCCTTGCGCATTAAGAAAGAGCTCGAATTCGAGCGCGCCCTTGTGAAGGACGGCGGACTGCTCATGGCGGGTTGCGATCCGACCGGTAACGGCAGCGCGGTGGCTGGCTTCGGCGATCAACGCAACATTGAGCTGCTGGTGAGCGGCGGATTTACTCCGGTTGAGGCCATCCACATTGCCACCCAGAATGGCGCGAAGTTCCTCGGCATGGACGACCGCATCGGCTCAGTGGCCACGGGCAAGCAAGCCGATCTCGTCGTCATCGACGGCAACCCCGCCGAGCACATCGCCGACATCGAAAAGGTCGAACTCGTGTTCAAGGACGGCGCTGGCTACGATCCGGCGAAGCTCCTCGAATCCGTCCGCGGCCAGGTCGGCTTCCACTAGATGCAATACTGCTCACCTTGCGTGCGACGGACACGCGGCGTCAGCCGCGTCACTTCACTTCTTCGAAAAGCACGCAACGTACTGGCTGCCAGGAATGTGCTCTTTTTGCCATGCCAGCCTGAATCCGTTGGCTTCCACTTCCTTCACCACGCCATCCACGTCCAGGCGGATGTGGCGCATGGCATCCTGGCCTGGCATGGCGTTTGGGCGCTTGTAGTAGTCCACGATGAACAGGCGCCCGTCCGGCTTCAGGCCGCGCGCGATGCCCGCGAGCATTTTCTCCGGATAGTCGAAGTGATGATAGGTCTCGAGCACCAGCACCGCGTCCACCTTCCCCGCGGGCAGCTTCGGGTCGGTCTCCGTGCCAAGTACGAAGTCCACGTTGCGGAGGCCTGTGGCGCCGGCATGCTGCCGGGCTTTATCGAGAAAATCCGGGAATATATCTTCTCCGATCAGCCGCCCGTTCGCACCCACGCCATTTTCCAGAAATGGCAGCATGTAGCCGACACCGGTTCCCACATCCGCCACAGTCATCCCCGCGCGCAACTTCATGTCGGCCACCAGCTCGCGCGGTTTCTGCTGGGCATCGCGATCGGAACTGCCCAGCGAAGTGCCAATCGCCGCGCGCCCCTCAGGGGTCTGGTAGCGCTTGTTGACCTCGGTGGCGACCTGTGCCGATGCCGCACAAACCAGCAAGCACGCCGCGAAAAACCGTCTCATAACCTGGCCTCCATGGGCATCGCGAACGGCGCCTCAATCAGGTAATCGTGCGTGCTCATCTCCGCCAGGGCCGCACGCAGCGATTCCTCCAGCGTCGGCTGTGTGGTGATCACGAACGGCAGATCGCGCCAGTTCTCCTCGGGAAGTTGCAGCACCGCGTCGATGCTGATCCCTTTGTCCGCCAGCACCGTCGCCAGACGCGCAATGATCCCCGGCCGGTCCTCCACGCGAAATCGCAGATAGTACCGCGACTTCAACTTTGTGATGGAAATCGGCTGGTATTCGCCGAGCCGCTCGTGCGCGAACGGCGACACGCGCTGCGGGCTCCCCGATCGAATCTCCCGCGCCACCCGCATCAGGTCCGACACCACGGCCACACCGGTCGGCTGCGACCCGGCGCCGCGTCCGTAGTAAAACGTGTCTTCGCCAAACTGACCGCGCACCCACACCGCGTTGTAAGCTCCGCGCACGCCGGCCAGAATGGTGCGATTGGCAATCAGCGAGGGCCGCACCGACAGAATCAGCCCGGCCGGAGTCAGCCGCGCCGCCGCGATCAGCCGGATCGTGTACTCCATCTGGTGGGCGTACTGAAAGTCGATGGGCAGTACGCGCCGGATGCCCTCGGTATGGATGTCCGAAGGCATGATGCGTTCGCCGAAGGCCAGCGCCGCCAGAATGGCCAGCTTCGAGGCCGCGTCAAACCCGTCCACGTCCATCGCCGGATCCGCCTCCGCGTAGCCCAGCCTCTGCGCCTCCATCAACACCATCTCGAACGGCGTGTTGTGCCGCTCGATCTCGGTCAGGATGTAATTGCAGGTCCCGTTCAGAATGCCGAACAGCGAGTTGACGCGATCCCCGGCGATCCCTTCGCGCAGCACCGCGAGAATGGGAATGCCGCCGGCGACGCTGGCTTCCATCCCCAGGTTGACGCCCTGTCCGATGGCCCGATCCCAAATATCGGCGCCGCACTCCGCCATCAGTTCCTTGTTGGCGGTCACCACCGACTTGCCGGCCTGGATGGCCGCTTCCACCACCTCGCGCGCGACGTGGGTGCCGCCAATGACCTCCACCACCACGTCCACCTCGGGATTGGCTACCACGGCACGCCAGTCGTTCGTCTTCTGCACCGGCCCCAGCCCGGCCGGGATCGGCTTGGTTTCCACCGTGCGGCTGCAGACCGCTTTCACGCGCAGCGAGAAACCCAGCTTGGTGGCAATCTGCTCCGCGTTTTCGGACAGCACCGTGAGCGTGCCCAGACCGACCGTGCCCAGCCCCACGATGCCTACGTTGACCTGTTGCATTTAGAAATCATTATCCATCGTATGATGGGCGAATGCTGCGCACGCGCGTTGTGTTGCTGCCGATCGTTCTGCTGGGACTGCTCGCCGCCCAGTCGCCGCGCAAACCATTCCCGACTCAGCAAATCGGCCAGACCGAGAACCCGCCGCCCGAAGGTCCCTCGAAGGAGACGCTGGCCAAAGCTGCTTATCGCGATTCCCTCGACGATGCGCGGAAACTGCTCGCGTTGGCTGAGGAACTCAGGACCGACATCGAGAAGAACGACCGCTATGTCGTCTCCATGGACACCATTCACAAAACCGAGGAAATCGAGAAAATCGCCAAACGCATTCGCGGGCGAATGAAGCAACAGTAGGACACGAGTCTTTCTCACCAACCCGCGGTTGTGCAGCCTTACCGAGCCGCGACCGCGAGGAAGCGGTGTCAAAGTGCCGTTGCAACGAACAGCGCCATTGGTTCACCTTGTTGGTCGATCACGTACTGCACTGCTCGCATCACGTCCTGGTCCTTCCAAAGCCATCGGGTGCTGCCATGCCGCGCCCACCGTTTTCGACCGGGTCCGCTTTCTACACGATTGAGCTCACGGCTGGCATACGCCTTGAACTCATTCATGATTCGCTCGGGGCGAATCTCCGCCTCCACAATGGCGTGTACGTGAGTCAACCTCACGTGGGCAGCCAGAAGGTTCCAGCCGCGATACGCGCAGTGCTGACGCAGGGCTGCCAGCACTACTTCGCGGCCGGTTTGGTCGAGGAGATACGGCTCGTCGAGCATGCTTCGGTGTTCCGCCGCGACACGTTGCGGGTCGGGAGTAAGCGACCGGCTGCCAGGCAGATTGTGACACCGGTCCACCGATCCCCGCTCGTCGCCGTGAAGGTGTCCGCCATAGCAGGCGAAGGTAATCAAGTACCTCAATGACCGCTCCCTCGCGGTCGCGGCTCGGCCGAGCGTTCCGCGAGATTCACCTGCATTCGTAACAACCTATCAGTTTCATTTCGCATAGAGAGCCGATCCACCGAACCCGATTTGATAGCGTGGTGGCATGTTCGGGGTCGTTGTGCGAACGATCGCTGTAGTGACGACGACTGCCTGTCTGAGGGCCGCTCCGCCGGCGACCTTCGCCTGGCGCAACGTGAACATCCAGGGAATGGGTTACGTGACCGGTATGGTCATCAATCCCCTGCCCCCCTGTGACCTGTTCATCCGCACCGACGTCGGCGGTGTGTACCGCTATGACCGCGCGGCCCAGCGCTGGATTCCGCTGCTCGACAGCGTCCCCATGACGTCGTCTTCGACGCTGAGCGTGGAATCCGTCGCCGTCGATCCGACCGATCCGAACACTGTCTATTTCGCGGCCGGATCCACGCGCGTAGTGGATGCCGGCGGCAACGTCAGCTATCCCGGCGAAGTGTATGTTTCGCACAGCCGCGGCGCCAACTGGAAAGCACTCGGGCTCGCGGCACAGAACATCTATGTCGGCGGCAACGATCCGTATCGCGGAACCACCGGCGAGCGGCTGGCTGTCGATCCACTACAGCCATCGACGATTTATTTCGGGACGCGGAGGAACGGTCTGTGGCGCGGCGTTGTCGCGGCCGATGGCAGCGTGACGTGGACGCAGGTGAGCGGACTGCCTGCGGCGATTCCGGCGTCGGATGGAACCACCGTGGGGATCAGTTTTGTCGTGCTGGACGCGCGCAACCTGTACGTCGGCGTTTTCGGAAGCGGCGTTTGGCGAAGCCCGGACCGCGGCGCGAGCTGGACGGATACCGGAAGTGCAAACGGATCCATTTCCTACGGCGGCAGCCCTCTGCGCGCGGCGCTCGATCACGACGGCACGCTGTACGCGACCTTCGGCGATGGCGAGGGATCGAGTTACGGCGACGTGGGACGATACAGTGGCGCCGCGTGGCAATCCATCGTGCCTCCCGACCCGGAGGCGAACCCGGTGGCCCACGGCTATTCGGGCATCAGCGTCGATCCGTGGACACAGGGCACGGTTGCGGTAGCCCGCGGCGTGGGCGGCGAAATCTATCGCTCCACGGATCGCGGCGCGCACTGGACAACGGTGCTGAGCGGAGGCGCGGCGGTGGCGAATCAGCCCGCCTACTACGCCAGCGGGCCGACGAACTATAACGCAGCCCTGCGCATCGACCCCGCAAATTCGAAACGCGTCTGGGCCACCAACGGCTATGGCGTAATCGCCAGCGACGACGTGACCGCAGCGACGCCGCAGTGGAGCTGGCGCATGAACAACCTTGAAGAACTCTGCGTGCAGAAGGTGAAGGTCCCGCCTGTGCCCGGCGGCGCGGATCTGTTCAGCGTGGTGGCTGACATGGTCGGGTTCCGTCACGCCAGCCGGGACTCGGTGCCCACCAGCGGCATCGCCTCTTTCCTCTATGTGGCGCAGGGCGATGGCTTCGCGTATTCCGCGGGACAGCCGCAGTTCGCCGCTTTCGTCGGCTGGGACGAAACCAACGTGAACAATCCCATGACCGGCATCACCGGCGACAACGGCGAGACGTGGACGCCGTTCGCAAACACCAGCCCGGGCAGCGGCGGCAAGATCGCCATGTCCGCCAGCGATCCGAACAATCTGGTGTGGAGCCCGGCGGGCGCGCCGCCGCGGTATTCAAAGGACGGCGGAAAGACGTGGCAGCACTGCCTGACCGGCGGCGTGGCGATGACCGGTTCGTGGCAGCTCTCCAACGCGTGGTGGTCCCCCGACGTGCTCGCCGCCGACATGGTGAACGGCGGAACCTTCTATTACTATGACAACGGCAATTTCTACGTGAGCAGCGACGGCGGCGCCACGTGGACGCTGGCCAATTCAACGTGGCCGGTGAATCCGCAGTGGTGCATCAACACCGGCATCGCGGTCAATCCGCTGAAGGCGGGCGACATCTGGATGTCTTTCAAGCCGGACGACAATCAGACGAACTCGTTTCCGTTGGTGCACTCCACCGATGGTGGCCACACCTTTCAGGCGGTGGCGACGGTGCAAAGCTGCAACTACGTCGCGTTCGGTAAAGGCGACGCGGCGGACATGCCGTTTCTCTACATTCATGGCCGCGTCAATGGCGACACCGAGGACGCCATCTACAAATCGGAAGACCTCGCCGCCACGTGGACTCGAATCACCGAACCGCGAACGCAGCAATACGGCGCGATCACGTCGCTTGAGGGCGACATGCGCACCGAGGATCTTGTGTATGCGGGGCTCGGCTGCCGAGGCGTCGTGTACGGCTTCGGGCCAAAATCCGGTTTGCCCGGCGCAACCATGCAGCCGAACATTCCTACAAACCGGTTCGGCGGGAAGGCGGGCGCGGTTGCGCCGAACGAAATGATTGTGCTGCAGCCGTCGATTCCGCCATCGGCGACGGCGACGGCCGACCGCTGGCCCATCCTGCCCGATCTGCTCGGCGGTTATCAGCTTCTTTTCGACGGCCAGCCCGCACCGCTGCTGGAGGTTTCGCCGAACCAGGTTGTGGCCGTCGTGCCGTCATTCGTGAGTGAGCAAGCGAGCGTGAATGTCCAGGAATCGTCCCCCGGAGGGCCCGTGTTGACGCAGCCGCTCTCGCTCACCGTCGTTCCGGCTGCGCCGAGCATCGCCGCCTTCGGCGAATCGTACGCCGTCAACAGCGACAGAACGTACAACTCGGCGGCGCATCCCGCCCCTCGGGGGTCGTCCATGACCTTCTATGTCACCGGCGCGGGAGCACTGGGTGAGTCGCTCCCCGACGGGATGATTGCCAGAAACAACGGGGCAGCCCCGTCGCTGCCGGTCCAGGTGCACTTTGGTTTGGTGGCGTCAACGTCGGCTACTGCCCACGTAGTGCGCGGCCAGGTCACGGCACTAATCGAGGTGAGCGCCAGGGTGCCCGCTGCCGCCCCAACCGGAAACGCGGTTCCACTCTCCGTCAGCTTCGGCGGCTACGCGACCGCGCCCGGCCCAACCGTTGCTATTCAGTAACCCGGTTTCGCGTCAGGCCAGCGCCAGGTTGACGTTCTCGATCGCTTCGTCGATCTCGGCGAAATTCTTGTAGCCCACCGTAACGCAATCGACGCCGGCATTCCGGAAAGCGTAGCGCATGGCCGCCTGGCGGTCTTCGCGATTCGTGAAGGACCCCTCACCCACCAGCTTCATGCTGAGCACGCCCATTCCCTCGCTGTGCACCTGCTTTACGTGCTCCACCACTTCATTCACGTTGCCGAGCCCGGAGGTCATGTAGTCCTCCGCGTCCATGGCCGTGCCTTTGTGGTTCATGCGAATCATGGCCACCTGCAGCCACTTGTTGCCCGGCATCTGGCGCAGCGCCGGCAGGCCGTGCACCGAGGCTCCGTGCGCAACCACGGCGTGCTTCACCTCAGCCTCCTGGATGCCATCCTGCCAGCGCGTCGTGTCGATGGGCCAGGTGCCGGTGTGCTGCCAGTGCAGCAGCATCACGTCGAAATAATCGGTCTGCGCGAGCTTGCGCAAATCGTCGATCTTCGCCTGCGGGTCCACGCCCTGGCGCGTCGTGATCTTCGAAAGCAGCCGATAGCTGTCCCGCGGAATGCCCTTCAGCGCGATGCCCAGCATGCGGTGCATGTCGCCATACGACTCGGCGGTTTCGAAAAAGCGAATGCCATTGTCGTAAGCGTGGCGGACCAGCCGGTTGAACTGGTCCTGCCCCAGTTCGCGCTGCACTTTGCCGCTGATGCTGCCGGTGCCGAACGCCAGGCGAGTGACCTTTATGTTTGACCGGCCGAGCGTGACCCAGTCGGCTGCGCCGGAGCGCGCGGCTTTGAGTTTCAACAGGCTGCCGGAGCCGGCGAGGGCGCCCGCGGCCAGTCCGGTCTTCAGGAAATCGCGTCTGGAAAAATGTGGCATCGGTCCTCCCGATGGGTCGAATTTTAGCACGGATCGTCGTATAATCGCTTCTCATATGGATGAGGGTCTGCCACAGCCTCCAGGCGATCGCGACAATCTGGACCGGCTCCGCGAAGAGGCATTGCGGAAAGTGAAACGGGAAGAACGAGTAGCGCCGGTTACGGTGTACGGCGCACCGCCCGTTCCCGTGTATGGAGGACCGCCGCCGCGCCGGCGCAAGTGGTGGCGATGGGTGCTTCTGGCGATCATCGCCCTCGCCGCCACCATTCTCGCGTGGATGCTCACCCATCCGAGTCCCATCAATCCCGCGCCCGTATACGGCGGGCCGCCCCCGCAACCGATGCCTCAGCATTCCGCCCTTTTCCTGCTCGCCCTGCGGCGACTCCAGCGGAAGCTGCGGTGAAGCGCGCTCCCCTGCGCACGACGTACGCCGTCTGGGAGCTGACGCTCGCCTGCAATCTCGGATGCGTGCACTGCGGCTCGCGCGCGGGCGACTCGCGCGCCGCCGAACTCAGCACGGACGAAGCGCTCGACCTCGTGCGCCAGCTCGCCGTTGCAGGCATCAACGAAGTGACGCTCATCGGCGGCGAGGCGTACCTGCGCCCGGACTGGCTGACTATTGTCAGGGCCATTCGCAAAGCGGGGATGTCCTGCTCGCTCACCACCGGCGGTTACGGCATTTCACTGGCCTTGGCGCGTGAGATGCGTGCCGCCGGCCTGCAGCAGGTCTCGGTTTCCATCGACGGGCGCCAGAGTACGCATGATCGGCTTCGCGGCCGTGCCGGATCGTGGAACGCCTGTTTCCGCACGCTGCGTTATCTCCACGAAGCGCGCGTGCCCATTACCTGCAACACGCAGATCAACCGTTTGTCCGCCCCGGAGCTGCCGCTGATTTACGCAGATATTCGCGAGGCAGGTTGTCGCGCCTGGCAGCTCGCGCTCACTGTGCCCATGGGCCGCGCCGCCGATTGGCCGGAGCTGCTGCTGCA
>Ga0209415_10014484_pt1 | contig 12873 bp, 9 predicted proteins | sample PeaSoiSIISIP2007_FD_187696 | JGI IMG/M metagenome (GOLD analysis project Ga0209415, IMG submission 187696) | Peat soil microbial communities from Weissenstadt, Germany - SII-SIP-2007 (SPAdes) (version 2) | ecosystem: Environmental > Terrestrial > Soil > Wetlands > Peat | place: Germany...
CGCAGCGCGAACTCGGGAGCGTGCGCGGCGCGGCAGAACGTGTTGAGCGTGTCACCGAGCGAGAGCGGTGCAGGGTCGACGATATGAAACACGCGACCGTCCAGCCCGTCGACATGCGCGATGTGATCGATGGCCTTTGCGACGAAGTCGACGGGCACCACGTTGAACGGCCCACCCTCGGGTCCGATGAACGGCATCCACTGCGGGAAGGCGTCGCGCATCTGCTGGATGAGCTTGAAGGCGTAGTACGGACCGTCGACACGATCGGCCTCGCCGGTCTCCGACGAACCGATCACCATGCCCGGCCGGTAGACGCGCCACGGCACCGTCGCCTCCTCGCGGATGATGCGCTCCGACTCGTGCTTGGTCCTGTAGTAGGGATGGTCGAGCTCCTGCCCCTCGTCGAACATCGCCTCGCTGAAGGATCCCTTGAAGCGGCCGGCCACGGCGATGGAGCTGACGAGGTGCAGGCAGCCGGCACCGACCTCGTTCGCAAGCCCGACGACGTTGCGCGTGCCGGTCACGTTGGCACGCTCGGTCTCATCCGCCGGCGCGAGCAGGTCGTAGACCGCGGCGAGATGGAAGCACTGGGCGCCGTGGAGCTGCTCGCGGTCGTCGGCTGACATCCCGAGCCCGGGCTCCGCCAGGTCGCCGGTCAGCGCATGCAGTCGCTTCCCGCCGGGGTCGAGCCGTTCACGCTGGGCGGCGAATCGGGCGCGTGAGCCACGCCGGACGAGCACGAACACGTTGCCGCCGCGGGCAAGCAGCAGGGGAAGGAGCTGACGGCCGATGAACCCCGTCGCGCCGGTCACGAAGTAGCTCACGCGGCGGAGGATAGAGCTTCGCGATCCGGCGCGTCCGATGACCCGGCACTCTATTCTTGTGCCCGATATGCCTGAACCAGTCGTCGTCGCCCTCGGCCGCTCCCCCATCGGGCGCGCCATGAAGGGCTCGCTCGTCAACGTCCGCCCGGATGACCTCGCCGCGAGCGTCGTGACCCAGGTCCTCGATCGCCTCCCCGAACTGGACCGCGACACGCTCGAGGACCTCATCTGTGGATGCGGCCTCCCGGGTGGCGAGCAGGGCTTCAACCTCGGCCGCGTGATCAGCATCCTCACCCGGCTCAACGTCCCCGGCACCACCGTGACCCGGTACTGCGCGTCGTCGCTCCAGACCACGCGGATGGCCGCTCATGCGATCCGTGCGGGCGAGGGCGACGCCTTCCTGAGCGTCGGCGTCGAGTGCGTCACGCGGTACATGAACGGCACGAGCGACATGTCGCAGTGCAAGAACGAGCGGCTCGAGCCGGGCAATCCCGAGGGCTTCCCCGACATCTACATCGCCATGGGGCAGACCGCGGAGAACGTGGCCGCCCGCGACGAGATCGCTCGCGAGGAGATGGACCGGTTCGCGCTCCGCAGTCAGCAGCGCGCCGTCGCCGCGCAGGACGACGGCTTCTTCGAGCGCGAGATCGTCCCGATCACGCTTCCGGACGGCGCCGGCACCCTCACGAAGGACGACGGGCCCCGCCGCGAGACCACGCTTGAGAAGCTCGCCGAGCTCAAGCCCGTCTTCCGCGAGGGGGGCAGCGTGACCGCCGGGAACGCCTGTCCGCTCAACGACGGCGCCGCCGCAGTCGTGGTGATGTCCGACACCCGCGCGAAGGAACTCGGCATCCGGCCCCTGGCGAGGATCGTGGCCACCGGGCTCACCGCGCTCGAGCCCGAGTTCATGGGACTCGGCCCGATTGAGGCGTCACGGCAGGCGCTGCGCCGCGCCGGAATGACCATCGACGACGTCGACATCGTCGAGATCAACGAGGCATTCGCCGCCCAGGTGATCCCGTCGGCGCGCGGCATCGGCCTCGATCCCTTCGACGATCGTCTGAACCCGCACGGCGGGGCCATCGCGCTCGGGCACCCCTTCGGCATGACCGGAGCGCGCATCCTCTGCACGCTGCTCAACGGGCTCAACGCCGTCGGCGGGACCATCGGGCTCGAGACGATGTGCGTCGGCGGCGGTCAGGGGATGGCCATGATCGTGGAGCGGCTGCAGTAGCACGCTGCGGGACTGCGGCCTAACGAAGGGCTGGGGCGCCCTCTCGCGAGGCTCGTCCCGGAAGGCTCACCTCGAGCTCGGCATGCCGCGCTGCCCCATTGGTCCGCCGGCGGGGTGGCCGGCTCGCCAGGATGATCGCCGCGAGCGTCTCGACGATGCCGTCGACCTCGCGCCGATCGAGGATCAGCGGAGCGAGCATGCGGATGCTCCCCGGACCGCCGGGGAGGGCAAGGATTCCGCGTCGCTCGAGGTGGCCGAGCAGCGTCGAGGGGCTCAGGCTCGTCTCGACGGCCGTAACGGAGGCGCATCCCCGGACCTCGCGGATCTCCGCGAGGCGCAGCGCTCGCAGCCGCGCCTGCAACCGCTCGCCGTTGAGCTCGGCAAGGGCGCGAACGGTCGGGCTCAGCGCGGTCCTGATCGTGGCATTGGCAGCGGCACAGACCAGCGGCGGGCACGCATCGTCGGGATCGCTGCGGGCGAGCCGGGCCCGACGCGCGATGGACGGGCCGACCGCGGCGACACCGAACGGCAACCCGTTGGCAAGCGACGACCCGAGGCAGACGATGTCCGGCTCGACGCCGGACTTCGACGACGCGAGCGTCGGTCCCATCCGCAGCGCGCTGCTCACCTCGTCCACGACGAGGAGCGCGCCGGCGCGCCGGCATCGCTCGGCCACCGCGGCGAGGTACCCGTCCCTCGGTACTCGGACACCCGACTCGACCTGCACCGGTTCGACGACCACCGCGGCAGTGCTTCCGCCGAGCGCGGCGTCCAGCGCCTCGAGGTCGTCGAATGCAACTTCGACCGCCTCGAACCGGCGGCCCGCGGAGCCCGTCGCCCGCCGCGCGATGCTCGACCCGTGATCGGAGCCTCGCATGGTGATCAGACGGCGGCGGTCCGACACCGAGGCGACCCAGGCGATCGCCAGGTCGATCGCCGCCGATCCCGACCAGGTGAAGCTGACATGCGTCAGCGGCACCGGGACGATGAAGCTGAGCGCCTCGAGGAGCTCCTCACGGAGGTCGTACTCGAATCCCGGCGGGACCGTGGTGAAGGCTTGCAGCTGCGCACCCATCGCCTCGACGACCTGGGGATGGTTGTGGCCGAGCAGGGTGCTCGCGCCACTCGACGTCAGGTCAAGGTAGCGGCGATCCTCGTCGTCCCAGACGTAAGCACCGGCGCCCCTGACAAGTCGCAACGATCGCGACGTTCGATGCAGCTCATTGAGCCACCGATCAGGAAGAACCGCGCTCACCCGGCGACCTCCACCTCAACCGCTATGTCGTCTAGCGTACAGCCGCCAGGTGGTTCGTGCCCGCCGCTTTACAGGCGATGGCCCCGCGAAGTACTCTCCGTTTGACCCGCGAGCATCGTGCGACGCGTTCGCGATGTTGGGCGGGAACCGCACATCCAGGGGGGCCGGCGTTCGGGGGAGCGCCGGCCCCGGTCTTCTTCGAGCGGCCCTACTCGCCGACGGCGATGGGGCGTGCCGGATCAGTGATCCATTCACTCCACGATCCCGCGTACAACGCGGCGTCGATGCCCGCGCATGCCATGGCGAGCACGCCCTGGGAGGCAACCACGCCGGAGCCGCAGTAGACACCCACCGCGGTGCCCGCATGGATGCCGATTCCAGATAGACGGGCGCGGAGCTCAGCTGCCGGGAGCAGCGTGCCGTCCGCATTCAACGTTCGGGGTGCCGGCAGGTTGCGCGCGCCCGGGATGTGCCCGGCCACGGGGTCGACCGGTTCCGTGTCCCCCCGAAACCGCTCCGGGGCACGTGCGTCCACCAGCACCCCGCGCGTCGCCATATCGGCTGCGCCGGCCGCGTCGAGCAGTGGCATTCCGCCGGGTGTGGCCTCGAAGTCACCAGGCTCGGGCTCGGGCTCCTCGCCCTGCGCGACCGGGAGACCGGCGGCGACCCACGCCGCATAGCCACCGTCGAGGAGCGTGACGTCGGGGTGGCCGAAGTAGCGCAACACCCACCAGCCGCGCGCCGCCGCCATTCCGGTTGCGGCGTCGTACACCACCACCGCCCGAGTGCGGCTGACTCCGTGACGGCGCATCGCCTCCTGGAACGACGCGGGATCCGGCAGTGGGTGGCGTCCCGGCCCGGGCGCGGCACTCAGCTCGCGGTCGAGGTCGACGAATCGAGCGCCTGGGATGTGCCCCCGGCGGTAGTCCTCGATCCCTGGCGGCCCGCCGAGGACCCAGCGCACGTCGAGGAGCACCGGCGGATCGACGTCGTCGAGACGTGACGCAAGATCGTGACAACGGTGCAGGAGCGATACCATGGGTCCAGGATCCTCCAGTGTTGCGTGGCGACGAAACCGGAGAGGCCGCGACAGCGTTATCACTATCGATCGGGAGCGTCAAACGCGCCCTCAGACCGAACAATGGTACGGTGGAATTGCATGGCTGACCAGAGTTGGCGGGGCCGAGGCGGCCTGGTGGCCGGTGTGGCCTTTGGTGGATTGCTGCTCACCTCCTGCTCGCTTCCCGGCACGCAGGCGCCGGTCGGAGCGGTCAAGGTCAACGTGGCGGGCGCACCCGTCGTTGCGCCGCCTCCATCCATCGCAGTCAGCCCCGCCAACGCATCACAGCGGGTTGGATTGGACCAGCCGGTCGTGGTCACCGCCAGCTCCGGGCATCTGGACACTGTCTCGATCACCGAAGCCGGCACCTCCACCGCCCCGACGGGCGTGCTCTCGCCCGACGGTCGCACCTGGCGCATGACTCAACCGCTCGATGAGGGCGCCCACTACACGGTGGTGGCCACGGCATCGACCAGCGCCGCGTCGACGACAACGGCACGCGCCACCTTCACGACGTTGGTGGCGTCCTCCCGGCTGCTGACGGGGATGACTCCGCTCGACGGCGAGACCGTCGGCGTCGGCGAGCCGATCGACCTCCGGTTCAACACCCCGATCCCCGCCGCCCAGCGTGCTGCGCTCCTCGAACGCATCCAGGTCACATCGACTCCGGCCGTGCAGGGCGGATGGCACTGGTTCAGCTCGCAGATCGTCCACTTCCGACCCGCGACCTTCTGGCCGGCCGGCACCAAGGTCACCGTGACGGCGGATCTCAAGGGCTTCGACGTCGGCGGCGGCACGTGGGGTCTCGGCAACTGGTCGGAGAGCTTCACCATCGGTGCCAAGCACTACTCGCTGATCAACAACAACACGCACACCATGCAGGTGTTCAACAACGGCAAGCTGTGGGCCACATACCCGGTGAGCCTCGGCAAGGGCGGCTTCGCGACCATCCAGGGCACGCTCGTCGTCCTCTACAAAACACCGGTGGTGGTCATGAAGTCCTGCCCGACCTTCCACACTCCCGCCGCCTGCATCCCGGGTGGGGCGCAGTACTACAACGACCCGGTCTACTACGACACTGCGATCTCCACGAGCGGGTACTTCATTCACGCCGCGCCGTGGTCGGTGGGGTCGCAGGGCCGCGCGGACGTCTCGCACGGGTGCGTCAACCTCAGCAACGCCCGCGCCATCGCCTTCTACAACTTCAGCCTTCCTGGTGATGTCGTGCAGATCGAGAACACCGGCTACAACGCCTCGTACTCCGATGGCGAGGGCGACTGGCAATTGACGTTCGCCCAGTTCTCCAACACTCCGGGACTCGGCCCTGTGTGGACCGGGCCCACCGGCGTGTCGTCCCTGCCCGGCCGGGTCTCCTGACCGCACGGCGCGCTGACCTCGGCGGCTGACCGATGCGCGCCATCGTCGTCACGGCACCCGGTGGCCCCGAGGTCCTCCGCATCGAGGACCGGCCTGATCCGGCGCCTCGCGATGATGAGGTCCTGGTGCGCGTGAGCGCCGCGGGGATCAACCGCGCCGACCTCCTCCAGCGCATGGGGGCCTATCCCCCGCCGCGCGGCGCGAGCGAGATTCTCGGGCTCGAGGCGTCGGGCGTGATTGCCGCCATGGGCACGGCCGTGTCCAGCTTCGCTGACGGCGATCGCGTCATGATCCTCGTCGAGGGCGGAGGCTATGCCGAGCTGGTCGCGGTCCGCGCCGCGCAGGCCGTTCGCGTTCCAGACAACGTCGACATGATCTCGGCGGGAGGAATCCCGGAGGTGTTCATCACCGCGCACGACGCGCTCTTCACCCGCGGCCGGCTGCAACCCGATGAGACGGTCCTCATCCATGGCGGTGGCGGCGGCGTCGGCACCGTGGCGATTCAGCTGGCTCGACGGCACGGGTGCCGCGTGCTGGTCACCGCCGGAAGCGCCGCGAAGCTCGAGCGGTGCGTCGAGCTCGGTGCCGACGCCGGTATCAACTACCGCTCGGAGGACTTCGTCGAGCGCACCCGCGAGCTGACCGACGGGCGGGGCGCCGACGTCGTCATCGACATCATGGGCGCCGCCTACGCCGAGCGGAATCTCGATGCGGTGGCGGTCGATGGGCGGATCATCGTGCTCGGCCTGCAGGGCGGCACGAACGCCCAGGTCGACCTCGGCGTGTTGCTGCGCCGCCGTGCCGCCCTGATCGGGACTCAGCTGCGCGCGCGCCCGGCGGCGCAGAAGGCGGCAATCGTCGCCGCATTCGCGCGCGACGTGCTGCCGGCGCTCGCCGACGGTTCCCTTCGGCCGGTCATCGATCGCGTCCTGCCGTTGAAGCGCGCGGCTGAGGCTCACCGCCTCATGGAGGCTGGTGAGGTCACCGGGAAGATCGTGCTCGACGTCACCGCGAGTGCCTGACACCGACGTCTGGGCGGCCTGGCTTCGCACCGGACGCGACGGCGGCAGCCCGCGGATGCGCGCGGACAATCTCGGGCGTCTCGCAACGCTCCGCGACCGGATCCTCGATCGCGCCGGCGTGCGTCCGGACGACACGGTGCTCGATGTCGGCACCGGCCAGGGCCTGCTCGGGATCGGCGCCCTCCTGCGCAACGCCCCTGACGGGCGGGTGATCTTCTCGGACGTCTCCGAGCCGCTCCTGGCCGACTGCCGTGCGGCCGTCGCTGAAGCGTCGGCCCTGACGCGGGTAAGCTTCGTCGAGGCGTCCGCGACGGACCTCTCCCCCGTCGACAGCGGATCGGTCGACGTGGTCGTGGAGCGCGCGGTCCTCCTGTTCATCGAGGATCGCGAGCGTGCGTTGGCCGAGTATCACCGCGTCCTTCGTCCCGGTGGCCGCCTCTCGCTGGGCGAGCCGCTCAATTCATGGATGGCCGTGGACCGGCCCGGCTACGTCTGGGGATACGACGTCACCGAGGTGATCGATCTGGAGCGCAAGCTCCACGATGTGGATGAAGCCCTCAACGCGCCCGCGGCGGCGCTGGTGCGTGGATTCGACGATCGCGACCTGGTCGCCATGGCTCGCGCCGCCGGCTTCCGGCGAGTCGAGGTCCAGACCGACCTCCAGCTCGCACCACCGCCGGCCCGTGACGACGTCGACGTCTTTCTCGACACCGCGCCGAACCCGCTCGCGTCCACGACGCGGTCGCTGATCGACGCAGCACTGACCCGCGAGGAGGCCGAGCGGTTTGTCGCGGCGCTGCGTGACGCGCTGCGCAAGGGACGGGGCGAGCGGCGTCAGGCGATGACCTACCTTCGGGCGACGAAATGAGCGGCGATGTCACAAACAAGCGCTGGGACACGATCGTGGTCGGCGCAGGGCACAACGGCCTCACCGCCGCCGCGTATCTCGCCCGTGCAGGGCGGAGCGTCCTCGTGCTCGAGGCCCGCGACCGCATCGGCGGCGCGTGCACGCTCGAGCGCCCGTTCCGTGATCAGAACTTTCTCGTGAGCCCGTGTGCCTACCTGGTCGGTCTCCTCCACCCCCGCGTCATCGACGAGCTGGACCTGCGCAGCCACGGGTACCGGGTCCACGTCGTCGATCCGCATCTGTGGTGCCCGTTCGAGGACGGCAGCGCACTGAGCCTCTGGGACAGCGCCGAGCGAAACCGCGCGGTCGTCACCGCGATGAGCCCCGGCGACGCCGACGGCTACGCCCGGTACGAGCAGCTCTTCGCGCGCATCCGGAAGGCGCTTCGCGCGGAGCCGCACGACACGTGGGTCGGCGACTCACCGGATCGACCCGCGCTCGAGGAGTTGCTCGGCCACGACGCCGAGCTGATCGAGATCATGTTCGAGGAGCCGATCGCATCGGTGGTCGAGCGCCACGTCCGCGACGAACGCCTGCGTACCGCGCTCCACGGTCAGGGCCTCATCGGCACCTGGGCCGGCCCGCGCGACCGTGGAACGGCGGCCATCCATGCGATGCACTCGATGGGGACGATCGAGGGGCGGGAGGGTGCCTGGGGTTACGTCCAGGGTGGTATGGGCACCGTCTCGTTCGCGCTCGCCGGCGCGGCGGAAGCAGCCGGCGCCGTGATCCGCCGCAACGCACCGGTCGCCAGGATCGAGCCTGGCGAGGCCGTCCTCCTCGAGGATGGCACCCGAATCCCCGCACGGACCGTGGTGTCGAATGCGGATCCCAGGACCACGCTCGCGCTCTGCGAGGACGCTGCGCCGGCCGCGTTCTCCGAGAAGGTGCGCACGTGGCAGATGGAAGGGCCGGTGCTCAAGATCAATTGCGGGCTGTCGCGGCTGCCGACGTTCACCGCCGCCGGACCTGGCGACACGCCGCATCGGGCCATGGTCACGATCGCGGGCACCATCGACGACACGCAGGCGGCGTTCGAGCGCAGCAAGGCCGGCGAACCGGCCCCGCGCTGGGCTGAGCTGTACTTCCACTCGGCGTACGACACATCGGTCGCGCCGGACGGCAAGCATGTGATGAGCGTCTTCGCCGAGTACGCGCCCTACACGCTCGCGCGCGGGTCCTGGGATGCCCGGCGCGACGAGGTCGCCGACGAGGCGTTGACCGCGATCGCGCGGTTCGCGCCGGACGTCTTCGACTGCATCGAGGCGCGCCAGGTGCTCGCTCCCCCGGACGTCGAGGCGGCGACCGGGCTGGCCGGTGGGCACATCTTTCAGGGCGAATGCCTCCCGGATCAGATGTGGGAGCGCCGCTTCACGCCCCGGACACCGATGCCGGGCCTCTACATGTGCGGCGCGAGCACCCACCCGGGCGGCAGCGTGATGGCGATCAACGGGCGGAACTGCGCCATGGCCTTGCTGGCGGACGCCGAGCGCTGATCGTCGAGCGGAGGGCCGCCCTCGGCGACGTGACCTCTACCCGCGGATGCGCAACGCGTTGCGGATGAGGCTCATCTCCTCGCGGTCGGCGACCCGAAGGGCGAGCAGGACGGCGAAGTAGATCAACGCCGACGCCACGACGACCACGAACAGCAGCACTCGTCCCTGCGGGTTGACGATGTAGATGAAGAGGCCCATCACGAGCCCTGCGACGAGGGCCTTCCAGGAGGTGCTCACCACGCGGATCACCCCCAGCTGCGCACGCAGCACGAACCACCCCACCACCACCAGGGCCGCCTCCGTGACGACCACGGCCCAGCTGGCGCCGAGGTACCCGTAGCGCGGGATCACCACGAGGTTCACACCGACGTTGATCACCAGTCCCACCATCGCCACGAACGCGAAGACGTTCTGCTTGTCGATCGCGTTGAGGGTCGCGGCAAACGTGTTGTCCGCGAACATGAAGACGATCGCCAGCGCGAGGATCTGCAGGGACGGCGCCGACTGCGGGTACAGCTGCAGCAGGCTGTTGAACTGGGGTGCGAGCAGGAAGACACCGACGGTCACCGGCCATCCGAGAATCACCAGCGCTTTGAAGAACTTCTCCGCCATGGGGAGCACGCGTGCGGGCGATCGCCGGTGATACAGGGAGAGCACCGGGAACACCACGCTGCGAAGCGCGAACGGGATGAAGAGCAGCGACTCGAACGGCTTGTAGGCGAGCGTGTAGTAGCCGACCTCGGTGTTCCCGCGAAACCGCTGCAGGATCGGCACGTCGACCTTGAAGTAGACGGTGGTGATGATGAACGTGATGCCCAGCGGTATCGCGATGCGCACCCACGGCATCAGCAGCTTCGGCTCGAAGCTGATGCCCGGCCGGAGCACGCCTTTCGCGATCAGCACGGTGCCGAAGTAGATGCATGCGAGCGCGTAGCTGATCGCGTAGACCCAGAGGAAGTACCCGGCGTCAGCGTGGAAGCCCGCGCCGACCAGCACGAGCGCAAGAACGATCAGCGTCTCCGGGACGATCTCGATGATCTCGAAGGTGAGTTGCTGCATCGCATACAGCGTGTTGCGGAGCAGCAGCTGGTACCCCGACAGGACGAGGATCGCGAAGGATGGGAGCAGCAACGACCGGAGCCCGGCGATGTACAGCGCGAGCAGCAGCAGCGGCAGCCCCACCACCGCGCCGACGAGCTTCACCGAGGCGACGTTGTTCCAGTATCTGGACAGCTCATCGGTGTGTCGCGCGCCCTCGCGCACGTAGAGCGCGGAGAATCCGAGGTCGGTGAGCGTTCCGACCAGTCCGACGTAGGTGACCGCCGTCTGCATCTCACCGAAGTCGTTCGGGGCAAGTGCCTTCGAGACGATGATGACGGCGATCAGCGCGATGATCCGTGAGATCACACGCACGACGAGGATGAGGAGCGTGTTGCGCAGCGCTCGCATCCCGAGGCCGCCGGGCACGTCCGGCGTGCTTGCGCCACCGGGCGCGACTTCGTCCTGCAAGGCGCTCATTCTATCGTCGCCAGTCCGCCGTGCCAGTTCGACAACGCCAGTCGATACACTGGCCGGCGCGCAGCCGAGGAGGAATTCCACCGATGCCTGACGTCGCCACCGAGCGACTCCGCAGCGAAGCAGCCGAACAGCGCACCGACGGCGGCGCGTTGCTGGCGCGCACGCTGCGCGAGCAGGGCGTGACCACTGTCTTCGCGCTTCCCGGTGGCCACACCCTGCCGTTTCTCGATGCCTGCCTCGACCAGGAGATCCGGGTGATCGACACCCGCCACGAGGGTGCCGCGGTGCTCGCCGCTGAGGGATGGGCGCTCGCGACAGGTGACACGGGCGTCGCGACCGTCACCGCCGGGCCCGGGTTCGCCAACGGGTTGATCGGACTGTTCGACGCCGGGGCGTGGAGCGTCCCGCTCGTGATGCTCTCGGGAAGGACCGGCCGCTCGCGCCAGGGCCGAGGCGCCGTCATGGACATCGATCAGCGCGCCATCGCTGCTCCCCTCGCGAAATGGGCGGCGACCTGTTCGGACGCCGGACGCGTGCCTCGATATGTCGCCGAAGCGCTCCACCGCGCGCGGAACGGGTGCCCCGGTGCCGTCTACCTGGAGGTCGACGCCGACGCGATGTACCGGCCGGCTGCGCCGCTCGATATTACGCCGCCCGGTTTCGCCCCCACGCGGTCGCGGCCGTCGGGAGGCACCGACGACATCGGCGCGGCGGTCGCCGCCCTCACCACGGCGGATCGCCCGGTCATCGTGGCGGGGAGTGGCGCCTTCTGGTCGGGGGCCGGCGCTGCGATCGCCAACTTCGCGGAGCGAGCCCAGATCCCTGTGATCACCGCGAGTGCGGCTCGCGGGATCGTCCCCGACTCGCATCCGTGGTGCCTCGGATCGCTCGTGCACGGCGGCCTCGCCATCCCCAGCGCAGACTGCGTGCTGGTGCTCGGATCCGCCTTCAACGCCAACGTGATGTACGGTGGCGCGCCGCTTTTCGGCACCGACCAGACGATGATCCAGGTCGACATCGCGGCCGAGCGCGTCGGCGGGAACCGTGCCGCTGACGTCGTGGTCATCGGCGACATCGAGTCGGTGATGCGTGACCTCGCCGGCGCGTGGGGGACCACGCCGCCCGGCCGGGATGCCTGGCTGACCCACGCGCGCTCGCTGGCGGCGGCGTCGGTCGGATTCTGGGATCGCCAGGTCGACGAGCACACGGGCGACGTGATCCATGCCGGCGCCGTGGCCCGCGAGGTCGCGGCACTGGTGCGGGAGCGATTCAGGGGCGAGGCGACGCTCGTCGCGGACGGCGGTGACGCGCTCGCCTGGGCACTCGCGTATTTCGACGCCGAGCTGCCGGGCCGTCTGCTCAGCACGACCACCGCGCTTGGCACGCTCGGCGTCGGCCTGCCGTTCGCGCTCGCCGCGCAGGTGGCCAGACCCGGCGAGCGGGTCTTCCTGTTCACCGGGGACGGCTCGTTCGGGCTCACCGCGATGGAGGTGGACACCGCGGTGCGCCACGGTCTGCCGATCATCGTGATCGTCTCGAACAACGCCTCGTGGGGTGACGTCCAGCATGAGCAGGACGAGGCGTTCGGCCCCGGGCGCCACGTGGCGAGCTCGCTTGCCGGCGCCCGCTACGATCGCCTTGCCGAGGCGCTCGGCGGCCACGGCGAGCGGGTCGAGCGGCTCGAGGAGTTGCGCCCGGCGCTGGAGCGATCCATCGACAGCGGCGTGTGCAGCGTCATCGATGTGCAGACCGACCCGTCGGTGCTCTCCGAGCTCCTGCGGATGGTCTCGCACCTCCACCTCATGTAGTCGATGCGCGCGGTCAAGCTTGTCGATGCCCACGTGCTCGAGCTCGTCGACGCGCCGGCTCCGGAGGCGACCCCTGGCGAGGTCGTCCTGCGCGTCGACGGGTGCGGGATCTGCGGCTCGGACCTGAGCTCGTACAAGATCGGGCTCTTCACCGACGCGGTCCCCGGCCACGAGCTCGCGGGTGTCGTCGATTCCCTCGGCGATGGGGTCACCGGCTGGCGCGTCGGCGATCAGGCGGTCGTCGACCCGAAGATCCCGTGCGGGTTCTGCGACGACTGCCGGAATGGCGCCTCCCACCGCTGCGCGACGGCGCTGACGGCGGGCATCGGCTTTGCTCGCGACGGAGGCTTCGCGGAGCTGGTGGCAGTGCCG
>Ga0209415_10014485_pt1 | contig 12873 bp, 13 predicted proteins | sample PeaSoiSIISIP2007_FD_187696 | JGI IMG/M metagenome (GOLD analysis project Ga0209415, IMG submission 187696) | Peat soil microbial communities from Weissenstadt, Germany - SII-SIP-2007 (SPAdes) (version 2) | ecosystem: Environmental > Terrestrial > Soil > Wetlands > Peat | place: Germany...
ATCATGTCGCGCTCGCTGCCGGATGTGCGCGACGGGCTGAAGCCGGTGCACCGGCGGCTGATCTACGCCATGCACCAACTCCGCCTGGATCCCGCCACGGGTTTCAAGAAATGCGCCCGCATCGTCGGCGACGTGATGGGCAAGTTCCACCCGCACGGCGATGCCGCCATTTACGACGCCATGGTGCGGCTCGCGCAGGATTTCGCCGCCCGCTATCCGCTGGTGGAAGGCCAGGGCAATTTCGGCAACATCGACGGCGATAACGCCGCGGCCATGCGCTACACCGAGGCGCGGCTTACCGAAGTCGCCAAAGCCCTGCTCGCCGGCATCGACGAGGACGCGGTCGATTTCCGCCCCAATTACGACGGCGAGGAGCAGGAGCCGGTCGTCCTGCCCGGCGGCTTCCCCAACCTGCTCGCCAACGGCGCCACCGGCATCGCGGTCGGCATGGCGACCTCGATCCCGCCGCACAACGCGGGCGAGATCTGCGCCGCCGCTACCCACCTGATCCGCCACCCGAACGCGACGGTCGCCGATCTGCTCGCCCACATGCCCGGCCCGGATTTTCCGACCGGCGGCGTGCTGGTCGAGGACGCGGCCGCCATTCGCGCCGCCTACGAGACCGGCCGCGGCGGCTTCCGGCTGCGGGCGAAATGGGAGGTCGAGCGCGGCAAGCACGGCTCCTGGCAGATCGTCGTCACCGAAATCCCCTATCAGGTACAGAAAGCCCGGCTGATCGAGCAGATCGCGGCGCTGATCGAGGAGAAGAAGCTGCCGCTGCTCGGTGACGTGCGCGACGAGAGCACCGAGACCGTGCGCCTGCTGTTCGAACCGCGCACCCGCGGCGTCGAGCCCGAGGTGCTGATGGAGACGCTGTTCCGCGCCACCGCGCTGGAAAGCCGCATGAGCCTCAACATGAACGTGCTCGACGCCACGCGCACGCCGCGGGTGATGAGCCTCGTCCAGGTGCTGCGCGCCTGGCTCGATCACCGCCACGAAGTCCTGGAACGCCGCTCGCGCCACCGACTGGCGGCGATCGAACGTCGGATCGAGGTGCTGGACGGCTACCTCGCCGTCTACCTCAACCTCGACGAGGTCATCCGCATCATCCGCGAGGAGGACGAGCCGAAGGCGCGGCTGATGGCGCGGTTTACGCTCAGCGACGTGCAGGCGGAGGCGATCCTCAACATGCGGCTGCGCTCGTTGCGCAAGCTGGAGGAGATGGAGATCCGCAAGGAACACAAGGGTCTTACGCGGGAACGCAAGGACCTGCTCACCCTGCTGAAGGACCCGAAGTTGCGGTGGGAAAGGATCACGGCCGAACTTGAGGAGACCCGGAAAAAGTTTGGCGGCGGGGGGTTGGGCGACCGGCGCACGGTGATCGCCGGCCCGCCGGCGGCCGTGGCGGTCGCCTCCGAGGCGTTCGTCGAGCGCGAGGCGATCACGATCGTGCTGTCGGCCAAGGGCTGGGTGCGGGCGATGCGCGGCGCCGTCGCCGATCCCGCCGAACTGCGCTTCAAGGAAGGCGACAAGCTGCGCCTGCTGGTACCCTGCGACACCACCGACCGACTGTGCCTGTTCGCCAGCGACGGCCGCGCCTACACGATCAAGGCCGCCGACATCCCGCGCGGCCGGGGCGACGGCCAGCCGCTGCGGCTGCTGGTCGAACTCGGCAACGACGACGATGTATCGACATTGTTCGTCTGGCGCGAGGACCGGAAATATCTGCTGGCCTCGTCCGGCGGTCGAGGCTTCATCGTCGCCGCCAACGAACTGCTTGCCGAGAAGCGCACCGGCAAGCAGGTGCTGAGCCTGCGCGACGGCGAGCGCGCTACGATCTGCGTGCCGGCCGAGGGCGACCACGTTGCGGTGGTCGGCGACAACCGCAAGCTGCTGGTGTTTCCGCTCGCCCAGGTGCCGGAACTGGCGCGCGGCACCGGGGTGATGTTGCAGAAATATAAGGACGGCGGGCTGGCGGACGCGAAGGTGTTCGTGCTGGCCGAGGGATTGAGCTGGCGGCTGGGCGAAAAGACCCGCGTCGAAACCGACCTCGCCCCCTGGCTCCACGAACGCGCCCAGGCCGGCCGCCTGCCGCCTAACGGTTTTCCGCGCTCGGGCCGGTTCGAGTAACGCCGGCCGTCCGTGTTCAGCGCGGGGCGTGAGCCGCGCGCACGAATCGGGAAAGCCCGACCAGTGCCGGGTAGCGGTGCACGATCACAGCGGTCGAGATCGGCGCCAGATAGGCCGACATCCGCCCCTTGGCCTCGAACCGTGTGCGGAACGCCGAGGCGGACAGAAAATCAATGAAGCGCGGCACCATGCCGCCGCCGATATAGACGCCGCCGCGCGCGCCGAGGGTGAGCGCCGCGTTGCCCGCCGCGCCGCCGAGCCAGGCGCAAAACTGCGCCAACGCGGCGCGGCTGACCACGCAATGGCCGCCAAGGCCGGCGCTGACGATCGCCGCCGCGTCGCGCTCCGGCACCGAAGCGGCGTCGAGTTCGGCGATGGCGCCGTATGTGTTGACGAGACCGGCGCCGGACAAAACGCGCTCGATCGAGATATGGCCGTAGCGCGCCCGCAGCACGCCGATCAGCGCCTCCTCGCGCGCATCCTCGGCCGCCAGCGTCGCATGGCCGCCCTCGGTGACGACGACGGTGATCTCGCTCGCCGGCACCAGCGCCGCCATGCCGAAGCCGGTGCCGGGACCGAGCACGGCGATCGGCGCTCCGGCCAGCGCGCCGCCGCCGCCGATCGCGTGCAGGTCGGCGGCGACGAGGTCGGGGATCGACCAGGCGAGCGCCTCGAAATCGTTCAGGAGATAGGTCGCGGCGACGCCGAGGCCGTCGCGCAGTTCGGCGGTGTCGAAGGCCCAGGCGGCGTTGGTCAGATGCGCCCGCCCGCCGGTGACGGGGCCGGCGACCGCGAGCGCGGCGCCGTTCGGCCAGAACCCGGCGCCGGCGCCGGCGAGAAAGGCGCGCGCGGCGGCGAGCGGCGAGGGAAAGTCGCCCGTCCGCAACGTGTCCATCGCGACGATCCGCCCGCCCGCGAGCGCCGCGAAACGCGCGTTGGTGCCGCCGACATCGGCCAGCAGATATTTGCTGTCGTCCGCCAAGGGCGCCTCGCAAGTTCCGGCAGCGGCCCCTACCCCTCCCCTGCCCCCTCCCGCAAGGGGCGGGAACGCAGAAAGTCCAGGCGCGTCTCCCTCTCCGCTATGCGGAGAGGGCCGGGGTGAGGTGGCGCGCCTTGATCAAATCGGCGTACCAGCGCGAGGAATCCTTCGGGATGCGCCGCTGCGTCGGGTAGTCGACATAAACCAGACCAAAACGGTCGGAATAGCCCGAGCCCCATTCGAAATTGTCGAGCAGCGACCACACGAAATACCCGCGCACGTCGGCGCCCGCACGATTGGCGTCGTCCATCGCACCGATATAGGCAGTGAGGTAATCGATTCGATCCTGGTCATGCACCGCGCCATCCGCGGCGATCGTGTCGCGGGCGCCGAAGCCGTTTTCCAGCACGTAGACCGGCAGCCCGTAGCTCGTGTGCGCGGCGATCAGCTCATTGCAAAACGCCTCCGGGCGAATGTTCCAGCCGATGCCGGTCTTCGGCTCGTCGTCCGGCGCGTCGGCCCAGGCGAAGCCGAGCTGGCTCTTCGCATCTTCCCTGGCGTAGATCGGCGAGTAATGATTCATCCCGAACCAATCCACCGGGCGGCAGATTTTGGCGAGGTCGCCGGCCCGCATGAACGGCTCCATGTCGCGCGCCAAAATTGCCGGGTAGTGGCCGAGATGCTGCGGGTCGGGAAAGATCAGGTTCCACAGTGCGTCGAGCCGCGCCGCCGCCTCGCGGTCGCCCTCGGTCGGCCGGCGCGGAAACGTCGGCTGGCGGTTGTGCACCGCGCCGAGCGAGGCGCCCGGCACCAGGGCGCGCAGCACGTCGACGCCGGCGCCGTGGGCGAGGTTGATGTGGTGGCAGGTGCGCAGGAACGCGTCGCGGTCGGCGATGCCGGGCGCGTTCCAGCCGAACAGGTAGCCGAAGATGGCGAACACCGAGGGTTCGTTGAAGGTCGCGAACCGCTTCACCCGGTCACCGTAACGGCGTGCGATCAGCGTCGCGTAATCGGCGAACCAGCCGGCGCTGTCGCGGTTGGTCCAGCCACCGAGCTCGTCGAGCCCGACCGGCAGGTCCCAATGGAACAGGCAGAGCCACGGTTCGATCTTCGCCGCCAGCAGCGCATCGATCAGCCGGTCGTAAAAGTCGAGCCCGGCCGGATTGATCGCGCCGCGACCGCGCGGCAGCACGCGCGGCCAGGCGACCGAGAAACGATAGGCCTGCACGCCCATCTCGCGCATGATCGCGACATCCTCGGCGTAGCGATGATAGTGGTCGCAGGCGACGTCGCCGGTGTCGTCGTTGCGGATACGGCCGCGCTGGCGGCAGTGCAGATCCCAGATGCTGGGGCCGCGGCCGTCCTCGTTCACCGCGCCTTCGATCTGATAGCTGGATGTCGATACGCCCCAGGTAAAATCCCGCTGCGTCGTGGCGGACATGGACGTTCCCTTTCGTTTCTTTGTATCATTTATACTTTGGCTGCCAAGGATTTCACCGCCTGCGCATCGGGCTCTGCGACGATCGCCGGCCTTTCGCGCGTGAAATTGATCTTGCGGTGGTAGAAGCCGTTGACGTTGGAGCCGTTGCCGATGGTGACGACGGCGGCGGCGGCGAAATCGCTTGCCAGCACGGCCATGACCGTCGCCTTGTCGGCGGCATCGAGGGCGTTGGTCGCATCCTCCAGCACCAGCCAGCGGGGCCGGTGCACGAGCAGGCGCGCGAAGCCGAGCAGCTGCCGCTCGCCGCGCGTCAGTTGCTGCTCCCAGGCCGCCGTCTCGCCCTGGCGGGCGATCAGGTGCCCGAGCCCGAGCCGTCGCAGCGCATCCGGAATCGCCGCGATGTCGCAGGATTCGGGCAGCGTGGGATAGCACACGGCGCCATATAGCGGCCCGATCGGCAGATAGGGATGCTCCGGCACGAAAAAGATTTCGGCATCCCCGGGCAGCGCCACGCGCCCCGCACCCCAAGGCCACAGCCGGGCGAGAACCCGCGGCAGCCGCTCGGTCAGTTCGGGATCGCCGCCCACAAGGATGTGATCGCCGAGCCTGATCGTATCGCTGATCGGCGTCATCGCCGCGACGCCCATCGGCGGCGCGATCGCCAGCCCCTCGAGCACGAGTTCGGCGGTGGCGCTGGTATCGAAGCGGATCTGCGGCGAGACGCTCGGCGCCGGCTTCGCTGCCATCGCATCGAGGTCGCCGGTGAAGCTAAGGATGCGGCCGGCGGAGGCGCGCCATTCGGCGAGCTTGGCCAGGTTGTCGACCGGCCAGGACAGCGCCGAGGTCACCATCTGGAACGCCTGCGCGGTCTGCACCAGCGCGCCAAGGGTTATCATCCCCATGATGTATCGCGGCGAGGCGATAATCAGCGGGAATGTGGTGGCCAGCATGCCGTAGGCGGTGGTGAACATCAGGATGCGCACGAGCCCCGTGCTCTGCTGGCGCCAGGCCGCCATCACCTGCGCGAACAGATCGCCCAGCCGGCGGCGCTCATCGGCCTCGCCCCGGATCAGGGCGATCGACTCGGAGTTCTCCCGCGCCCGCACCAGGCCGAAGCGGAAATTGGCTTCCTCCGACTGGCGCAGGTTCGTCGCGCCCACCAGCGGGCGCCCGATCAGCAGCGCCAGCGCCGCCCCTATCAGGGCGTAGATCAGCGCGATCCAGACCATGTGGCCCGGAACCGACAGCGTCGTGTCGCCGATCCGGAATGTCAGCAGCCCCGACAGCATCCACAGGATGTCGATGAAGCTGATCAGCTGCATCGCGTTGTAGATCAGCGAGTGGGTGAGCTCGATCGCCCCTTCGACGGTAACGCGGATGTCCTCGGCAATGCGGCCGTCGGGGTTGTCGTGTTCGCCGGGAAAGAACGTGAGCTGGTAGTGCCGCCCGGCGTCCAGCCATTCACCGATGATGCGGCCGGTCAGCCATTGCCGCCATTGGATCTGCAAGTACCTGCGCACGATCAGGGACAGGGCGTTCACCGCCATGTTGGTGAGCAGCAGGATCGCGAATAAGCCCAGAAGGCCCAGGAACTGCGCGAAGGAGCGCTGTTCCAGCGCGTTGAACAGCCTGGCGTTCCAGAAATTGAACGCGATGACGATCGCCACCAGCCCGCCGCAGAGCAGAATCATCACAGCGGCGAGCGCCCGCGTGCGCCATTTCCGCTCGGCGTTCCAGTACGGCAGCACGACGCGGATGTATTCCCGAAGGAAGCCTACCCACGACCGGGTCGCGTCGGCGATGCCCCGCATGTCGGACAGGGCGTGGGCGTCGCGCGACAGATCGCCGTCCCGTGGCATCGCATGATCTCCGGCTCGGGCCCGGTCGTTCGTCACGACCGACAGCGGCTCGATATTCGACGAAGATCCGCGACCATGCAGTGTCGGGGTTAACATCAGGTAGCGCCCGGCACCCCGATCGACGCGCCGGTCACCGCGCTCGACGCATCGCTGATGAGAAAGGCGATGACATCGGCAAGCTGCTCGGGACGGACCCAGCGCGAATGATCGGCGTCCGGCATCGCCGCGCGGTTCTGCGGGGTGTCGATGATCGACGGCAGGATGGCGTTGACCCGGATGTGTTCGGGTTTCAGCTCCTCGGCAAAGCTCTCCACCATCCGGATCACGCCGCTTTTCGCCGCGGCATAGGCGGCCATGCCGGCCGGGGCGCGCAGCGCCGGGGCGGCGGCGATGGCGATCAGGCTGCCGCGCCCGGCGCCCCGCATGCGCGCGATCGCGGCGCGGAACACGTTCACCGTCGTTATCACATTGAGACGGAACATCTGCTCCCACAGTTCGGGGCCGGATTCGGCGATCGGCGCCATGGCGAAGCCGCCAACCGTGTTGACGACGCCGTCGAGGCGCCCGAAACGGCTGAACGCCTTCGCCACCACCCGCTCCGCCGCGTCGGGGTCGGCGAGATCGGCCTCGACGAGCGCCTCATGGCGTTCCGGCGCGTCCCGCACGGCATCAAGCGTCCAGGCGGCGCGATCGACGGCGACGACGCGATGCCCGCGCGCGGCGAGCAGCGCCACGGTGGCGCGGCCGAGATTGCCCGAGCCGCCCGTGACGATGGTGACGAAATCGCTCTCAGACATGGGTTTCCTCCGTTGCATTGGGTGTCTCGGGCGCACCCGGCGGCAGGACCCGCCGCAGGACGGCGTTCGCGCCGCCCAGCGCAAGAAACACGGCGCACACCCGGCCGGGCAAATCCAGCAGGTCGAGGCCCGCCGCCTCGAGCAGCCAGCCGGCCTCCACCCAGACCGGCCAGCACAGGGCCAGTGCCCCCAGCGTCAGCAGTGGCCCCGTCAGCAGCGACGGCTCGCCCCGGCTCATTGCCGCCGCGCGCGGGCCAGATCGGCGCGCAGCATGAGCAGGTCGTCGCGGCGTTCGACGTCACCTTCGATCTCCAGCCGAACCGCTAGCAGATCGCGCACCGCATCGGACACCGCGCGGCCCTCGGCGTCGGCGAGCAGCAGGAACGACGACCCGGCAATCGGCCCGGTTGCCACGAAAATCGGCGGCAAGCCCCCATAGATGCACAGATTGGCGCAGGCGCGATGGGCGAGGCCGCGACCGGGCCGCATGGCGCCGGCGTAACACTTGCCGTCGCAGATCTCGCCGGTGATGCGCCAGCGCCCGAGCTGTTCCGGTGCCCGGGGCGCGCTGGCGGCGGCGTCCGGCACGATGGTCGGCGTGTCCCCAAGTTGCAGCATCTCGACGCCGCCGCGCCGGAAAACGGCGCCGGCGGCCTCGACCATCGGCCCCACCAGGCCATCCGAAATCGCCGCGCCGTTCTTGCCCTCGCCGCCCAGCAGCAGCGCGTGGCCCAGCGGATGCCCGGCGTCCGGCGGCAGGTGCAGCAGCGGATAGGGTTCGCGGGTCACGACCCCGCGCAGGGTCGCGCCGTCGGGCAGGTCGACATAGGCGCCATCGCCGGGATCGTCGACCGCCGCGGACAGCGCGACGCCGAGCAGCACGACCGCCGTCACCGTCGCGGCGCCGACGACGGCCAGAAAGGTACGGAGGCGGCGGCCCGCCCGGCCCGCATAGCCGATGAAAAACTCGCCGCCGTCGTCGCCGTGCGACATGCTCATGCCACCTCCTCCGGAATGGCGAGCGGCGCCACGTAGGTTCCGGGCGGGTTTGCCTGCGGATCCAGGAGCACCCGGCGTCCGTCCAGACGCAGCCGGTACGTGGCGACCTTCTCGGTAAACGGAGGCGGCGACATTCCGTCTTCCGGCCGGTACTGGTAGCCGTGCCACGGACAGGTGATGCAGCCATCGACGATCCTGCCCTCGCCGAGCGGGCCGTTCTGGTGTGCACAGAGGTTGCCCACGGCGGAGAGTCGCCCCTGATGTCGGAAGATTGCGACCTCACCGCCGTCGGCCAGCCGCACGATCGTCGCGCGCGCCTCCCCGATCGCCGCCACCTCGCCAGCATCGACCCAGCCGGGCGCCGCGGCCGGAGCGGCGAGCGCCCGTTCCGTCGCCCGTTGGCGCAGGCCGGCCGCGAGATGCAGGGCGATCAGCGCGCAGCAACCGCCGGCCACGACAACTGCCAGCAGCGGACTCGACGTTGCCTGCAGTTCGCCGAGGGCGACGTGCAGCACGACCAGCAGATAGGCGAGGTAGACGAGCATGTGGATCGCCTTCCACACCGGCGGGGTGAGGAAGTTCAGCCAGAAATCATGGCTGGTCGCGGCGAGCAGAAGAACGATCATGAAGGCGGCAACGCCGAACGGGATGAACGCGAAGCCCTGCACCTGCCCGAAGCTCGTATCGGCGCCGAGCAAGGCGGCGGTCGGAGGCACCTTGCTGAAAGCGAAGTACCATCCGAGCACCGCCTGCGCGTGCGCGGCGGCGACGGCGCAGCAGATCACCCCGAAATGCCGCCGGTTGTAGAGCAGCGGCAGAAAGCGCCGGTCGAGGCGGGCCAGCGGACCGATCGCCAGGATGATCGTGAGCAGGATGAAGGCGCACGACCCGGACGCCTTCATGGCGAGGCTAGGCGCATCCAGCGGACGGCTCACGTGCTGCAACATCGGACCGATGGCGGTATACGCCAGGATGTAGCCGGCGACCGCCGCGATCAGCACCGTGTCGTAGATGCGCTTGGTGCGATCCCAGTTGACCGGGCGGTAACCGGCGGTCATCGCGCGGCGGCCCCAGGCGGAGAAGGTGCCGACAGCAGGACGGGCGGCGCCTCGTTGGGGCCGTTCCGCCGCATCGCCAGCGCCGCGACGAGAATCACGGGCAGCGCGACCGCCATGGCCAGCCAGATGCGCAGATGAGCGGCCCGATGTCGTCGCTGCATGCGCCGCCCCTCAATCCCGGGCCAGCGGAAACCGGGCCAGCGCGAAACGGGCCCAGCGGAGCGCGACGAGCGGCCACAGCAAAATCAGCCCCGGCAGCAGCAGCGGCCGGAACGCGTAGCAGCCGGCGGCCGCAGGGTCCAGGCGGTCGATCCCGAGCATGAGAAAGGCCACGCCCACGGCCAGCCCAAGAGCGGCATAGGCGATGACAAGCTCTCGCAGGATGGCGGCGGTTGCCATGACAGGTTTCCACACGGCGGATCGCACCAGTCTGCATCATCACGCCCGCGCCGCGTCGTCAAAATCTGGGCGCGACGGCGCGTATCGTGCCAATATCTCACCCGGGCACGCGGCGTTACAGCGGAGGCCCGATCCGCCGGAAGAAGCGGGCCGGAATATGCCCGCTCACCTCGCCGTCTACGACAGGGAGCCCATATTGCGGACGCGCTCGGCAGCCGCGCCAGCGGGATACTTCAGGGGGGATATTGATGTGACCAGTCGGTCTCGGCGGCGGCCGCGGAGGGGTTCGCTGAAGGCGGGCATCTTCGCCGGCGGTCTTTCGTTGTTTGCAGGGCTGTGCCTGGCGACGGCGGCACCTTCCGTCGGGGCGGAACAGTACGTCGTCGACCAGCGGTTCGGCACAATCGACTTTTCCGTCGATCAGCTGGGCATCTTCGCCGCCCATGGCAGTTTCCGCACCTTCCGCGGCGATTTGCTGCTGGATTTCGCCCAGTCCGAGAAAAGCCACGTCGAGGTCGACGTGGATGCCGGCTCGGCCGACATGGCGATGGCCGACGCCGAGGCGATGCTGCGATCGCCGTCCTATTTCGACGTCGACCGCTATCCGCGCATCCACTTCGCCAGCGCCGGGATCGAGCCGCTCGGACCGACGCATTTTCTTATCCATGGGGCGTTGCAGATCCGCGGCGTCACGAAGCCGGAGACGCTCGACGCGACGCTCGTCGATCGCCATCACGACGCGGCGCTGAACGCCGATGTCGCGAACTTCGTCGTCAAGGGCGACCTGCATCGCTCCGCGTTCGGCATGGTGGCGAACGAGGATTTCATTTCCGACACGATCAGCCTACTGATACGCATCCACCTGCTGCTCGGCGCCTCGGCGCGTGCCGGGGGATGAGGTGGCGCGCGGCTGGACCCGCGCGCAGCGGTGGACGCACTGGCTGACGGCGGCGCTGGTGACGGCCGCGATCGCGGTGGCGGTCGTGATGGTGCGCCTGCCGCTCAGCGAGCTGCGGCAGAAGTTCTGGCTCTATCAGATCCACAAATCGATCGGCCTGATCGTGCTCGCCATCGTGCTGTCGAGGCTCGCGCTGCGCGCGACCGGGCGGCGGCCGGGGTGGAGCGATACGCTGTCGGCGCTGCGGCGCCGGCTCGCGGCCGGCGGACACGCCACGCTCTACGGTCTGCTGGTGCTGGTGCCCACGCTCGGCTATCTCACCGCCGCGAGCGCGCCGTTCCAGGTGCCGACGCTGTTCCTTGGCGTCGTCGCCGTGCCGCATGTCGTCGCCCCCGATCCGACGCTGTACGCCCTGGTGCGGCCGGGGCATGTAATCGCGGCCACCCTGCTCGGTGTCCTGGCTCTCGGCCACGCCGCCATCGCCATCGCCGCCCACCGCCGCGGCAACCCGATGCTGCGGCGCATGTGGGCCGGCACGGCTTAGCCAGGCACGGTTACCCCTTCAGCTGCTCCGCGGCACGGTCGGCAAGGTCGCGCGCGGTCGGGGCATCGAGTTCGCCCACCACCGAATAGGCGTAGCCGTCGTCGCTCCATGACGCGACGCGGAGCCGGCCGCGCTTCTCGATCCGCAAGGGCCACGGCCCGCCCTCGAGTTGCCCGATGCAGATCGCGACCGGCAGGCCGCGCTCGCGGGTGTAGACCAGTTCCGCGACCGGGCGCTGGTCGATCACCAGCATCCGCCCGCCGGCGAAGCGCAATCCGGCGCCGCTCAGATCGGGGATCGCGAGGCGGCGTTCGATCCTCCCGCCGAGCCATGCCGCCAGTTCGCCCGAGCGTTCGGCGGGGATTTCGGCGAGATGGGCCGTCTCATGGGAGAACACGGCGTGATACTCGGCGACCTCGTCGACAAAGCCGTCCCGCTCCGAGGCGAAGCCGCCCGCGGCGAACATGCCCCCGCCGAACGCAACCGCGACCATGATCGCGGCGGCGACGCCGTAGGCAAACCGCCGCCGCCGCTTGATATCCGGCAGATCCGGCCGTCGCGCCCGGACACCCAGACGAAGCGGGGTCTCGGCCGCGTACGCCTGCTCGCCGCACGCCGCGCGCAACAGCGCCGACGTCTCACGGAACATGTCCAGCGTCGCCCGCGCGGCCGGGTCGTTGGCGATCAGCTCTTCCACCTGGCGCGCGCCCGCCTCGTCCAGTTCGCCATCGACATAGGCACCGATGAGTTCATCAAGGGTCGTCGGCATGATTTTCCACATCCTCAAACGCTGCGCGGCCGGGCGCGGCCGGGCGGGAGCCGGGTTACTTTTTCGGCGTTCCCGCCCGCGTGCAGCCGCGCGTGCAGCTCCCGACGCGCCCGCGACAACCGGCTCATCACGGTGCCGATCGGAATATCCAGCACGTCGGCGGCCTCGCGATAGCTGAAGCCGTCCACGCAAACCAACGTCAGCACGCAGCGATACTCCGCCGTGAGCGATCCGAGCGCCCGGCGGACTTCGGCCAGCGCGATACGCCCGAGCGCGACCGCCTCGCCGTCGACGCCGATCAGCGCATCCGCGTCGTCGAGGTCGTCGTGGCGACGGACCCGGCGCGCCCGCGTCTCGTCGAACCACAAGTGGCGCATGATTCCGTACAGCCAGCCATCGACCCGCTCCGCCTCCCGCAATTGCGCCGAGCGCGCGAGCGCGCGCTCGCAGGCGCTTTGCACCAGGTCGTCGGCGTCGGCAGCCGATCCCGTCAGCGCGAGCGCAAACCGACGCAGTTTCGGCGCCAGGGCGGCGAGCGATGTCCTGATATCGTCATCCACGATGGGTGCCTCTGCGGTATCCGCTGAGGGGACTCCCGGAAGACCAAGCCTATTCCATGGAAAAGCGCGGCGCCGGGGCTGCACCGGCGCCGCGCATGCGCCCGGACGGGCGGCGGTGTCAGTGTAACTCGCCGAACAGGCCGTGGCTTTCCTTGTTCGGACCGGCCGTGAAATAGATGCTGTCGGCCAAGCCGCCGTTCCCGCCATTGCCGACGATCAGCCCCCACAGCCCGTCGATGGCCAGCGGCTTGCCGGCGGCGGTGATGGTGCCGAGCAGCTTGTGCTTGGCGATGCTGAACGCGTGAATGCGGCCGTCGCCGAAATTGCCGACCAGCAGCGCGCCGCCGAAGCCACCGAACGTGCCGGGGGCGATCGCCATGCCCCAGGGCGAGTTCAGCGGCCCGCGCGACTGGATGCGGTGGATGAGCTTGCCGGTGATG
>Ga0209415_10014486_pt1 | contig 12872 bp, 11 predicted proteins | sample PeaSoiSIISIP2007_FD_187696 | JGI IMG/M metagenome (GOLD analysis project Ga0209415, IMG submission 187696) | Peat soil microbial communities from Weissenstadt, Germany - SII-SIP-2007 (SPAdes) (version 2) | ecosystem: Environmental > Terrestrial > Soil > Wetlands > Peat | place: Germany...
GTGAGATCGCGTAGCCGACTACGTCGCCCGACTTGCAGGAAATCCGCTACTTGCACCCCGGGCTGTTAGCACTATTTTCGCCAGTCAGCATCTCCACCGACCCCGAAGAGCGTCGTAAAGAGCTTGCAACGTGGGCATGGGGTGCTGACCTCTTGTGTTCGAAGGGGCACCACATTCCAAAGCCTGCCATCTTGAATCTCTGACCTGTCCTGTCATGGCCCCTCCATTTTTATTGTGCAGGAGCTGAATGGGTGGATTTCCGATCGGAACCAAACGGTCCGCAAATTACCGCTTGCGCGCGAGATGGTACACCATATCCGTGTCCTTGCCATTCTTCCGCCAAGTCCAGCGTTCCGTGATGTGGTCCCTGTCTTCAAAGTCCAGCACCATCTTGTGCTCATGCCCAACCGCGATGCTGGGGAGATTGCCGGCGCTCAGGAAAGAGAAGGTCAACTGCTTTACGTCCCCGGAGGATGGCACCGCGCGCATATGCGGTTGATTGTTGGTGGGGCAATAGTGCAGCAAAGAAATCCCGTCCCCGTCGACGCTGTAAAGCGTAAGCATCTCCTCCATGCCAGAGGCATTGAGCGTCTCCATCACGACCGTGTTCGAGATGGCCAGTTTGAAATTGCTTTTCACTTCCTCACCCTGCTCGTCTTTACCCACCCAATCACCCGCGAGACTCGCTAGCTTCTTATAAGCGTCTGGAGCGAAGTTCGGCTGCTTTTGCGCGGAGATTGAGATCGTAAGCACTATGAAGGCGCACAGAACGCGAACGGTATGCTGAATCATTGTCAGAGCCTCCCTATCCCGGTCGTGCCTAGATCTCAAACAACGAAGCCTCTTGTCAAAGGGTCAGGGTTAGTCGCTTGGCCGGCGAAAACCCAGATCCCTTCAAGGCCTTCGTTTCTCAGGAAGATGGACTTGGCAGAGGTCACGCTTGCTTGCTGGCGGCCGCTATCTTTTGAGCCTTCACACGAATAAAGGCATAATTCAGTTGCGGGAGCGAGTTAAATCCGGCAGCCTTGCTGCAATATTCATGGGCTTTTGCGTTGTCCCCTTTCCCCAGGTACGCCTGGTATAAGCGGAAAAGATTAAGCGGGTTTTGCTCGTTGGCTTGTTGAAGTTCCGTAATGGCTGTCTCATAATCCTTTTCCCCGAGCGCAATTCTCCCCGCCAATTCGTGGGCCTGCTTCACCTGCAAGGCATTCTTGGAGGCCTCGGCTCCCTTGCGGAATTCTTCCGCGTGACTCTTTGCTGCACCGTAGTCCTTCGTCCCAATCGCCAATCCGGCCTGGTTGTAGTGGTGCAGGAGAGAGGCATTGTCCTTGATCTCTTGCGAGAGGCTCGAGCTTTCGACTATCTGAAGAGAATGATCGAACTCTTGCGCCGCCGCGTCATACTTCAACATCTCAGCCAGAATGTTGCCCTTGGCCTGGAGGTCCGCCGCCATGGCTGCCACATCGTTCTTCTTTTCTGCGACGGCATATTCCTTGTCCATTTGTTGCAGTGCTTTGTCCAGCTTGCCGGTATCTGCGGCGACCACAGCCATGCCGAAGTATGCGGTCCGCAGCTCGCCGTCATTGCGCGCCTGATCGGCCATTTTCTGCAGCTCGCCTTGCGCTTCCGCCGATTTGCCCGAATACATCAGATCGCCCGCGATCCCAAAGTGTGACGGCGCGAAGTGCGGATCAATCGATAGAGCCTTGTTGTACTGCGTGATCGAATCGTCGAATCTTCCCATCTTGAGCAGCAACTCCGCGTACGAGTCATAGGGATTGGGATCGTTCGGAATCAGCTCTACATATTTTTTAAAAGCTTGCTCGGCATTCGCGTAGTCGTCCTGTTGCCGGTAGGCGTAGCCGAGGATATTGTAGGCAGGCGAATAGTTGGGAGCCAGTACCGTTGCTTTCTTGTAGTGCTCAATGGCCTGACTTAGGTCTTGCTGGGCAAAATAGTAGTTCCCCAGATTTAGTTGTGCCCGTTCATCATTCGGGTAGGCGGCAACCAGCTTTTCCAGATACTCCTTTTGCTTTGTCACATCCCCGTTTGCTCCAGCCTGGTTTGCCAGAATGTAAATTTTCTCCCCTTCCGAGGCTTTGTCCGCCAAGCTTACTGCCTTGTTCAGATGGTCAAAGAACTCTTTGGCCGTCGGAGAGTTGTTGGCTCGAGCCAATTCAGCCGATGCGAAATCCGGATCGAGCGCGATGGCTTTATCAAAATGAGCGAGTGACTCCTGGCCCAACAGTTTCTCAGAGAGGCCCCGCCCTTGCAGAAATTCGGTCTTCGCGTCCTCTGACTTGGTTGTGATGGGAATCTTGCCGCCATCGGTTGAAGCCGCAGCGGAACTTACCGTGTTTTCCGCCTTGTTGCAGGCACTCCATATTGCAACGCTCAGCACAAGAGCTGTAATCGGTACAGAACGCGTACGGTCATTCAGTCGCATGGGTTTCCTCCTTCGAATGTAGGTATGAAGCAGGTCCTGTGGGCATTAACTGACCGCTTCGTCCTACCTAGACTCTGTGAGGGGAGTTTGGATAGCAAGTAAGGCGCGAGCAGGTACTCCGCGGTCAGAACGCTACATAACACGCAACACTTGATTGCGAGATTCGGGCGCTATGAAACCCCTCCGTATCCTTCCTTGTCAGTACTCGCGGAAATTGGACCCGAAGCCATACAGCGATTCGCCAACATCCCGAAGGCTGACGGAGAAGGGCGCAGCTTCGACATGCTGGTTCGAGCTGAAAAGGGCGGGGCTGTGAGGGAGGTGTTGTTGTACGCTACGACGAAGGTAGGTTCAGCGTTTGTGTGAGACCATGCTGAAGGACACGCTTTTGCCACCACCAACTCCTGCTCACTGGGTGGACGTCTTTCCTCCTGGCGCTTGCGTCTTTCTTCGTTGTCGTCTAGCTAGCTGTACATCACCCAGGGATCGGTCTCCGTTAAACTCTCCGCGTCAATTTTCTGTTCGATTTCCTCGAGTAGCCTGGTTGCGTACTGATTCGAATGCAAACCGTCTGGGGTTTCGGCGTTTGTTGAAACGATCTCGCCGAACCGATTCCTACGAAGCCCGTCGATATTGATCCCGGTTTCTCTGAAGAGCGAATCTAAGAAGCATTTGCTAGGGCCAGGGGCAGTCATTAACTCAGCGAACACCGTGGCAGGGACTCGCGGAGACCGGACATTAACCAACCCCCGTCGGCCTCCGCCGCGGTCAAAGACCCGCGCACTTTGCACCGCAATCTACTGGATGGCAAACCCGACCTTGGGCTTTGTCATAACGTTTGACAGCGACACTGAAAAAGTGCGCATCGCCGAACCGCCATGAAGTGCTTGCAAACCTCCCGAATTTGTCCGGGTTGTTGGGATATTGCCGCTTCCCCGTCTCGTCGGCAAAGGTACGTAGGGATTGACGCCGAGTAGGCCAGAACCAACAGAATTAGCTCCTCGGCCCAAGCTAAGAGAAACGGGCGGGAGTTGAGAACTGCGGAACACCATCCTCGGAGCGCGGGAGAATGCACCGACACTGGTACCAGCAAACGCCGCTCCGAAACTATCTCCTGGGTTCCCATTGCGCAGCGCTGCGAAGTTGACAGGGTTCGACGTCAAACGAAGAGGAGACGTGACTAGTGCCTGCCTGAAAACGCTTGAGCGCAGTGTTGCAGGAGCAGCGGAGACCTGAAATTGTGGATCGCCGAGGTTCGCTCGTCGAGGCAAAGCCTCCGAAAACGGGTGGAAACTGCTCGCCGTCGACAGGCCTCGGAAATTAGTACTGAGGCCAAACCTGTTCGGCGCCGCCATAAAACCGGCTTTAGCCAATGCCAACCCAGGATGGAATAGGGTGCTTACTCGGCCAGCGATGCCAGGGTTCTGACCCCGGAACCAGAGGTCAGAGAAGACACCCATCGGGAAACGACCAAACATCGCCGGCTGGTGGGTGGCTCGGGGGAAAAAGTGAGAGTTTATCGGCTGACCTGCCGGCAACGCGCCTGAGACCACGGTAAGAAGGACATCGGTCCCTTGATAGGTGATCTTGAAATGCTCCTTGCTGTTGATGTTGAGGCCGTTCACGGTCGAAAACGTTCCAGTCTCCGATGTGAAATTCATGATCTTAAATGTGTTGCCGATCGTGGGAACGTAGCCGCTCACTAAGCCGATGTTCAAAGTGCCGTTTAAGCTGGCGTTGGTCGAATTCAACTCATCGAATTTGCTACCTGCTGTAGTCCCCCCGATGGAGATGTCCAGATCACCCTTCGAGTTTTGAGTGTAAGTGCCTCTGTCAGTCAGAATTCCTGTCAGCGTCGAGGAGTCGCCCGGGGTCACCGTGCCACTCGACTGGACGTTTCCGGTGATCGACCCTGTTCCGAACAGCGAGCCGCCTTGCAGGTTGACCGCGCCTGGGGCGGATAGCGATCCATTATCTGTGGTCGTGCCAGCCGACTGCGTGAACATACCTGATGCGCCCAGCGCGAAACTGCTGCCGGTATTGACAGTGAAGGTGCCGGCGTTGGTAAAGTTCCCAGCCGTAGTGAACGAACGGCCTCCCGCGAGAGCGAAGCTGCCATTGTTGGTGGCAAAGTTCGCCAAGCCGTTGTTGCCGTGTTGATCGATGATCTGCGATGAGGTTCCGGTTAGGGTGATATTCGCCGCATTGGTCACAATATTGGCCCCGTTGAATTGCAGCGTTCCTGTAAGGTTGTAGGTGCCGCTGGTCAGCGTGTTGCCCGAGAAGTTGGTCAGGTTTCCGTTGACGCCGAAAGTGCTGTTGCCGCTCCCCACCGCCAGCGTCCCGTTATTGGTGAAGCCTCCGGCCGTAGTGAAGTTACGGCCATTATTGATTGTGAAGCTGCCATTGTTCGTAGCAAAATTCGCTAAACCATTGTTGCCATGCTGATCGACAATCTTCGACGAAGATCCACTCAGGGTTATGTTCGCCGCATTAGTCACAATGTCGGCACCTTTGAATTTCAGTGTGCCGGCAAGGTTGTATGTACCGCCTGTCAGTGTGAGGGTGCTGGTTGAGAAGTTGGTCAGGTTTCCGCTCACCGTAAATGTGCTGTTGGCGCTGCCCACTGTCAGTGTGCCGTTGTTGGTAAACTTGCCCGCCGTGGCGAAGTTCCTCCCGCCCGTGATTGTGAAACGGGCCCCTTTGGCGTTGGTGGCAAGTTTCGAGAGGGCATTTTGGCCCCCTCCATCGACAAAGCTCGAGGTTGTTCCATTCAGGATAATATTGGCCGCATTGGTCACAATTTCTCCGCCCGCGTTACCCAACTCGTCTATTTCGAGGGTTCCAGCCACGTTGTATGTGCCACCGGTCAGAGTGGTGCCTGCGAAGTTGGTGAAGGCACCATTGGTGACGTGCATCGTTGCGCCGGAGGCCACCTTCATCGTGCCGTTGTTTGTGATCTTACCCGAGCCATTGATGAGCAGGGTTTGCCCCGAGACGTTGGCATAGAGGGTTCCGCCCAAACTATTAATGAGGCTCAGGCTACCGTTCCCGATGATCCCGTCGCCCTGGATAGTGTTGTTGGTATTGGTCAGAGTGAAGCCGTTGCCTTGAATGTAGGCTTGGCCACCGTTAGCGGGCACAGCACTCAGGGTCACCGTGCCTTTGCCCCCACCCTGCAGCGTCGTGTTGGCGGTTAGGTTCAGGATGGAATTGGCGTCGTTCGAGCTGTTGAATTGAAAGTTCCCGTTGTTGTTGATCGCGCCCAGGATGTTCGTGTCGGTGTTGGTCAGACCCGTATAGGTGCTGCCCGCGCTCAACGTCAGCGCGCCATTGGTGCTCCCGTCCAGGATAGTCGGGTTGCCGGGAACCGTTTCCATCGTCCCGCCATTGAGCGTGTTCAGCGTTCCGCCCTGGATGTCGGCGTCCGCCATTTCCACCGCAGCCGAGCTGCCGTTGGCGGTGATGTTTCCGCCTTTATTGTTCACCGTAGTCGAAATCACCAGGATGCCGCTGTTGGTCGCCTCCAGCAAGCCTGTGTTGGTGATGCCCCCCGAGCCATTCAGGTATAGCTGGAGCTGGGCCGACCCGCCTGCCGAATTCGCATCGATGACCGCGCCAGACTGGTTGACCAACGCCAGACTGCCGTTCCCGACGATCCCGTCACCCTCGATTATGTTGTTGGTGTTGGTCAGAGTGAAGCCGTTTCCCTGGATGTAGGCGTAGCCGCCGTTCGCGGCGGCGGTGTTGAGAATGACTGTACCCTTGCCCCCACCCTGCAGCGTCGTGTTGGCGCCGAGGTTGAGGAAGGCATTAGCGTCGCTGGAGCTGTTGAACTGAAAGCTGCCGTTATTGTCGATCGTGCCCAAGACGTTCGTAACGGTGTTCGTCTGACCCGTATAGGTGCTGCCACTGCTCAAGGTCAGCGCGCCGGCGCTGGTACTTCCATCCAGCGTTGCTGAGTAACCAGTGGGAATTCCCATGGTTCCGTCATTGACCGTGTTCAGCGTTCCGCCCTGGACGTCGGCCCCCACCAGTTGCACCACGGCCGCGCTACCGTTGGCGGTGATGTTTCCACCCTTATTGTTCACCGTATTCGAGATCACCAGGATGCCGTTGTTAGTCGCCTCCAGCAAGCCCGAATTGATGACGTTTCCCGAACCGTTGAGGTTTAACTGCAGTTGGTCCCCGCTACTCGCAATTGCGTTAGCATCAATGATCCCGCCAGACTGGTTGACCAACGCCATGTTCCCGTTCCCGATGATCCCGTCGCCCTGGATAATGTTGTTGGTGTTGGTCAGGGTGAAGTTGTTGCCCTCGATGTATGCGTAGCCGCCGTTGTCGAGAACGGTGCTCAGGGTCACCGTGCCTTTGCCCCCACCCTGCAGCGTCGTGTTGGCGGCTAGGTTCAGGATGGAATTGGCGTCGTTCGAGCTGTTGAATTGAAAGTTCCCGTTGTTGTTGATCGCGCCCAGGACGTCCGTGTTGGTGTTGGTCAGGCCCGTATAAGTGCTGCCCGCGCTCAACGTCAGCGCGCCATTGGTGCTCCCGTCCAGGGTAGTCGGGTTGCCGGGAACCGTTTCCATCGTTCCGCCATTGAGCGTGTTTAGCGTTCCACCCTGGATGTCCGCGTTCGCCATTTCCACCGTGGCCGCGCTGCCATTGGCGGTGATGTTTCCACCTTTATTGTTCACCGTATTCGAGATCACCAGGATGCCGCTGTTAGTCGCCTCCAGCAAGCCCGCATTGGTGATGCCCCCCGAGCCATTCAGGTATAGCTGGAGCTGTGCTGAACCGCCCGCCGAATTGGCGTCGATGACCCCGCCAGACTGGTTGAGTATCGCCAGACTGCCGTTCCCGATGATCCCGTCGCCTTGAATTACGCTGCCGGCGTTGGTCAGGGTGAAGCCGTTGCCCTGGATGTAGGCTTGGCCGCCGTTGTTCAGAACGGTGCTCAACGTAATCGTCCCGCTGCCCTGCAGAGTCGTATTAGCACCGAGGACGAGCAAGGCATTGGCGTCGCTCGCGCTGTTGATCGTGATCGTCCCAGCATTCGATATGGTGCCGCCGTCTACGGTTAGAGATGTGCCGGGGTTGAAGCTCAGACTGTCGCCGGTGGTGATAGCAAGATTGTTGATTGCTGCATTGATGTCCAGAGTGACGGGCGAGTTTTTGCTATTACCGTTGTCGATTAGAGCATTGTCGCTCGTGTTAGGGAGACCAGCCGTCCACATGCTGGCGTTGCTCCAGTCCCCAGGTCCGCCTGTCCAGATGTCGTTGGTGATGGTGGGAGCGGCGGGGCGGCTCATCGCGGAGGGGAAGCCGAGTTGGACGTACTGCCTGAGGCTTTCGCCGCGGATCCCGAACGCTCTGTACGGTTCAAAGGCGAAACGGGGGTTGCTGCTGGGCTGGGCCATCCGAATATCACTACCATTCACCGCCGCTCTGAAGACCCCGGGGGAACTCACCCGCCAATGATAGAAACGGAAGAAGGAGGAGCAGTTGCCAATCGCTTTGCACCACGCTTGATTCCATTCGGCGGTTGTCTGGGAATGGGCTAAGGTGGGAGATAGCCATCCTGCTCCCAAAGAGGCGACTAGCAGTAAAACCAGCATCTGCGCTATCCGGCAGATCACGGTGCTCTTGCAAAAGGCTGGTCGTTGTGGAGTCATTTGTGTCCATCCCCTACGTGTCCATTTCATAGTCGCCTCCAGAATTCGTACCCTACGTTAAGTTAGAAGGCTGCGGAATTCCGCCGCTCTCTCAAAGCCTTGCACGCCGCAAGGCATTGAAAGGAGTGGGAAAGTGCGCGCTTGCAAGCATCAGGTGTGGCTCTCCCCCAACCGGCGAAAGACAGAGCTTCGCCCGACTCTGCATTTGTGGTAGAATTCGGCGACTTTAGCAAGGCTTTTGGGGTAGCTTTAGAGTAGGCTACCTGTTAATAAAGACTCGAATCGGCGTTCCCTCCCTCAATCCGACTTCTTGCGTCGAGGACATATGGGATCAGCTTCTCCCGGCCGAAGGCGAGAAATGCCAACTGAATCGAACGGCGATAGGAAATACCCCAGCCCCGATTCCGTCCGGAAAGAGCTCGACCGGATTCTGGCGAGTGCGAGCTTCCGCGGCTCCCCACCTCTCAGACGTTTTCTGCGTTACACCGTCGAACACAGCCTGCACGGTGAAGCCGACCAGCTAAAAGAATACCGGTTAGGATTGGAAGTTTTTGGCCGATGCGCGTCCTATGAACCGCAGAAGGACCCAATCGTCCGGCTGGAGGCTCGACGTCTAAGGGGTAAGCTGCGGGAGTACTACGAAGATGAGGGCAGCCAAGACCTCGTCCGGATTAGCGTCCCAAAAGGAGGCTACGCCGCGACATTTGTCGCCAATGGTCACCGGGAACCGTCGGTCTTACCGCCCGCTCCGCAAGTAACTCCGCCCATGGACCCGGTTCCCTCCTCATCGAAAAACGCCAAGATCGGAATGGCGGCGGTCATTTGCATAGTGGTCCTGCTGCTGGTTGGTTGGGCGCTGAGTCGCAGGCCAGGTCGGATGTCCGGTGCCGCTTCCCGTCAGTCGATCTCGATGGCCGTGCTGCCGCTGCAAAATCTCTCGGGCGATCCCACCCAGGACTTTCTTGCCGATGGCATCACTGAGAACCTTATAGACAATCTGTCGCGGCTCCCCGGCTTGCGGGTGATGACCCGCAGCACCGCCTTCCGTTACAAGGGCGCGGATTCGGACCCTCAAAAGGCGGGACGGGATCTGCACGTTAACGCCGTGCTGAGCGGGAAGTTGCTGGAACATGGTGACACACTCGTGGTCCAGATCGAACTGGTCGACGTCGCTAAAGGCTCGTTGCTGTGGGACAACCAATACAGAGGGAACCTGACCGAGATTCAGTCCATCCAGGAAGATATCTCACGTGACATCCCCAGGCAACTGCGGCTGCACCTGACGGACGAGGAAATGGCCCGCCTCGCCAAACCGCGAACTGAGAGCTCTGAGGCTTTTCAGTTGTATCTGCGAGGGCGCTACAACTGGAACAAACGAACAGAGGAGGGATTCACCAAAGCGATCGAATACTTTGACCAGGCGATCGACCAAGATCCGCAGTATGCATTGGCCTACGCGGGGCGGGCGGACTGCTACATCTTGCTGGCCGAGTACACAGTCCTCCCAAGCAAAGAGGCGCTCCCAAAGGCGCAGCAAGCGGCCGCGGAAGCTTTGGAGCTGGATGAGACGCTGGCGGAAGCGCACACCTCTCTGGGCGCTGTCAGAGCGGACTATGAATGGGATTGGCAAGCCGCCGAGAGTGAGTTTCGGCGAGCAATCGAACTCAATCCGAGCTACGCAACGGCCCATCAGTGGTATGCCGAACTATTGTCCCAAGAGGGCCGGCACGATGAAGCCATCGCTGAGATCCAACGCGCTCAAGAGCTCGACCCGCTTTCCCTCATTATCAACGCCATGGCGGGAAGGATACTTCTTTTTGCCGGCAAGGTCGACCCAGCGATTGAGCAACTGAGGAAGACTCTGGAGATCGATCCGAACTTCAGCATAGCGAACTATGACCTGGGCAAGGCGTATTTGCGAAAGCAAATGTTTAGCCAGGCGATCGCGGAATTTCAGAAGTCCGTCAACCTGTTCAAGGTCTCGGAGAGAGACGCCGCATTGGGATACGCGTACGCGCGTCTTGGCAAGAACGCGGAAGCGCACCACGTGCTCGAAACCTACTTGGAGGAATCGAAGCGCACCTATGTATCGTGGTACGGCATCGCGTTTGTTTACGCAGGACTCGGACAGAAGGATCAGGCCTTCGCCTGCCTGGAAAAAGCTTATGATCAGAAAGATGTCAGGTTGAGGGACTTGAATGTAGAACCCCTATTCGAGAACCTGCTTTTCGACCCGCGTTTCGCCGACCTCATGCGCCGCGTTGGCCTTTGAATTTTTCATTTGTTGATCAAGGCCCGACTACTCATTGCGAGGCATGTCCAAGCTCTCCTGGGAGTCCTCGAGCGTTGGCCGTTACTGGGTGATTGAACTTCCGACAGTGGCGAATGTGTTGGTCGCGCTCGATCCGATGAGTCGCACAGTGCCTGCTACGAGCACCAGTATGACTGCCATCATCACCGCGTACTCAGCGATGTCTTGGCCGTCCTGTTGCGACCATAACCTCTGCATCATCAAGTGTGAGTTTCCTTTGTTCTTGCGGCTTGTGCAATGGCTTGTCCGTGGTGGTTACAGGAGTACTGAATGCGGCTGTTACTCCGGGAATAGGTTCCTCCGGACTTACCAACGTCATGGCCTAATCGGGCCATTCATGCCCGCACCTCCACCTGGTAGATTGCGATTGAGCAGTTTTCGGGGGAGGGCTGTTCGACCTAACGTCCCACGACTCGCTGAGTCTGGGGCGTTTTGTCTTGAGGCGGGAGAAGGTACTCCGAACCTTCGTTAATGCTTCGGCCGGAAATCCCGTTGCCGTCCTGGTCATGGACACGGCGGGCAATCTCTACGGAACTGCAATGCTGCGCGCCACCGAGAGTTCCTGCGGTGGCGAGATGCGACTCGCTCTTCAAGCTATCCCCTGTCTCCGAAGGCGGCTGGACGTACAAAATGGTCCACGTCTTCGGACAGGGTACGGACGGATACTGTCCCAGCGGCGATCTGATCCTGGACTCCGCCGGCAATCTTTACGGCACCACCCAAGCGGGCGGAGCACAGGGATCGGGAATGGTGTTTGAGATCATGCACTAGCTGAGCGCGGGACAACTCCATTACGTAGCAATGGGTTCAGAGCGCTGAGCTGTCTTCTGTGGCGCTATCTAATCAGTGTGCGCTGCTTAAGAATCCGGAGCTACTGGACAAGTCTCGGCTGGAACTCCCGTCGATCAAGCACGAATCTGCAAGGTTCGGGAGGATGCCAAGACTGCGGGAGGGCGAAACGCACCGTGACTTTCTGCTTGGGGGACTAGGAGGACTGGAGTGGGTTGTCCTGCCGGAGATGTGGCTTAGGCGAACGATTTGTTGCCGATCTTCCTGCTGGTCAATCACAAAGGATTCATGGACGAGACTGTCCTGGTCTCTGACACTGAGCCAAATCGCATCATCGGTCTCAGTTTCTGGAACAGCAAAGACGACGCTGAGCAATATCACCAGGAAGTGTATCCTAAAGTCAACGAGGTACTGTCGCCCCTGCTGGAGCAGACGCCGGTCATCCGGACGTTCAATGTCCACACCTCCTGCACCCACAAAATCGCTGCCGGCAAAGCCGCCTGAGCAACCAACGGCGGGCGAGCCAGCGACTCGCCTGCTTGGAACTTCTCCAGCTTATTGACTCCCGCATAATATAGCGATACCTTTTCCGATGTTGCTGCGTCTAAGCAAACATGGGAAACCCTGCCGGTGTACGACGCGATTTTGACGCCCTGGAGAAACGCCGTTTCCAAGCCATTCGCTTGTACGAACGAGGCGAGAATCAGTCCAGCATTGCTCGCCAGGTCAAGGTGGTTCGTCAAACCGTAGCCCGTTGGGTGCAGCAATATCGCGCTCAGGGCAAGTCGGGGCTGCGGAAGGCGGGGCGGGCGGGTCGCAAGCCGCGCTTGAGCGGGCAGCACTTGCAGCGGTTGCACACCCTGCTGCTGCAAGGTCCCGAACGACTGGGCTATGAAACCCCACTGTGGACCTGCCCGCGCGTGGCGCACTTGATCGAGCAGGAGTTTGGCGTGCGCTATCACGAAGGACACGTGTGGAAGATTCTGGTCGGTCTGGGTTGGAGTCCCCAGCGACCCGTGGGCCGAGCCCGGGAACGCAACGAGCAGCAGATCCAACACTGGAAGAAGAAGGTGTGGCCTGCCATTAAAAAAAAGCGCTCCGCGAAGGGCGCATTCTAGTCTTCCTCGACGAAAGTGGCCTGAGCCAGCGACCGCATCGCTGTCGCACTTGGGCACCGCGTGGGCAAACCCCCGTCCTGCAGTACAACTTCAACTGGAAGAGCCTGTCGGTGGCCGCCGGGCTCACGCTGTGGAACTTCTACTTTCGTCTGTATCCCGGTTCGATCAAGAAGGCCCAGGTGCTGGACTTTCTTCAAGCCCTGGTACGACACCTGCGCTTGCCGTTGTTGCTGGTGTGGGACCGTTTGCCGGGGCATCGCAGTCGGCTGGTCCAAGACTACATCGCTGGCCTGCAAGGCTGGATTCAGCAAGAGTACCTTCCGCCCTATGCGCCGGAACTGAACCCGGTGGAATTCATCTGGGCCCACTGGAAGCAGCACGAACTGCCGAATGTCTGTCCCCAGGACTACTACCAGCTCAGTGAAGCCGCCCGCCGCACGCTACGTCGCATGCGCCGTCGCCCCCGACTGATCACCGCCTTCTGGCAACAAGCTTCTTTGTGGCCAGAATGACTCTATATTATGCGAGCCTCAATA
>Ga0209415_10014489_pt1 | contig 12870 bp, 10 predicted proteins | sample PeaSoiSIISIP2007_FD_187696 | JGI IMG/M metagenome (GOLD analysis project Ga0209415, IMG submission 187696) | Peat soil microbial communities from Weissenstadt, Germany - SII-SIP-2007 (SPAdes) (version 2) | ecosystem: Environmental > Terrestrial > Soil > Wetlands > Peat | place: Germany...
GATTCTTGACGACGAAGCCCGCGTGAATGATGCGAACCGGATTGGGAGGATTCGAGGGAGGCAGACCGGCATTCAGGTCTTCCGAGTTGGCCAAGTGATAAGAGTCTGTAAACGAAACGCGATGCCCCTCGGGATCGGTGAGTACGATGCGGATGAGCTCCCCGCCGTGCTTTTTCTTGACCTCGTTAAAATCGACTTTGTTGAAGTTGAAATATTTTTTGAAGCCTTCGAGGTCGTCGGTAAGAAAGGAAACTTCGGCGAGAAGATTCGCGGGGGCTGGCGTGGGTACTTTTTCGAAGTGGATGCGCTGGCCGCTGGGAAGAAACAAAAACTGGGGAGCGGACGGCGCGCAGTACTCGCACAAGTGATCGGGATCGATGAGTTTCAGATAGAACTTGCGTGCCTCAGTAAGATCCGAGACAAGAATAGTGACGCCAGCGATGCCGAGAATGCGGGGACGCTTAGGCGGTTTTTTCTTCGCCACGGCAGAGAGACATAGGAGCGAGCACGCGAGCAGTAATGCAATTTTTTTCATTCGATAACCTCAGGGATTAGATGCCGAACGTGATTTTACCTTGCGAATCTCTTCCAGGCGAGCGCGGAGACGCTGTTCGAAGCCCTGGTCGGTGGGCTTGTAGTAGGTGCGATCGGCTATGTTGTCGGGGAGACAGGTCATGTCGGTTACTTTTTCTTCGAAATCGTGGGCGTATTTGTAGCCTTGGCCGTAGCCGACATTCTTCATGAGGCCGGTGACGGCGTTGCGGAGATGCAGTGGCACGGGATCGGCTTCGGTCTTCTGCACATCGTCGAGCACTTCGCCATAAGCAGTGTAGACGGCATTGGACTTTGGCGCGAGGGCTAGATAAACAGCGGCTTGGGCGAGCGCAAGATTGCCTTCGGGTACGCCGAGAAAATCAAAGGCGTCTTTGGCGGCGAGAGTGACGGCAAGCGCGCCGGGTTCGGCGAGACCGATGTCTTCACTGGCCATGCGTACCAGGCGGCGGGCGAGATAGAGCGGGTCTTCGCCGGATTCGAGCATGCGCACGAGCCAGTAAAGAGTGGCATCGGGATCGGAATTGCGCACGGATTTGTGGAGCGCGGAGATGAGATTGAAGTGCTCCTCGCCGGCTTTGTCGTAGCGGAGGAGTTTGCGCTGGAGGACGTCTTCGAGAAGTTCGCGGGTGATGGTACGCGCGCCGGAGACGGTTGGCTTGGCGCTGCGAGCGGCAAGGTCGAGCGTGTTGTAGGCGGAGCGGGCGTCGCCATTGGCGTAGGAGGCGATGCGGAAGAGGACGTCCTCAGTGGCTTCGACGTTATCGTTGCCCAGGCCGCGCTCTTTGTCGGCGATGGCGCGTTTCAGGAGCTCGACGATTTGCGGCGTGGTGAGCGGGTCGAGGACGTAGACCTTGGTGCGCGAGAGAAGCGGCGAGATCACTTCGAACGAGGGATTTTCGGTGGTGGCGCCAATGAACGTGATGTGGCCGGCTTCGACGTAGGGAAGAAAAGCGTCCTGCTGCGCTTTGTTGAAGCGGTGAACTTCGTCGACGAAGACGATGGTGCGCTGGCCGCCGTGGGATTTGCGTTCGGAGGCGGCCATGACTTCCTTGATTTCTTTTATGCCGGCGAGGACGGCGCTGAAAGCGACGAACTCGGAGCGTGTGAGGCGGGCAATCATTCGCGCAAGGGTAGTCTTGCCGCAGCCGGGAGGACCCCAGAGGAGCATCGACGAGATTTGGTCGTTTTCGATTTGCTGGCGGAGCGGTTTGCCGGGGCCGAGGAGTTTTTCCTGGCCGATGAATTCATCGAGCGTGCGCGGGCGCATGCGCTCGGCGAGCGGTTGGTGCGCGGAGTCTTCGGCGTCGTGTTGCGGGAGGCTGGAAAAGAGGCTCACGTTTTCGCCCCGGTTTTTTCCAACAGAGAATTACGCTGGCGGGCTGCTTCGTAAAAGAGAACTGCGGCGGCAGCGGCGGCGTTGAGGGATTCGATGCCACTGGCCATGGGGATGCGGATGCGGGCGTCGGCGCTGCGTTCGATTTCTTCGGGGAGGCCGGCGCCTTCGTTGCCGACGAGCAGCGCCACCGGCTCGCACCAATCTACCTCCCAGGGAGAGAGGGGCGGGGCGATCGTGCTTGCATGGGGCGCAGCATGCTGCGCCCCTACAACTGAAGAAGAGGCCTGCGGCGGCTCATGTACGGAAGTGGCTAGCGTGCGAACATTCGCGATTTTTAGCTGAGTGAGAAGAATCGGGAGCGACATTCCGGCCAGAATCGGCAGGTGCAAAGCAGCTCCAGCCGAGGCGCGGAGGGCTTTTGGCGAAAAGGGGCTGGCCGTCCCAGATTGGCCAGAAGCAGCAGTGACTGCGCCGGTGGCGCCGAACGCGGCAGCGGTGCGTAGGATGGTGCCGACGTTGCCGGGGTCTTGCACACCAGCAAGAACCACAAGAAGGGGCGAGCACGCAGAAATTGGCGCGCGAAGAAGCTCGTCTAGCGTGGCGGTGCGCGGCTGGACTAGAGCGGCGACACCTTGCGGATGTTCGGTGTCGGCGAGGCCTTCGAAGAGGCGGTCAGTGGTGCGCAGCTTGGGAAAAGCCATTTCGGGCCTGTCAATGAGAGGGGCGAGACGTTCGCGATGGCGTTCGCCGGATTCGCTGAAGAGGACAGCATCGATGCGGCAGCCAGATCGAAGCGCTTCTTCGACCAGGCGCACGCCTTCGACGCCGACGGCGCCGGATTCCGTGGGCAGGCCGCCGCGGAGCGCCATACGGAATTCCTTGAGCCAGCGATTGTCGCGGCTGGTTAGGACTCCTGGCGTGACGGCAGGCGCGCTGGCGGCGTTGCGGGCGGATTTGCCGGAGGAAGCCATCAAGGGGAGCGTAACAAATTTTTGACCGTCAAAGGTAATCCCTGCGTTAAGCGGCGCTTGACGGCAAGTCTCAGTCAAATTGCAACATATAGATCGCTTGGAAGACGAAGTACATAGACACAGACCAGCCGATCAGCAGGGCGCGCACTTTTCCTTTGCCGAAAATGCTAAGACCGGTTGCGGCGAAGAACGTCCAAACGAGAACAGGGCCGACTGGTCGCCAGATTCCCGGCCCGGCGAGACCTCCGTGCGGGCCCCCACCGCTGTAGAGCCAGGACGCATTCCACACGATGTGCAAAACCATCGCTAGGCCCGCAGTGCCCAATGCTCCTGTCACGATGTATTTCCGCCATGCCGGAAAGGGCGCTGCGGTTTTCGATTTGATTACGTCTCGACAGGCGAGAGCGAGCAATGAGCAGGGCAAAAGGAAGAGGATTGCCGAACCGATGTAGATGCTGGGCGACGTCATGCCGAACTGCATGTGACCTCTTAATCTGCGGTGGCAGTCGCGTGGATTGTACGAGTAGCTGCTTGATTTGCAAAGCTGGAGAATTGTGAGAGGAGTTCGAAGGAGCGGAGGCGGGCAGCGTGGTCGTAGATGTGCGCCGTTGTGATGAGTTCGTCGGGTTGGGTGACTTCGATGAACTTGAGGAGGCCGCGTCCGACGATTTCGGGAGAGCCGACGACCGAGCAGAGGAGAGTCATGCTGGCGGAGGCTTTTTCCTGTGGAGACCAATAAGAGTCGATGTCGTCGATAGGCGGCGGGATTTGGCCGGGAGTGCCGCGGCGAAGATTGGTGAAGGATTGCTGGACGGAAGTGAAGAGGTAGCGCGCTTGGGCGTCCGTTTCGGCGGCGATGACGTTGAGGCCGAGCATCACGTATGGACGAGCCAGTTGGCGCGAGGGTTTGAAGTGGCGGCGATAGAGTTGCATCGCTTGCATCATGTCAGCGGGAGCGAAATGCGAGGCGAACGCGAAAGGTAAGCCGAGTTCAGCGGCGAGTTCGGCGCTGAAGAGGCTCGAGCCGAGGAGCCAAATAGGTACGCGAAGGCCTGCGCCGGGATAGGCGCGAATGCGCTGATCCGGTGCAGCGGGTTCGAAATAGGATTGCAGCTCTTCGACGTCTTGCGGGAAATTGTCGGAAGCGGCCGCAAGATTGCGGCGCAGGGCGCGAATGGTGGGCTGATCGGTTCCGGGAGCGCGGCCGAGGCCGAGATCGATGCGGTCCGGAAAGAGCGAGGCGAGTGTGCCGAATTGTTCCGCGATGACCAGCGGAGAATGATTGGGAAGCATGATGCCGCCGGAGCCCACTCGGATGGTTTTGGTGCCTCCCGCGACGTGCGCGATGACGACGGAAGTGGCGGCGCTGGCGATGCCGGGCATGTTGTGGTGTTCGGCGAGCCAGAAACGGTTGTAGCCCCAAGCTTCGGCGTGTTGCGCGAGGTCGAGCGAATGGCGCAGGGCGTCCGCGGCGGTTGCGCCTTGCGGAATCGGCGAAAGATCGAGAATGGAAAAGGGAATCACTGTCTTATTGGATGCCCTGCAGTGCGCGCAAGTTACGGACGCCGCGTTCCGGGCTTTCGCCGCGTTTGAGCCGGCCAACGATGCTTTTCGTCGAGGCTCTTATTGCATGCACTAGAGGGGTATGGTAGCGTCGCCAAATTGAGTGAAATCGCGGGCGAAGCGCCAGCGGGCGGGATTTGTGGCTTCGCCAAAGGCCAAAACATTGCCGGCAGAACTGTTGCGCATCAACGCGCAGAATCCGGAAGCGGAAGTGCTGCGTTACGCGGCTAGTTTTCTGAGCCGGGGAAGTGTCGTCGCTATTCCTACGGACACGTTTTACGGGCTGGCTGCCGACCCGTTTAATCTCGCCGCGGTGGATGAAATTTATCGCGTGAAGGGCCGGCCGGAGACGCGGGCGCTGCCGATTTTGGTGCGTTCGCTGGAGCAGGCGATGCAGCTGGCGCGCGAAGTGCCGCAGAATTTTTTGCGGCTGGCGCAGGAGTTCTGGCCCGGCGCGTTGACGCTGGTAGTGGATGCGTCGAACCGCTTGCCATTGAAAGTAACGGCGAACACGGGGAAAGTGGCGTTGCGATGGCCGAAGAGCGATGTGGCGCGGAGATTGATCGAGGAGTTTGACGGGCCGATCACCGGGACCAGCGCAAATATTTCAGGATTTCCGTCGTGTTCGAACGCGGAGCAGTTGATGAAGCAGCTTGGCGGGCGGCTGCCGCTAATTCTAGACGGCGGAGAAACCGGCGCGACGTTGGGATCGACCATTGTGCATGTCCATGGCGGAGCGTGGAAGATTATTCGCGAGGGAGCGATCCCCGTGGCGGAGATTGAGAAGGCGCTCAAATAGGGAACGAGATGTTCTCTTGTGCGGCTGCCGCAAAGTCGGGAGCGGAAGAGTTGGGTCAACTTGCAGTCCAAATTATTCGATTCGTGGACGATGCCCAGCCGGGCTGGATCGCTTGTGAGTTTGTAGACGCGCACGGTCGTACGCATACGTTAATCGACAAGGTTCCGATATTTTCCGACATAGTACTCGACGCGGAAAGCATATATCCCCAGCCAGGTACTGTGGGCTGCGAGATTGTGGCCCGCTACAAGGGTGCAAACGGAGTAGAGTTGCTTCGCATCAGCACTGCCAAACCATGGTGCATCACCTCAACCGAAGAACTATCTGAATTCGTCGTGTTGCCATCCCAAGTGGGCGCCGACTAGCTACCTGCAACACGATTTTTAGCGCAATTGTGCCCGGAGCGAAGCCAGAAAGTCGTAGTCGCCGGCCCAGAGTTTGCTGAGAGGGCAGAGCGCTAGCGAAGCGTGGCGTAAGCGATTTTTCCGAGAATGGCGAGGCCGCGTGCGCCAGTGGCGCTGGGGAGATTGCTGGGGCGGGCGTGGAATGTTTCGTACGCGAGCAGCGCGAACGCGAAAGCTTCCTTGGCGTCGATGGGAATGCCAAAGTGCGAGGACTTCAGCACCTCAATACCATGCGGCCGGTAGAATTCGGTGAGGAACGAAAAGATCAGCGGATTGTTCGCGCCGCCGCCTGAGACGATCAGCTGATGCACTTTCGTCTTTGGCAAGACGAACAGTTCGATAGCCAGGCGCACGCTAACTACCGTGAACCATGTCGCGGCGCGAACTAAATCCTTGGGCTTCGCGCGATATTTGCGGCCGAGCTTCAAGAGCTTTTGCAGGTATTCCTCGCCAAAATATTCGCGGCCGGTGGACTTCGGCGGCGGCTCGTAGAGATACGGTTCTTTCAGCAAATGAGAATTGAGCAGAGGAATATCGCGCCCTTTTAAAGCGAGTTGACCGCCCTTATCGAAGCGCTGTCGGCCATTGCTGAAGTGCGCGACTAACGCGTCGATCAGCATATTTGCGGGTCCCGTGTCGGACGCAATGATTTGTTGCGGCTTCGCGCCGGCAGGAATGACGGTGATGTTGGCGATGCCGCCAAGATTGAGCGAAATGCGGCCGAGTTTTTTGTGGCGATAGAGAAGGTAGTCGGCATAGGGGACGAGTGGCGCGCCTTGACCGCCCAGGGCGATGTCGGCAGGGCGAAAATCGCCGACGGTGGTGATGCCGGTGCGGGCGGCGACGACGGCAGGTTCGCCGATTTGCAGTGTCGAGGCGGTGCGATGGCCGAAATATGGAGCCGGTTTTCCTTGATGAAAAATGGTTTGGCCGTGGCTGCCGATGAGGGCGATACGTTTTGGTGAGACGCGAAATTTCCGGCAAGCAGCGAGAGCAGCGTCCGCAAAGACTTCGCCCAGACGAAAATTTAATTGGCTGAGTTCACCCGCGGAGATGGGATTCTGCTCGGCGACACGAAGAATCTCTTTGCGCAGCGCTGGCGGGAATTTGCTCGAGGTATGGCCAAGAAGCTTAGCGTTTAGATGCGGCGGCGCGCCGGAGATGCGGGCGAGAGCGACATCAATGCCGTCGGCGGAAGTGCCCGACATAAGGCCGAGGACGAGCATGGATGCATTATGAAGCCTTAGCTCTTATCTTTTCGTTCCAAAATCCATCGTTCGTCCTCATCTTCGAAATAGGCGAGTCTGCCCGGCAAGCACGATAAAAATGTACCCATCCCGTATCCGACGATCTTCTTTAGTGATTCGGAGAGCCGTAATTCCTTACCGTCCAACTCGCCGTCTTCAGAGATGGCGTAACAAGTCTCTGGCGCGCCTTTGCTCTTGAGGATGCCGAGGATTCCAGCATAGCCACTCTGAGAAGAAGGAATGGATACGGCGAACCGCGTGTCTACGTGCTTAAAGTGCGCGAGTTCCCGAGTAACATCACGCCTTCGCCTCGGATTCGGTAGCAGTTCAAAGTATCGACTCTGGCGCTGTGGAATTATGAAGGCGCGAACCAAAGCCTCTTCATGTTCGACTTGCGTGCTCATGAGATTTGCTTTTTCAATTCGGCGAGAAGATTTAAGGCGTCGAGGGGTTTGAGATGGTCGAGATCGGCGCTACGGAGCTTGTCGAGAACGGCTCGGTCAAGGGCGGTGAAGAGCACTTCCTGGTGGCCATTGCGGCGGTGTCCGGCGGCGGGCGATGTAGGTCCACCGCTTGCATTTGCCGATAGGTCGTCCAGCGCGCCGGGAGAGAGCGTTTCGCTTAGCGCATGCTCGCTTTGCTCGTGTTTCTTAAGGACTTCACGGGCGCGCTCGATGACGCTGCGAGGAAGGCCTGCGAGGCGCGCGACTTCAATCCCGTAACTTTTGTCCGCGCTACCGGGTTCGACGCGGCGCAGAAAGATAATTTCGTTGGGCGTCTCTTTGACCGAGACGTGGACGTTTTGCACGCCTGTCAAGAGATCGGCAAGCTCGGTAAGTTCGTGGTAATGCGTGGCAAAGAGAGTGCGTGCGCGCGTGTGCTTCTGCAGATGCTCGACGACAGCCCAGGCGATGGAGAGGCCGTCAAACGTCGCCGTACCACGGCCGACTTCATCGAGCAGCACGAGGCTCGAGGGCGTGGCGTGGTGCAGAATGGCGGCGACTTCGCTCATCTCGACGAGAAACGTCGAGCGGCCGCGCGCGAGATTATCGCTGGCGCCGATGCGCGTGAAGATGCGGTCGGTGATTGGGAGCTTGGCTTGGCGTGCGGGAACGAAGGAACCCATCTGCGCCATCAGGACAATCAGCGCGGCCTGTCGAAGATAAGTGGACTTGCCGCCCATGTTCGGGCCGGTGATAAGCAAAAGCTGCTGCCAGCCCGGGTCAAAGCAAAGATCGTTGGGAACGAAGCGCTCGCCGCGCTGGCGAAGGAGTTCTTCAATGACCGGATGACGTCCGCCAACGATGAGAAGCTCTCCGGTCGAGTTGAACTCGGGGCGCACATAGCCGCGGTCGGCGGCCAGCTTGGCAAACGACGCGAGCACGTCGAGCTGCGCGATGGCGCCAGCCGTACGGCGAAGACGCGCCGCTTGCCCAGCAATGATCGAGCGAATTTCGACAAATAGCTGGCGTTCGATTTCGAGGATGCGTTCGTCGGCGGCAAGAATCTTGCGCTCATACTCTTTCAATTCGGGGGAAGTAAAGCGCTCAGCATTCACCAGCGTCTGCTTGCGCTCATAATCGGCAGGCGCGAGGTGGAGATTGGGTTTCGAAATCTCCATGTAGTAGCCAAAAATAGAATTGAAGCGAATTTTAAGCGAGGCGATGCCGGTGCGCTTGCGCTCGCGCTCTTCCATGGCCGCGATGATCTCTTTGCTGTGCCGGCTGAGGTTGCGGAGATCGTCGAGTTCCCCGTCGTAGCCGCCGCGGATGATTCCGGGATCGGTCATGAGAGCCGGAGGCTCATCGGAGATGGAGCGTTCCAGGCGTTCGCGAACATCAGTGAGCTCATCGAGTTCGCCGTGAAGGTGCCGGAGGAGCGCGCTACCACCGACGGGCGGCGGTGTCAGAAAATTCTTCAGAACCGGAAGTTGCACGAGCGATCTGCGCAGAGCAACAAGTTCCCGCGGGCCGGCTAGGCCGAGCGTGATGCGGCTCGTCAGGCGCTCCAGGTCCTGAATACCCCGCAATTCTTTGCGAATCTCGCCGCGAACCACGGTCTGTTGCAGGAGATGCGCGACCGATTCGAGGCGCGCTTCAATGGCGTCGCGATCGATCAGCGGACGAAGAATCCACGAGCGCAAAAGACGCGCCCCCATTCCGGTGACCGTGGCGTCCAGGGCGGCGACAAGAGTGACGGGGCCGCTGCGGCCAGACTCTTCGCTGAAAATGGGCGTGATCAGTTCGAGGTTGCGTACAGAAACGGGATCGAGAACAAGCGTCTCGTGCTGCTCGTAATAGCGCACACGATCCAGATGCTGCAATGCCTCCGCAGTGGGTGGTTGAGTGCTAGTTGCTCCCGCCGAGGTGTCCGCGCCCCGAGCGGCGTTTTCGCGCAAATAGTGGACAATGGCGCCGGCAGCGGCGAGTGCTTGCGGATGGTCGTCCAGTCCAAAGCCAGTAAGTTCAGCGACGCCAAACTGTTCGCGCAAAATGCGTTCCGCGTAATCGCGATGGAAAATCCAATCTTCAAGACGGCTTTCCACGCCTCCAGCGCCATCGAGAAGGGAAGTCTTCGCGGTCTCAAAAAGTTGCTGAGGCCGCGGAAGCAGCGTCTCGCGCGGATGAAGAAGCTGCAACTCATCGCGCAAGGATTCGTCGGCATCCGGCCCCGAGAATTCCGTGGCCTGGAACTCGCCGGTGGAAAGATCCACAAAGGCGAGGCCCACGGGCGAACCGGTGGAATGCTTGGCAACGGCCGCCAAATAATTATTTTCGCGCGCGTCGAGAACAGACACATCCGTAGCAGTTCCCGGCGTGATGACGCGAACAACCTCTCGCCGCACCAGCTTTTTGCCGGGACCAGGAAGCTCCATCTGATCGCAAATGGCCACTTTAAAGCCGCCTCGTATGAGGCGCGCGATGTAGCCGTCCGCAGCGTGGTACGGGACGCCGCACATCGGAATGGGCTGCCCTTTTTCGCGATTGCGCGAAGTCAAAGTGATTTGCAATTCGCGCGAAGCCAGGATCGCGTCTTCGTAGAACAGCTCGTAAAAATCGCCGAGACGGAAGAGCAGCAGCGCATGCGGATAGCGCGTCTTAATCGCATGATACTGCTGCATCAATGGTGAGGTAGGCTCGCTCATGGCTAGGCCAAGCTCATTTGCGGATTCCCAATTCGGTCAGTAAGAATGCGTAGTCGAGCGCAATTTCCCGCAAGTAGTCATAACGTCCGGACGCACCGCCATGGCCAGCGCCCATGTTGATTTTAAAAAGCAAGGGGTTCGCATCCGTTTTCAAAGTGCGCAACTTGGCCACGTATTTTGCCGGCTCCCAATACATAACTTGACTGTCGTTCAATCCGGTCTTTACGAGCATCGTGGGATACGGCTTGGCCTCTACATTTGTATACGGGCAATAGCTCTTCATGTAGAAATAGTCTTCAGAGACGCGCGGATCGCCCCACTCCTCATATTCTCCGACGGTCAGCGGCAGCGAATCGTCCAGCATAGTATTCAGCACATCGACAAAAGGCACGTGGCTAATCACCATGCGAAAAAGATCTGGCCGCATGTTGGCCACCGCGCCCATCAAGAGACCACCAGCGCTTCCACCTTCGATCACCAGGCTTTCCGATGTTGTGTAGCGGCGCGCGATAAGGTGCTCGGCTGCCCCGATAAAATCCGTGAACGTATTGCGCTTCCGCCTGAGTCGTCCTGCGTCATGCCAGGGCTTGCCAAGTTCGCCGCCGCCGCGAATGTGTGCGATGGCAAAAACCATGCCGCGATCGAGCAAGCTCACGCGGTTCGAACTGAAGGTTACAGCGATGGAGTAGCCATAGCTGCCGTAGCCGTAAAGCAACAGGGGCGCAGTGCCGTCCAACGGAGTGCCTCTTCGATAGACGATAGAAATGGGAACGCGGGTGCCGTCTGCGGTGGGGGCGTGGAGCCGCTCGGTGACATACAGAGTAGAGTCGTAACCGCCCAGTACGGGCTGCTGTTTGCGAAGCGTGCTCTCGCGTTTTGCCACGTCGTAATCAAACACAGATCGCGGCGTGACGAAGGATTCGTACTGGTAGCGCACAAAGGTAGAATCGAACTCGGGATTGGTTCCCAGGGATGCGTTGTAGGCGGGCTCGGAAAATTCGATGCGGTGAGAAGCCGAGAGAGCGTCGGGCGCTTCGATGCCGAGATCCAGGATACGGAGAAATGGCAGCCCGCCCTCGCGCTCGGATAGACCGATGTGCGACCGGAACACATCGATGCCTGCGAGCATCACATCGGGACGATTCGGTACAATCTCCCGCCACTGGGATCGCTGAGGGTCCACGACCGATGCACACATCACACGAAAGGTTCTCCCTCCCGAGTTGGTCCGGATAAAAAAGTAGCCGCTGGTGTCCTGAGGGTTTGCGCTGCGATTTTCCCGAGTGAGCGGATTCGGATGGTGGTCTACAAAATACTCGTGGTCCGTTTCGCGCGGAGCAATAAGACGAAACTCGCCGCTGGGCTCCGTCGCAGGCAGAAACCGGACTTCGCTTGTCGTGTGGCTGGCAATGAGCAGCAGAAGAAACGCGCCGCTGCGAGTGCGATCGATTTCGATGCGGAAGCGCTCGTCGGTCTCCTCATAGATCAACGCGTCTTCTTCCGCTGAGCCAACAACATGCCGGTACAGCCGGTGAGAGCGTTTGGTGGTGGCGTCCTCGACGGTATAGAAGAGCGTGCGATTGTCCGCGGCCCAAGCCGCGCTGGTCACGCGCTCGACCGCTTCGGCAAAATCTCGTCCGCTCCATAAATTCTTAATGTGCAGTGTGTACTGCCGAAAGCCTGTGGTATCCAGTGCGTAGGCCAGCAACTGGTTGTCATTGCTTACTTCAAAAGCCCCGAGCCCCAGAAACGAATGGCCTTCCGAAAGCCGATTCAGGTCCAAAAGCATTTCATCGAGCGAGCTGCTGGTGTCAAGGCGCCGACAATGAGTCGGATACTGTTTCCCTTCCTCCGTGCACGTGAAATACAGATAGCCGCGAAGCCGGTAGGGCACGGACAAGTCCGTTTGCAGAATTCTCCCCAACATTTCCTGGTAAAGGGCGTCCTGAAAAGACTCCGTGGGCCGCAAAATCGCGTCGGTGTAGGCGTTTTCTGCCTCCAGATACGCGATGACCTCGGGATTCTCTTTCTGGCGCAGCCAGGCGTAATGGTCCACGCGGCGGTCCCTATGCACAACAGTCTCCACAGGTGCTCGCCTCGCCAGCGGCGGCGAAACAGTAGGAGTGTCAGGTGACCCGCTGGAAAAAGCGGGCGCTGCAGCTTTAGCGTCTGAATTCATAAGTCTCTTGATCTGGTGCGCGCGGCGGGCTGGGCGCCGGGCGTTAAGCCGGATTTTGCCGGGGTCATGCTGAGCAAAGATGAAATACGTTCGTCCGCTATACTAACGGAAGTCAGCGGCGGGAGAAAGTCGCTGCTCGAGCGAATCACTGGCGCAACCCGAAAGGATGTAGATGGCGCAGGAAATCGAAATCAAGCTCAAGATCAGCGACCCACACTCCCTGCGCGCCAGACTCAAGCGCCTCGGCGCCCGCCTCGTCGGCGGGGGAACGGGCCGCGTGCATGAGTGGAACGTCCTTTTCGATACGCCGGACGGCTCTCTTGCCAGACGCGGACAACTCCTGCGGATTCGCACGGAGACGCCCGAACGCAAGCCGAAAAAAACAAGCAAAGCGCCTGCGCAACGCGTCCTGCTGACCTTCAAACGCCCCATAGCCGCAACCTCGGAGGTTTCCGGCAACGCGCAAGACAATCATCGCCACAAAGTAAGGGAAGAGTTTGAACTCCGCGTAACCGATGGCGACGTCCTCGCAAAGATTTTCGAAGGGCTCGGGATGCGGGGCTGGTTCCGCTATGAAAAGTACCGCACGACGTTCCGCTTGCCAGAGGCAGCCCACTGGGCAAGAGGACTGTTAATTGAAGTCGATGAGACACCTATTGGCAAATTTGTCG
>Ga0209415_10014490_pt1 | contig 12868 bp, 15 predicted proteins | sample PeaSoiSIISIP2007_FD_187696 | JGI IMG/M metagenome (GOLD analysis project Ga0209415, IMG submission 187696) | Peat soil microbial communities from Weissenstadt, Germany - SII-SIP-2007 (SPAdes) (version 2) | ecosystem: Environmental > Terrestrial > Soil > Wetlands > Peat | place: Germany...
CCTGTGATGCATTCCGCTCCATCTGCGTGCATCCGCGTGCATCTGCTGAAATCTGCGTTAAAATTCTTGCTTGCTGAACTGGCCGCAGCGGACCACGCGATCGCACCGACCGGTCACGCGGTGCCTCGGCCGGTCTGGTGGCGCCGCGCAGCGCACTGGTTCCAGTGACGCGCATGATCACCGGAGTCTCCTTCCATCCGTGTTCATCATTTGTTACGTAATCGGACCAGACACCAAGGATCAGCACGTATGAAGCCTGGTCCCGCCACCCGGGCGACACAGGACGGCCAGGAACGGCCTCGACGGTGCGGCAACGCTTGCGTCCATAAGGCGAACTGCTCACGTTACTCTTGTTTGGTTGCGGCCAACGGCCGTGCTGTGCCAAATGCCCCACGCCTCAGAATCCCATATCGCCGAACCCGGCGCGTAGCACGGCATAGAGCAGGCCGCCCACCAGGAACCCGACCAGCGTGCCGTTGACCCGGACATATTGCAGGTCCTTGCCGACGTACAGCTCCAGCCGGTCGGTGACGGTCGCGGCGTCCCAGCCGCCGACCACCCCGGCGATGAAATCGGCGAGCTGGAGCTGCGCCGAGGGCAGCAGCGTGGCGACGAGGCCCTCGATCGCGCGCTCGACGCCGGCGCGCGCCGCGGGATCGCTCTCCAGCAACGCGCCGAGGTTGGCGAGCGCGCCGGAGAAGAAGGCGACGGTGTGCCCGGAGGGGCGCGCCGCGTCGGCCTCCAGCGCGAGGCGCAGGCGCGACCAGATGTCCCACAGCCAGGCCTGGACGGTGTCGTGCGCGACCACCTGGCGGATCGCCCGGCCGATCTCCGCCGCGCGGGCCGGGTCCTGCTCGATCCGGACGATCTCGCGGCGCACCCACTCGTCGAACGCGCCGCGCAGCTCGGAGCCGTCGGGGCCGATCTTGTCCAGCTCGGTGTTGAGCGCCGCCAGCACGCGCTTGGCGATCGTGGCACCGAGCGCCCAGCCGACCAGCCGGCCGCCCTGTTCGCGCACCCGCTCCTCGATCGCCGCCTGCAGCGCCGCCTCCCGCCCGGCCAGCAGCAGCTTGATCTGGCCGAGCACGAAGCCGAGCACCTCCTGGTGGCGGCCGCCCTCCACCAGGCCGTGCAGCGCGCGGGCGACCACCGCGCCGGCCCCGGGGCCGCCCAGGATGCGCGGGACGATGCGCGCGACGACGCGGCGCGCCCGGCCGTCCTGCACGCTGGACAGCAGCCGCGGCAGCATGGCGGCGAGCGCGGCGGCGGCGGGGCCGGTGGCGACCGGGTCGGCGAGGAAGCGGTGCAGGATGGCCGGCAGGTCGAGGCGGCGCAGCACGCCGGCGACTTCTGGCCCGGTCACCACGTGGGTGCTGACGAAGCGGCCGAGCGCGCGGCCGAGGCGGGCTTTTTGTGCCGGGATGATGGCGGTGTGCGGGATCGGGATGCCGAGCGGGTGGCGGAACAGCGCGGTGACGGCGAACCAGTCGGCGATGCCGCCGACGAAGCCGGCCTTGGCCGCGGCGCGCAGCAGGTCGGTGGCGTAGGCTATGGGCAGGGCGTAGCTGGCCAGCGTGAGGGCGGCCATCAGGGCCAGCAAGCCGGTCGCGAAGGCGCGATGCTGCGACAGCGCGCGGCGCGCGGCGCGGTCCTGGGTGGAGTCGCTCATGCGGGCAGTGTCATAGGGGGAAGCGCGCGCCGGCGCACGTCTGTCGCGGCCGGGGGGCATTGCTGCGGCGTCGCACGGTGGGATGGCATTGCGGCGCGGGGGAGCGGGGCCGCGATCGGGCTGGGGTGGGCGATCCCGCACGTGGATCAGACGCCGGCGCCTGGTGGCTGGATGACCGAGGCGACGTTCACCCGGTCGATTTGGGCACGAAGCGAACGCCGCGCAGGCCGTCGAAATGCCGGTCGCAGGTGAGGAGATCGGCACCATGCGCCAAGGCCGTGGCGTAGACGATGGCGTCCGCCGTTGCCTGGCGGTGCCGAATGCACAGCTCGGCCGCGGCAAGCGCGATGGCGGTGTCGAGCTCGGCGACGACGCAGGTTGCGGTGAAGGCGATCACCTGATCCGCCTTGTCCTCTCCCGCCTCCCGCGTCAGCCACTTCGCCAGCTCGAGCTGCACGATGGTCGGCACCAGCCATTGGCCGCGCTCGGGCAGATCGCCGGCAACCGTGGCACCGGCAGGCGAGCCGATCAGCCACTCGATCCAGGCCGACGTATCGACCAGCCGCATCAGACGCGGTCCGTTCGGTCCCGGTAGCCCTGCGGGTTGGCGCCACGCGCGAGGCCGGCAAGGTCCTCCGGCTTTGGCACCGGGACGAGCAGCACGCCTTCACCCTTGGGAATGAAGGCGAATTCCTGCCCGGCATGCCAGTGCCGCGGCGCCCTGACTGCCTTCGGGATGGAGATCTGGAATTTTGCCGACAGCCTGGCGGTATCCTTGGCATGCATTACGATGCTCCGATCGATCGGCAGACGGTAAGATGATAGCATTGGTGCGCGCCGGGCGAAACCGCGGGAGCCAGGGCGCGACAGGGACGGGGTTAGGCCAGCGGCGGGATGACCGGGAAAGCCCACACAAATGTATTGACAAATGGGTGTACTTAACCGAGATGATGAGAGCATGAATTTTGGCGTTGCCGGATTCGAGTGGGACAACGGCAACTGGGAGAAATGCCAGCAGCACGGCGTCCTGCTTACCGAGATCGAAAGCCTGTTTCACGGGCCGCTCGCCGTGTTCCCCGATCCCGCGCATTCAAGCGCTGAGGAACGGTTCAAGGCGATCGGACGGACGGACGACGGACGCGGCGTGCTGATCGTGTTCACCCTGCGCAAGCAGGATGACGGGACGCTGATCCGCCCGGTCAGCGCGCGCTACATGCACCGGAAGGAGGTCGAGCACTATGAAAAAGCAACTGCCAAAGCTGCGAAGCGACAAGGCGGCTGAGGCGTTCGTCGCGACGTCCGACCTGACGGACTACGATCTGTCGGGGATGCGGATGATGCGCTTCGAGTTTCAGCCGAAGAGCGAGCGGGTGAACATGCGCCTGCCGCGCCCGCTGCTGGACGCGGTGAAGGCCACGGCCGCCAAGGCCGGCGTTCCGTATCAGCGCTTCATCAGGCAGGCGCTGGAAAACGCCGTGCAACCGCGAAAGGGACCGTGACGCCGGGTACCAGGGGTCTCTCTTAACTCACCCCGTTTCCTGTCCAATGGATGGGGTCCACCTCATGCATGGCGGCGCCAGCACCCGCCCGCGCACCCAGGAAGGCCGCGCCAAAATCCGCGCCGCCAACACCACGCACGGATGCTACACCGCCGAAAGCCGGGCCGCCCGACGCCGCACGGACGCCTTCATCGCCGAGACCTGCGCCGTGCTTGCCTCCCTCCAGAAAGGCGGCGTGCCCATCACAAACTTTGCGAAATGCCAGGAAATATCCGAAAAGGGGGGATAGGAGGGTTCAGATGCCCGATCAGGATATTCAGTCGGAAGCTGCCGAGGTCGTCTTTCGCCGCAAGTTTTGCCGAAAACTCGCCGCACGCGGCTATGCCGGGGCTGAATTGGATCGCAAGGTCGAGGAGCTTATGAACGCGCCGGTCAGATTTCGGCTCGACCTCAACGAAGACCCATCGGCACGCGATTTGCTCAATTCCTGACGGCATCGGGTCCTGATGGCATCGGGCTTTGATCTGTTCCGTGAACAAGCCGCGAGTGAATACAACAGGCTATCGCACCTGCTTCCCGGCAATCGCCAATACGTCGTCGCCAGAGCCAGGCAAATCATTCGCCAACTGGATCACTTTGCGGCAACGCCCGATCTGACCGACGCCGAACAATTTTGGCCCGGGGTCATAACGGAGTCGTTCGAGGACCTGATTCAGCAAGCTGGCGGAACGCCATGAGCACGTCTGTCAGGCCTCAGCAATCGATTGGCACCGTGTGCTGGTCCCGATGGCAGCCGGGATCGTCACCGTCCAACACCACGGCATTGTCATCACGGTGCGCGCATTCAACCCGAAAGCGATCGGCCCGCGGCTCCGCCTGCAGCACAACGTCGCACCCCCCGCCGCAAGACTGATCGTTTCACACACGGTCTTGCAACCCGCACAGCACCATCAGCGTCCATCCGCGTACATCTGTGGCCGAAATCGCTTGCCTACCCTTCCTGACCCCCGATGCACCGCTCCCCCAACTCGGCTAAACTCGCTGCGAATCACCCAACCCCACAGGGAGACAGCGCATGACGATCCGCCGATTCCAGCCACACGGCCGCCTGAGCGGCGCGGTGATCCATGGCAGCATCGTCTACCTCGCCGGCCAGGTCGCCGACGACCCGAGCCTGGACACCGAGGGCCAGACCGCCGACGTGCTGCGCCAGATCGACGCGCTGCTGGCGGAGGCCGGCACCGACAAGTCGCGCCTGCTGTCCTGCCAGGTGTTCCTCGCCGACATGGCCGACGTCGCGCCGATGAACCGCGCTTGGGACGCGTGGTACGATCGCGCCAACCCGCCGGCGCGCGCCACGGTCGAGGCCAAGCTGGTCGATCCGCGCTGGCGGGTGGAGATCACAGGCATCGCCGCCCTGGCGTGATCGGTGCGCCCAGGGGCTGGCTTCGGCGCGCCCGGTCTTGCCCCGGGCGTCCATCGCGGCAGTGCGCCGCGACTGATGCCCGGGACTGATCTCCGGGACAAGCCCGGGGACGGGCATGATGGTGAGGGCGCCCGGCCATGACGTGTTGTGGGAGCGGCCGCCCCCCACGTTGAGGGATCAGCGGCTGGGGCCGGTCAGCCGGCGCCGATCGCCCGCAGCACGGTCTGCTCGGTGAGGATCTGCGGCAGCACCTCGGGCGACTGCGCGCCCGGCGGGAAGTAGACATACAGCGGCACGCCGTCGCGCCCGTGCTCGCGCAGGAAGGCGGTGATCGCGCCGTCCTGGCGGGTCCAGTCGCCCTTCAGGTAGGCGACGTGGCGCGCGGCGAAGGCGTCGCGCACCGGCGCGCTGGCGATCGCCACCCGCTCGTTCACCAGGCAGGTGACGCACCACGCGGCGGTCATGTTGACGAACACCGGCCGGCCCTCGGCACGCAGCGCAGCGAGGCGGGTGGCGGAATAGGCCTCCGCGTCGGCCTCGGCGGGCGAGGCCGCCGAGGGGGTGCCGTCGATCCCGCTCAGCACCGCGAGCGCCAGCAGCAGCGCGGCCGCGGCGACCGACTGCGCCAGGCGGCGGGTCCGCCCGGCCTCCTGCTGCGCCACGCCGACCATCCAGGCGGCGAAGCCGAGCAGCACCAGCCCGGCCACGGTGCCCAGCACGCCGGCGGGCCCCGCTTCCTGGCTGATCACCCAGACCAGCCAGGCGCTGGCGCCGTACATCGGGAAGGCCAGCCCCTGGCGCAGCCGGTCCATCCAGCGTCCCGGCGGCGGGGCCAGCCGGCCGAGCGCCGGCACCGCGGCGAACAGCGCGTACGGCGCGGCGAGGCCGAGGCCCATGGCGAGGAACACCAGGATCGTCTCGGCCGGCGGCGCGGCCAGCGCGGCGGCGATCGCCACGCCCATGAACGGCGCGGTGCACGGGGTGGCGACCAGCACCGCCAGCAGCCCGGTGAAGAAGCTGCCGCTGTGCCCGCCGCGCGCCGCCAGGTGCTGCCCGGCGCCGGCCAGGCGGCTGCCGATCTCGAACACCCCGGACAGGTTCAGCCCGACGGCGAACAGCAGCCAGGCCATCGCCGCGACGAACACCGGGGAGGCGAACTGGAAGCCCCAGCCGGCCGCGGTCCCGGCGGCGCGGGCCGCCAGCAGCGCGCCCCCCAGCGCGGCAAAGGCCAGCAGCACGCCGGCGGTGTACGACACGGCGTGGCCCCGCATCCGCCCCTGCGCCGCCCCGGCGGCGAGGCCCAGCGCCTTCATCGCCAGCACCGGGAAGACGCACGGCATCAGGTTCAGGATCAGCCCGCCGAGGAAGGCGAAGCCCAGCACCTGGGCGAGCGGCATCGCCAACTCCGGCGGCGGCGTGCCCGGCGTGGCGCTGAGCGTCACGTCGGTCTCCTGCCCGCTGCGGTCCAGCACCGCCAGCACGCCGTCGAGGCCGGCACCCGGCTTGAACGCCGGCCCCGGCTTGAGCGCCAGGGTCAAACCACCCGTCAGTCCGCCGCTGTCGGTCGACAGGCGCTGCGGCGCGGCGTCCTCGATGGTGCCGGCGGTCGACGGGATGAACCAGGCGTCGGTCACGGTCGCGGTGTTCAGCTCCGTCCCGCGCAGCCAGAGCGTGCCGTCCGGCGCGATCTGCGCGGCCCAGGGGGAGGGGCGCGGGATGCGTCGATCGGCAGCGGCGAACAGCAGCGCCTGCGGCGAGGGCGCGGCACGGCCGGCCGGCAGAACCAGCGTGAAGTGCGCCTGCTCCGGCACGCAGATGTTGTTGCACACCAGCCAGCGCGCGTCGGCGGCAATCGTGGTGGCGCCGTCGCGCGGCGCGGGGGCACCAGGGGCGGGGGTGCCGGGAGCCAGCGCGCCAGAGGCGGGGGAGCCAAGGGTGGGGGTGCCAAGGGTGGGGGTGCCAAGGGTGGGGGTGCCAAGGGTGGGGGTGCCGGCAGCCAGGGTGCCAAGGGCGGGGGTGATGGTCAGCGGCAGCAGCACCTCGCCGGTGTAGGCGTAGGTCATCAGCGGCCCCTCGGTGACCCGCTGCGGCGCCGGCCAGGCGAGCGGCCCGGCCACCATCCCCTTGGGCAGCGCAAGGTCCAGCTCCGGCGCGAGACCGGCATCGCCCGGGTTGCGCCAGTAGGTGTGCCAACCGGGCGCCAGACGGAACCGCAACCCGATCCGGAACGGCGTGCCGGAGGTGACCGCGTCGGTATCGGTGACCAAGGAGACGGTGGCGCGCGCGCTGACCGCTGGCGCGCTCTCCAGCGCCAGGGCCGGGGTCCCGAGGCTGGTCAGCAGGGCGAGGGCGATGATCAGCAGACGAGGCATCATGGGTCCGTGCCGGGGCCGCCGCTATATGGGCCAGCAAGTCCGATTGGACCAGCCACCAGGTCCGCCTCTCCCGCGGCGCACCGGCGAGCCTGGCCCCGGCGTGGTTCCGGGACCCGGGGAGCGCCGCGACCCGGCTGGCGGTCGTGCGGCCCCGGTGCCGCGCGCCGACGCCGGGAGACATGTCCCGTGTCGTTGCCCGGGAGGCGGCTGGCAGCACCCGTGGTGCCGCAAGCCGGGACCCTCGGGCGGCGCACACCCCGTCGGTCCCTTGCGCGGGTGCCTTGCGCCGGCGCCTTGCGAGACACCGGCAGGACGACCAAGTTCACGCCCAGCGCACCGACCAAACGGGAAACGCCAGGTAAAGGCTTCGCCGATGCAATGGGCTTTCCTCGTTCTTGCCGTGTTGGCCGCGCTGGTCGAGTTGCACACCGGCACCTTCTATCTTGCCGCCGTCGCCGCCGCCGCGTTGTTGACCGCCCTGATCGGCTTCTGGATTCGGGGTGATCTGCTGATCTTCGTGTTTCTGGTCCTGTGCGCGATCCTGACGGTTGCCGTCATGCTGTCCCGCCGGACCTGGGCGCGCAGCAAGGGTCTGGCGGATTTCGACATCGGCCAGAGCGTGTCGGTGCGCGGGGTTTCGCCGCAAGGAGACCGCCTCATGGTGAGCTATCGCGGCACGACCTGGGAGGCCGTGACGGATGACGGCTCCGTCCTCGCGCCCGGCGACGTCGCCATCATCAAGCGCAAGACCGACAAGCTCCTGCATCTCGCTTTGCCGCCCAAGGTGGCGCAGAGCTAGCCAGGTGCAGACGATGCAACCGTGAGGAGAAAATTCGTGTCGATCGCAGTGCTCGGCTCGCTCATACCGCTGGGTCTTCTTCTGCTGGTCGCATTTGCCATTTTGCGCTCGACGTTGCGCATCGTGCCGCAGCAGCAGTCGTGGATCGTCGAACGCCTCGGCCGGTTCCACCGCGCCCTGGCACCGGGGCTGAACGTCCTGATGCCGTTCATGGACCGCGTTGCCTATCGCTTCGATCTGCGTGAGGTGCCCTCGGAGGTGCCGCCACAGGTCTGCATCTCGCTCGACAATACCACCCTCACCGTCGATGGTTTTCTCTACCTGCAGATCACCGATGCGGTGAAGGCCGCGTACGGGTCGAGCAGCCCGATGGTTGCCGCGATGCAGTTGGCGCAGACCAGCATGCGGTCGGAAATCGGCAAGCTGCATCTCGACCAGGCGCTGTCCTCGCGCCAGTTGCTGAATGCCGCCGTCGCCGCGGCGGTGGAGGAGGCCGCCGTCAACTGGGGGATCAAGGTGCTGCGCTACGAGATCAAGGACATCACGCCGCCGCAGGAAATCCTGCACGCGATGGAGTTGCAGATCACCGCGGAACGCGAGAAGCGCGCGCTGATCTTCCGGTCGGAAGGCCAGCGTCAGCAGCAGATCAACACCTCCGAGGGCCAGCGGCAGCAGGAGATCAATATCGCCGATGGGCGAAAGCAGGCCGAGATCCTGCGCGCCGAGGGTGAAGCCAGGGCCATCGCGCTGGTCGCCTCGGCCACCGCCGATGCCATCCGCGCCATCGCCACGGCGGCGGTCGTCGACGGCGGCATCGAGGCGCTGCAGATGCAGCTCGCCAAGAACTTCATCGACCAATGGGGCAATCTTGCCAAGGCGGGCACGACCATGATCATCCCGGCCGAGCTCGGCAATATCGGCGCGATGGTGGGCACCGCGTTGCAGATCGTGAAGGGAAGCTCGATCGCGCCGCCCGGGGCGCCGGCGCGGCCGAGCGGATCGGTGCCGGCGGCGGGCTGATGCCGAGCGGCAGGGCGTTTGATTCGTTTCGCGCCGGGTTCGGCGGCGGTGCCGCGCCTCAGCGCGCGCTGGACCGCGTATCGAACGCCCGCGCGCGGCGCGCATAGCCCGCATCGGAGTAGCCTTGTTTGCGCCCGGCCGTGCCCGGCGGTGCGTCGCGCCACTCGGGGACGGCGAGCAGGTGGATGCCCGCCGCCGCCTCTTCGCGCGTATTCATGTCGCGCTCGCTGAGGTGCCGAGGCTGGTCAGCAGGGCGAGGATGAGGATCAGCAGACGAGGCATCATGGGTCCGTGCCGGGGCCGCCGCTACATGGGCCAGCAAGTCCGATTGGACCAGCCTCGCGCGCTCCCCCGCTCACCGTTCCGATCCGATGCCCCGCATCTCGATGTGGCCAGGGCTGCGGCGCGCCAGTTCGAACAACACGTCGTTGATGCGCGCCTGCAACGCTCGGTCAGCCCAGGCGACGATGCCTCGATCACCCTGACCGAGGCGAGAAAGCCAGGCCGCCGACATCGGCACACGGGCAAGACAGCGCAGATCGATGTGAAACGGTCGCTGGTTCACGACAGCCGCAGCCTTCGCATCGAACTCAATGACACCGAGCGGCACGCGTTCCGTCCCCCATCGATGCTGGACCGAGCTTGTGTAGGCCAGCATAAGTTGCACCGGGGCAACCTCGGACCGAAAGCCGAGACAATAGGCGATGTGCGGTGTTGGTCCAGGCACGTCCCGTCGGTGTGGTGGACCGAATGGAAAATTCGTGAGGACGAAAGCGCCGGCCCGGATCGATGGTGGCGGCACCCCGCGTCAGCGTGCGCCGAACAGCGTATCGAGTGCCGCCGCGCGGCGAGCGTATTTCTCATCCGTTTCGCCCGCTTCGCGGCCGACCATCCCCATCGGCGCGTCGCGCAGCTCAGGAGCGACGAACACGTGAACGATCCGCTCCGCCTCCTCGCGCGCGTTCACATCGCGTTCAATGAGCATCTGAACATAGCCTGCCACCGACCGATGCTCGGCAGCGGCAATCCGTTGAATCTGCTCCCGCAGTCTTTGATCCAAGCGAACGGTGATTCCAGACCGGGTCAGGGTAGCTGCTTGATCCATTGGATGCTTTCTGCATCATTTTGATGCATCCGTCAACCGCGAAGCTATCGACATCGCGAGGCCGGTGCAGGCGCCGGGATATGGGAATGATGGGCTGACCCGATCGATGCTACCCGTCTCCGCCATGCCGCCGCTCCCCACCCTCCCGGTCACCGAAACCCTTCCCGCCCTCCTCGCGGCGCTCAGCGCCGGCCGCAACGCCGTGCTCATCGCCCCGCCCGGGGCGGGCAAGACCACGCTCGTCCCGCTCGCGCTGTTGGACGCCCCCTGGCGCGGCGATGGGCGCATCCTGGTGCTGGAACCCCGCCGCTTGGCCACCCGCGCCGCCGCCGCGCGCATGGCCTCGCTGCGCGGCGAGGCCGTCGGCCAGACCATCGGCTATCGCACCCGCCTCGACGCCGCCGTCTCCCCCGCCACGCGGGTAGAGGTCATCACCGAGGGCCTGCTGAGCCGCCGCCTGCTGTCCGACCCCGGCCTCGACGGCGTCGCCGCCGTGCTGCTGGACGAGGTGCACGAACGCTCGCTCGATTCCGACCTGGCGCTGGCGCTGTGCCGCGACCTGCAACGCGTCCTCCGCCCGGACCTCCGCCTGCTGGCGATGTCCGCCACCGTCGAAGCCACCCGACTGGCCGCCCTGCTCGATGCCGAGGTGATCGAAAGCGCCGGGCGGATGTTCCCGGTCACCGTCACCCACGCCGCCCGCGACCTTGCCCAGCCGCGCGACCTGCCGGACGCACTGGCCCGTGCCGTCCGCGCCGCGCTGGCCGAGCACGACGGCGACATCCTCGCCTTCCTCCCCGGCATGGCGGAGATCCGCCGCGCCCAGGCCGCCCTCGACGGCTGTGGTGCCCTGGTGCTGCCGCTGCACGGCGACCTGCCCGCCGCCGAGCAGGACCGCGCGTTGCGCCCGGCCGAGCAGGATCGCGCGCTGCGGTCGGCCGATCAGGATCGCGCGCTCCGCGCGCAGGGGCAGCGCCGCGTCGTGCTGGCCACCTCGATTGCCGAGACCTCGCTGACCGTGCCGGGCGTGCGCGTGGTGGTAGACGGCGGCTGGCGGCGGGCGCCGCGGCTCGACCCCTCCACCGGCCTGACCCGGCTCACCACGCTGCGCATCTCGCGCGCCGCCGCCGAGCAGCGCGCCGGTCGCGCCGGACGGGAGGCGCCGGGCGTCGCGATCCGCCTGTGGACCCCGGCGCTGCATCGCGGCCTGGCCGCGTTCGACCGGCCGGAAATCCTGGAGGCCGAGCTGTCGTCCCTGGCCCTGGCCTGCGCCGCCTGGGGCACGCCGCCGGCGGCGCTGCCGTTCCTCGATCCGCCGCCGCCAGGCGCGCTGGCCGCGGCCGAGGCGTTGCTGCGCGAGTTGGGCGCGCTCGATGTTGCCGGCGGCATTTCCGAGGTTGGGCGGCGCATGGCCCAGCTTGGTGCGCACCCGCGCCTGGCGGCCATGCTGCTTGCCGCCGAGACCGACGCGAAAGCCGCGCTGGCCGCCGTCCTGGCCGCGCTGCTGGAGGAACGCGACCCGTTGCGCCGTCCCCCGGGCGCGCCGGACACCTCCGCCGACATCGCGCTGCGCGTCACGGCGATTACCGACGGCGACCCGGCGGCGGATCGTGGCGCGCTGTCCCGCATCCGCCAGGGCGCCGCGCAATACCGCCGCCGCCTGCGCCTGCTCGCCGACGTGCGGCCCGCCGGCGATCCCGGTCGGCTGCTGGCCGCCGGCTTCCCCGACCGCATCGCCCAGCGGCGCGGCGAGCCGGGCAGCTTCCGCCTCTCCGGCGGCGGGGGCGGCCGCCTGGCGCGGACCGATCCCCTCGCGCGGGAGAACCTGCTGGCGGTCGCCGCGCTGGAGATGCGGGCCTCAGCGCAGATCCGCCTGGCCGCGCCGCTCGATCCCGACGCGCTGCCCGCCGCGCTTGCCGCGCGGGTTACCGAAACCACCGAGACCGGTTTCGAGCCCGTCTCCGGCGCCGTCCTGGCCCGCCGCCGCCGCCGGCTCGGCAGCCTGGTGCTGTCCGACCGCACCCTGCCGGCCGATCCGGCGGAGACCGCCGCCGCCCTGGCCCGCGCCGTCGCGGCGGCGGGGCTGCGCCCGCTGCCCTGGACCGACGCCGCCCGCCAGTTTTTGGCGCGCGTGGCGTTGCTGCGCCGGCTGGAACCCGACGGCGACTGCCCGGACCTGTCCGACGCCGCGCTGACGGCCACGGCCGAAAGCTGGCTGGCGCCGCACCTGGTCGGCATGAGCCGGCTGGCGGACCTGGCGCGGCTCGACCTGATCGCGCTGCTGCGCGGGGTGCTGCCGTGGCAGCTCGCCAGCCGGCTGGACCGGGACCTGCCGGAGCACCTGGCGCTGCCCGGCGGTCGCGCCAACGTGGACTACACGCAGGATCCGCCCCTGGTTTCCGCCCGGGCGCAGGCGTTCTATGGCCTCGACCGCACGCCGACCCTGGCCGGGGGCCGCGTCACGCCGCTGCTGTCGCTGCTGTCGCCGGCCGGTCGGCCGATCGCCGTCACCGCCGACCTGGCCGGCTTCTGGCGCGGCGGCTGGGCGGATGCGCGCCGCGATATGCGGGGCCGCTACCCGAAGCATCCCTGGCCGGACAACCCCGGGGCGATCGGGTGAGCGGCGGAACGGCGGAGGCGATCCGGCCGACTGTCGTTGCGCGGTGCGAAGCGGCCCGCGGGTCGAGCGCTCGTGGGCGGGCGGGGCAATCCCCTCGAGCGTGCGCAACCACGGTCGTGGGCCGGTTTGAATGTCGTCCTCCACCCTTTGCAGCCCGTCGGGCTGACCGACTACCTGATTGTGAACATCGGTACCAGCTCGGCCGGCGGTGCTGCTTGCCTCGCTCACCCTCGCCACCGGATCGTTGTCCGGCGGAAGGCTCCGCATGGCCTGGATTTTTTACCTCCGGTTAACCTTTTGTTCGCTAATTTCCCCGATACTGCGCGGTTCTTCCCATAGCACCGGAGACCGCGCC
>Ga0209415_10014492_pt1 | contig 12867 bp, 7 predicted proteins | sample PeaSoiSIISIP2007_FD_187696 | JGI IMG/M metagenome (GOLD analysis project Ga0209415, IMG submission 187696) | Peat soil microbial communities from Weissenstadt, Germany - SII-SIP-2007 (SPAdes) (version 2) | ecosystem: Environmental > Terrestrial > Soil > Wetlands > Peat | place: Germany...
GCGCCTGCGTAGTTCTCCGCACCGGCGTGCGGCAAAGGACGCTGGCCGCTTGGCCAGGGTGCACGTAGCCTCGCGCGAGCAGGCTGTACTCGATCCGGTGGCCGCGCGCGAGCAGCGCGCGGCGAGGAATGAGAGGAGAACGTCGATGTCCCCGAGCGGTGCCCGAGTCCCGCGCGTGCTTGCGATCGACGCCGGCGGGACGATGACCGACACGTTCATCGTGGACGAGCACGGTGCGTTCGTCGTGGGCAAGGCACAGACCACGCCCGAGGACGAGTCGATCGGCTTCATGGCCTCCGCGCGCGACGCGCTGGCGCAGTGGGACTCCACACCCGAGCAGGGCTTTCCCGCGATCGTCTCCGGCATCTACTCGGGGACGGCGATGCTCAACCGCCTGCTCCAGCGCCAGGGGCTGAAGATCGGCTGCATCGTCGGCGCGGGCCACGAGGACTACCTGCGGCTGGAGCGCGGCATCCAGACATACCTCGGCTTCTCCTACTCCGACCGTCTGCACCTGGCCACTCACTTCCACAACGAGCCGCTGGTCCCGCGCCACCTGATGAAGGGCGTGCGCGGGCGCATCGACGTGTTCGGCGACGAGGTCCTGCCGCTACGCGAGCAGGACGCCGAGCAGGCCGCCGCCGAGCTGCTCGACGAGGACGTGCAGGGGATCGTCGTGTCGCTGCTGTTCTCCTACCGGAACCCGCTGCACGAGCAGCGTGTCGCGGAGATCGTCGCGCGCGAGAAGGAGCGGCGTGGGATCAACGGCAGCGTGCCCGTGTTCCTCTCCTCGGAGCTCTACCCGATGCGCCGCGATCTGCCGCGCCTGAACTCGACCGTGATCGAGGCCTACGCCGCCGAGCCGTCGCGCAGCACGCTGAAGGCGGTGCGCGAGGTCACCAAGCGCCACCAGGCGCCGTTCGAGCTGCGCGTGATGGCGGCCCACGGCGGCACGGTCTCGATCGAGGCCAAGGAGCTCGGGCGCACGCTCGTCTCGGGACCGGTCGGGGGCGTGGTGGGCGGGGCGGCGCTCGCCCAGCGGATGGACCTGCGCAACATCCTCTGCACCGACATCGGCGGAACCTCCTTCGACATCGCGCTGATCACCGACGGGCGCTTCGAGATCACCCAGACGCCCGACATCGCGCGCTTCATGCTGAACATCCCGCTCGTCCGGATCGACTCGATCGGTGCCGGAACGGGGTCGTTCGTGCGGGTCAACCCCAACTCGAACCGGCCGGAGCTCGGGCCCGACTCGGCCGGCTCGCGGATCGGCGTGTGCTGGCCCGAGGGGGGCCTGGACACGGTCTCGGTGACAGACCTGAACCTCGTGCTCGGACGGCTGAACCCGGAGTACTTCCTGGGCGGCGACGTCGAGCTCGACGTCGAGCGCGCGCGCGCGGCGATCGAGCGCCAGGTCGCGCGCCCGCTGGGACTGTCGGTCGAGGCGGCGGCCGCGGGCGTGATCGAGCTGTTCGAGCAGACGCTCAAGAACGAGGCCGTCGGGCGCATCCTCGGCAAGGGCTACTCGCCGGCCGACTACACGCTGCTCTGCTACGGCGGCGGCGGGCCACTGCACGTGGCCGGCTACACCGAGGGCGTCACCTACGCCGAGGTGCTCGTGCCCGCGTGGGCGGCCGGCTTCTCTGCGTTCGGATGCGCCTGCGCCGACTTCGACTACCGCTTCGACCAGACGGTCGACATGCCGCTGCTGCCCACGTTCGGCGAGCCCGAACGCGCGGGGATCGGCGGGATGATCACGGCCGCCTGGCTCGGCCTGCAGGACCGCGTGGCCGTCGAGTTCGAGAAGTCGGGCATCGCACGCCAGAGCATCCGCTTCACCCACGCGGTGCGCATGCAGTACTACGGGCAGCTCAACGACATCGAGTTCGTCTCGCCGCACGCCGCGCTCAGCGACGCGGCGCAGGTCGAGGACCTGATCGCCACCTTCGAGGACGCCTACGCCAAGATGTACGCCTCCTCGGCGCGCTCGCCGGAGTTCGGCTACCTGGTCACCCACGTGATCGTGCACGGCACCGTGGACGTCGAGAAGCCGGCCTTGCCGCAGCTCCCCGAGCAGTCCGGCAAGCCGCCCGTGAAGGCCGTGCGGCCCGTCCACTGGGGCCGCGCGAGCCGCGAGGAGTTCGTCGAGACCGAGGTCTTCCAGCTAGAGACGGTGCAGCCGGGCCACGCGATCCACGGACCTGCGATCGTCGAGCACACCGCGACCACGTTCGCGATCCCCCCTGGACGCCGGGCGCAGCTCGACGGACACCAGATCTTCCACCTCACCGACATGGAGGGCTGACGCGATGGCCATCGCCCAGGCAACACCGGAGAGCGAGCTCGGCGCGCCGAACATCGGCTGGGACGGGCGCAGCCTGCAGGAGATGCTGACCGAGTCCGAGCGGCTGTTCGCGGACACCGGCCACTACTACGGCCTGCAGGAGCTCACGCTGATGGCCTCCGATCCGATCGGCTACGAGAAGCTGTTCTCTCGGCTGCGCGGCGGCCTGGTCTCCGCGCGGGAGACCGCGCTGAACATCTCGGCCTCGCCGATCGTGCGCGAGCTCGGCGAGCTGTGCTTCGCGCTGTACACCCCCGAGGGCGACTCGCTCGCCCTCTCCACCGGGATCATCGTGCACGTCCACACGATGTCCGACGCGATCAAGTGGATGGTCCGCCAGGGCTACGAGGACAACCCGCGGATCAGGCCGGGTGACATCTTCGCCAACAACGACCCCACGATCGGCGACGTGCACAACGCGGACGTGCAGACGTTCGTGCCGATCTTCTGGGAGGGCGAGCTGATCGCATGGGCGGGCGGCGTCACCCACGTTCTGGACATCGGCGCGAGCACGCCGGGCGGCGTCCCGGTGGGCCCGACGATGCGCTACGAGGACGGCATCGATTTGCCCTGCATGAAGATCGGCGAGCGCGACGAGCTGGCGCCGTGGCACCTGGAGCGCTGCAGGAAGCGCACGCGCGCATCCGCCTACTACATGCTCGACGAGCGCACCCGGCTGGCGGGTTGCCACATGGTCCGCCAGGCGGTCGAGCGCGTGCTGCTGGAGGAGGGCCCGCAGCGCTTCAAGGCCTTCAGCCGCGAGGTCATCGAGGAGGGCCGGCGCTCGTTCAAGGCGCGCATCCGCGAGATGACCGTGCCGGGCCGCTACCGCTCCCCGGCGGGGTTCGACGCGGAGTTCGCCGACAAGCCCGAGCTGCCCGCGCGCGCACGGCGGGATGTGATCATGCACTCGCCGTTTGAGGTGCGCATCGGCGGCGACGGGACCTACGAGCTCGACTACGACGGCTGCTCGGCCTGGGGCTGGCATTCGATGAACTGCACCCCGTCCGGGATGCAGGGCGCGATCTGGGTGATGTTCACGCAGACGCTGATCTGCAACGACAAGGTCAACGACGGCGCCTACTTCGCGATCGAGACCAACTTCCCCGAGGGCACGATCTCCAACCTCGGCGACGCCGAGGGCTCCACCGCGATCGCATGGGCGTTCCTGCAGCCCTCCTTCACCGGCTTTCCGCGCACGATCTCGCGCGCGCTGCAGGCGCGCGGCTTCATCGAGGAGGTGCTCGCCGCCTACTCGGTCTCGGGCAACGTCCAGCAGGGCGGCGGCATCGACCAGTACGGCAACTCCTCGGCGATCATGAACTTCGAGATCTCCGCGCAGGGCATGGGTGCCAAGTACGTGCTCGACGGCACCGACTACTGCGCCGCGATGTTCAACCCGGAGGGCGACATGGGGGACATCGAGATGTGGGAGCTGATCTCCCCGTTCGTGTACCTGTCAAGGCGCGTGAAGGCCTCCTCCGGAGGGCCCGGACGCCATCGCGGCGGCTCGAGCTTCGAGTCGCTGTTCATGGTCAACAAGACCCCCTTCTGGGAGCTGCAGAACATCGGCACCGGGCGCGTGCTGTCCTCCTCGGGCCTGTTCGGCGGCTACCCCGGCGCGACCGCCTACATCCACAACATCCACGGCGCCGACCTGACCGAGCGCGCCATGCGCGGCGAGGCCTACCCGGTCGCCGACGGTGACTTCGAGAGCCCCGCGCTGATGGAGATCCAGGGCAGCTCGCGCGAATACAAGCAGGACGGGATGACGATGCTTTCGCCGTTCGCCGCGGGCGACCTGTACCTGTCGGTGATGAAGGGCGGCGCCGGCCTCGGCGATCCGCTGCTGCGGCCGGTCGAGCGCATCCGCACCGATGTCGAGGAGGGCCATCTGCTGCCGCGCTTCGCGGAGTCCGTCTACGGAGTCTCCGACCGCGACGCGTTCCGCCGCCGGCGCCTGGCGCGGGCGGTGCCCGTGCGCGAGTGGGTGGCGGCCCAGCGCGAGCGCATCCTCGCCCAGGACCTCGCCGAGGTCGTCAAGGTGATGTATGCCGAGTCGATGCGCCTCTCGCCGCGGTGGGCGGCGGAGTACCGCGGCTTCTGGGACCTGCCCGAGGACTTCGAGTACGACGTGCTCACGCCGACCGTCACGGCCGCGCGCTCGCAGGTCGGCAAGCTCGATCCCGACGACGCGGCCGACGCGTTCCTGGCCGCCTCAGACCCGCGCCCCGGCGAGGAGCCTTCGCGCGAGACCGGCGGCACGCTCGACAGCCAGACGCTCGCGGGGCTCCTGGACGAGCGGCTGACCCGGCGGGAGGTCAAGGAGATCCAATCCGGCTACAAGGACTCCGACCGCTTCCAGAAGTGGATCGCTGTGCTGCAGGAGCGCGTGCCCTACGAGGACCCGATCGTGCTGCCGGCCGGCGAGGGGCTGAACATCGTGCGCCGCCGCTCCGACGGCCAGCTCGTGCACCGCTGTGACTGCGGCCACGATTTCTGCGCCCACAACCGCAACTGGAAGATGGACGCGGTGGTGTTCGTGCGCGAGACCGAGCAGGACCTGCTGGAGATCTACCCGAAGATGGCCGGCCCCGACCCCACGCTGCAGCAGATCCGGGAGTTCTACTGCCCCTCCTGCGCGCGCCAGCTCGAGGTCGAGGCGCTGCAGCCGGGCTACCCGGTCGTGCACGAGTTCCTGCCCGACGTCGAGGGCTTCTACCGCGGCTGGCTGGGGCGGGAGCTGCCCAGGTAGGGAATCGTACGGAAGGAAAACAGGGGGCCGGAGTCCTTAGGGACAGGCATCTTCCACCGCCTGACCATCGATTCCAAGCCCGCACAGGAGCCACCGCATGCCCACTTCCCTGAAGGTCCTTCTGCCAGCCCTCGTCGCGTCGGTCACGCTGGCCGCATGCGGCAGCAGCTCCGGCGGATCGAGCTCCTCCGCCGCGCAGAGCTCGAGCCAGGCCGCCGCCGCGACCACGCCCGCGGCGAGCGCTGTGGTGGTCAAGAGCGCGACCAACCCGACCTTGCACGCGACCGTGCTGGTGAACTCGCAGGGCATGACCCTCTACGCCCTCAGCGGTGAGCAGAGCGGGAAGTTCATCTGCACGAGCTCGGCCTGCGTGGCGGCATGGCATCCGCTGCCGGCCACCTCCGGCACGCCCGCCGGGAGCGCCGGCTCGCTCGGCACCGTCACCCGACCCGACGGGACCGTGCAGGTGACCTACAAGGGAATGCCGCTGTACACGTTCGTGCAGGATCAGTCGGCCGGCGAAGCCAAGGGGCAGGGCCTCAAGGACGTCGGCACGTGGAGCGCGGTGACCGTGAGCTCCTCCGCGCCGGCCTCCAGCGCAGCCGAAAGCGGAACCGAAACCAGCGCGGGCACGACCGCCAAGAAAAGCAGCTACGGCTACTAGCGCGCCGCGCTCGCGCTGAAGCGGGCGCGCGCGAGATCGCGGAAGTCAGTCCAGCTCGAGGCGGGTCCCGGCGGGCGCCGCACGAGTTCGGGCTGCCCGGGCGGAAGCTCGGCCAGCCGCTCGCCCAGCGGCGACTCGCGCAGGTGCTCGGTGACCGAGGCCACGGCGGTCTCGATCACCTCGTGGCGCCGCGTGCGGCTCATCAGGTTGCTGCCCATCGCGTCGAGGTCGTGGACGGTCGGCTGGATCAGCACGACCTCGGTGCCCGACGCGCGCACGCTGCGGGCCTCGGCGCCGAGCCGGCGCCCGGAGGCCGAGCGGATCGCGTAGGCCACGCGCTCGCCGAGCGTGCGCGGATCGGCGACGTGCAGTGAGGACATCGGGTTGAGCGCGATCACCAGGTCCAGGTCGTGCCCGGCGAGCACGTCGAGGTTCGACGCCGAGTGCACGCCGCCGTCCACGTAGGGCCGGCCGTCGATCTCGACCGCCCTGAAGAACCCGGGGATCGCACACGACGCCGCCACCGCGTCGGGCAGCTGCGCGGGCGGCGCGTCCGCGGCGCCGAGCGCCACGCGCGCGCCCGTGCGGTAGTCCACCGCGATCGCCCAGTAGTTCGGATGCGGCGCCCAGTCCTCCTCGCAGGCGCGGCGGATCGTGTCCTTCAGCGGCTCGGTGGAGAACGGGCCGTGGGGCAGCCAGCCCGCAACGAGCGCCGCCGGCGAGTGCCGGTAGGGGCGCGCCAGCGACGCGGCTGCGAGCCGCCACGAGGCGGGCCCGAGGCTGGGCAGGCCGCCGTGCAGGCGAAAGCCCATGCCCGCCGAGCGATCCGCTTCCGACGCCGCCACGCCGCGCGCGTCGTGCAGGCCGTCGATCTCCTCGCCGGCGGAGTGGGCGACCATGAACCAGGGCGGCACGCCGCACGCCAGCAGCGCCCCTATCATCGCTCCCGCGGAGGTACCCACGACGTGCTCGGAGCTGCCCGGGTCCCACCCCGTCTCGCGCGCGATCGCGTGCAGCGCCCCGGTCAGCCAGGCGCCGCCCAGCACGCCCCCGGCGCCGAGCACGAGGCCGACCCGCTGCGGTCCGGCGCTAGCCACGCAGCTCGGCCGGCTCTCTGGCCCGGATCACCGCACGGGCGTCCGGGGCACACAGCGCCAGCAGCTCCGAGAGCGCCTGCTCGATCCCCTTGCACAGCACGTCGATGTCGGGCGTGCTGTCGTAGTCGCCGGTCACGCCGAACGTGAGCGCGCCATCGTAGGAGAAGATCGCCACGCCGAGGCGCATGTGGCCTCCGAGCGGCACGTAGCCGAAGGCCTCGAGCATCCGCCGGCCGGCCGCGTAGAGGGGGTGCTGTGGTCCGGGCACGTTGGTGGTCACCGTGTTCACGTTGTGCTGGGGAACGCGCGTGCCCACGCGCTCGGCGAGCGCGAGCAGCATCGGCGGGGCGAAGCCGCCCAGCGACGTCAGCACCTCGCCCGCGACGGCCTCCTTGGAGCGCTTGAGGTCCTCCATCTGGACGCGGATCGCGTCCAAGGCCAGCGCCGGGTCGCGCATCTCGACGGGCAGCTCAGCGAACATCGCGGAGACGCGGTTGTTGTACTCGCCGCGCTCGCCCGGCGAGCGCACCGATACCGGCACGAGCGTGCGCACGACCCGCTGCACGGACTCGCCGCGCGCGAGCAGCAGCCTGCGGAAGCCGCCGGTGACGCACGCGAGCACGACGTCGTTGACCGTCCCCCCGAGCGCGCGCCTGACCGTCTTGATGTCCGACAGCTGCGCTCGCGCCAGGCCCCAGCGGCGGCTCTGTCCGACCGCCCCGTTGAGCGAGGAGGAGGGCGTCGGATACACCACGTCGCGCATCCGCAGCAGGCCGCCCGCCGCGTCGCGGCCGCGGGCGGCGATTGGGCCGGGATCCAGCAGCGAGCGCCCGGCCGCGTAGACGGCCTCGGCCCCGGACAGGAGCGCGCCGCCGAACAGCTCCACGCCGGCGGGGGCCGCGCTCGGGCGCCACGGCTCGACCGTGGTCGGCGGGGGGCGGCGCTGGCGGTCGAGCATCACCGTGAGCAGGTCCGAGGCGGAGACGCCGTCGACCATGCAGTGGTGGGTCTTCGACAGCAGCGCCCAGCGGCGGTCGGGCAGCCCCTCGATCGCCCACGTCTCCCACAACGGCCGCGCGCGATCGAGCTGCTGGGACATCACGCGTCCCACGAGCTGGCGCAGCTCGAGCTCGCCGCCCGGGGCCGGCAGGCTCGTGCGGCGTAGGTGATAGTCGAGGTTGAAGTGCGCGTCGTCCACCCACACCGGACGCCCGAAGCCGAACGGGATGCGGCGCACCACCTGGCGGTAGCGGGGGACGAGCGGGAGCTTGCCGAGCATCATCCTGCGCAGCACCTCCGGGCGCGGGGCCGGGCCCTCGAAGATCGCGATCGAGCCGATGTGCATGTGGCTGACCTGGTCCTCGATCTCGAGGAACGACGCGTCGAGGGTGTTCATCCGCTGCATCGCGAGCCTTCTCTAGACGGCCTGCTCCACGGCCGCCGGTCCGTTGTAGACCTCGAAGAAGCGGGTCATCATGTCCTCCGGGACGGCGAGGTTGGCCTCGTGGTCGCTGCGCACGCAGATCAGGCTGGGGCCCGCGTGGGCCTCGGCGCGGCGCAGGGCGGGCTCGAGGTCCTCGATGCGCTCCACGTACTCGGCGTGGCAGCCGAGGCCCTCGGCCACCAGATCCCAGCGGATCTCCCCCTGGGCGGTGCCGAACGTCGTGCCGTAGAGCTCGAGCTCGTTGGGCTCCTCCATCGTCCAGGCGCCCTCGGCGAACACGATCGTGGTGATCGCGAGCTGCTCGCGCGCTGCCGACTGCATCTCCATGATGTTGAAGCCCGCCGCGCCGTCGCCGGTGATGCACACGACCTGGCGCTCGGGCGCGCCGAGCTTGGCACCGATCGCAGACGGGATGCCCGTGCCGAGCATGCCCAGCTCGAGGATCGAGTGGTAGGAGCGAGGCAGCGTGGGCGGCAGGACCGAGTAGGCCCACAGCGAGGTGTTGCCGCCGTCGACCGTGTAGATCGCCTCGCGCCCGAAGACCGCCCCGATCGCGCCGACGGCGTGCGCGGGATGGATGCCCGGTCCCTGCCACTGCATGATCGGCGCCGCCTGCGTCATGCGCACCTCCTCGTCGAGCGCTCGATAGCGCTCGAGCTCGTGCGCGTGCTCGTGGGGCATGTGCATCGTGCGCAGCCGGCAGGCGATCCCCTCCAGCGCGGCGCGGGCGTCGGCGACGATGCCGAGGCTCAGCGGGCGCGTGACGCCGAGGTGGCGCGGGTCGAGGTCGATCTGAATCAGGCTCTGCCCGTCGGGCTCGCCCCAGTAGCGGTCGTAGGGCACGTCGAGGTTGCCCAGGCGCGAGCCGGCCACGAGCAGCACGTCGGCCTCGCGGCGCACCTCGTCGCCCGCCGGCCCGAACCCGAACACGTAGTTGGGGTGGTCGGAGGGGACGGTCGCGCGGCCGGCCATCGTCGTGAGCACCGGGCAGTCCAGCAGCTGCACGATCTCGAGCAGCGCCTCGTTCGCGCCCGCGCGATCGACGCCGCTTCCCGAGATCACCACGGGCCGCCGGGCGGAGGCGAGCATGCCGGCGGCCTCCGCCAGCTGCGCCTCGCAGGCCTGCGGGCCCGTGCCCCGGTAGGCGCTTGGCGCGATGATCGGCGCATCCTGCTCCTCGCCGGTCGCGTAGAGGACCGGCGCGGGGAGCTCGACGTGCACGGGTCCCGGCCGGCCGCTCCACATCTGGCGGAAGGCCAGACGCAGGACCTCGGGGATGCGACCCCATTCGAACACCGGACCGCCCCACTTGACCGCCGGGCGGAAGAGTTCGAGCTGGTCCTGGCCCTGGAAGGTCGCCGGCGAGGACGGGTAGACGATGCCGAGACGGTGCTGGGAGGTGATCACGAGCACCGGCACCCCCTCGTGCAGCGCGGTCAGCACGCCGGGCAGCAGGTTGGCCGAGCCAGGTCCGGGGTTGCCGAGCACCGCGGCCACCCTGCCGGTGGTCTTGTAGAGCCCTTCGGCCATGTGCACGGCCGCGGCCTCGTGGCGCACCGGCACCAGCCGGATGCCGTGATCTCCGAGCACCGCCAGCAGCGGGTCGGACTCCGGCGAGGGCAGCCCGAACAGGAACTCGATGCCCTCCGCCTGCAGCGCGCGAGCGAACAGCTCGCCTCCGGTGATCTCGCCCACGACACGCTCCCTTCCTGAAGCTGGCTCTGACCCAGAGGCTCGCCGCTGCAAGCCGGCGGCACATCGGTAGGCGCCCGCTCGGGCACTCGGTGTTTTGCCGAAGGGCGCGCTGCGCCGCGCGGCCCGGCGGTTTCGGCTCGGCCTACCGGTTCGGCGTCGTGTGTGTGCCTAGCTCAGCGCACCGCGGGGGCCCGCTCGCGGCGGGCGTGTGCAGACGCCGGCGCCGGCGGGGCGGGGGCGGCGTCGATCTCCGCGAGCAGCACATCGACCACTTCGGGGTCGAACTGCCGGCCGGCCTCGCGGCGCAGCTCCGCGCAGGCCGCGCGGTGCTCCACGGCGGCGCTGTAGGGGCGCTCGCTGGTCATCGCCTCGTATGCGTCGCAGGCCGCGATCACCCTCGCGCCGAGCGGAATCTCGGCGGCCGCCAGACCGTCCGGATAGCCGCGCCCGTCCCAGCGCTCGTGCGTGGCGCCCACGATCGCGGCCACCGGCCGAAGCGCGGGCGCGGCGCTGAGGATGCGCTCGCCGAGCACGGTGTGCTGGCGCATGAACTCCCACTCCGTGACCGTCAGCGGACCGGGCTTCTCGAGGATCTCGTCGGGGATGCCGACCTTGCCGATGTCGTGCAGCTCGGCCGCGCGGGCGAGCTCGTCGAGCTGCTCGCCGGACATCCCCAGCCGCCGGCCGATGCGCACGCACAGCTCGGCCACCTCGCTGGAGTGGACCTGCAGGGAGGGCGCCTTGGCGTGGATGATGCGCATCAGCACGTCACGCGTTTGGTCGCGCGCAGGTGGCTGGCGGCCCTTCTTGAGCGCGTACATGCGCTGGTCGGCGATGCGGATCGCGCGATCGAGGTCCTCGGCCTCCTCGGGCAGCAGCGCCGCGCCGTGCGAGCAGCCCACGGAGAAGTTCTCGCCGCTCTCGCTGAGCGCGGCGACGGCCAGCTCGATCGCGGCCCGCACGTCCGCGCTGTCGGCCGCGAGCAACACGCAGAACTCGTCGCCGCCAAGCCTGTAGGCCGTCCCGTAGGGCGCGACCGCGCTCGCAAGCTTTGCGCCCAGGCGCGCGAGCATCGCGTCACCCGCGGGATGGCCGAACGTGTCGTTGTAGCTCTTGAAGCCGTCGAGGTCGAACAGCGCGAGCGCGAGCGGGCTCGTGGGCGATGCCCCGGCCAGCCGCTGCTCGAGGTCGGCCGCAAGTTTGCGCCGGTTGCCGAGCTGGGTCAGGGGGTCGGTGAGCGCCTGCTCGCGCAGGAGCTCGCGCATGACGATGTCGCACGCGGCCTGGCGCGCACGCTCGACCAGGCGGCTCATGACCGCCCGCTCGTCCTCGCGGAAGGGGCGCGCCAGCCGCGCAACCGCGACCGCACCGGACACGTCGCCGAGGTCGCTGGAGAAGCCGAACGGCAGCGCCAGCGCCCACGCGTCCCCGTGCTGGAGCTGACAGGCGTGCGCGCGCGTCTCGGCGCTGAGCGCCGCGGCGCGCAGCGCCGGCAGCGCGTCCGCGTCGCTGGCGAGCTCGATCACCCGCGGCTCGGGCGGGCCGCGCAGCGTCAGGCACCCGGCGTCGGCGTCCAGGGCCTCGATCGAGCCGCGCAGCACGATGTCCGTGAGCGAGGCGAGATCGAGCCGCGCGGCGAGCGCGTCACCCAGGCGCCACACGGCGGTCTGCAGGCGCGTGCGCTCGTGCGCGACGAGATCGAGACGGCGCCGCGCCTCGGCGATGTGCGCGCTGCGGCCGCGCCAGACGATCAGCAGCAGGCCGCCCAGCGGCAGGACGAGCAGGATCGATGCAGGCTGCCGGCCGACGAGCGCCAGCGGCACCGCGGCGCAGAGGAACAGCGCGGCGGCGGCCGTGTCGACGATCAGCTCGCGGCGGCCGGTCCGGCGCGAGCGCGAGTGCCATGTCTCCTCCTGCAGCCGCCCGACAGGCTCGCGGGACTGCGCGCCCTCAGCGTCTGTATGGGTCGATGTGGACATCGTCGATCGCCCGATTCACTCGGTGGTTTCTTCGGCCCGTCCACCCCGCTGCATCACGCTGTGACGGGGAAGATGGACGAAAGGGCCGACACGCGGGTCGTCCCTTTGGGACCACGCCGTGTCGTCCTTTTGGGACGACACGCGTGAAAGCCCCACATCTGGCCGCCGCGGCGGGTTAGTGTGGGGCCGGGCTCCCTCTCGGCCCGCGGGGCCGAGCTCCGACCGGGAGCTCGCTGGAGGCGAGACTTGTCGATCGTTCAGATCTCTCCGCTTGATGCAGCCTGGCTGCTGCTCGAGTCGCGCGACACGCCGATGCACGTGGGCGGGCTGATGGAATTCACGCTCCCCCGCGACGCTCCGCCCGACTACCTGCAGCTGCAGCTGCAGCGGATGCGCGCGCTGCGCACGTTGCCGGCGCCGTGGAACCTGCGGCCGCTCGGAGCCCCGATCGTGGGCGAGCGCCTGCCGCTGCTGCAGAGCGTCGCCGACGTCGACCTCGACCTGCACGTGCGCCACTCCGCGCTTCCGCACCCGGGCGGGCAGCGCGAGCTCGGCGTGCTGGTCTCGCGCCTGCACGGCCACCAGCTCGACCTGCACCGCCCGCTCTGGGAGGTGCACGTGATCGAGGGCCTGCAGGACGAGCGCTTCGCGATCTACCTGAAGATCCACCACACGCTGATCGACGGCGTGAGCGCGATGCGCATGGTCCTGCGGGCGCTGTCGAGCGACCCCGACGACCGCGACACGCCCGCGTTCTGGACGGTCGCCCCGGGCGAGCGCTCGCGCGCGCAGCGCGGCGCGCACCGCGGGCCGTTGGACCGCCTGACGGGAGCCGCGCGCGGCGGCGCCTCGGCGCTCGGCGGGCTCGGGCGCGCGGCGTTCGAGC
>Ga0209415_10014493_pt1 | contig 12867 bp, 7 predicted proteins | sample PeaSoiSIISIP2007_FD_187696 | JGI IMG/M metagenome (GOLD analysis project Ga0209415, IMG submission 187696) | Peat soil microbial communities from Weissenstadt, Germany - SII-SIP-2007 (SPAdes) (version 2) | ecosystem: Environmental > Terrestrial > Soil > Wetlands > Peat | place: Germany...
CTGCCACGACGATTGCGCCCCCGACGCCAGCGCGGTCCGGCTGATGGTCGAAGAGTCGTTCCGCTCGAACGCCGGCATCGTGGCCCCCAAGATGGTGAGCTGGGACGACCCACTGGTTCTCTTGCACGTCGGGATGAACGCGGACAAGACGGGGGCGGTCGTCGACCGGGTCCAGAGCCCCGAGATCGACGCCGGCCAGCACGACGGGGTCCGGGAGGTCTTTGTCGCGCCGAGCGGGTGCATGCTGATCCGGGCCGACCTCATGACCGAGCTGGGCGGGTTCGATCCGGGCATCGTCGCCATGGGGGAGGACCTCGACCTTTGCTGGCGGGCCCAGTTGGCCGGCGCCCGGGTGGTCGTCGCACCCGACGCTCGGGTCCGGCACCTCGAGGTGATCGCGTCCGGGGTGGAGCCGGTGCTCACCGGGACCGACGCGTCGACCACCCTCCAGGCACTGCAGCGGCGCCACGAGCTCCGGGCGGTGCTCAAGTGCTACGGGGCGTTCTACCTCCTGCGAGTCCTGCCCCTGGCCCTCGCCCTCGGCATCGGTGAGGCGCTGGTGGCGCTGGCCGCCCGCGACCGCGCCAGAGCGCGGGCGGTCGTCAACGCATGGCGCTGGAACTTCGCCCACCGCACCGACCTGCGGGCGGCCCGGCACATGGTTCAGCGGTCGCGGCAGGTCTCGGACCGCCAGATCCGGCGGAACCAGCTCCGGGGGAGCGCCCGGCTGTCCGAGTACCTGTCCAACGTCAGCCATCTGGGCTTCGAGGTGACCCACGCCCGGGTTGGCGCCCTCGGCCGTGACGAGGAGGTCGAGGAACCCGAGCTGACCGGCAGCATCGCCGGGGCGTTCTCCGAGGACGACAGCTTCGACGACTGGGACGACCGGGGACGCTTCGCACCGCGCGGCCCGCGCCGGTCACGGGTGCTCGCGACCCGCCGGTCGCGCCTCATCGCGGCCTTGGTCATCGCGCTCTTGGTGGTGATCGGGCTCCGCGACCTGACCTCGGGCGCCCTGCCGGCGGTCGGCCAGTTCCTCCCCCTGTCGTCATGGTCAGGGACCTGGCACCAATTCTTCGCGAGCTGGCAGCCGGCCGGGGTCGGCACGACCGCACCCGCGTCGCCGGCCTTTGCGGCGTTGGGGGCGCTCGGAACCGTCCTTCTGGGGGGCATGGGCCTGGCCGAGAAGGTGCTCGTGCTCGGCTGCATCCCGGTGGGTGCGTGGGGCGTGTCCCGGCTCCTCGCGCCGCTCGGGTCGCGTCGGGCCCGGCTGGTCGGGGCGGCCAGCTACCTCGGCATCCCTCTCGTTTACGACGCGCTGGCCCACGGTCGATGGGACGGCATGGTCGCGTTCGCGCTGGCCCCGTGGGTCCTCTCGGCGCTGATGCGAGCCACCATGCTCGACCCCTACGACGTCGGGCTCGGCCGCCACGGTCGCCAACCACGCCGCGGCCAACTGCTCGGCCTCGGCGTGGTCCTCGCGATCGGGATCGCCTTCGTGCCGGCGATGGCGGTGGTCGCGCTGGTGTGCGGCGTGGGACTGTGGCTGGGCTCGCTGCTGGTGCGCGGGGACCGGGGAGCTGGCGGCGCGGTGCGGAGCGCGATCGGCGCGCTCGCCGTCGCGCTGGTGCTCTGCGCCCCCTGGGTGATCGGCACGGTGCTCTCGGGGCCCCACGCCGTGGGCGTCTTCGGCCTCCCCTCGGCGCCGTCGGGTTCGCCGGGTTGGACCGAGCTCCTGCGCTTCGATGTCGGACCGGTGGGCGGCTCCGCGCTGAGCTGGCTCCTGCCGGCCGCGGCCCTGCTCCCGCTCGTCATCGGTGCCGGCCCCCGGCTCGCCTGGGCCGGACGGCTGTGGTCGGTCGCGCTGGTGAGTTGGGGCCTGGCCTGGGCGGTGAGCCGCGGCTGGACGGGGTCGTTCGCGCCGTCGATCGACGCGCTGCTCGCCCCGGCCGCAGTCGCGCTTGCCGCGTGCATCGGTCTCGGGGTGGCGGCGTTCGAGACCGACCTCTTCGGCCACCGGTTCGGTTGGCGCCAGCTGGTGACCTCGGTGATGATGATGGCCGCCCTCGCAGGCATGATCCCGATCGTCGCCGAGGTCCCCAACGGCTCCTTCGGCTTGCCGGCCACCGGATTCAACGCCCCGCTCCAGTTCCTGTCGGCGCGGTCCCCGGACTCCTACCGCGTGCTTTGGCTGGGCGATCCGGACGCGCTCCCGCTCGGGGGGTGGTCGGCCGGCCCGGGCCTCGCGTATGCCACCACCGAGAACGGGCCCCCCGACGCCCAGTCCCTCTTTGCCCCGGCCGCTCCTGGTCCGGCGACGCAGCTCGCCGGTGCCGTCGCGCTGGCCCGCCAAGGCAAGACGGTGCATCTCGGGCGGCTGCTCGCGCCGGCTGCGATCCGTTATGTGGTCGTGATCGAGACGCTGGCCCCAACCGTGGTGGGGGTGCAGAGCGCCCCGAGCTACCCGGTGCCGGCCGACCTGTTGGCGGGGCTCGCCCAGCAGGCCGACCTTCGTCAGATCCCCGGTGGCGAGGGGTTCGTGGTGTTCACCAACACGGCCGCGCTGCCCGAGCGCGCGTCCCGGCCGGGCGGACCGGTGCTGGGTCGGGGGGCGACGAAGGGCCCCGCGGCCGGCATCGCCCTGCCCGCACAGGGCGACCTGACCGGTTGGCGGGACGCGCTTCGCGGCCCGAGCGGCTCGGAGGGTTTCTTTGGGGCCGTGGAGTCGGGCACGGTGTACGCGGCGATGGCCCCGGGCGGGGACTGGCAGCTGTCGGTTGACGGGACCGGCGCGCACGCGAGTTCCGCCTTCGGTTGGGGGGCCCAGTTCGAGGTGGCAAAGGGCGGATCAGGGGCGCTGCGGTTCGCCGGGGTGCCGCTGGCCGGCCTGGGCGGCCTCGTCGAGCTGTTGTTGTGGCTCGTCGTCGTCGGGGTGCTCATCGACCGCCGGTTCGCCATTCGGGCGCGCCTGCGGGCGCTGGCCGCGGCGCGGCCCGGCGAGACGACGGTCCGACCGACCGACCGGAGCACCCGGACCACCGAGGCCCGCCAGAGCGCGGTTGGTCGCCACGGTCGGGGGGCCACGGTCAGGTGAGCGCGTCGCACGACCCGGGGTTCTCGGGCGACGCCGGCGCGCCGCGGCGCGCCGAGCCGGCCGACCGCAGGCCGGGACCCGTCCGGGTGGCCGTCTTGAGCGTGATCCTCCTGGCGACGGTCGGCGCGGGGGCGGCCGACCGGCTGGTGCACCGGGCCGTGCCGCCGCCGGCGCCGCCGACCCCCATATCGTCGGTCGGGCCGGCCTCGGTCGAGTCGTCGGCCTGGTATTGCGCGGGTGGGACCTCCGCGCTCGGCTCGACCGCCGCCACCACGGTCAACCTCGTCAACACGGGGCGCCAACCGGTCGCAGGCACGATGACCGCGGTCAGCGACGCCGGGAAGACCAAGACGATGGCGATCCGGATCCCGGGCCGCTCCCAAAGCGTCGAGGTGCCGGGGTTGCTGGTCGGGGGGAACCTCGTCGCAACGACGGTCGACCTCCATGGCGGGGGAGTGCTGGTGACCGAGTCGGTCGTGGGTGCCCTCGGCTGGTCCGAGAGCCCGTGCTCCCGTTCGACGGCGCCCGAGTGGTACTTCGCCTCGGGGTCGACGGTCCACGCCGACACCCTCACGCTGTCGCTGTTCAACCCGGCCACCACCGACGCGGTGGTCGACATGACGTTCGTCACGCCGGCCGGCGTCTCACAACCCCAACCGTTCGAGGGGATCGTCGTCGCACCCGGCGCGCTCGTCACCGAGCACGTCGACGCCTACGTCCAGGATGCGGCGTCGGTGTCGAGCATCGTCCAGGCGCGCACCGGCGCGGTGGTGGCGGCGGAGCTCCAGACCGAGTCGAGCGGCGGGGTCCGAGGGCTCTCGGTGCGACTCGGGGTCCCGGCCCTCTTCCCCACGTGGTCGTTGCCGCGCTCGATCGACATCGCCGGCGGCGCGACCTCGATCACCGTGTTCAACCCGACCGGGCGTACCGATCGCGTCGAGGTCACCGTGCGCCCAGGGGGCTCGCCGGCCGCCAAGTTCGCCGACACCGTTGGGCCGCGCTCGGCGTGGGTGTTTGACACGAGCGGCCAGACCCGGATACCGGCAGGCATCTCGTTCCTGGCCACCGTCTTGGTGCGGAGCGGCCCCGGGGTCGTCGTCGACCGGACCTTCCACGCGCCCAGCTCGGTTTCGGGGCCCCAGTTCGGCGCGGTGACCGGCCTGGCGGTGGGGCCGGCCGAGCTCGCCTCGACCATCGCGGTCCTCCCGGGTCCCGGGACCCCGTTGCACCCGGCCGTGCCGGGCGCCCAAGCGCAGGCGCTGAACGTGGTGAACCCCGGCACGACGGCGGTCCGGGTCACGGTGTGGGCGCTGGCGGGGGCCCGAGGCCTGGTCGAGCTCGGCCAGGCCAGCGTGCCACGGGCCTCGGCGATCGCGGTGGGCCGCTCGGTCCTCTCCAAGGCGGGACGTCTCCCGCTGGTCGTCTCTTCGGACGGGCCGGTCGTCGTGCTCGAGAACCTGGGGCCGACGGCCTACGAGGGCGTGGTGTCGCTGGCGGGGGCCGGTGCGACCGGTCTCTGATCGACCGGGCCCAACCGGCCCGGTGGCCAACTAGCGGTCGTTCGGGACCGAGTCCGCCGGGGGCGGCGGGCTCCAATGGGGCGGCGGCCACTGCGGGGCCGGCCAACCGGACGGGGTGGTGGTGTTCTTCGGCCAAGCCGGTTGTGCGGGGGCCTCGGAGGGATCCGGCGCCCGCATGGGCGCCGGCTGGCCCTGCGGGGGGCCCGCGCCGACCGCGGCCGGAGTCTGTGACCCCTCGGCCTTGGCCGGCTCGCCCTTGCCGTTGCCCGACTCGTGACCGTTGAAGCTCGGTGGGACCGCTTTCTTGCCGGTCCCATGCACCGGGTGTCCGAACGCCACGTCGACCAACCGGCCGACTGTCGCGCCGTCGATCGTCTCTTGCTCGAGGAGCGCCTTGGCGACGGCGTCGAGGCCGCTCCGGTGACGGGAGAGCACCTCGAGCGCGCGCTCCTCCTCGGCGCGCAGGATGCGCTCCACCTCGTCGTCGATCATCTGTCCGGTGTGCTCGGAGTAGTCCCGGGTGTGCATGAGGTCCTCGCCCAAGAACACCTGTCCCTGGGAGCCCCAGGCCATCGGGCCGATGTCCTCGCTCATGCCCCACTCGCGGACCATTCTGCGGGCCAGCTCGGTGTTGCCGACCAGGTCGTTGGCGGCACCCGTGGACAGGTCGCCGTAGACGATGAGCTCGGCCACCCGCCCGCCCATCCGCACGCACAGCGCGTCCTCGATGTGCGACCGCGGGTGGATGTGGCGCTCCTCCATGGGCAGCTGCTGGGTCACGCCCAGGGCCATCCCGGTCGGAAGGATCGTCACCTTGTGCACCGGGTCGGCGTCCTCCAGCACGTACGCGAGCACGGCGTGACCGCCCTCGTGGTAGGCGACCCGCTCCTTCTCTTCGTCCGACAAGACGAGGCTCTCGCGCCGCTGGCCCATGAGCACGCGGTCGCGCGCCGACTCGAAGTCGACCATCGCGATGGTGGCGCTCCCCCGGCGCACCGCGTGCAGCGCAGCCTCGTTCACCAGGTTGGCCAGGTCGGCCCCGCTCATCCCGGGCGTGCCCCGGGCCACGATCTCGAGGTCGACGTCGGGGCTCATGCGCTTGTCCCGGCAGTGGACCTGCAGGATCGGCAGCCGCTCGTCGAGGTCGGGGAGCGGCACGACGATCTGTCGGTCGAAGCGGCCCGGCCGGAGCAGGGCCGGGTCCAAGATGTCGGGCCGGTTGGTGGCGGCGATCATGACCACGCCCTCGGAGGTGTCGAACCCGTCCATCTCCGAGAGCATCTGGTTGAGGGTCTGCTCCCGCTCGTCGTGGCCGCCGCCCAGCCCGGCGCCGCGCTTGCGGCCGATCGAGTCGATCTCGTCCACGAAGACGATCGCCGGCGCCAGCTTGCGGGCCGTCTGGAACAGGTCGCGCACCCGGCTCGCCCCCACCCCGACGAACATCTCCATGAAGTCGGAGCCACTGACCGAGAGGAACGGCACCCCGGCCTCTCCGGCCACCGCCCTGGCGAGCAGCGTCTTACCGGTGCCCGGAGGCCCGACCAAGAGGACGCCCTTGGGGATCTTGGCCCCGATATCCCTGAACCGGGCCGGGGTCTTCAAGAAGTCGACGACCTCGCTGATCTCCTGTTTGACCCCGTTGTACCCGGCGACGTCACCGAAGGTGGTCGAGGGGCGCTCGGAGTTGTATTGGCGGGCCTTGGAGCGGCCGATCGACATGATCCCTGACATCTGCCCGCGGGCCTGGCGGCTCACGAACCAGAACATCACGCCGAAGATCAGGACCAGGACCAGGTAGGGAGCGATCGCCCCGAGCAGGCTCGACGACGGCTCCGAGAAGTTCACCTTCACACCGTCGTGACGCAGGGTGTTGACGTCGGTCTGGCTGTAGGGGTTCGGACCCTGGGTCGTGTACTGCTTCCCGTTGGACAGCTGGCCGGTGATGACGCCGTTCGAGTTGTCGATGGTCGCGGTCGAGACGTCCTTGGCCTTGACCTCGCTCAGATAGTGCGAGTAGGTGAGCGACTGGGCCGAGGAGTGGGGGAGGAGCGAGGGGACGACCAGGACGGCCAGGACCGCGACGATCAGGACGGTCCAGATCCAACGCCAACTCTGGTCGCCGCCGCTCGGAGTGGGGGAATTGCCGCCACCGGGCGCCGATGGGCGGTTCGACGGCCGATCTGGCCGTGACGGACTCACCGCACCATGCTAGGCGCACGGCCCTCGGATCGGGTACCGAGGGGGCCGTGCGGCCGTTGCGGTGTCGTTGGGGTGCAGAACTGCTCCCACGCTGCGAAAACGGTGCGCGGCGGCGACGCAGCTTTGCCGCGAGCGGCCGAGATCGAGCGAACCCGGGCGGTATCGTTGCCCGATGGCCTCCTCCGGCAACGAAGAGGTGCCAGGAGGCGCGCCGGAGTCCGAGGGCGACCGACCGCAATGGCCGGGGTCCGGCTACTCGCAGATGCCGCCCGGCCCCCAGCTCCACCAGCCGCCGACGCCGCTGAGGGCGGCGGTGCCTGCGACCCGCAGCGACGCCACGGTCTGGGTGGTCTGCGCGGCCGTAGGGTTCCTGGTCGGCCAGATCGTGGCCCTGATCGCGATCTCGGTGGCCGCCGGCCTCACCGGGAACGGGAACCGTCTGGCCGCGATCGAGAACCTGGCTGCGCCGCCGGCCTGGTACATCGGGTCGGGGTTGGTCGGCCTCTGGGTGGGCTTCTTCCTGGGCCCCGTGCTGGCCAGCCGGGTCCGGGGGACCAAGCACCTGGCCGCCGACCTCGGCGTTGCCTTCCGGCCGGCGGACCTCTGGGGCATCGCCATCGGGATCGGCGGGCAGGTGCTGGTGACGCTGCTCTATCTGCCCTTCATCTCTCACCTGTCGAACTTCAATGCGCCGACCACCAAGCTCACCGGCGGGGCCCATGGCGCCTCCTTCCTCGTGATCTCGGTCCTCACCGTGGTCGGGGCGCCGTTCTTCGAGGAGCTGTTCTTCCGCGGCCTCCTGTTGCGGGGCCTGCTCGGCCTGTTCGGGGCGACCGGGTCGCGCACCAGCACTGGAGCGGCGCGGGTGGTCTTGATCGGGCTCGCGGTGGTTCTCGACGGCCTCTTGTTCGGGCTTGCCCACGGGGAGCTCGAGCAGTTGGCCGGGCTCGCCGTGTTCGGTTGCATCCTGGCGGTCGTCGCGCTCAAGACGCAGCGCCTCGGGATGAACATGGTGTCCCACGCGACGTTCAACCTCGTCGCCGTGTTGGCCATCGTGTCCAACCGTTCGGGGGTCATCCACTGAGGCCGGCGGAACCAGATTGACGCGACTCGTCGACCACCAGCCGCTCGTCGGCCAGCCCGACCCGGCCGACCCAGAGCCGCCGGTGAGCGTCGTCTCACCGAACCGGCGTTGGCCCGAATGGCTCCCCGGTGCGTGCACCGTCGCGGTGATCGTCGGGGTCATCGCGGTGACGCTGTGGCAGCTGCACCTCAACCTGCTTTTCACCAACACGACCACCACCGGCGGCGACACCGGAGCCCACTTCGTGATGCCGGCGTTCATCCGGAACCATCTGCTGGGAAGTGGGCGCCTGAGCGGGTGGGACCCGAGTTGGTACGACGGCTACCCGATCTACAGCTTCTATTTCGTCCTCCCCGACCTGTTGGCCGCGCTCGGCAGCTACGTGATCCCCTATGGGATCGCCTTCAAGCTCATGACCGTTCTCGGCTCGGTGCTGATGCCCGTCGGAGCGTGGGCGTGCGGTCGCCTGTTCCGCCTCAAGGCGCCCGGTCCGGCCGCGCTCGCCGCGGCGACGCTCCCGTTCCTGTTCGACTACACCTGGACGATCTACGGGGGGAACCTGTTCTCCACGTTGGCGGGGGAGTACGCCTACTCGCTCGCCATCCCCGTGGCGCTCGTGTTCCTCGGGTTGTTCAACCGCGGGCTGCGCACGCAGAAGGGCCGCGGGTGGGCCGCGGTCGTGCTCGCGCTGTGCATCCTCACCCACATTCTCCCGGCCCTCCTGGCGCTGGTCGGTGCGGTCGTGCTGACGGTGCTCGAGCTGGCCGGCCGATGGGTCCGCTCCGACGACGGCCTCGAGCCCGAGGAACGCCCCGGCCGTCGTGGCCGGGTCCTGTGGTGGGCCGCCTCGACCGTCGGTCTCGGGGTCGCGCTCTCGTCGTGGTGGCTGGTGCCGTTCGTGTTCCAGCACGACTACGCGACCCAAATGGGGTACACGAACGTCGCCGGCTTCCCGACCCTTTTCTTCCCGCACGCCGACCTTTGGGCGATGTTGGTCGCCGGGGTCGCCGCCGTGGTGGCCGCGCTGACGCGCAGCCGCTTCGGGATCCTGTTCTCGGTCTTGGGTGGCCTGTCCGCACTCGCGGTGAGGTTCGATCCCCAGGGCGCGCTGTACAACGTCCGGTTGCTCCCGCTGTGGTTCCTGTGCGTCTACCTGATGGTGGGCTGGTTCGCCGCCGTCGTGGTGCGCCGGATTGCGCTGGCGTGGCGGGACCGCCGGGACTGGCTCGGGCAAAGGCGGTCGCCGCCGCTCGTCCGTCACTACCGCTGGGTGCCCGCGGCGATCGTCGGCCCCTTAGCCGTGCTGTTGGGGGCGCTGTTGGTGGTGATCCCGCCGTTCGTCGTCGCCGCCTCCGCGCTGCCGGTGACCCCGGGCGCCAATCAGGTGACTTACTGGGCCGCCTGGAACTACTCGGGCTATGAGGGCAAGCCGGCCTACCCCGAGTTCAAGGCGCTGATGTCGACCATGAACCGCGTCGGTGACCAGCACGGGTGCGGCCGTGCGATGTGGGAGTACAACGCGAACGAGAACCGCTTCGGCACCCCCGAGGCGCTCATGGACCTGGCCTACTTCACCAACGGGTGCATCGACTCGATGGAGGGGCTGTTGTTCGAGTCCTCGGCGACCACGCCGTACCACTTCTTGAACCAGGCCGAGCTCTCGCTGGCCCCGTCCGACCCCATGGTCGGCCTCCCATACGGGCCGGTCGACATCCCGCTCGGAATCGAGCACCTTCAGCTGCTCGGCGTCCGCTACTTCATGGCCTTCAGCCCCGAGGTGGTGCAGGCGGCCAAGTCCGACCCGTCCTTGCGCCTCATAGCCTCGAGCGGACCGTGGCGTTCCGTCTACGGGGCCCAGGCACTGACGACCACCTGGGACGTCTTCGAGGTGCGCGACTCGGCCCCGGTGACCCCGCTGAAGGACCTTCCGGCGGTGCTGACGGGGGTCGGCCAGGCCCAATCGAGCTGGCTCGCCCCGTCGGTGGCCTTCTACGACGACCCGTCCAAGTGGAACGTCGAACTGGCCGCGTCGGGGCCGAGCGACTGGCCCCGGGTGGCGGCCGGCCAGCGGGCCTCGCAGATCGCGGTGACCCCGGCGCGCGTGAGCGACATCAAAGAGACCACCGACACGATCAGCTTCCACGTGAGCCGGACCGGTGCGCCGGTGCTGGTCAAGACCTCGTACTTCCCGAATTGGCAGGCCAGCGGCGCCGACGGTCCCTTCAGGGTGACGCCCAACCTGATGGTCGTTGTCCCGACCGCCCACACGGTCACCCTCACCTACGGCACCGCGACCGCCGGGAAGGTGGGCTTCGTGGTCACCGGTGCGGGAGTGGTGCTCCTTGTCGGCGGATACCTGGTCACCCGCCGGCGCCGCTCGAGGCGACCTGCCCATGCGCGCCACGACTCTCCCGGTGCCGGAACCGCCACGACCCACTGACCGGCACCCCTCGGTGTCAGTTTGGAGTCTGAGACTCCGGTCGGTCTCCCCCGAGCTGTCCCCAGACCTTCACACGCACAACTGGGATAGGTTGACCTGCGCAAACAGTGCGTTCTTGGAAGTTGCGACGCCCCGGTTCAGCCTCTTGTCCGCCGCTCTCGATCGCGTGATGGGATCCATATGCGACACAGTCGATCCTTTGCAGCCGCCGCCGTCCTGGGAACCACGATCCTCGGCAGCACACTCCTCGGGGGTGCTCCGGCCTTGGGGTTGACCAACCCAACCTCCCGGGCGGGCGGGGTCGTCAACGTCTTCGCCGAGAGCAACGGCTCAAAACCCGGAAGGGTGGTGCTGACCGGAGCCATCGGGGACTCCGGCTCGACGTTGAATGTGAACGCCAAGGGCAAGGCCGATTCGAAGGGCACCTATATCAAGCTCACGCTGAAGCAGGGGACCGTCGAAGCCAATCTGTCGGTGCTCTACAAGCTGGTGGACAGTGCGAGTCCGACGTTCAGTGCGGCAACGTGCTCGGTGTACTTCGCCGCCACGTCCCCCGTGCCTCTGGTCGTCGGCACCGGGGCATATCACGGCGTCACCGGCAGCGTGACGCTGACGTTCACCGTCGCGGCGGTGCTGCCAAGGTACGCGAGCGGCAAGAACAAGGGTCAGTGCGACGTGAGCGCCAATCCAACCGGCGAGCAGGTGCTCGTCACTGGCTCGGGGACGATCGCGTTTAGCTAATCGAGGGGACCCGTTCAGGAGCGCCGCCTGGAGGCCGGCGACCCCTGCGTTAGGCTCGTTCGCGCCATGGGCGATCCACGAGGCGTCTTCAAGGCCTACGACGTCCGAGGCACGTTCCCCGACCAGATCGACGCCGAACTGTGCCGCGCCATCGGGGCCGCGGTAGCTCGGTTCACCGGCGCTGAGCGGCTCCTCATGGTCCGCGACATGCGCCCTTCTGGCGTCGAACTGTCCGAGGCCTTCGCGGAGGGGGCCCGCCGGGTCGGGGCCCGGGTCACCGACCTCGGAATGGCTTCGACCGACTTCTTGTACTTCGCGTCGGGGGCCCTCGACGCCCCCGGGGCGATGTTCACCGCGTCGCACAACCCGGCCGCCTATAACGGCATCAAGCTCTGTCAGGCCGGGGCCCGGCCGATCGGGCAAGACACCGGGCTCGCTGAGATCCAGCGGCTCACCATCGAGTATCTCGAGCACCCGCCATTCGCGGGCCCCGAGGGTGAGCTCGACCATGCCGACATGCTCGGCGACTACGCGGAGCATGTCCGTTCGTTCGTCGACGTCTCGTCGCTGCGGCCGCTGAGAGTGGTCGCCGACACCGCGAACGGCATGGGCGGCCTGGTCGTGCCGCTCGTCTTCGGTCCGCTTCCCTTCGATGTCACCGTCCTGTTCGGCGAGCTCGACGGCACTTTCCCCAACCATCCGGCCGATCCGATCCAACCCGAGAACCTGGTCGACTTGAAGGCCGCCGTCCTAGAGCACCACGCCGACGTCGGTCTCGCCTTCGACGGGGACGCGGATCGGGTGTTCCTGGTCGACGAGAAGGCCAACCCGGTGTCCGGATCGCTCACCACTGCGCTGGTCGCGACCTCGATGCTCGAGAAGCATCCGGGTGCCACCATCCTCTACAACCTGATCTGCTCCAAGGTCGTCCCCGAGGTCATCGCCGAGAACGGCGGGGTAGGGGTGAGGACCCGGGTCGGCCACTCGTTCATCAAAGAGACCATGGTCGAGACCGGTGCCGTCTTCGGCGGCGAGCACTCCGGCCACTACTACTTCGCCGACAACTACCGGGCCGACTCAGGGATCATCGCGGCGATCTTGGTGCTCGAGCTCATGAGCCGGAGCGCCGAGCCGCTCTCCGAGCTGTTGGCGCCCTTCCGTCGCTACGCCGACTCCGGCGAGATCAACACCGAGGTCGCCGACCCGGCCGGAGCAGTCCAGGCGGTGGCCGAGCACCTGGCCGATCAGGGCGCCTCGATCGACCGGCTCGATGGCCTGACGGTGGACCACGGCGATTGGTGGTACAACCTGCGCCCGTCGAACACTGAACCGCTTCTCCGCCTGAACGTAGAGGCGCGGAGCAAGAGCGAGTGCGCCCGTCACGTCGCCGACGTGCTGGCCCTCGTGGCCAAGCTCACCGGCTGAGCCGTTAGGACGAAGAAAGAGGACATCTGATGCCGCTGGACCCGCTGTTGATCGAGATGCTGGCCTGCCCCCAGGACAAAGGCCCGCTGCTGTGGTTCGAGGACGAGGACCTGCTCTACAACCCCCGGCTGCGGCGCGCCTACAAAGTGGTCGACTCGATCCCGGTGATGCTCGTCGACGAGTCGGTCGAGGTCGACGAGCCCGAGCACCAGCGTCTGGTGGCCAAGGCCGAGGCCGGTGGGGCGCAGGAGACCGGGAAGCCGCCGTCGGAGGAGGGCAAAGGGTGAGCGAGCCGAGCACCGAGGCGGGGCGTCTCGCCTCGCCGCTCGGCGTCGACTCGCTCTCGATGTGGCAGGTCACCGCC